>JAAUXT010142377.1_pt1 | contig 14468 bp, 15 predicted proteins | sample 7278171 | NCBI WGS metagenome assembly JAAUXT01 (sample SAMN14350112, study PRJNA611818) | marine sediment metagenome | isolation source: surface marine sediment (1.8m) | place: French Polynesia: Moorea | collected 2018-08 | reverse complement strand
CTCCAACACTAACAGCAGTATGCATTGTATGTCACCCCCCCAACCACCACCTCCACTAACAGCAGTATGTATGGTATGAGCCACCCACCACTACACCAGAATGCATGGTATGACCCCCCCACCACCACTACCACTACCACCAGAATGCATGGTCTGACCCCCCCCCCCCACCACCACCACCACTACCAGCGGAAGCATGGTCTGAACCTCCCGGGCCAGACTGACCCTCTCGGGGCCTGGATTCTCACAGTGTCCTGCAGAAAGCAAAGCCTGTTCCTGCACAACTCTGCTCGGTTCGTTCGAGAAGTTGTGACAGGCCCCGATCTCTTCAGCACGGGCGATATTCCAACAAGTCAAGCAGATTCCAATACTTAATTAAGTGGTTTTCACATTGGTGACACGCGGTCGTTTTCTGGGCTGACGTCAAAAACTTCACCATTGGCTTCAATGTTAAATCTTGACGCCGACGTCAAAAAGACAACCGCGCGTCACCAGTGTGAAAACCGCTTTATTCTGAATGTGCAAGTTTTCATCCTCCGATGATTCTTCCCATTCGTCCACAGACTTTCTGACGACACTACGTAAGGGTCTGGTCGCGGGAGCACACGACGGAGCAACTGGTGCAAAGTCCCAGGTGCAGAAACTCAGCACTTCCTTTGAAAAATGCTGATTGTGCAACCAGGTTCTAACCACAGGAGTAATTCAGTGTAGTTAAGTGTAATTAATCTGCGAACTTGGTCCACTTTTTGTAGAATTTCATTGAAAGGCCTCGCCCACGCTGAGCAACTTTGACAGAAAATCCTCTGACACAGCAACCTCGCTCTTGACTTTTGTACCCAGTTTTTCTGATCTGTTTTATGCGAGTTTTAATCAAACATCAGAATTTTATGGTGTTCTTGCGATTGAAAAAGATGAAGAGTAATTTGATCCAGTAGGTAGAAGTTGACCTGGAAGTACTGACAAGACCTGCGCAGACTTGGGCGGGATGGCATTTGGCGCACTCACGTCCAAGGAACAAGTTTCTGTTGCGAGGAAAAAGCAACAGGGGGTGGGGGAGGGGAAGGGGATGCGACAGGGCCAGTGGGTAGGTAACAGTGGGCCTGTGTGTGTGTGTGTGTGTGTGTGTGTGTGTGTGTGTATCTGTGTGTGTATGTGTGTGTGCGTGTGCCAGAGTGCATTTGGTTGGGTGGAATGGCAGACAACCGCAGCTGGAATCTACTCGAGGGTACAGTGTGTGTGCTGGGGCGTAAATTCTAATGGGTGAATCCCCATTTTGAAAACGTTCAACGCAACAGCGTTTTTCCTCACAGCACATTATTCTGGAGATTTTGTCCAGAACTTCTCCACTTCTGCTGAAAATGAAACATCAAGTAATCTGATGTGAGTTGTTTGCACTTGAAACAATAGTTTTCTCAGCAGGTAAAACAGGCAAAAAACAATTGATCCTTCACGCTGCACTAATCCTTCGCCCCAGGGGTCGTTTCTACAGATTGATGTGCACTCTGACCTCCCCCCGCGGGGACACCTCCCGTCCGCGCGTCGGTCCGGGGAACCCGCGGTCATTGGCTACAATCTGAATCCAACCGCATCACGAAATGGGAAATCTCTGTGGTGTGGTGGTTTGGAGATGAAAGTTGGGATGTACTCATCAAAGGCGGACTGGGTTTGGCCAAGACGATTCCTGGTGAGAACCCGTGGACCCGGCACCGTATTCTCAGAATAGGGGTTTTCACGTTGGTGACGCGACGACAAAAATTTGACGCCGCGTCACCAATGTGAAAACCCTTATTGGATACACTCTCACAATGGTTGCACTTTCAAGAAGGTTCTATTCTCCTGCACAGGACCATAAAATTTTGCGCGTTGGTGGGTGAACCTGAGTGAATGCTGGACAATGACACAAAATCCACAAGATTCAGATCTGGTGTCGTGGTGATGTCGGACTCACGGACAGTGCGCGATTCTATGGGCTCCTCGGCCCGCGCGGCAATGAGCTGAAATGAAACTGTGTTCGCCTGCAGCGCCACGTCGATGGTTCTGCGGAACAACCCTCACTCAGCGCGCAGCACCTCAAGGCGCGAGCGGCGCGACGTCGCGCTCACAGAAGGGAGGTTTAGCGCCGTTCTGCGTCGTCTCTGCCCGTCCGTCCGTACGACGTGGCAGGGTTCTCACACTACAAAAATGGTTTTTGTGAGATCACACAATGATTTTTCGAGACTTTGGTCGAGAAAGAAGAACCTTTGTGTGATTGAACAAGAACCTTTTTTGTAAGGCAAGAACCCATTTCGTACACAATGCGAGCATTTGTACGACAGGTTATGTGGTCGCAGAGTTGTAGAAAGTTCCCTAATAGCACAACTGAGACTGGCCATCTGGCAATGAACTACTCAAAACCACAGGAGAAAACATCGGGTCTGTTTCTCTCAGTTCTGCTGGTGGAAACCGGACGCACCTGCTGAAACTCCGTGCTGAGGTGTGGGGTTCGTACACAACGCTCAAACTTTAAATTTCTTTCCAAACTTTCCTGTGGTCTCAAACTCGCCACTGGAGCAGCTGACCACCAGCACGGAACCCCGCAAGTTTGATCCATGTGTGCGTGATTCACTCCCTCACACACACTCATTCACACAGCCACTTTCACAAACACTCACACACACCCACACACAGTTCTCACTTACACAAACACTCACACACACTCACTCACACAATCACACACACTCACACTCACACTCTCACTCACTTACACACACACTCACACACAGTTCTCACTTACACAAACACTCATACACACTCACACACACTCATACACACAATCACACACACTCATTCACACAAACACTCACACACTCACTCACTTACACGCATACACACACACTCACTCACTCACTCACTCAAACACACACACACACACACACACACACACACCAAGCGAGTCCTGCGCTTCGCTTCATCAACAGTCGCGGCGGCCATGGCGACCATTGATTCACCACGCAGATCTTGAGGAGCGAGTGACGCACCGTGAGAGAGCGACAGCTGAAGCGACGCCCAGTGGCGAGGACACAGCGTGAGAGGAAGGTCCCAATTATCCCGTGTCTTTCAAGTGGTTTGTTCCACTCAATCTTTGGATTCGATGAAGAGAAAAATGTTGGGACATCACTGGCACATGCATTGGATGCTTTAGTTTGAATCGCCGCCCTGCCCGCATCGGCGCGGACAATAGGGACATTCAGTTGCAACACGTGCGACGCCCATTACAGGCATTACAGGCTGGAAATCAGTTTTGCCATTTTTGAAATTTTGAAAACAGTATCCAGTTTTTCAGAGACATAAACCACTTGAAAATAGAAAGAAGGTTCTGATTTGAATCACTTTTCAGAGTACTCTCTTTCCCAAAGTCTCACAACACAAAGTGAAGGAAATTCAGCACAGATTTTCCAGGGTGAAATGCCACGTGACATGTCTGCGAGAGAGCCACGCGCGTCTCTTCAGCTGGGGCCACACTGGGTACGATCCCAGGGTACAGCAAATGAAGACGACTTCTTAGAGCTCAGATCTGTACGCCCCGACTCTGAGAGTCCTGAGTCCCTCTTGAGTCCATGAAACTGAGAGGCCTCATCTCATGTTGCTGGATCTCAGTGAGTGCCTTGGTTTGTGCAAAACTGATGCCTCTGGGTCCACATTCACCACTCACACAGATATCGGGTCTCTCCGTTTCCACACTCACCCTGAAACCTCAAGGCATGAGAACTCTGAGCCCACGGGGTCTCTTAGCTTCGTCACACCGGGATATGCAAGGCATGGCAAGCGAATGGTCCCACTCCCTGCGCATCTATCTTGGAGGAGACGCAACGCACGACGCCCCCACTGTGAACCTGCCCCGCCTCTATCGTTCGTTCTCCACTTCATCCCATTGTGACCCGAGAGAATGGAGGAGAAACCTTGGAGCTCCGGTGACGATCCTGAGCATTGTTCTGCTGTGTTGCTCTCTTTGTTCAGTACATGAATGGGTACTTGTTTTCAATACAAAACGACACTTCGTTGGGGGGAGGATCTAGGCTATTATCAGTGGGTTCTCTGAAGGCAATGAAGTTGTTTTTGAGTGCTGCGGGTCAGGTCTGAAAATGTGTCCGCACCGTCTCTCAGCAACGTATTCTTGGGGTTGGCGTTTGAGTTTTCCCCGTGACTGTTGTGTGAACAACATACCGAAATACCAAGGCTGAATGCAATTGTTTTGGGTGCTGTGCGAGTTGCAATCAATCGACAATGGTAATTTCGGCGCAAGCACAAGCACAGAAACAGCCAAGTTTTGAAAGCGTCCCGACCTCACACACACACACATGGACACACACACACACACAAGCTCACACACACACACACCCTCTCTCTCAAACACACACACCCTCTCTCACGTACCCTCTCAGTCTCTCTCTCTCTCCCCTCTCTCTCTCTCTCTATCTCTCCTTTCTCTCTCTCACACACACACACAAGCACAGACTCCCTCAAGTTGTGAATCTTGTGGAGATTCTTGACTTTTCTTCTTCAAAGGAAACAAGATACATGCCTTTGTCCTTTCCTCCGTCAGGTGGGTGGGTGGTCAGGAAGTATCTCACACCAGAACAACACGCACTGAACCCTTGAACTTCATCTGAACATCACAACAGGAAACCACACCCAACCTCCAGCTTTCCGGAGATAAGATTCAAAATGTCCGTGGCAGATCCAGGCTGACGGCTCTGTCATGTTGGATGAATCAATGGGTACTTTGTTGGATTGATACAAGGGGAAAGTCAGGCAACTTGACAAAGTTATTTTCTCACGACACCGCACACAAGGCAAAGTGTACCACAATTTGTTTGAGATATCAGCAGAACCATTCAGGTGTTTCTGTGAGAGAGTGGCATGCGGTCTAGTCAAATGATTCACATTCTGTCCTTTTGAGGCAAAGATTCAAAATGTTTGTGGCAGATCCAGTCTGAAGGCTCTGTCACCTTGGACGACTGAGAGGATGCTTTGTTGGGCATGAACCACCCCTTTTACAGCACTGCAAGCTACAGGCAAACAGGTAACTCTGGGCTGGAGCTTGTCATGATGTAATCACAGATCTCAATCTGCGTACACAACTCAACCTGTTTTTGCAGCACAACGTCAGGGGCCCATGTCATTTGAGGCCCAGTTACCTTGTTTTTACCGCACACGTGGTTGAACGGCCAGTTCCAGGTGAGAAAGAATCACAGGTCCCCAGCTCTGGTGGACCACGGTTCAGGTCATGGGCCAAAACCACAAGAAATGCGTCGCCAAAACCCAACATTGTCACACCAAGTCAGGAAGGAAACGTTTCACGCGCAGCATGAATTCATGGCGTCAGACCTGTGAACCATTTTTCTTGGGGGGGGGGGTGGAGGGAGGGTCGGGCACGAATCTCGATGGATGCCTCTGGTTGGAGATCCACTTCCCCAGACACGTCAGATCCGCCCTGAGTTTGGCCTCCTGACCGGCTGGAAACCAAGGCTGCTGTTTCCGTTTCTTTGTTTCTCTTGTGTCACGTTTCCCTACAACGACTCATCCTGGAGGAGTCAATGCCTTGGTTGTTTGCTTGTGCCGTGACGCATCGCATGGTGTCTGGGGGTGGACCCAGGAAAGCCGGAGGGACCGCGCCCCCGCAGTCGAAAAGAAAGTACCCGGCCACACACACACACACACACACACACACACACACACACACACACACACACACACACACGACTTCAAACAGAACGTTTGTTTTCGCCATGACTTTTCGATTTTGCAAAATTTCAATCGGTTCCCAACGTGTTGGGCCAGACTTGTGCCCCTTCAACAAGATGTCCTCCAAACCTCCAGCGCAAAACACTGGTGATGTTGGTGAGGCTCGTGACCAGATGCTGGACTGCCCCTTGGCGCGTCAAGTTGTATTGGGTAGAAGAATAAAGTTCTGGTTTTCAGGCACAGGAGTCTGAGGTCTGACGCCACACGAGAGACGAAGTTGGCTCGTCGTGTCGTGAATCTCGCATCAATGCGATGATGTCACATCGCATCACAGGAAACGGAACACTGACCAGAAGATGAGTCAGGTCCTGTTCTTTCAATGATGAAAAGAGAAATGTTGAAAACATGCTGGGAATATTGCGAAAAGGATTCTGCGCCGTTTCTCTCTGTCTCTGTCCAACTCTCTGTCTGTGTTCCAGTCTCAGTCTGTTCTCTCTCTTTCTCATCTCTCTCTCTGTCTCTCTCTCTTCACCCTCTTTCTCTCTTTTTCTCTCTCTTCTCTTTTTCTCTTTCTTCCTCTCTTTCTCTTTCTCTCACTTCACTGTCACACTGTCAAATTCCTCTCTCTCCCCCTCTTTCCTCTGTGTCTGTCGTTCTCTCCCTCTATCTTTTTCTCTCTTTGGTCATCTTCCACCTGCCCCTCTCTCTCCGTCTGTGGATCCCTCTCTTGTGTCATCATCCCCTTCTGTTCTTCCCTCTTCAATTTCTCCCCCTCAGTCAAACCCCTTGAGACCTGTGATGTCTGTCTCAATGGGACATGGAGCGGCCTCTTGTGGCCACGTTCCCTCAGCCCTGCTCCTCACCTCCCACTCCACCGTTACACAAACCAAAGGTCACTGTGACACGGATTATCACGGGCCTCCTACGATTGCTCGTTAGCGGAATGGTCCTCAGCCAATCAGAACTCATCACGCAGACGCGCAATAACTGCCAGCCGGCTGCGTCACGCCGGATGCGTTGGGTCTCCGTGGTGTTGTGTGTGAGTGTGTGATTTTCAAGCACGCAGACATAATTTTCTTCGTGCATATATGACGAAGTCCTGTGGTTGACAGCTGAAGCTAACAATGATTTTAGGTTCAGACTTTTCAAATCTGCTCTGCCTTGTTTTTGGTTCACGTTGTGAGCCGTATCTCTGCAAACACACATGTGCACACACGCACACACACGCACACACACATACACACATACACGCATACACGCACACACTGCGGAAACCTACATTGCTCAGTAATCGCAGGGCTCCTTGGTTCATCCAGAGACGCAGAAGCGTGACGCACCCGGTGTGAACCCCGATTCGTGTGTCCAATATATTCTTTGTCTCCAGATCAACCTCCGGACATACAGCGTGGGAGTCACTTTCATTTTGCACCCGCTCACTCGCAGCGCAATCACAAATCAGCGAATTTGACCCAATTATGGTGGGAAAACGCCAACGAGCGTCACCATAGAGACGGGGGTGTGGTAACAGGGAGGGCAAACACCTCAATGACAGGAAGTTCTCAGCGTAGGTTTGCTTCTGGCTGACAAATGGCAAAACCTGTTCTATCATTCAATGGCAGTGCAAGATGAGCCTCAGGGAAGCGGCGCCGCTGGAGCAAACGCAACGGATTGAGAACGCTGACCATGTGGACAAAGTGCAGAGGGCTCCATTCACAGCTTCGTTTCATTCAAACCCAATGCATCCAGAGTTTTTGGCATTGAAGAAACGCCACGTGCGCAGGGGCAGATCCAGGATAAACCGAGTCTCATGGGGGGTACCTGACACAAAAGACTGCGCCTGAGGCACACTATACGGACGATTTGCTTGTGTGTGTGTGTGTGTGTGTGTGTGTGTGTGTCTACATGTGTGTGTGTTTGTGTGTGTGTGTGTGCGCACGATGTACGCAGCGAACCAACCCTCTCGATGCCACTTTGGTCCCAAAACGCGCGTGTGCACTGGTGTGTGTGTGTGAGAGAGAGTGAGCTAGAGAGAGAGACATAGAGAGAGAGAGAGTGAGTGTGTGTGTGTTTGCCTTCATGTGGTGTGTGTCTGTGAGTTCGTGTGCGTCCGTGTGCGTGCGTGTGTATCCCTGGATCCGCCCCCAGCCGACGAGTTCAACCCCATCAAGTTTGTTTCTCCGCACAACTGAACCGCTCAACGAGAACAAAGCGCGTGTTGAGGCTACAACAAAGAGCTTCATTTCGATTTTGAAGCAGCAAATGAAGACGCACCCAAAGAACCTTGGTTCCAAAAGGGTGTCGCTCAATAGGCGTCTCAAGAGCGTTGTTAACGAACGTGTCGCACTGTCACGAGTTCACGTGTGTTATAATGGACTTCCACTGAGAGCCAATGACGAATGGGCAAATGAAGTCATTCGTGCAATTTCGATCTGTGTCACAGATCCAAGTGGCAAATGAGGCACCGCACGGAAAGAACATTGTTGGCTGCTAAAACTAGCTAAAACGGTACCACGTGACGCAGCCACAGTGAACTCACCCACCTCGCGGGACACACACATGGTGTATGACGCAGGGCACAAAAGCCTGACGTCAAAAGAACGCGACGCACGACGTGTCCACTGCACAGGGACGTAACGTGACGTGGCGGGACGAGACATGACGCATGACGTGACGCGTCCACTGTGAACCCACCCACCTGGCGGCACCGCGCACGTCACACGCTGGGACCGGAAGCGGCGGAACGCCGCTGGATGCGCGGGTCGCGTGCGCGCGGGTCGGAGTCGGGCCGGGCGTCGGGCGAGCCTGGTACGGCGTCGTGGGGCCGCGGGGCCCGGGGAGGGAGCCTCTCACGGCGGGGAGGCTGCAGCGCCGTCCCGGGGGTCGCTCCACCACGGCCAAACTCAGAAGTCTGTTTCCCGACAAAATACCCAAGTCAGGATTTTCCTATCTCTTGGACGTTGGACCAAGGATACCTCCAGACCTGTCCTGAATCATGCGGGCCTGAAGCCCCCGTGTTTGGGTGCGTTGTCAGAGTGCATTGGATCTCTGAGCGCTGCTTGACTGTGCTGTTTTCCTGACCATGGACATCTTGTTTGACGTAAACCCACTTCTGTGTCCTGCCTTGAAACAAATTCACCAATTTTGCACTGCAAGGACTGCGCTGACCCGACCAATGACAATCAAAGTTTCATTGCTGTTTCCGTGAGTTGTGACGCACATAGCAGGAGGGCGGCCCGGGTCCCGTGGGTGCTGTGGGCGGGTGCGGTCTCAGTGGGTGTGGGCGGGTCCAATCCCTGTACCGGACGCTGCTTGTTCGCGTGGGTTGGAGGCGGATCTGAAGAGCAGGTCTCAACCTGGACCCGCAGGACGTGAGTGAACGGGTTGGCCTCCGTATTCCACCGGAAGAACTGGTTGTTTGTGTAGGCTGGAGTTCAGACCCATTGGGCAGGCTGCGGGCAGTCCAAGAGGCTAGGCCTCATTGGAGACTCCACACACAGCGCGAGGGAGGGTCGGCCTGCCTGCCACGGTCGCTGCGTGGGCTGCAAGTGATCCAAGTCCTGGACGGAATTTCAACCTCCCACCCACTGCCATCCACAATCACATACAAATCCCATTGAATCGCAGCTTACCCTGATCGATACTCAAGACAAAATTGTCTGCATCAGCTGACTTTGCGTTCCAAAATGTTTGACCTGTGATCAAAACATTTGATCTGTGATCAAGACCTCCATGGATCCCACGTTTGGGCGGGTCCTGAGCAACGCAAAGGGATTTGAATATTGAATACAGGAAAGGGAACTCTGAGCCCAGGTTCATGGTTTGTTGGAGGCACCACACATGTTCTCCTTCATGGGAAAAATTATTGAACTGCAGACTGAAAAATGCACAAAAGCTTGACATTGAGATCTTGCACCCTTCCCCTCTTCAAAGTTCCCGCATATGGGAACAACCCAGGTACACCTGGTCAATACAAGTTTTCTTCCACCCGTCAAACGGAGCGTCTTCCCATAACCAAAAGGGGTTTTCACACAGGCAGGGCGACATCAGATCTTTTGACGTGCGCATCAAAACTTTGATGCGTGGGTGTGAAATTAACATGACACCCAATGGAGAGCGTTAAAAAAATGGTCCACTCCGTTCCTGGCCTCGCGTCAAAACATTGACGCCGCGTCATCTGTGTGAAAACCCTGAATGAAAACGAGACTCACGGGTGAGGAGGAGCAGTAGACATGCGCGTCGCGCCAGCTCCATGTCGAAACGAGGCTCCGTCCGGCGGAAGTCGCGGCTCCTCACTTCCGGTCCCGGGTCCCCGGTTCGCTCTCACTTCCGGTGCGAGCCTCGCTTTGGGTCGGGTGGATCACGTGATGTCAGCAGGCGATGTGGGTGATGCGCGATGTCTCTCTGTGTCTCTCTCTCTTTGTCTCTCTGTGTCTCTGTTGTGGTTTCTTGTTCGTGTTCGTCAGGTACTGATTCTCGGGTCTTGAGCTCCTCCGCTTCTTCGTCTGAATCCACTCGTCGTCACTGGGATCTGTGCAAAAACAGCAACAAAAACGTTTGAACATTGCATTTGAAGGACACGCGTTGCGTGCACCACTGCAAAAGGTATGACGTAAATTCTGAAAGGGTTGAGCTCGAACTGTTCAGTGTGCGGCCTGGTCATTTCTCTCCAGGTGGGTGGGGCCACCAGGCGAAGAGACTTCTCCACAAAGACATCGAAAGACACTGGTGAGGTTCAGCAGGCCTCAAAATCTTTACGTGCGGTGCCCCAGTTGCCAGATCGGTGGCACAGTTCTCCTTATTGCACCTGAAAGCCACTGGCAAGTGACCAAATGGAATCTGTGGCACCGATTTGGCTATTCCATGGGGCACGTCAGAAAAGGAGCGCGCGTGTTTGCTGAACCTCCGCAATGAGTCACTCCTGGTCCCATTTTGCTCGCAAACACGCCTCACTCCAACCAACAAATGGTCAACAAGTTCAGTTTTTGTCACTGTTCCACAACAGACGAGGTCGAATTCAGCGGAACCAGTGTTTTTGCTTGGCTTTGGCTGTCATGAAACAGGGATCAACTTCCACTGTGAGGAACAAGACCCAACTGGATGTGACCCGAACCTCACACCTGTCACGAACAGGGCGATACAATTCCGAACTTTACTCCACTTCTCATCAAATCTCGTCCACCACCACATCACCTGAGCTGAAAATGTCCCCTACATAAGGATCAGTTTGACACATTTGAGAGATGATTTTCACAATTATTCTTGTTTGTCCTGGACATCAATTAGAATTCTGTTTGTCCCACCTGAGGCAGACCTGAGTTAGCTTTCTATATGTGTGTGTGTGGGCTTACTCAGGTCGTGCCTGGGTCACACTGGATGCGTCATGCGCTGCGTCCCTGCACAACTGGCATTGCGTTTTGCATCCAGTGTGAAACAGGCCTTGCTCATTGAAGAACCTTCGCGAAAAGTCATGCAGTGTTGACACAAGCTGCTATTTCTAGTGTTCCTTCTTCAGCAAAAACAAAAAAAAAAGTTGTTTTTCATTACTGTAACAACATTGACACGCAAAACCCAAAAGTAGAACCGTGGCTATTTTGCTGCAGACGCCAACACACTAACGTCACTTCTCAGAAGAATTCAAACTCCCCTGACTAAACCCTGGTGTCCGGCCAAATAGAAACGGAGCGTTTCCATGCAGCATTGTGTCGAAACTGGAGCTCTGCCTCCCCTCACCCATCTCACTCCTCTCACTCCCAACAAGATCGCAAATTTTTGAGCGACAAACAGGTGTGACGAAAGGTTCTTCCCAAACCGACACCCACTTTTGGAAAATTGATCAAAACGAAATAAAATTTGTGAATTTGTGTCCTTTAACGAGTCGGTGTATTTGTCTGTGCACGCCGAACAACAAAACGCGCACATCTAGTCCTGCCAAATTCAAACTCGCTGACTTCGCCTGCTTCGCTCGTTCGTAAAAATGAGACCACGATTGAACGCTGCAAAACTTCGGACCACTTTGACAAAGGAAACAATTTCTCGCACAAGAATCGTGAATAAAAAAATTTCTCAAGTCAACCAATCAATCTTTTGACACATTTTGCATCGCGATTCCTTTTGCCTGAGTGCGTGTGTGTGCGTGCGTGTGTAACCTACGTGTGTGTGTGTGCGTGTGTGCGTGGTGCACAATCAAATTTCCTATTTCCCCCCTCAAATTTCCATCACTTTCTTTCACACACAGATGGGATCTTGAAATCCTTGTTGCAATCAGACAAGAGATTGTCCATTGTTTTGCTACATTACAACGATTTCCAAGCAAATGCGAGGTGTTGCAACGGAAACAAGAAGACTGTTGTTTTCAGGTCTCGAAACACTTCAAACAATGATGCTGAATTATAGAAATATGGAAATATTTCCTGTCATCAAAGAGGAGGAACAAATGTTTTGCTGGGAGTTGACAGCCAAACAAAAGAACCAATTTGACGTCAAATGAGCGAGTGAAGAATCTGAGAATTGAATTCGACGTTTGTGTCAACGAAACAATTCCTTTTGTAAGGCATGTTCCTGAAAGATTTTGATCTACGCGGCATCAGAACACAATTTGCATCCAGGTACTACTGTCAGTGCCAGTCTGGACGGCTGCAAATTTTGTTCGCGCGTGAAGAGATTTGCTCTCAATGACGACGCGTCAAATTTTTGACGTCGGCGTCACGATTTTACTGTTGACGTCACCCCTGTTTGTAAACCGTTGACGCCAATGGGCGCAACAGTAAACGAGCGCGTCCCTGGAGTTGGGAAGCGAAATAAATTCACGAAACTTCGAGAAACTTCGAGCGCCAGCACCATAGCAGCGTGATGTTTCGTGCGCAGCAGAGAACTGCTCGTTGCCGGGGAATTCCTTGACGTGAGGACATCAAGCGCGACGTCAACGTTCACATCAGACCCACAAAATCACGAGGTTTCCACGCGGCTATGCAAGCGGCTTCAAAGAAAGGCAATTTGGAAACCCCAAAGTTCAGGCGAAGGAACAATACATTGTCGGACGTCCTAGTTTTTCGTCGTCCTTTCAGTCCTTTTTGCAAACAAACCAAAAAAGGCGTGAGCCACTGTCTAAAAATCAAACTCGTGGTAGGGACGCCAAACTTTCCCGTCATGCCAGAAGTCAAAACAAGAACACAACACATGCCCCACCTGTTGTTCCGTGCTATCTCCTGAAGCCTCCTCCTATTCTCCCGACTCTCTCCACTACAGATCTATCCCAGTGCTGTCCTCTCCTCGACTCCCGACCCAGAGATACAGTACAGAGATGCGCTGGGTCTATATGAGCGCGCGCCGTGTCGCTACTCCACTCACCTGTCGCGTAGCGGCCCAGGCCCCGCCCCCTGCACAACAAACAAAGCTGCTCCACAGACCCAGAGCTCTGCGCATGCGCCGAACCAAAACTTTTGAAGCTGGGTGAGGGAAGTGTGTGGAGACCAACTGCATGGAAGCCATTGGCTGTTTTCACATTGGGTGACGCGTGGATGTTTTCTTGACGTCGGCGTCAAAATTTGACATTGCATGCAATGGTGGAGTTTTGACGTCAGCGCAAAAATTGACCGCGCGTCACCCAATGTGAAAACCCCTCATGTCGTCAAGAGACAGATAAGCGAGGTTTTGCACAGCTAAAATTTTCAAACGTGCTGTGCTCCAATTGCCACATTGGTCTGATTTTGCTGCAAGAACCAATGACAAGTGAATACGAAATGGCACCAGAACCACCAATCTGAAAATTGAGGCACGTCGCAAAAGGAGCGGACGTATTTGCTGAACTTCCGTATTGGGAGCTGAACCAACTGCGGAGCTGGTGACCAATGCACACGTGCACTGATTGGTATACCCCTGCGCCGATTACACCATCTGGGTGCCCTACCCATGCACATGCTCAGGTGGGACCAAACTTTTGAAGCTGGGTAGAACAGGCAACAGAGACGCACTGGAAGCCCGAAAGCGTGTGCGCCGGAGACTGGGGTCCGTGTGCGCCGCGGACCAAATCTTTGAAGCTGTGCTGCGCAACATACGAAGCTGCTCGCTTGAAAAGTTTTGACGCTACCGAATAAGGTCCGGGCAAATCTGGATTTGGTCTGGACCCCCCCCCCCGCCCCTTGGGGACTCACTTCAATTTTGAGAAAAATTAACATGTCACAATGGACGTTTGTTTCAGGAGCTGGGTAAATTTGTTTGTTGATGTTCAGGTGGCCTTGGTTTCAAGGTCATCCTGGATCCACCTTTGGCGTCGAACGCAACCTCACCATGGGCTGCATTTAAAAATCACCGAACGATAAAGCAACGCGGTGAAATGGAAGGATTTTCCACACGATCACCTGAGGCTTTCAAAACACTGCAGGTTTCATGGCAACTTCCACGGGCATGTTTCCACCTTGGTCCGGTTGACTCCGGAGACTTGTAGTCTGGGTTCTCATGAAATGCGAACAAAGCTGAACTCTACACCATGATGTGATGCCTCTGCATGACGCAATATTACGGAGCGTGTTACACCATGTTATGACGTCTCTGCAGCACGCACTCCAAATGAATCCGTTACACCATGACGTCATGTCTCCACAGCACGCACTCCAACTCAGCCCGTTACACCGTGTTATGACGGGTCCCCCAGTCCCCCCCCGGGCGGGGGGGGCGGCCCGCCGCCCGGGCGCGGGGGCCGGGGGGGGGGCGGGGGCGGGGGCGGGGGCCCCGGCCGGCCCGCGGCG
>JAAUXT010118273.1_pt1 | contig 14471 bp, 17 predicted proteins | sample 7278171 | NCBI WGS metagenome assembly JAAUXT01 (sample SAMN14350112, study PRJNA611818) | marine sediment metagenome | isolation source: surface marine sediment (1.8m) | place: French Polynesia: Moorea | collected 2018-08 | reverse complement strand
CCCCCGGCGCCCCCCCCGCCCCCACCCCCCCCCCCCCCCCCGCCCGCGGGGCGCCCGCCCCCCCCCCGGCCCCCCCCCGGGGGGGGGCCCCCCAAATAACAAGGACTCGGTGGATTGCGTTCACCGGGACGGGTCAGACCCTCGGAGAAAGATAGCGACAGCGTGTGCCCACGTAGGCAATCAACTACAACAGCTGTAACCATGGAGATGGGACGTAATCAATGACAACCTGGCGGAGCTTTGTGATCCGTGATGTAAAGAGCACGTAGTGCGTCGGGAAAGGCGAGCTCTTGTACAAATGTAGTTTGAAAGACTGCGTGGAAATCCAGTCCCACGGGTCTCAGCCTGCGCTGTAAGATACGGTATGCCCAGGACCCAAAGAATAGAGACTCCAGATTTCTTGAAGCTACACGCGCCATCACTGGATCATTTCGGTCCACCGAACGTTACGGTCGCCGATTTGTGGAGAACAATGGCTGCCACTGCCAGCGTTAATCGTTCGGCACATCGTTTATGGTAAACCAAGGTCCTGATTTCCCCGATTGCTCCTGCGATGCTTGGAGAAACAGGCGTCTTCAACACGTTTACTTGTTCCAAAAGTGTGCTTGTGGTAATGCCGTAAGGGCCACAGGCTTCTCAGTGAACCGACTTTTCGGTTATCTTTTGAAAACTTCAATCGAAATTTGGTTCAGGCGAACGCACGCAGCTGTTTTGTTGGACGTGTCTGGTGTTCTGCTCTCAACGGAACAGGTGTGGTGCAGTTGGGTCCTTTGTGAATTTTCGATACGACCGTGTTCGTTCAAAGAGACGTCTGCCATGGAAGTCGAAGTTGGAATTGATTTTTCTGGTCACATTGGATTGAGACCTTTCTTTGGAGAGAAATTGAAACCGCAGTAGATCTATGAAACAAGTCGTTCGTATTCCGTGTTTTCTGCAATTATTTTTTAGCGCGCGGTCCGGCTCTGCCGATAGGACAGGTGTTATCACTATCAGTCTGTATATCTGTGTGTGTGAATTTTGCCAGGTGGGGGAGTAACTCAATATGGTGAAATTTAGCCAGGATCATTTTCAGGCCATTTTTAGCATTTTTGATTTTTTGGCCATGTTGAGTTGCCCCAAACCCCCCCACACACACACCCTGTAACTTAACATGGGCTGGCTGGCTGGCCAACTCAATATGAAAATTTTCTAAAATGGCCAAAAAATCTTTCGCGTGAACGGCACAAGACCGCGTGCTTTTGAGGCGATAGCCTTCTTGTTGATTCGCACTGGAGTGTCTTGGTCGTTTCTGGCGTCTCTGCAACTGTGTTGTTGTGAGATTATCGTTGGTGAAAAACCAGAGATTTTGCGCAAAGAGTGATGGCAGACCTGCTGCAGTCATGGGTTTTGCCTCCTGTGAATCTCCAGTTGAGTGCGGTGCGCTAGTAAACTGCAGTGATTCGGATTCACGATGCCCAGTATTGACATGGGTATTGCTGAGGTTGTCTCTCACCTGGCAGATTGCATTAGCGGCTGCTTCCTGCCTCCAACGATCTCAGGAATCGCGTGTAGTGATTGATCAAACAGGTCTGGATTACAACTTCTCGAAGCCAGGTTGGGGCGATGTGAGAGAAGTGCGCAAGACAGCTGCCCAGTCCTTCAGGTTGTCGCTGTGGGAAGGCTGCAGTCGCAGATTTTGTACTTTGGTGGCGGTAGTTGTACCGATTTAGTCATTAATCTCAAAGTTGACTTGGAATTCGAGAGAAAGTTACCTCTTTCCACGGCACGGATTTCGAAACAACAGCGGCACTCCGTTGAACCGCGGGCTCATTGCAATCGCGATGGTAGTGTTCTGTACATGTATATCTGTGGACAGTTGGTTTACCGGGGGGGGGGGACAACAGTTGGTTTTCTTTGTTGCTATGCTCATTCTACTGTTCGCCAAACCAACAGTTAGTACTTTACACCCAAGGTAAATTACTAGTTACAGGGGTGGTCTTGAAGCAACCAACCATCGCTTTGCCCCCCCCCCCTCCCTGGCAAAGAAATTATGGTTGACAGGCAGGCAATGTTTCCTTCTATTTGGACACCTCCACCGCCCCCCAAAGTTCGCTTTCTATCAACATACGTAGGGACCCCACAGAGGAAAAATGTTCACTTCCACCAGAAAGAACTTTCCTTCTAGTGCTGCAGTGTTTGATACGGAAATGATCAGAATGTGTGGAGCCACTTTTGGAAACGAATGCTATTCGGAGTGGTAACAAAGGCCTTGTGCTAATCTGGGCGCAGTTATGTCTGAGAGCGTCGTGTTACGTATCGCCTTGTTTGGTCACAAAAACGTGCTGGTTCCAGACTTGAATTGATGGTTGTGGCTACAAACGTCTATGTTGTCGTTTTCTGTGTAAATTTACTGTGGCGTGGAGCGCGATGAACCTCCAATGACTGGGTCCTTCAACGCAAAACATGTTTCGAAACGTGCAGGCTTTTGGTGGATTCTTGCAATGCGACACTACCTGCCGGTACCTGTCGTTCCTTTGTTTTGTGGGCAAAATAAATTTATCCTCGACATCATCTTCCGCGCGCAGCCAGGGAGGAGTGGTGACCATGAGGGTGTTTGTTCCGTAACTGGCTACTTCTCGCGGCATATTTGTCATCGCTGACTCAGACTCGAAGTCCTACACTCTGTTTTGGCCAAGAAGATGTAAATATCCACGGTGCGGATTTCTTGAATTGAGTCCATTGTGGCAAATGCTCGATTGTGATTGCTAATTCAAGCAGTGTCATTGGCCGCCAAAGTCGGAGCACACGCTATTTGTTTCCACAATCAGGTGAATGAAGAGTAATCTTTGTTGGTGTGTACTTGCAGGGAGCTTTCGGCGCGCTGCAGAAGATCTGCGAGGACTCCGCCGAGAGTCTGGACACGGACGCGCTCAACCGACCGCTCAACGTCCTCATCCCCAAGTTCCTGCAGTTCTTCAAACATTCCAGTCCAAAGATTAGGTGAGCACCCTCAAATAGATCGCGCTGGATTTATAGAGTCCGAAAGAGGCTTTGGTAAGTCCTTGAAAAGGACACCAGAAATGAGTGCGAAGGTTTTGTTCCGGCCTAAATATTTGAAGAAGGGACTGGATGCAGTTGCTTTCCTGTTTCAATCCCAAATCTGAATCTTTTGGCTTTTCCGTGTCGTCTCCCAAACTCTCAAACGTGTTTGCACAGGGAGCGGCATATCATTTATTTTGGTCCGTCTTGGTTGCCCTGCATTTCCTATCAACACGGAGGGTCGGTTTGCTACTCAGTGGAAAAAGTGTTGTTTCACCTGTAACACCCAGTTTATTTTCACCAGAAAGCATTCAGTTGGAGCAAATGTTCAAAACCTTTTGAGTGTCTCTGCTGAAAGTCTACCGCATTAGAGGTTTCCATTATCCCAGAGAATCTCGCTTGCGTTTGCATCATCCAAAGAAATGCATACAACAAAGCTTCGACAATGTTTCCTTCTGTGGAATGCCTGTCAATGCAGGGAACCTTTCAAAAACAGCGGGTGTTCTGCTCTTGGAAATTTATGGAGTTTTCTAAATGGATTGAGAGGCGGATGCGGCAAGGCTTTCATTTTCCAAATCAACTCATTTCCTCCTCGAAACCTTTTGATGTGCTACTCCGGTGCAGTGTTGGAAGGCTTTTTGCCACGCTCCAGAGCAGCCTGGCTTCGCAGGTAAAGTCGTAATGGATTGCGATCAGCCTCGCGGAATGCTAATTTGGCTGTAAGTTTTTAATGAGGAGTGGCTGCAGAAGTCAGCGCATTGCCTGGGTCGCACCAATATGATCGAACAAAGGCGGGGTCTTGCTTTCTTCTTGGCACCTTGACCAGGTGGCGTTAGCACGTTGCTTGCTCACAGGAGAAACCAATCGGACCTGTTGAGAATGTTGGGAAGCAGAAATACCTTGTTCCGACGAATCTGCGGACACGACGCCACACAGACTCGTACCTATCCTCTCCCCCCACCCCACCCCCACACACAATCCCGGTGGCAAGTACAAGTGCGTCCATGCCACGTTTTGGGTTCCACTGTTCTGGTAAAAGTACGCGCACTTGTTGCAGGTCTCACGCGATCGCTTGTGTCAACCAGTTCATTATCGGAAGAACGCAGGCTCTCATGACGCACATTGACGCTTTCATCGAGGTAAGTCTATTCCTCCCACTCTTCCGCTCTTGGCTCAGGCGGGGACAACAGTCTCTGATCACGCAGACGGACACAAAGCTGCGAGCGCCTGCGCTTCCCGCGATCGCTGGGGCTGAGAATAGATTCGGCGCGTGTTCACAGCTCCAGTGTTTGTTTGCTGCTGCCGGCATTGAAAATAGCGATCGTAACTGCAACCAATTTGATAAAGTTAGCAGCAAATCATTTGTCTTCATTTAAGTTCTTTCCTGGTCATTGATAACACGTGCACAAAAACCACGCCAATGTGCTCAGTCCCGATTGCCGAATCTGTCAAAAAAAAAAAATTTTTTTTCATGGGTGACTTTCTCAAAGCACTAAGTTTCTAACATTTATTGCACCAAAAAAGTGCTCTTCCCTGTTGTTCTGTTGATTCCGGTTCGGTTGGGGATGCAGCGATACAGCTGGACGTTGCACGTCCTGATTGTCTGTGAGTGATTGCCCTTCATCCGTCGTGTGTGTTTGTAGAACCTGTTTTTCCTGGCGGCGGACGACGACCCCGAGGTGCGGAAGAACGTGTGTCGCGCGCTCGTCATGCTCGTAGAAGTGCGCATGGACCGCCTCATCCCGCACATCAACAGCATCGTCGAGGTATGGAATTGAATGACACCGACGCTTGTTGCTTCTGCGTGGAATAGATTCTCGGTGCAAATGTTGCACACTTTCATTCATTGGCTGGAAATCGATGAACACAAATTGTTCGAGCGGATAAAAGCTGCCTGGTTTCTTTGCAACCTGAAGCCTGTCCACTATTCTCGGTGTGATGGTGCTTGATGAATTCCGTCTTGCTGAACCACGGGTTTTGAAGAGTACCTCTCTCCAGTTGCTCCGAATATGTTGTGCTTTGTGCCGGAACCTTGCATTCATTTACGCGCAGGCATCATTCTTCATTCTTTGCTCAAAATCATATCACTCAGCTTTGTTTCTCATTGAAACGTCAAATCTGGTCGGAGTTGCTTCACTGCAAAACTGACGGGTGTTACAGTCACGTCTCAACAATCTCAGTCAGCTCACGTCTCTGAAAACCTTTCACCCACAAATTGAGAAAATGCACAAGAATGGTGCATTCCTTTCTCCAGCAAACGTTTTGGGGCGTGCTCTTTTCAGTACATGTTGGTGAGGACGCAGGACCCTGACGACGGTGTGGCGCTGGAGGCGTGCGAGTTCTGGTTGTCTCTCGCCGAGCAGCCCATCTGCAAGGACGTGCTCGCGCCGCACATGGAGAGACTCATCCCCGTGCTCGTGCGCGGAATGAAGTACTCGGAGATCGACATCATCCTGCTCAAGGTAGGAGCTCAACAAAGTGCAGTGAGATTTGGCAAAAGTGGTTGGACTGACCCGTCGGTCTCGCCATTGGAACATTAGTCACAGCGAGTTTTCCAGGTTCCTTGCAAAAAAATACGGTGGGCCCCTGGGCCTCGAGTGTGAAAAGGTTGAATCACAAAACCCATATCTGTCAACAGAATTTTCAAAATTTGACTTTGACCCCAACCTGACCCCAAACAAGTGAGGTTTAAAAAAGAAGAAAAATTAAATGTTAAAAATTGATGTACATCGGGCATTATTTGCAAACGATATCCTTCACAGCCCACACAACACAGGTGATTATTCAGGTCGCTTGTTCGGGTCGGTCTGAAGAGCAACACAAACATGCGCCCGTCATTGAAAATAGCATAAGGTGCAAACGTATTGGTTGCTGCTGGCAGTCCGTTGGAACCGTGCCAACTGTAACCCGACGACTTTTCTTCAGGGTGACGTGGAAGAAGACGAGGCGATACCGGATAAAGAATGGGACATCAAGCCCCGCTTCCACAAAACCAAGACGCACCTGCAAAAACGAGTCGAAGACTCGAGTCACCAGCAGAAGCGCTCAGAGGAGGAAGAGGTTGGTTGGTTCTCGGTTTCTCCTTTTGCGGTCTTTGCGTTCGTTGGCTTTGGCCGTCCATTGCGTGCTGTGATCACTTCTTAGTTTCAGCACAAACATCTTGCAGGCACTTTGCAAGTCGCTCTATGTGGCATGCAGGGTTAGCACGTTTTCGAAATTCTTGCTGTGATTTGATGTTGGCCGAGTTGATTGTGGTTCTTTTTCGGAACGTAGTTTGTTGGTGTGTCCAGAGGAAATCTGCATCGAAAGGTTGTAAAAATGTTTTGGTGGCACTGTCGTCTTTGGGCTGGTTTTTCTGTCGCGGTTGGCTTGTTTCTTGTGGCCGTTCGCCGTCAACATGTTGTGAGCCACTTCCGATTCGCTCCATTTTCATCGCGGCATAAGACGAGCTGTGGAAACAACGAGATGGTCGCTTTGGACACTTTTGACAACAGGAGTCTTTTGCTGCAGGTTGACGATGACTCTGACGACGATCTGGACGATGATGACGCGTTATCCGATTGGAACCTGCGTGAGTAGCGAGAGATGTTCAGACGATTTGGTTCTCATCGATTTTTCCTTAGGATTTAGAGAGCTTCATAACGGGTCTGTTTTGAAACTACAATCCTGGTCGACCGATTTTGAAGGAAGGTGGATTCACATAAATGCGCCCACCGTGTGCTCTTCTCTCCAAGCCAGTTTTTACGCCTGTGGTTCGGTTGCAGGGAAGTGCTCGGCGGCAGCTCTGGACGTGCTGGCGAATGTGTTCCACGACGCGCTGCTGCCCGTGCTGCTGCCCATCCTCAAGGAGACGCTCTTCCACTCCGAGTGGGAGATCAAGGAGTCGGGAATCCTCGTGCTGGGTGCGATCGCTGAAGGTGGGTCGCGGCGTTCGGTTCAGCAGAAAGCGCAGAACGTGTCTGATTCAACGAGCTGTCACTCGGCCCATTCTCATTTTGTTATGGCACACAGTCATTCATGCAGGTCTGCTCGGAACACTTCGTCAGGACTTACGGTAACTAGTTTTCCCTGCATTCAGGTTGCATGACGGGAATGATCCCGCACCTGCCGGAGTTGATCCCGTACCTCATCACGTGTCTGTCGGACAAGAAGGCGCTTGTTCGGTCCATTACATGTTGGACGCTCAGTCGGTACGCGCACTGGGTCGTGGGACAACCGCACGAGCAGTATCTCAAACCGCTCATGACAGAGGTGAGGAAACCGCGTTCAGTTGGGTGGGTGCTTTTCAAACCATGCTATGGGACGAAAATTCAAGAAACGCACCAAGGTGTGTTCTCTTGTTCTGAACCTGTTGGTTTTCGCAGGCTACAGACAACTAGAGCTGAAGTCATCAAGTCCACAGGTGCAGCACTGCATGCGCAATTTGCGTTGGTCAAACCTGAACATATCAAGACAAAAGGACGGGTCCAGTGCAGAACCTTTCTTTTCTGTAGCAACTCCAAATTCCAGTCCAAGGGTTGGGAATGCCGTGGTGAATTTGCCAGACACCCCAAACCAAGAGACACCGGTGTCGAGCAAAATATGTTTTGGCCTGAAATAGCAAGGTACCCCTGAAGTGGCCCGTCTCAACTGACGTCAATGTGAGCATTGAAATGGCAAGACAGTAGTGTCTGGAATAACCCGTGTCACGTCCTTTGGTTTCATCTGTAGATTACTCTGTAAGACTCAAGTGCCTGGTGTTATAATTTGCTCGTCTGCCGAACGGATGCAGCGGGAATTAGAAAGTGTCAAGTCACCTGTTCAGTGGCATGCTTGAGTTGGTTCCTGTGGGGGCACTTCGGAATTTTCAAGCGCGTGGTTTCCACATGCAGTGTGTGTGTGTGTGTGTGTGTGTGTGTGTGTGTGTGTGTGTGTGTGTGTGTGCACCTTGACCTCATGTGCAGGGTTTGAGGGGGGGGGGTCTTGTGGCCAAAAACAGTCAGAATTTAATGCTGGCTGATCATCATACAGTGAAAAATCAATCCCCGCATGGCGAGCGAACCTGGCACGGCCTGTTTGAAAATACTCGGAAAGTGTTCAAACTTGGTTGCTGGAACAGTGCGTGTTGTGACCACACAGCTGCTGAAGCGAATCCTGGACGCCAACAAGCGGGTGCAGGAGGCGGCGTGCTCGGCGTTCGCGACGCTCGAGGAGGAGGCGTGCACCGAGCTCGTGCCCTACCTCTCCTTCATCCTCCAGACCCTCGTCTACGCGTTCGGAAAATACCAGGTCAGTGCGCTGCTCTCTCAGCTCCGATGGACGGCTTGATATTGAAGTGTGAAATTGTCTGACTTGTTCGTCTCGGCTGTAAACGTTCACCAAAAACACAGAAAATGAGTCAATCAACATTTCTCCTTGCAGCACAAAAACTTGCTCATTCTGTACGATGCAATTGGAACTCTTGCTGATTCGGTGGGAAACCACCTCAACAAGCCAGTGAGTTCGATTTTCTTCTTTTTTACACTGCATCGTTAGTCACAAACGAGTGAATTATTTAAACTCTTCTCTCCAATGCACGCAAATCGTCTTCACTTTGCAGGAGTACATAAACTTGCTGATGCCCCCGCTGATAGAAAAATGGAACTTTCTCAAAGACGAAGACAAAGACCTGTTTCCTCTTCTCGAAGTAAGCGAAGGCAAAAGCAGATGCATTTCCTGAAATTTGTCATCACAGATGACTACAACAGCGGGGCAAGCCTTTTGATCTCGACGCACAATGACATCAAAAGACGGATCGTGGTTGTTTGTGTACGAAAATAACCAGTTGCTTTCTGTGTCTTTTGTATGCAGTGTCTGTCCAGCGTGGCCACGGCTCTGCAGTCAGGATTCTTGCCGTATTGTCAGCCCGTCTACAGCAGATGTGTGTCGCTCGTCGAGCAAACGCTCAACCAAAATTTCGTGAGTAATGAGACCAAGATCGAAACAACGCACAGTGCTGATTTGCCAAATGAACAACTGAGCATCGTGAAGGAATTGCGCCCAGTGGCATTTCCTGTGTCCACGTTGCGTGAATTGCATCATCTCTGTCGTTTGCGGCAGGCAAACCTGCAGACTCCTGACCAGTACGATCCACCTGACAAGGACTTCATGATCGTGGCGCTCGACCTGCTGAGTGGACTTGCTGAAGGGCTCGAGCACCACATCGAGGGGCTCGTCGCACAGTCCAACATCCTCAAACTCCTCTTCCAGTGCATGCAGGTACGCGTCGAGTGTTGCGTGTCATGGACGCAGCGCGCAATCCGAGTTTGTCAACTTACTGTGGCCAGCGATACAACGAATCCTTTGTTGATCAGTCATCGGCAAAAAAATGACAGAATTGAAAGATTATGCGGCCGAATGTTTTTTGCAGGACCCAATGCCGGAAGTTCGACAAAGCAGTTTCGCGTTGCTTGGGGATTTGACCAAAGCGTGTTTTCAGCACGTCAAACCTTGCATTGGTGAGCGAAAATGTCTCTCCTTTGAACGGCCAAGTGATCTGTATCGGTGGTACAGGTTTACAATATTCCGTCCGCATTGCAGGTGATTTCATGCCGATTTTGGGGTCAAACTTGAATCCCGAGTTCATATCTGTGTGCAACAACGCGACGTGGGCCATCGGAGAGATCTCCATAAAAATGGGTCAGTCTCCCAGTGCGTTGTTCCAGCTTGTTTATCCATCTGCGCTTCATTTCTGCAGTGCACACAAAGAAAATTGTGTCATGCAAAGAAAAACGACGACCACCAGTGAAACTTTCGCAACGAGGGACTTGCGACAGTTCCTACACAAGAAAGAAGACAATGTTTTCTTGATTTGACGTCTTCTTTTGCTTTCAGGCGCTGACATAAAGCCGTACATCTCTTTAGTTTTGACGCAACTCGTGGAAATTATCAACCGACCGAACACGCCCAAAACTTTGCTGGAGAACACGGGTATGTACTCATCATTCACTCTCTGACACGACTATCTGGTGAATTGGACTTCATGTTTTAATTTAACCACATTATCTCTCTGAGTGTCACACGCAAACACCAGATGATTGCTGGGTTACCATTAGCAACGTACCTTTGCGTACAATTTGGTCATCAACCCTAGCCCAATGGTCACTGGTGTCTTGTAGATCAATTTACTTGTCCAAACGAAATTAATTTCGTGTATTCACTGGGGACACTTGAACGTTTTAAGTGGCTGGCTTGCATGTCCCAGTAGATGTGCCCAATGCCGTGTGAATCTGAAGCCTTGTGTTTTTCAACGTGCAAAGGCTGGAGAGATTTCTGGAGCGCTGTTGACTGTTCCCCTCACTTGAACGTTTTTGGCACATCTGTCACATGTTGTACATATAGCTGGATCTCACTCTGAACGAGCAGCAAGTAGCAATCTTGTGACATTGTGTAGACATGACCACACAAAACTGTGTGTTATTGGGCAACTTTTAATTTCCGTGGATTCTTTCTGAGGCAAAAGCGAAAGAGAATGCCATTGACGCAAGTTCTTGGTTTGAGTTGCTTTGTTGAACAAGGAACGGTTTCAATTATTGCCTACGCAAAAAAGCGAACTTATTTTCGCCTTGGTGTTGAATCATGTTATATTATTGTTGTTATCATGATGACAACTGATAACTCATGAATGTATGTGTTTTTCAATGAAGACGAATATTAGTCGAGCACGGTGTAAAGAAAACAAAAGACAAACTTAAGTCACTCAAATTACTAGTTGAGGCAGTGTGGTAGTCACAATGGGAATAACTTCACATCTGGTCTCACTGCATGCATTTTCTGCGCATTCGAAGTTCAAACGTCTTCGTGTTTGTGTTGGTGCAGCGTGCTTTTTCTTCTTGTCTAGCATGAGAATTTTGAATTGAAACAGGACTTTGAATGTGAAACCGCAGACCTCAAAATTGACAATGAGGGAAATTCGTACACCCTCTCCCCCACTTGTCTGTGGTTTCATCTTCAAGCCGAACTTGTCAATTGATCTCAATCACAATTCCACTCAACATTTTCGTGGGCAATTCTTCGATCACTGCAATTCTTCCTGTCTTTGTGCTTTGGTGTTGTCTGCATGCCTGTGCGCTTGACAATTTCCCTTTTTGCCCCACTGTTTGGCAGTGTTTCCAGTGGACGAGCAGGAACCGTGACTTTGTTTTGTCCGTGGCCGGCGCAGATTCCATGACACTCACTCTGATTCTCTGCACTCTCAATCCAGCTCGCTTCCACAAATCCACTTGGGTGATTCGGGCCCCATTCTCACCGACCATTTTCTTGAAACCTGTGTGCAGTTGTTTCAGCGCCTATGTCGTGAACTTTTCAGTCCTGCAAGAAGATACTGAATGAAAGAGACTTCCGTGTCTAGTTTTCAGTCTTTTGTGCAGATTTTTTTGCGCCCCGGTTCTAAAAGAAATTCAGCAGACTGGCTGGTCGATATTGAAAACACAGAGCGACAAACATTATTTCATCGCAACAGAAGACTGAATACGTCAATTTTTGGTCGAATTTTGGAGAAGTGAACAGAATTGATACTTCGTGTGTCAAATGAGCCTGGTGGATTTCGGAGGACAGTTTTGAGAAGAGACAAAGCTCTTGAGCAAAATGTTTGAACGAAAAAGAAATGTTCACTTTTGCACTTTTCGACTTGTAGTAACTTTCATTGATGATGTGTAGAATAATTGTTTCACTCTCTTCGTTTCCCAGCACAACTGCCCTTCACACTCATGTCTGCGTACTTTTTCTGCCAAAAGTTTCCTGTGTAGATTTGAAAAAGTTGTACTTTTGAGTGACTCAAGGAACGAACGAGAAATCGACTGAACACTGAAGAAAGAAAACTGAAACGATAAATTTGATTTTTCGCTTGTATGTTTTTGTTGATTGGTTGTCTTTTCTCTGTTTTTCTTCCCATTATTTGCTCCCCGTCTCGTCTTGTTACCATGGTAAACGTAGCCATAACAATCGGTCGCCTTGGTTTAGTCTGTCCGCAAGAAGTGGCTCCTATGTTACAGCAGTTTATAAGGCAGTGGTGTGTAAACTTTCATTTCATAGTGTCTTTAATTTTCACATTAAAAAGTGATGTCGACACATTGTTGCGAATGGTTATTGTGAGTCTGAATCTTTTTGTCCTGCAAAACATGTAAATGTCTGGGGGCAAATTCAAAATTGTGTTTTGTTTCGGGAAATCCTGCAATTTTGTTTCTAATTTTGCCGTTCCTTAGTGAAAATTTACGCCAAGCAATGTGTTGACGCCTTTGTTCAAGAAAGAAAAAGTAAAGATCACATTTGAAAACTAAAGTAGTGACGATTCAAAGTTCAAAATAACTCAAACCCCCTTGATTGGACGAACCCTTTGACCTTCTGACGTTCTTGTTGACAGACGGACAAGAAAGACAAAACATTGATAGCGTGGACAACTGCATCAAACTTGACGAAGATAAAATTGACTGAGGCTGTGTTCGATTACAAACCAAAGCTCCCGAAACCAGAAAATCCTCAATTTTGATTGGTCTTTCTGATTTCTGCAGCTTTGGTTGGGATGTATTTGAAATCGAACACGGCCTAAACCTCACATTGCAATGACAGTAACCTTGACTGACGACAGAATCAAGGGGGTTTACTTGAAGCCGAGATTTCTTTCATTGGTGCAAGAAACGTGGGAGATATCAGTGGGCACCTGTACCAAATGAAACAAGTCCGGCTGCATACCAATGTAACGAGCCTTGTGCACCGACGAATGTTGCCGTACTGAAGTTTGTACGTGTGCCACATTTTGAATGGATGTCTGAATTTTGAGCCAGATGTTTTAACTCTGTAACCAGCTCTGTTTTCACGGCTGAAATGTCCCTCTCAAAATGTTAGTTGCTTCTGTGCACAAGGTTTCAGTTTTGTTTCTCTTCCGAAAAGGATTTTGAATTTGGTTACCTGGACGTGATGCCAGGTGGCCAGAATTTGAATTGCAGTGTCTGGCTACACCAGGAAATTTAGACATGTTCGGCTCAAACTTTTCCTTGGGGGGTGGGGGGCGGTGCGATTTCGAGAAAATTGGTCAAAGAACACACAGCCTGAGGACTTGCAATGTCTGACAGACAGCACGCGACGAGGACTTCAGCGATGCTCTTTTCTGCATTTCCTGCTGCCTTGACGCGAATGTTTTGCAAAGCATTGGAAATTGGGCGCATGTTTTTGTGGCAGCTCCATCGCTTTCTGTCTGTCACAACTTGTTTGGTTGGTCAGGGAAATTGCTGAAGACTCGGGCTTCAGCAGCTTTCTGCGCCGACATCTGCATTTGCTTCTCTTGTGACCAAATCCGCGAGCCTGACTCTACTAAATTGCTCACCGGCCGTTGTAGGTGTACATCACTTCGAAATATTCGCGACAACGAGGAGAAAGACTCTGCGTTCCGCGGGGTGTGTAACATGATCACTGTGAACCCAGCAGGAGTTGTTCAGGATTTCATCTTCTTCTGTGATGCCGTTGCGTCCTGGGTCAACCCCAAACCCGACCTGAAGGAAATGTTCTACAAGGTGAGAGAACTGAACTCGATTCTGTGTTCCAACATTTTGCTTCACGTGGAGTGACTTGGTCCAAAAAGTGTCCCTTTCTTTGACCTTGTACGTCGTATGTAACACGTTTGTTCTCCACTTTGCGTCAGTACCGTCGGTACTGCCGGTTCTCCTTCGGATATTTGATGTTGAGGATGCGTTGGCTTTGCAGATTTTGCACGGATTCAAGGACCAGGTTGGCGATGAGAACTGGAAGCGCTTTTCTGACCAGTTTCCGCAGCCGCTCAAGGAGAGGCTCGCCATCCACTACAACGTGTGAGTCGGGCTCTCTCAGGTAACGGCCGCAGGGCTCGAGCGTCCAGTGCCTCTTCAAGTAGGGCCACTGTTGACGAGTGCTCTGATCTTGTGAAGCAGTGTCTCCAGATTTCCGCAGACATATTTAGTGCACAGTGTTCATTCCCGCCGTTCGCGCCATAATTTGGGTAAAATTCACAATCACGCAGGTGTACACAGAGTATTTTTAGGTGATTTGAGATGGGTTGCGCGATTTGGGCTCAAATGAGCCAAATCGGTGCCAGCCAAATCAAAGTACCTAAAGGCAGCATCTTCCAAAAGTATGTGTATAGCAGTTTCATGGTCAAGATGAGGATTGATTTGGGATCTTTTGAGCTCTTTTGGTTCATTTTGGGTTGGGGATAATGCATGAGGAAGGAATTTGTCAAATTTGAATTTTTGGGTTTCTGAGGTCAGAAAGGTTAAATTTAGAAGTGCAGAAAAAATGGGCTGTGAATGTAGAAATATCTCAATATCTCAGAAAGCACAAATATTTGGTGAAAGAAATATATTGATGAAATGTAGTAAATTGTATGGGGGTTTGAGAGGTAGTACTCAATTTTTGATTTTTGAAAATTTTTATGTGGTTTTCAGGTGGGGCTAAAGTTTAGGTTG
>JAAUXT010025695.1_pt1 | contig 14471 bp, 14 predicted proteins | sample 7278171 | NCBI WGS metagenome assembly JAAUXT01 (sample SAMN14350112, study PRJNA611818) | marine sediment metagenome | isolation source: surface marine sediment (1.8m) | place: French Polynesia: Moorea | collected 2018-08 | reverse complement strand
TTTTCACCATTTTGAGTTACAACCCCCCCCCCCCCTGTACTCAACATCCAAACTAACCAAAACAATTTTTTTTTTCTTGAAATTGGTTGAAAATGATTCTGGCAAAATTTCACCATGTCGAGTTATGGACCACACGCTTTTTAGGCGTAGCCTTCTTGTTTTTTGTTGGGGACAGCGGGGACGGAATTACCGTTCAATTTTCTTGATCTAGAAATCCAAGTTGTAGTGGGTTTTGTGGGGGGTGAAACTCTTTTTGGCCCCGCGTCAATCCTCCGCCAACAACTGTCGTTTGCAGATCCAAAGCAAAAGCCCCCATTTTTCTTCCCCCTTCCCCACCCCTAGTGTACGTTCAAGAAACAGTCCTCAAGATCCAGATTTGATGTTTGGGAACCTCGGTTGGGGGCGGGAAAAGAACGATTGGAAATGGAAAGTAGATCGGTACTGCGCACACCGAACAACAACAAAAGATGGTGCGTGGGTGCGCGTGCATGTGTGTTGTTGTTTTTGTTGTTTTTTTTTTTTGCCTTCCCTCGTGTATCATCTTTTGTGTCTTCGGAAAGGTTTCGTTCATATACAATTGGTGCCAAATGTCCAGGAGAGCGACAGATGTACATTCAATGTAAGAGTGGCACTGGGCCTATATTTTGAAAGAACTGAGTGTTTGCCTCTCGTGGTGATTATCAGTGAAAGGGAGTCATGCAGCTGCCGTAGGTAAACAAAGGCAATCGCCATTACAAATACAAGGCGCTTGGATAAGTTCTTTCAGAGTGACTGTGAAATATATGTTTGACATCAGTCAGCCGGGACAAAGAAAATTTCCTGTCGGTGAAACTTGTGAAAGAAAATACGTCTTCACAAAGTGAACTGCAACAACTGCTGATTCGAGAGAATCACTCACGTAGCGATGCAGCAGGACAAGCGCACCTTTTGAAAGGCCTTCGCGCGTTTCGTATCCTGGCGAAATTCCAGCGTTGTAACGCAAAAAAGTCGTGGTGACGTGGGGAACAGAAAAGACTCGACGAGACGAGTCGTGTCGTGGAGTTCTCGTAGATGCTCGATGATTCGGTGAGCATTCTTCGATGCAAGTTCAGCGTTCCAACAGAAAGGCTGACGTTCCCAAAGGCAGATCGCCGGCACAGGTGTTTCCGAACAAACAATGACACTGAAGACAAGAGACTTGGTCAGCCTGGTTGGAGCTGGATATGTCCAGGGTCAGAGCTACTTTTTGTCTTTGTCAAAAAGGGGACATCTCACCAACGTTGCTTGTTCATACCATACATACGCACGCACACGACGAACAAACAAAAGAAAGGTTTTCGCAAGTGCAGGTGGCTGGAACGGATTACCCGGGTAAACTCGACTCGTATTCCCTGTCCTGGGTCAAGGCGCAATCGATGTCGTTACTTCTCTTATGAATAGAGGCACGCGTCTGAATGACACGCGCCAACAAATCAGCGCGCGCCAGTGACCACAAAGCCGTACATATGCTGTGCTCAAGTCTCCGTCCCCAACACAATGCACTGATGCTTCGAGGGGATATTTGTCACTCGGAAACAGGTGATGAAGAAGTTTCGTTGAAAACGGAAGACTGCAGTTGGAAACAAAGTAAGAAGCAGCCCGCGAGGAGATAGTTTGATGAAAGTGAAACTGTGTGGAGCTGTTCTAAACCGCTGGATATATATTTGTGATTGAAGCAAAGCGAGAATCGCTTGAAGGAGATTGGAAATGTTTCAGCAGTAGCGACTCAGCACATTGATTGCCAGGTAAGGTCAGGGGATGATTTTTCTCAATCCCGTTGATGTTTGTACCTCGGGATTTGACCGCACACAGCTGAGAGGCCGCTGCTGCCAAATTACTTTAAATGTCAGCGGATTGATTGTGGCTTTTCGATTCGGGATGTTGTGCTCCAAGTGGTTAAATGTCAGAGGAAACGACGTCCTGAGTTCCGAAATGACTGTGGCCAATTAGGTTGGGTATGCAAACTTGAAGTCGTCGCTCTTTCCTTCATGTACGAGTAAAATCGACAAAGGAACCAAACTGAACACGTTGATATGTGCGCGCAGCCGTCGATTCCTTTGTTGCATTGAAAACATGTAATCTGGTCTTGATTGAATTTCAACATCCACGCACAAAGCTGTCATTCTGAGATGCTTATTCATTTCAGCGTGTGACGACTAATTCTCAGCTGGCATGCTGCCAGATTTTCGATTTCGACAACAAAAGGCTTTTCAATTGACCTTTCCCCCCTTTCGCAGTTACATTACTCTTTTCTGCAAAACTGGCTTAACATATAAATGCTTCTGGTTGCCATGGAAACTGAAATAAAACTGATGCAATATTAAGTGCTGATATTGCCTGCATGGAGATGGAGTCTCAAAGCAGGAGCTAGAAATTAACAAACAAAAAAAGTAGCGCGGTGTATCGATTGTAGGAACGGGGAATTTCTATTTCATTCAGAGTGGGGTGAGGGAGGGGAAAGGCAAGAAAGATTACAAACTTGTAAGATATTGCTTTGTAAGCTTTGGGCCCCAGTAGCTTTGTGTATACATCGAGATTGCTGCGGCACCAGTGGCTTCAAGAAAGGCACATTTGCATGGTGTTTATTACCTTCTATATTTAGGCATTAGTGCCGTATCCTCCATGTGATAAGCACTGGAGAGAACGGGTCACAAAAACCCATTGTGATTAATGTACATGTTTGTGTTACCCTGTCCGCATAAGTATCGATCGATTTTATGGCCACTATCAGACAAAAAAAGGAGGGAGAAATTAGTTTTATTTATATCGCGGGATTTCTTTGCACTACGAAAGGAGTCAGGGATAGAAAGAGAAGCTGCACTCTCCGTATTGATGGGTATAGATTTTTGTTCCTTCGCCTTGTAATGGGCGTTATCAAGGGGGACGAGAGCAATTTGAAAGTCCGTAGTTAAACAAGAAAACGTAATAATTTTCGCTTGACAGGCTAATCAATGTAAGTTGCAGGCCACTGCAAACGAGCTTGCAATTTGCCAGATAATGCATTGTCTTGCGTGGGGCGGCCTTTTTATTGAGTCATATACTTCAGCCTTTGTTCGGTGGGTCTTCGCCTGAACTTTCCACGGCGGCTCGCTCAATATTTAGATTAGTCAACTCGCACTGTCTAATTTCAGTGACTCATTTGTATATAAATTGGAAAACGGGATTTGGGATGGGGAAACTGGGAAATCATTAATAAAAAAGCAATATGTGTGATCATTCGCCTTTGTGTGACATTGCATGAGTCAAGATTGATTTTTTAATTAGATGTATACCGTGCGGAACAGAAGTGACATATGGTAATTTTTCGTCGTAATTTTAATAACTGAGACTGGAATTAGCAATCTGGCATCACTTGTATGTTTCTGTGGAAGTTGGGCCATGATTCATCGAAGTGTGAGCAGACCTGCATGCGCGCGCAACCGTCGCTACACAAGCACGTGCGCACACAGCGAATTGGAATGGTGATCCACAGCCACTTTCCAACGAAGTTTTGTCACTGAATTGGCCATCATCTCATCGATTCTGGTGTTTTCGACAGTGATGGAGCTCGTGTGTTGAATAGGTGGTGGCACATTTGCGCGTGAATGTATTTCTTCCCTCGCTATGCGTCATTCCTCTTTATGCACACGATGACACACCCTGTTTGGTACACGGTACCTGTATGGTTCAGTCCTGGACCTTTGTTTGGATTACTTCATCCACCCACACACTCATGCAGCTGCATGTGTTTGTCATTGCAGGTTTTCTCTTCTGGCTGATAAGAAGTAAGGGAGCGAACAAACGGTCTTTTGTCAACGAGGACGGGAGAAAACAAAGTTCGGTCAGTTGAAGAACACAGATTGGAGAAGCAAGGGAAGACACAGAGAACAGATATTTTTGTACCTGTTCGATCTACAGCTGTATTTCACTGACGGTGTGACAATGAAGCGCGATAGCGACAGCCTCGAGGTGAGTGACCCGGGCGAAGGACTCTCAGTGAGCACGGCAGTGTCGGTTCAAGGGTTATCGTCGCCGCCCATGAAGAAGAAGTGCGTTGGCGTCGAGAGTACCGACGGCGGCAGCGGCCCTGATCCGCTGACCACGAGCGGCCTGGCGTCGCCGCCCGCCAAGAGCCCCGTGGCCTACACGACTGGTGGCGCGGAGGGCAGCGCGTCGCCGCAGCCCGCCGCCGAGGCTGAGGACAAGGAGACGGCGGCGGCGGAGGGCTCGGCGTCCGTCGGCGGAGGCGTCGCTGGGAGGCAGTTTCCCTGCGTGTGGCTCAACGGCGCTGGAGGTGTCGACACGTCGCCGACCAAACCGATGTACGACGCCACGCCAATCGTAAGCTTCAGCACTTATTCTTCTGAACTTGATTGCTCCACTCGGACTGGTGAAGTGTATGAAACCCGGGTGTAGGTGGTGCCACCGCGAAGTTTGAGATTCGCGAGTTGGGCCTTTTGGATCGCGCGAAGATCGTCGCGGCCTTGACTACAGAATCTGTTTTGTCAGAACGTGATTTATTACTTTTCATGTCAAACGCTGTGAGGTGTCGGAAACGTGTAAAAACGTGCAGCATGATTTGGCCTCAAGATGTGTGAACAAGTAATATGTGCATAATTAAAGCTGTTTTGAATGTTTTCAGTCATGAAATTTCAAAACCTGTCGTAAAACATCCGTAAAGCCAGTAAACAGTGTGTGACATTTTTGTGTCGGTTTTTTGAACCGCACGTCAGGCTGTTCCTCTGTTTATGGTTCCGTTTGATGTGTTTGTTGTTGCCTGGATCAGTAACGAGGAGAGCTCCACGTGTTTCAAACAAATTTTGCTGACTGCATGCTGAACAAACCCATATTACTGTGGCAGATCTTCATCCAGAAGATCTACCCACTCTGCACCGCGTCCTCTCTCCATGTTTTGGCAAAAACAACTGGCCTTCTCACGAGAGAAGTTTGAAAAAGAAGGCCGATTGATTGCGTTTAATTTGCGAACAAATTGTTGCACCAGCAGCATGCTTGAAGTTGAAGACACAACTCTAAAGCCTTGTCATTGACATCGTAGCGCGTGTCAACACCGACAAGTATTCTTGTTGAATCGAAAAGAGGCAAGTGAAAGCACCGAAGAAGATCGCCCAGCTTGTGTGTTCTCCTTCTGGTCAGTTCGAACTCTGGGTGGTGAATAGGGTTGACAAAATACCCCGAACATGCTGCAGCCTTGTGATTTCGTGGTTCTGCAACGATTAAGACGTGCATCGCGTCGCGCAGGTCATCACTCCGACGAGTCCTGTGACGAGCAAGACGAGCGCGTCGCCCGGCGCAGCCGTGCTGCCACCGGAGGGAGCTGCGCAGCACAAACCGGCCGCGGCGCCGCGCGCCACGCCGACCAACACCGGCGCTGCCGCCGGGACGGGCGTCACACCACCACTGCCCGAGGGAGAGTCCGTCGAGGTCTGCCCTGAATGCCAAAAAGTCTTCAAGCGCAAGGTATGTTGGTCTTTTTGTTCAAGCATATTCCGGGTTTCTGTTGGTGTGAGGTACTCTTTGTTGCAAGTGCGCCGCGTAAAAAATACAGTGTTCAACGTTGGAAACTGCGTGTGATTTCGTGATCCGATTACGGGGGATTTTCACGCCCAGGGCCGAGAAAAGAGTCGTTGTCATGCAAACAGCTTCGAACACTTTTAAAACGTGATTTTGGGACCCGAAGCCATTTTGACCTTGAGACAGATTTGTGGGGAGATTGATCATTTGCATGCAAAGGAGCTTTGCTACTCAGAAAGGCGTTTGTTTCTGAACTGGGTGACGGACAGCGAGATCGCTTCGACAGCATTATGAGCGAGGAAACGTTCTGACTTTGACTCTGCACGCTCGAGACAAAAGAGAACTTGACAAAAGCAGCTGGACAAGAAGGAAGGGTTTCGTTTTCGCTGCTGTTGGTTGTGGAGTCTGCACCGCGACTCGCTTGGTGGTCAGCTGGAGACCCAGAGTTTCTCGATCGTAGTTGGAGCCATCCAGCAATCGCAATGTTCACGTGAAGGCACCACGTGTGAGTAACGTTGGACGTTTCAACCTCAAATGGGACCGTTGGTACAAATGGTCCGACGAAGCCAAGAGAAACTGCACGTCACATCCATCCCATCTGAACACTGAAGAATCACGTATCTTTGAGACCTGTGCAGTTGCAATTGTGAAAGAAGTTGCACTTGGCTTGTATCTTGGAGCAGATCAATACCTCATAAAGCTTCTAGACTCTTAGAAATTGTAACCCGTGGAGTGTAGCGCTTCCTTGGGTATATTTTGAGAATCATGGAGAGGAGCATCAGAAGATTTCAAAGCTGCATCAGCGATGCAGAATGAAGGACCAAAATGACTTCTTTTGTCATCCCTAAAATCCGTGCAAGGATGTTTTCTTTTTTCAAGGGAAATCTTCTCAAGTGCAGAAACTTGCAATATTCTTTCAATGGCGAAGGTCTTCCCGAGCAGGGATCTTTTGAGCAGAAAAATGTTGCCTTTGGTATGTCTGAAGCAGGGATTTAAATTCAGCAGTGCACGTGCTTCATCTTTCTGCCATCCAACAACCTTAGAAGGCAAATGGGCATTGTGGGCACGTCTTCTTTCTCGTGCCAAATGACTCGAGGAACCAACCAGTCCATACAGTCCTCTGTAGTTGCTGACACCATCTCAACCTTTTCTCCATGAAAAGAAGTGGCCTCGAACATTGAAACTGAATGTCTACGTCCCAGTCAGAAATGAAAGGGTTATTCCGGTGAACCCAGTCATGCAACTGCTGTGTCTACTGATATATATGTAAGTGGCAGCTGCAGTCACCGCTTCAGACTTGAAGCTGTGTTCCAGAGAATGGGAAAGGTATACTGACATACAAATTTTGTATGGCGGGGCTATTTTCGTGAGCAAGTTTGAGTTGTTCGCTCTGATTGGAGTTTGATCGCAAATTGTGACTTGGATCTAGTTTCACTTCGGTCTGATCCGGATGGTACATATTTTTGAAATTTCTGCTGGGCTTTTGACAGACGTGTCAGATGAGCCGTCAGACAACAAGATATTTTGGTGACCCTTTTGGTAGAATTGGCTGTTGCGAACCTAAATTCGAAAGACATGTCACTTGTGCAGATTTGTGGCAGTGTTTTAGTGTAGCCAAAGGTAGATCTTGTCGTGAAGTGTTCTACTGGCTCAACCTTTCACGTGGAACATTTTACATTGCTTGAAGTGGATCATTCGTGTGTCAGAGAAGTACCGATCAAAACCAGCTTCGTGGATGAAAATATACACACAACAGTGGTGAACCTGTTCTCCTGGTGTTTCTTGCTTCGTGTGTTGGATCCATCGAAAGAGATAAAGTGCTGCCTTTTGTGACGTAGCTTGAAGTATACGGGATATATATTTAGAAAGGGAATTATTGATGCGGTTATTTTTGGTGCTCTGCGTCAAAGTTGTTATCGATTTGTTTTTGGGCACAGAACTAGGATATGTTCGGAAGGCGCGGAAAAGCTTTTCAGCGTAATTTTATTTGTTTAATAGACTCGACATTGTTTGCGTTTGTGCTGCCGCAGTTACTTTCTCTTTTCCTACCTGCTCAGTTTTCTCCATCAAACTGTGTTTGTTCAGCCTTCTTCGTGTGTGATTGCAGGTTTATCTACAACGACATATGGAAAGGGAGCATTGGTCCACTGCAAAAATATTCAAATGCGACGACTGCTCGTACGAAACGAAACATCAAAGCAATCTGGCCGTGCATCGTAGAATTCATACTGGTAAGAAAGTAAATTTTCTCTTTCCTTTCCAGACTTTTAGTTTCGTGAAACAGACGTTTTTCTCGAAAGCAGTCGGCACTGATTCAATGGAGACGCCTTGAGCATGCCACCTCGCCAGCATTGAGCAGTACGTGGGTCCCGTTGTGCTGTTTACGTTTGCCAGTGACGGGCAGATGTTTTTGAGCGGAAATTTGATCAGCTAAATGTGCCGAATTTAGCTGTGGTAGGAAACAAGACAAATTTACCATGAGAGTCCTTGGCAGCACTGCACGCATTCCAATTCAAGGGTGGACCTTTGCAGCAGGAAGCCAATCTTCGCCAAACATCTGCGAAAATGGGAAGAGAAATGTGTCGAAACTTTCGAGTTTATTGAAAATGGTTCTGTGGGTTGTGGTGGCGTACGTACGTACCACACGTGAGATTCGGGGGGCTCCAAACGACGACAAAACTGTAATTATTTTTTTCAAGTGCATTACAAGGAATAATTAAGACAGTGATGAAGTCACCCAAGAGCACGCTCTTTGTGTAACTTTAGTCATTGTAAATTAAAGATGCAGCAGTTGCCAAATAAGGGAATATAAGATTATGCTGTTTGATTAAACAACTGGGGGAAGGAGAGGCAAGCAGCCAAGCGGAGGGGGTGGGGGCGTGAAGGTGAGGTTCAGAGGAGGGTGGGCGAGGGAAGCTGCCAGGGTAAGTCGAGACTAAAAATTAAATGAATCAGTGGATATTGCTTTGCGACGTGACTCATTAAGTGCATCATCGCTGCCTGTTCGCAGATCCATATATCCAGTGGTTCCCACTCAGCGCGCTCGGCTCGCGCACCGGTCCTGCCCCGCGCCGCACAATGGACCCGATGAATCACAGCGTAAATAATATAGCTCAAATGTGTGCCACGCATTGCACTCAGACGCTCCCCCCTCCAATAACACAAAGCGGCGAGGACCCTTGTTTTAAAAAGAACCATATCCAAGCAGTTTTTGGCGGCTTGCATCATGTCGGGTAACATTATTTGTGTTCTGTCTGTGTGTTGCAGTGGCAGGCTTTGTGGTTCTCAAGAGGCCAAATTTGAATTGGTTCGATGCTGTTCCTTCACATACGTGGAACATCTGGAATCATCTGCAAAAGCATTGCAATGGATTCTTGCCACAGTTCTTTTGGCACAGTAACGGAGGTTCTTGGTTTTATCTTTTTTGGTCTTATTAACTTCATGCCACTCTTCTGTCAGAGTTTTATCCTGAGCTTATTTGAGTGATGATGAGTGCTGAATCAGATACATAAATTGTATATAATTCAAGGCTTTCAGGTTTGGCTTTCTGTGAGCAAAGGAAATTAAGCCGATGTTCAAATGCAACACATCAGGGGCGGATCCACTGAAGTATGATCCATCGGGCTTCAACTGCCGACGACAAATAGAACTGGAAAATGTTTGTTGCACTTGTGGCGCAAAATAAGCAAGGGTATGAAATAAATGTTTTTCGGCACCAAATCTGTTCGGCACCTTGTGTGGGTGGCACAGTTGTGAGAAATCCGTCATCTCCTTGCGTCGCATGGTTTGGTTGACCTGAGCCTCATGGTCTGCGCCAAAAATCGGCGAGTCCACCTCACAACTGCAGTCAGGGGGACTCTGCCTGCAGTGGCAAGATTTTCTTTCTGTCAAAACAAACTTGAGGACTCGTGAGATCTGCATTGCATATTTTTCAAACGTATTGCTTTTGTGGCCACTGTGGTATCGCCTGCACATGCACTCACTGTACCTGCCTCATTATTCTTATATATAGCAGCACTGAGCCCAACATGAGATGATTTATAATCGTTTTACGACTTATATGGTGGTTCTGCAGGCTCAAGTGCATGCTCATTGCCGACGGCTTTGTTCTCTCGTAAAATATTTTGAAGTTGCGGCTGCTTGAAGCAGACGTGAGCAAAATCAGTGCAGCTAATTTTGGGTGCAGTGTACACAATTGATGCTGTGTGATGAAAGTGCTTATGCAAATGAGACTTGCTGGGTATGGATGTTGCAGGGTGTGCGTGCTCTGTCGTTTTACCTCGACAGATGGGTCCTGTTGTTGAAGCCAATATACTTTGCTGTATGTCGCCGTTGTCCGCCTCTTCCGCCCTTCGTAAAATGCATTTTGAGCCGTTCTGTTGCAGGACCCTTGTTATTTTAAGTCGATCAATTTATATTGACACCTACACGACAAAAGATTGGGCACAATTACATACTTGGATTGCTGCAGTGCGCCTTTGTGTCTCCGCTTTTGTATCAGAAAGAGGGTAATGCTTCGGAGAGCGTACATTGCGCAGAATCTGTGCTGGGGTGAGGCTGAGCGTCTTTGTCTGCTGAGTCCCAGTCTTTGAGAGCGCGGACACCTGTCCTCGGCTACGAGAAGGGGTTGTCACTGGGTCAGTGACGTATCATATACTTAGCTCGTATATCAAGGGACGTGGGCTGAAAGGCTGCATATTACAGGCCGGCCGCGCGTTACATACGTGAGTTGTAATGATCGCGAGACGCGCTGCAGCTGCCTCGGTGACACAAAGAAAAAGCAAGAGGCCCAGTCATTGCTGATTGATACCCCCTACAGGGATCAAATGTGTCGCACTAAACCCTATTATTTAATATGGAAAGTGAAGGGACGGGTTTCTATTTGGAACAATGCCCGTCTTGGATGTAATGGCTCATTTCCATTTTATCGATTCAGCTAAAGTTTTAGTTTGTCAGGAGGCTGCAGGGAGCCGGGTCGGGGATATGTTGAAAGACAATGTGACTTTTGCGAGGTTGTGTAGATTGACAGATTGGAAATTTGTATGGAGGCAATATCGGAGACGCATATTGATGGCCTCCGTGTAGGGTGCGCCTCTTCAGCACGTGTGGTGGAGAACGCAACAAACAACCAACGACACATCCGCATTCAAAAATCATTCAATTGGCACGTGAAATTCGACACAAAAGCTTTCTACCGTGTTGAAAAACGCACGAGAAAAAACATTGATGTCTCCTGAGCTTGAACAAAATCAAGTTTCAGTTTTCTGGGGACGAAAGGCGGTTGCAGCTCGGAGACTGAGGGAAGGAAACTTGGTTGAGAAAGTAAGTCGATGTGTGGCGCAGAGATCGTACAACAGACGTACGTTGAAAGTGAGAAGTGCAGAATAAATCGTGACTTTGAACGTTAAGACCAGATGTATCTGCAGGAAGCATCAGCAATATACTTTCAGATGTTGTCATAATGTAAAGCCTTTTTCCGACGTGCAGAAAGCCAGAGAGATCAATATATGTAAAATGATAGACGGGGCTTGGGTAGAGCTGGGGAGAGTGGTTGGGGGAGTGATGTAAAGTGAGCTTTTCAAGATAATCAGTTTCATGCAATGTTCCTCTTGAGTTACCAGTGTGCGTTTGGATATGTTTGAAGGTGTTTAGCAAAGCATGTGAAAAGGGAAAGGGAAAAAGAAGCCGTCGGTGGTAGCAATTGCGATAAGAGCATTGGCTGCCAGTCCATTCCAGTCTGCGGGCACGATCGTCTATCTCTGATAGAAGTGGACGTTGAACTGGGCGCACCAACCGCTTAGGCTACTTACAAGGCAAGAGCTTTCTTTGAAGAAAGGTAGGCATTGGCTGGAGATTTATGTGCTATCTCGCTTCACTGGTCAGGCGACCAATATAAGCTGTTATGCGTGAATTGCATTTTCTTTGCGACATTGATTTCGCCAGCTCCCAACTCGTCTCCATTGCCCCTTGAACGTATGTATCGCTACATTATACTTTTCTTTGCTGGTTCTGCCAGACGTGTCTTGCCCTCTCCTCCCGACCCTCGTCCCAAGAGGCGTCATGGTGTTGTGAAAGCAAAGTCTGGTTCGTATTTTACGCAGATCAGGGTCGCAGTCAACCTTTAATGCCATGGCTATCTGCGGAATATGGAGGGGCAGATGTAAATAACGCACTTTCTTCCTTTTCAATGGGGTAATTACTTAGGTCACATCGCGTGGATTTCGGGCTCTGTTTGCTCAGAATAGTGGCAGTGCTTCACAGGAAAGTGTTGGTCATGACAAATTTGTTCGTGTCCACTGTCTGACAGCAGCTCGGGTTTTCTCTCTCCAGAGGGTCACCAACCTCCTGCTTGTTGTGCGTCGTTAAATGTACGAATCTAACGTGGGGACCGTCGACTGTTCGCAGGTCTTTTGTGCAAATTTGGTTTGATTCGGTCAGTTTTTGTGGCAAAGGTCTCCCTGCGGGATCTCCAAACAAGGCGTGAAGCAAACAAGGCACAACTTCAGTTGCTTCTTGTCCCTGCATGAATTTTGTTCCTTGTTCAGTCAACATGTGGGATCTCAATATGAATCGCTGGACTTGTTGGGGGAGGGGAAAGCTTTGTATGTTCTGCACAGCACCAGACTTCAAAGCAGATTGGAAGTATTTATGTGTGATCAGTTGTGGATGTAAAAGCGGCCCGAGCGTTCTTTATGAATCTGTATTGAGACGAAGCTGCACATTACATTCGACAATGATAATCGCCTTTCATTTAGATGCAAAGGCAACATGAAAGTAATCAAATATCGAGTGCAAAGTAAGCCTTCTAAATGGAGCAATATGACCAGAATAAGTTGTTTGCTTTTTTTCTCGAAATCTCCTCCTTCATACAGAGTTCCGTATCTTTTGGTGACTTTTATTTGTTCTCTTGTCGAAACGTTATTACTTTTTTTCGCTGGTACTATTTACTTGGGAGTTTTTAATTGGAAATTTTACGCTTCCCCTGGAGAAGATGATGGATATTTTTGAAAGCAATTTTAATTTCCATGCGTGATGGTGGGTTTTCTGTGGGTGTAGAATTTGCGTCTCCTTTGAGAGCACGATGGAAGTTTTGAAGAGCGATGCCCGGACAAGAACCAGCCCAGTGACCTGAGGTCGGGTACGTGATTGGACACGTACCACGTCTGCTCGGGCGATGCGGATCTTCCACTATGATCCCTGAAATTTCCGTGCACGAAACACAGAAGGGATATGTTGCGTGAATAATTGATTGGCTTGGGTTTTTTGAAATATATTGATTCTTTTTTTTTTCGATGTAAATAAGTAAATGCACGTGAAAATTATGACTAAGCGGCCTTTGTCGTAATGAACGTGAGAGCTTGGGCATCTGTCGGCGTCGGCTGGTGCCGCTCGCCTTTTCTTCCTCATTTTGTTTCCTTTGGTGCCATTGTGCGGGTTGGTCTGAAATGTGTCACAACGGGAATCAACTTGGAGACATCAGTACTGTTGGGGGGGGGGGGGCTGCCCTGCAGTATTTTTCTGGGCTGTTTGGAAGTGCGGGATGGATATTGGGCCGTTCTCTGCAGACGGCATGTCAGGAAGAGACGCAAGTTGATCTTCATATTCAAACACACGCACATCATATGTGAACAAATTGAAAGACCTGCTTTGTTGGTGTATGTTTCACTGCAGCAATTCAAGATTTGGAGAGACCCTTTTGGCTCATTTTCCCTGCTGCTGCAGGCCCCAAACCAAAGACTGCAGTCGTAGCCTGCTTCCGTTCCCCGTCGTGTTCCCGTTCGGTTTGTTCCCCTCGCTGTAAATTTTTGAAGCAGTCTTTCAAGATTATCTGCGTGTTTCATTCATTTGCTTGTCAATGTGAAATTTATTTTGACGTTCAGATCAGAAATGCAATCAACTGCTTTCTTCGCTCGTTCCTTTATCTCTGCACGCATTATGATGGAAATTTACTTCGAACACACAAAACATCGGCTTTTTTTCTCCGTAACAAGATGTTCCTCCAATTTGTTAAGAGGGAAGAAAAGGCAGAAAGGCAGAATTACCGCATGCAGCAGTGAACAACAAGAAGGGGACTCGCGCTAGACGCCACACAAATACAACATCAGCTCTTGTGTTCAGTGAAGGAAAGGTGGGGGTGGGGGTACGACTCTGAAAAGGCCCAGTCCCTGCATGTTTGGTACTGTTGGGTAGCCTTCCCAATCGGATTGACTTGAGTTGTCTTGGCCTTGTGATCTTAGTTGGTCTCAACTCGTGGATCTACTCAAACAAAGGCTTCCAGCGCCTGTTTCACGCGAGTGGCTGATGTACGAATTTTCCATCAATCTGAGACGCAATGATTCTGTGTGACTGCGTTCTGAGAAGCCACCGTGGTGTGACGTTGCTCAAGACGAGTGTCCTGTGTCCTTTTCACCGACGACGAGCGCCGCAATTACAAAATAATTGCTGCTACAACGCGTTGGCAAAAGTTTTTTGAATTTAATTGCAGCCTTGAGGTGTGCGAGATTTTTCAATTTATGGGCAATTACATACAAAATGTGAAATGACTATTTTTGTAACGCCCACGGACAAAAGTTTCACACTGCGGTGGACCGAAATACCGAACTCTTCCTGTTATATTTTGAATTCTCTACCTTCTCTGTCTCAAATGGGAAAAATCCGTTCAAGTTTGTTGCATTAGAAGCAGAGAAACATTCTGCCATGAAAGGCTTGAATGTTTTTTTCCTTGTTGCATTGACGTTAAGCGAAGTTATTGAGTTTTACCCAAAACGAACAGAATACTAATTGGTTCAATAAATATTCGCCCGCAGTTGAAGGTCGGGGATGGTTCTAAATTAACACTAGCGGCGCCCCGGCACTTAGACGGCGATTGTAAGGGGACCGTCACTGGCTCCTATCGGAGCAATTTGGACTGGGTATGACTTGGTGGCACCGGCTCTGTACGG
>JAAUXT010035856.1_pt1 | contig 14473 bp, 13 predicted proteins | sample 7278171 | NCBI WGS metagenome assembly JAAUXT01 (sample SAMN14350112, study PRJNA611818) | marine sediment metagenome | isolation source: surface marine sediment (1.8m) | place: French Polynesia: Moorea | collected 2018-08 | reverse complement strand
CTCATTTCCGGACGCAAGGAAAGTTCACAACCGACTGCGATGGATCGGTAAGACACGAAAAATGGCAGGAACCAGCGGGAACTCTTTCAATGGCTCTTACCGCGTACACTTTATTGTAATTTCATCCACGGTAGGTTGTGGGACCCGAACACTTCAAACAAATTCCGTTTTTGGCGACACTTTTTTGCTGTGTTTCAGGTCCACAAGGAATATCCGAAGATGAAAAATACAGTCCACGACCAATATACGACAGAACAAAAATACAAGCAGTGGTGAAAATTTCAGGACCCTCTTTTTGACGCAAGGATGCGTCAGACGCACAGTGGTGACGTCCAACTAAAGACAAGGACAGAAGTTGACAAAAATACCGCTCATGACTTGTTTCGTGCACAGGTGGGACACCTGTGTCGTCAATTACGGAAATTTATTTGTGTCTACATGGAGGATGACAGGAGCCCTTTGACTGCATGGCAGGCCGTGACAGGGGGAAGCTTCTTGGTTCAATATGGGACGTTTCCTTGGTCAACGCGTAAGGCGGCAGAAGTTCCGCCCGTTGTTAACAAACCAAAATTTTCTGGAATTCACCAGAATTTGTCATTTTCGGCCTGTCATGCAACCAGTGCCACGAAGGCAGAATGACAGGCAAAGCCACTGTTGTTGGTCTGTTTTCAATGAACCCAACTCCAGGTGCGAGGCCCCTCCTCTCCCCCATCGTTCTCTTTGATTCTGTCTGCAAAAATGAAGTGCCACAAGCCAAGGAACATCCAGCCACGACGACAGTGACTGCTTCAGGAAAGCGTGTCATGTTTTGACTTCTCTTCCCTCGTTTGTCCAGAACACAAATCACAATGGTGTTTCACAACGACGCGAGACGTGTTTGCCGTCCGAACAAGAAAATTTACAACTTCAGTGTCAAGTGCAAGAAATGGCTTGAGGCCAATTGGTCCGCTTTTCCCATGCACCGGCGTGATGCCGTGGTGTGTGTCTGAAGCGCGAAGAGAACCTGCGGCGCTGCAGTTCTACCAGTACAGCGTCGCTTTGCCGACGACCGCCGTTTTCCTTTTGTGGCCGTATCCTGAAATGAACACAGCGGAGAATCAATAAAACTAGCTTTTGTCTGAACAAATTTATCAGCCTCAAAACACACTGAATAAAACAGCACGCTGGTGACGTTTTCCAGATCAAGTTGAGAGGACACGAGCAGTCCGAGATTGACCTATTCGAGGCCAAGTGGACCCGAATCCCTTCTGCATGGAGGTTCCACCCAACCACCTGCCTGCAGGTCAGCGGTGCAGGACAATTGAGGCCCTATCAACAGAACCATAGTCAGAATGAGGAAGAATGCTTGGGTACTGACCGTGACCATGACCGTGTCCGTAACCTCCGCCGTGACCGTAGCCGCCGTGTCCGTAGCCTCCGCCATGTCCGTATCCACCTCCGTGGCCGTAACCACCTCCGTGGCCATAGCCCCCTCCGTGGCCATAGCCCCCTCCGTGGCCGTAGCCCCCTCCGTGACCGTAACCTCCGCCGTGACCGTAGCCGCCGCCATGTCCGTAGCCACCGTGTCTGGATTTCAAGAGGAATGACTGTCTTTAATGTGCGAATTGATCACAGAAAACGACTTGACACAGCAGTTCCAGGTAGGGAGGGACATTGTGTTGAGTCTTGAAATCTTGAAAGAAATGACAAAGCGAAAGCTTACAAGTTTCCTTGGCAACTCACAACGATCCGAACAGCATCGCAAATCCCAGGCGACAGAAAACCTTCAGTGACTCTGAACGGGGAAAACCGCGGCAAACGCAAATTTAGCTTTTTTGTTTTCAGTAAACAACGACTCGAAGCATACCCTTTCTTGTCTGAGTAGTACACGATCAGCGGTCCCTTGTCATAACGGTCTGTCAACGAGACATCAACAGTAAATGTTATTCTTAAACGTTTTGAAGTCTTGCGATCCTTTGATCCTTGTGGAGACGTGCCCCCAGATGACCAAGAGAGAACACACGACCACCACCCTTGAGCGTCTCCACAGACCAGCTCTCAAAACACATTCGAAGAACGAAATTTTCAGAAAATCCTTTCGTCCTTTCGTCCCTGTGTTCAAGCCACGGCCACCTGCTACCTACCCTGGGGGAAGTGACTGGGATGCGAGGTGACGCACATTGTACTGGTTAGATCTGTGCCCGTGCCTCTGCGTGTCACATGGCGGAAGTGGTGAGATCAACTGGCTTGTTCCTGAGGGCGCTCAGAAATAGTTCCGGGGAATGTGGTCAAAAATGTTGCAACGCACGGTTGTTCCTTGTTTTGATTGCATGGTGTTTCGAAACAGTTTCCGCATCATTCGAGAAAACATAAATTGAATTATAACCTGACACATTACAGTTTTGCCTCACCTTTTCCATTTTTGCCGTGGTGATGTCCCAGGTTGTCGTATCCGTACTTGGGCAAGTATGAAGCTGCCCACTGTTGGGGTTCAAAAACGAAAACTACAGTTTAGCAAAATGTAAAGGACCCACACAGTGCAGGGCCAAATCCTCCTCCAGCCCGTGAGAGAAAGGATCACATGTACAGAAAATTACTCATTCATCCAGCTTCCCAAGGGTCACGGTGACCACGTGCACCAAAGTTTGTGTTGTCGGGAGCACTTTTGGTCCACAAACGTTCCCAAGCAGTGAACACATCCTGTTTGTCTGTTCATGCACCCATTCAAAGTTCAGAGAGAATGATGCACATTCAGGGGCGGATTTTTTGGAACAAACAACCCCAAAGCAGATCAGTTGTGATTTACCCCTATGTGCAACGCACAGTATCACCTTCGTCGAATGACTGATTCTCAATCACCGACTGTCCTGCAGATAGAGGACAGGGGTTCATCCAACCAAACACCATGGACAGCGGTGACTGGCACCAAAGGCACTGGGTATCATTGCGGAGAAGCCTGCTGACACCCATGGAAGAGATAACACCTGCACCAACATATCTCCCTCCTGCAAACAGGCTCAGCTTCCAGACACACCATGCAAAACGTATCGAACCCGCAGCCAAATGACGGCACCTACCTGGTAGTACGGTCCAAAGGTTCCTGTTGAACAAGAGAAAAAAAAAGATACGTTGTCCGTCAGCCTCAATTTGGAACCATGCGGCGCTTTTACCTCGACTCTGTTTCCAGACAAACAAGGCAGCTTGGATGCCCAAGCTGAATGTGGAACGTGCCAGCACTGGCTCCCTCCCGTTGTGGTAGACTTTCTGTTTTTGTTTTTTCGGAGTGACACCTGAGGGAGCTTTTTCAGAAGATCGTAGTTGTGCATGAGCTTTGCTGTGAGTTTGTTGTGTTCTTGTGAAGAGAAGCGGTGCAAATTAAATCCAAGAGAAACCTGCACACCTATCCAGCCGTCGAGGTCAGATGCAACAACGTTGCGTGTGGCTACCAAATCTGCACCCCACCAATACATCGTTGGTCCAACCTTCTTTTCCATACAGTGGTTGCGAGAATGAAGCGTGCAGAAACAAAGGGACAGACCATGTTACGTACCATGTCCCTTCTTCTTGCTGGTATCTCCAGAACAGATCACTGCTGTGCAGGCCAGAACCACAAACACGTAAATCGTAGCACTTGACTGAGACATTTTCAGGTTGCGATGTAAGTTTACAAATGGCAGTTTCACCGCGTTGTTTTCATATCTGATGTTGGGTGGACTTGAGGAGGTCAATTGACAGTATTCATTTTATTCCAAGTATTCGCCGCAGACAATGCAATGTGACAACGGCCGTTCCTGAAGCAATGCTTCGGATAGCTTCGCAAAACTACGTTTGCTATGGAAATTTTACATTCCAGGAGACGAGCGAGCTAATCAAAAGAATAAAGGCGCCCGAGGACAAGAAGAAGCACAAGTGCTGTTGCGGACACCTCTAACTGAACCATAAATGTCGTGTTTGTCTTTGTGCGCATCCCCTCATCAGAAACGGCCGTTCATCCGCGACCGGTTCCACAGAGTCCGCGATAAGTGAGACCTGCTCCTTCCGCGCGAGCCTCGAGATGCAATTCCAGATTGGTCCACGCTCCGATTTCCACAGTGCACTGGTCTGGCTGAATTTGTACTCAGAGGTTGTGGTCGTCCAAACCACGTGTAGGTTGTTCTTGCGGAAACTCAGTTCAATAAATAAACGTGATCCTTCGCCAGTGAGTTGTCGACACGAGCGAAATCGTTTCCTTCAGCTCTTCCCCCCGGGAACAATGAGGAAGAGCCGCTGCATCACACTGGTGAATTCATCTGGAATTGAATCGCAAACATCTGAGGTGCATGTTTCTCCTTTGTCCGATGAAAAGAAAATAACACAAGGACAACTCAGCGAAGCTCTGTTCTTGGGAACTGTCGGAAGCAATTCTTATGTTCTGGAGAGAAAAAGCAATTTTTGTTCACACTCAAGCTGTTTCCCTCATCGCTTTGATCAGCAAATGGAAAATTTGTTTGGATGGGAAAGTTTTACCGGACAACAACAGGTGAAAGCATGATCCTTGACCTTTCAATTCAGATGACTTGCATGAATGCTACTTGTTCCCTTTTTGAGCACAGAGCAAGGATTGACACCAGGGCGATTGTTCTTCATTGGTACAGTACACTCAATAGTTTCTCCGCAAAACTTCTCACCCATTACAGCAGCCACACCAGGCTTCGATTTGCACCAGTTTCCTGCCCAGTAGATTGGGATCCCCGCAAGAAACAAGGCAAAGGCCATTCCGTTCTTCGTGGGTTCTTGGATGATCGCAATGCCCAGGATACCAAACAGCAGAGCCAGGCACAAAATAACAACGACGGATGGAATCTGAAAAACAGACGTGCACGCGAAAAAGAATTCCCGCAAAACAGCGGATATCGTAAAAGAAGCGCACAGCAAATTTTCGACCCACCTTGACCGTGCGTTCCAGATGGCCGTACTTCCATTTCAGCCTGAGTAGCGCGACGAGCGCGAGGGAAATCTTGATCTGAGTGATGATGGATGTCAAGTCCAACAGACCCTGGATGTCAATGAATGTCGCGGACGAGAACACCACAGTTACAATTGCCTGCAACAACACAGAACACATACAAGTGACAAAGGTTGAACAAGCCTGAAGTCTTGTTTCTTCCCGTTGTTCCTGGAAGAATTTTCAGAGAAGAACCTGACTCTTGCTCACAATCAAGATGATCGCAGGTATTGGCGTGAAGAACTTGAGACTGACGTAGGAGCACACTTCTGGCAGCTGGCCCTCTCTTGCACCCGCAAAGGCGTATCTGAATGAGAACGACGTTGGCATTTCTCAATTTGAACTTACCCTTTTTCTGGCAATCACGAAACGTGTGAGGGTAATCTGGGGCGTTTTTTTTTCTGAAGCTTTGACATAGCACTGTATACTTTGAAAAGAAACAAGAACGCATTCGTAGCGTAGAGACAAAGCAACAAACCTGGGAAACGCCAGAAAATTTCCTATTGCGGAACCAAATGCGGAGAGAGCAACAAAAATTGGCACAACGGTGGCGAAACTCCCAAGAGACCTGTTGGCAAATTCCTGCAGGGAAAATTTTCACAAGAAAAATATCCTTCTGCACGAGTACACTTTGTACAACAAACAATTCGATGCAGGGAAGTGTCTCGTACCACTGCAACAGCGTCGGACCCAACGAACTGCAAGGGCGTGAGGACTGTGAAGTAGGCGATGTTGGTGAGCAGGTACACCAACGTCACCACCAACATGGACAGAGTCAGAGACAGAGGCAGGTCCCTGCAGCAGACATCAAAACGCCCGTGAGGGGCACAAAATCTGCAGGCTGACACACAACTCGACGGCTTCAACATCGGTGGTTATCGAGACTGTGCTCAGGAAAAGAAGTGCACCTACCTACCCGGATTTGCCATTTCTTCTGCCAAATTATTCACAGCATCCCTGCAAGAAAGAAATTGGAAATTGGGTTCCCGTGTTGGCCTGGCGTTACGTTTGGGTCTGTGACCCCTCGAAACTACTGGAACTGAAACTGTTTTTGAGAATTTGATATTTTTGCCCACCAGCCGACGTAGGAGGCGAATCCTGGAAGAAAGCCGCCGATCAAGCTTCCCGCAGACAGTGCGCTGTTGGCGAAAGGGTCTTCAAACTGTTGAGTGTATCCTGTGCAAAGTATTCACTTGTCAATTAATTTCGGTGCTTGACCAATGGTTCTGCTACTACTTGTGACTCAGCTTGAAACCAAGAACCTTTCCGCGGAGCTTCAAGTGAAAAACACACAAGGCAAAGTGTTGTTGCCATTTGTGGCAAATTGGTTGTTACGCATTTCAAAAATGTGATTCGAAGAGATGGCCTTTGCCTCAGCCTGAGAGACCCTGTCTCCGACTCCGTTCTTGGTCTTTTTGCACCAAGCTCTGACGAGAGCAACTCTGCTCTCGGAGCAAGTTTCTTTCTTCTGAAGCCATGAGTAGCTGTCTTACCCTGGGCAAGTCTGACAACTCCCGTGATGATAACAAGACCCAGAGCGAACAGTTTTGCGAAGGACAGTCCTGTGAGAGCTCTGGCGGACCACTTTACGCTGTATGCATTCAGCACTGCACTCGTAACTAAAATTCAAAGCAAAAGAGTCAATTGACAATGAGGAATCCTTTGAACGAAAGATAGGAGAATGGCAGTTCTTCCGTTACATGCTTCCCTGTGGACAGAGGTGAAAATGTTCGCGAATTTTGATCTCGATTGTTGTGGATCATACGACGAGGCAAACCCACAGGGCACAACTAAGCGAGAGCCACCAACACAAAAAGTACGAGTGTGGTGCTGAGATAAGCAACGTTATCTCAAAAATCTGTGTGACCATGAAATTCGACATTAATCAGCAAGAGATCTGCGTGAGATGTTCTTACCTACCGTTTACAAGTAAGGCCATCAGGATGGTCAGTGGTACTGAACATTGCACTCCAAAAATAGAATATAAATACGTCGCCACTGTCCTCCCCATCAACGCCCCCGCCGTGGGGCCTATCAACAGCACAGTCGTCCACAAACTCAAAAACGCTGGCAAAGGTCCGAGAATTCGGTACAGATAAGCGAAGTCTCCGCCTGCGACGGGAAGCGCTGTTCCCAGTTCAGCGTAACACAGAGAGAGGATCAGGTTGAACATCCCCGACACCACCCAGATGATGAGACTGAGGGCGACGCTCTGCACGCTCTGCGTGACTCCGGTCGGAGAGATGAAGATGCCAGAGCCGGCGACGCCGCCCACGATCATCCCGATGGCGTGCGGCAGCGTGATGTGTTTCCGCAGCATCACCGTCTCGACGCGCACTTTGGCGGCGCCGCCGTCCCCGTCCCCGCCGGCGCCGCCGCCGGCGCCCAGCTGCTTGGTCTGCAGGAACTCCGCCTCCAGCAGCGTGTGCTTCTTCTTCTTCCGCCCCAGCAGCGGCGTCTTCTCTGACACCAGCGTCGTTCTTGATTCCATGTTGTGACTAGAAGTGATTTATGACAACGTTCATTATTTCCACAACGCTCTCAAGACGAACAACCCACATCTGTTCAATGGAAGGCGTGAACTGTCGTTGCAAAGCACAATTTGATGCTTCCCATCAAGTTGCTGCAAACTTCTTCAAAATCTCAATTGCATTGACACAAATGCTATCAAAATGCCCAAGGCAAACCACATTTCTTATCAGGCAGTTATGTCCAAGTTATACCGAATGACGTATTATCTGGACGAATATCATAAAGAATAATCAGTGTCACAAGTGGATGAACTTTCAAGAAGGTTTCTAGTGAAGTCAATTGTTGTTACGACAGATCATACATCAGGATCTAAGACCGATTGCCATTTATAGGTACGTGAGGAATCCTAGCAAACCAAAAATGCGTGAACGGTGAGGTGCTTTTCTTCAAGCTCAACCCGAAATTTGCGCTCTTGTACTCGTTCGCTTTCGACGCGTCTTCGCGCCTCAGAAAACAGAAACCTTTCTACAAACACGCCAACACATTTGGAAATGAAAACTTTCGCCGATCTTGCACCACCGATTCCCCATTTGACAACCCTGAAGACTGCAAAAACGAGTGCACGGTGAAGGTCTTGGCTGAGAAATTCTGGATATTTCACAGCGACAGAAATCTCACTCGATTGTGTGATATGTCCAAATCTGGTATCGGCCCACCATTTGTCGACCCAGTATTTCCTGATGACTTTTCTTCTTTGGCAATCAAGCCGAGAACCTCGTTGCGGAAGCGCTCATGATTCGAGACAAAATCCGTCAAGCCCACAAACAAATTCATCTCCAGGTGGATTTGGATGGTTTATTTCAAACAGTTTCGTTCACGCAACAAACTTGAAGATTGATCAAGATGATTTGGACTCCGGGACGCACATGCACAGCCGCTGTGTCACACTGGTGAGTCCGTCTGAAAAAGAGAAAACGGAAGCGCAAACTCTGCAGAAAAGCAGGCACACAAACTTGCACTGCACAACAAGTGTTGATGCAAGGTGCGTGACCAATCCAAATCTCAAAGAAGCAGGAGAAACATCTTGTCTGTCTCGTACCCATGAAGTAGTTTGTGCATCTTTTCGTTTTGGCCCATTCTTTGAAGAAATACAACGGTATACCAGCAGCGAAAATGGCGACACCAGCTCCATTTACAACTGGGTCTGAAACCAAAGAAAACTTGTGCACTTATGGGACGGGTGAGATTTGCTTGGTGGATTTCAAGCTTTTTTGATTTCTTGTTGACGACGAAAGCAAACAATTGCAATGCTTTCCCGACCTTTTCCTGCGCACAAAAACACCAACCTGCATAAACTGCGATCACAATCATCCCTATGAGACACACAGTGGAAAAGATGACGAAAATTGTCGGGATCTGTCAAAAGAAGTTGTTCAAGGCAGTTCAGCGCGCAGCCCAAAAGCATCGCGAAAAGCAAACCTGACTTTGCGAATTTTTGTCTGAAGCGTTGGATTATTGGGTCCCGTACCCGAATTGTGCCTTTCAAATCCGGTCTTTTGAACTTTAAATACAGCAGAGCGACTATCGCCAACAAAATTTTGAGTTCCTCAATGATTCCAGTGATATTGAGAAGAGCGTTGATGTCAAAAAACACAGCCATGTCGAAGAATATCGCCACAATACTCTGCAACAGAGAAAGACAAGTTTTCTTGTTCAGGGTTCTCATTGTTTCGGAACTGAAAGCAAACGCACACAAATCTGGATAAGATTTTCACACATTCTCATTCAAAAAAAGTCAGCTTGCAATCATAATGATGGCTGGGATCGGCGTCAGGTACGTGATGTGTAGGTGCGAACACACTTTCGGCAGCTGCCCGTCCCTCCCGCCGGCGAAGGCGAACCTGCAATACCGGAAGTGGGTCAGGAACCTGGCATCGACCTGAGGGAACCAAACACTGCACTCGACCTGAATGTTGTTCGTGCTGCCGTTTCACACAACGCAAATGAGAAGACTTCCGTTTGACTATTGTTGTATTTTTGTTGTGAAACTTCTGTGATTGCTCTTTCTGAGTCCAGCTTTTCCGGATAAAGATTCTGATTAATTACGCATATGAACCAGCTTACTGTTCTAAACGGATATTTGTACAAGTTCAGGAATGAAGTGATGTACATGCAACAGTAAAGTTTCCTTGGAACAGAAGGAAAAGACGAAGAAACAACAGGATTGAAAATACAAGGAAGGACAGTTACCTTGGCATAGTAAGAAATTCTTGAGCAACGGATCCTCCAGACGACAGAATTACAAATATGGGTATCAGCGAAATTGCCTCAGGAATGGCCTTCATTGCGAAACTCTGAAGAGTCAATGGTTGCAATCAACTCCAGATGGACACGGTTCAGTTTTACATGAGCGCAAAACTTTACACGCTTTCTTGGCAAATGCTACGGAGCTTAGCACATGCAAAAGTTAAGGTGAGGTTTTGTCGGACAGCAAAGCTTCAGGCTTCATGCAGGCACCATGCATGGGTTGACGGAATGGAAAAGAGGACCAAATGACCAAATTCAAAAAGGTAAAGCACATCACGAAACAGTGAGAAAAATGATCAAACGTCACCGAACAAAGCAGAAGCAAACCTTCCCAACATTTGTCATAAAGTAAGCGCGTGCGCCAACCCCGTTGATTGCGTTCAGGCATCAACAATTTGCAAAAAAAAAACCAACAGTTTGGAAAGTAGCTTCTTGAGAATGAGGTTTAAACATGCAATGCAAAAGTGTGAATGAAGTCCCTTCCAAAAGCCGAATTTGGCAGAGTTTAGAGGTGAATTCTTGGTGTTGAAACAAACCAAACAGACCAAACAAGACTCCAAGTTCTGTGATCAGTGCAGAAATTTGAAACACTGTGATTGTTGTACCTGGGAAACGCCATCAGTATACCACATATTGAGCCGATCGCAGAGACAACAATGAAAACTGGAACGATCCATTCAGCATCGGCCATAGCTTTCTGAGTGAAACTCTGTCAAAACAATCGGAGATGCAAATGAGCCTGTTTGAGATGTGAAGTTTTGCGATGGGCGGATCTTTCAACATGTGGTTTACGCGTGTAGCGAGGCATTTCAAAATCATGACAAAGCCAGCTTGCAACAACTCTGGGCGTGCCCTGGGCGTGCCCTTTCTTAGATTTACAGGGCACGAAACCCAACGATCCTTTAAAAATAAATGTGGACCTGGGGTAAACCAGAAAACATCCCAAAACTGAGCCGGCAGACGAAAACATTACAAATGCTGGAATCAACCACACGAGCGATGGAAGGGCGTATTTTCCAAAACTCTTTAAAGAAACAAAACAGATTCATTTGCGGTGAGTTTACTTCGGACGTGGGATCATCGAGCTGGGTGAACCACAAAAGGTTATGAAATTGACGCTGAGGAAACAATAAACGGTCACATCCGTTGAACGCACGTGTGTACTGTAAAAGCTTTTTTTTCAGAAAGGAGTATCTTGAACACTGGGAACTTACCAGAGCGACAGCGTCTGAGGCGATGAACTCAATGGGAGTGAGGACGGTGAAGTAGGCGATGTTGATGAGAAGGTAAACTCCGATGACCACCAGCATCGAGATACCCGCCGCCAGGGGCAGGTCCCTGCGCCAAGGGGTAAACTTCGTGAAAACGCGAAGAGAAGACAGTCCGTGCAGCGAAACACTCAAAACCCAAAGAAACCAGAAGTTTGTAATCTCATACCTTTCTGGATTTATCATCTCTTCGGACAAAGCTGTCAAAGATTCCCTGAAAAAGATGTGCCTCTTTCTGAGCAACATTTGTTTTGTCCCATTTGGCCAAGAAATGACAGCTTCAGGGCAATGATCATTTTCCCCGTTTTCTCCGCGTAACTGACCATCCAGCGTAGGTGACGAATCCGGGCAGCAGCGCGACGACGATCTGGGTTGGGTCCGTCGTGCTGCCCTTCCACACGTCGTCGAACTGCTCCGTGTAGCCTGCAGCGCGAAACCAGACGCTCGATTCCAACAAATCTTGGCCAGGACAGTGGAGGTTGGGGTTGACATTGTTACAGGTTGGAACCACCAAGTCAATGTTTGAAACTCTGACACGTAAAGTAAACCAAGGGTTGAGTTATTTTGTTCAAACATCAGGCAGAGCTGGGCCTTTGGCTTTCTGACTGCAAAGTTGTCACTGGTCTGTGAAGAAGCCTTGCGCTGCCGAAGCGTCGCACCTTCGGCGAACTTGACGATGCCGGCGACGATGATGACGCCCATCGCGACGAGCTTCCCGAGCGACGTGAGCGTCACGACCCGCGCAGACCACTTCACGCTCACCACGTTCATCATGGCGGCCGCCACTGGGAGGGGGAAACTTACGTAGTAAATTTGTTTGCTGCTGTCAATCATATCAATCACGCATTTCAACTTGAGTCCACCTGCACCAGTATTTACTTGGTTCTGATTCGTCTTTGTGTCCGTGAGAAAAGCCACGAGAATCTCACCAAGGTCAAGGATATCAACCAACCAAGCGAACTCTCGTTTCAAATTTGAGAAGCAAGGAACTGACCGACACACACCTGTCACCCAAATGGCGATGATGACGACGGTGACTGTGTTGCAGTCCTGGTCGAACAGGGTCGTGAAGTACGCCCCTATCGTGCGCGCCATCAGCGCCACCGCGCACGGGGCGATCAGCACACAGATCGTCCACAGACACAGGAAGGCGGGGAAGGGACCCAGCAAATGGTTGATGTAGGAGTAGTCTCCTCCGGCCACAGGCATGGCAGTGCCCAGCTCAGCGTAGCACAGCGCGAGCAGGAGGTTGAACAGCCCGCACACGGCCCAGATGATCAGGGTCAGTCCCACCGACCGCACGGCTCTGGTCACCCCAGTGGGTGAAACGAAGATCCCTGTGCCACACACACTCCCGACCATGATCCCGATTGAGTGAAAAAGATTTAAATGTCTCTCGATCACGACACATTCTGAAATTGGCCTTGTCTGGGTGTCTGTGAAGGAGGTGTATCTGTTTCTGTTCGGGTTGTCCTCGGACACCTGTCTGGACACGGCTCTTCTAGCTGTTCGTCTCTGCGCAGCCAGAAGCGGAGATCGCTCGAAGCAGCTGTCGTCCGTATCCACCGTCGTCATCTGACTGCTGCGATGCGAATTGACAAACAAATTCTTCAGAGAAGGGAAATGAATAAGGACACAGAAACCTGCGGGAAAGTTCTTGACTTCGCTGCGATACACACGCAGAATCTGACTCTTCCCCGACATGACTGAACTTCATGACTGAATTTAACACCACACGCACATTTGCAGAACGTTCACCCCCAAAACGTCCAGCCACACCTTTCACACTGCAAGCAGCACACAAACCTTGTTTCAGACATGGCTCCAATCAGGTCACGTCGGCGCTAGATCATGGTCGACGAGGCTGCGTTGAACTGTTCTTTTTGCCTGCAGGGTGCAATCGAAAAATGCAAACGTTTCCTTGAGCACCGGAAATCCAAACAAAATTTGCTTTCCAGCAGACACCCCGTACTCATAGATTTCTCCGGGAATGCAGGTCGGTTGACTCAATGTTCATGGCGACATGTTGTTGCAGACCAGGACATGTGTCTCTCGATCTCTGTCTGTGTGATTCGAAAAGGAGCACAGGTCCCGTCCAAAAACTCTCAAGATTAGGAACTTGAAAAGTTTACGATACAATTACAAATCACTTCTACACTGAAATCATGCGTGCGCTTTATCAATGATCCATCCTCTTATCTCACAATCTCTGAAAACAGAGAACATTTGATCGGGTGCGACTCGTACGACTGAACCGGAGCATGCATGATGGTTGTTGGTCGCATTGACAAGGATTATCTGTCGCACAGAAAGTTCAAAATGTTCATTTTTTGTGGCGGATCTGCGTGTTGACAATGCAAGCTAAAGATAGAATTGCAGCACAGAGGGGCCTTTGCATGTTTTCGGTGAGCGAAACAGTCCAAAGTCGGTTTGTGTACTCTAACTGTAGGTCTTTGAGTACAACCACAAACGCGAAAACCCACACGAGACTCGTATACAGGGTGGGGACTGATGGAGATAAGTGTGCCTGAACTGCAAAACTGGGGGGCATTGCAAGTGGTGAGACACGATGAGAGTCAAGTCAATTGGCTGAGAATTAACGATCGTCGCGCAGCCGAAGAAACTGGTACACTGAACAACTTTCGTGAAATGTTATCAGTCTCAGACACTCGATTGGCATGTTTCCCTCAGGTGAAATAGGTGACAAACATAACGGGACGTCTGAACCTGACAACGTGGTTGAAGTTTGTCCACCACCTGTTCAAGAATGCATAAATCTACAACAATTAAGTATCCGCGTTGTCCGTGGAAGCACTTGGCATCCATTGTATGCAGTCCTGAAGTGCGGAAGTTCCGCATGCTTCCAGTGAAGACACACGAGCCCCACGGTAATGAATCAAATATCCGTCAATGAGGAATCCATCTTTGTTCCAACGGCGCTTGGGAACGATACATAAAGAGGGGACGAAGTCACTCACAAGCTTTGGTTGACTGAAGCCTTGTTGTGACAAGAAGTTCTCGCGATGTCTGGGCGTGGTGCGGCTGCGTGGTTCTTGTTGGCGGTGGCGCTGTGCGGGTTGGTGCTGGTGGCGCGGGCGGAGCCGGAGCCGCGGCCGCACCCGCTGGCCGACCCGGGCTACTACGGCTCCTCCTGGTACTACGGCTACTACAACGACTACAAGAACTCTTACTACAGGTAATCAATTGTGTGTTGGATTTCAGCTCCGTAATGTCATTCGGACATTTTCTTCAGGGCTAGTTTTTTCAACTGCTGGAATTCACACTTGCAGTTTCAACAAGTCGAAGCATTGAAAACACAGGATGTACGAGAAGGACGTACAGTCGTATTGTTATATATATATTTACCATGACCACCCCCTAAGACTGCCATGGCCTTCCATAGCCACAGCAACAGCCACAGCCAATCATATCATTCCCTAGATGGAGCCACTATCCTAAGCTG
>JAAUXT010129460.1_pt1 | contig 14480 bp, 12 predicted proteins | sample 7278171 | NCBI WGS metagenome assembly JAAUXT01 (sample SAMN14350112, study PRJNA611818) | marine sediment metagenome | isolation source: surface marine sediment (1.8m) | place: French Polynesia: Moorea | collected 2018-08 | reverse complement strand
CATGACAACCATGAAAGCAGAAATTCTGTGTTTTTAGACCTTGATTTGAGTGGGTACAATGTTATCATCAGTCTTGACACAGAAAATAAGGACAGGAGAGCTGGTGACACACGTGTGAAGCTGAAGATGACAGAAAATGCTAAATGACATGGAAAACTGTTTCTCCATGTCAGCAACAATAACTGGCCTGACATTTTGTAATACTGGTCAGCCATGATGAGGTCAACAAGATACAAGCAACACAGCAAATCAGACATATTGATAGCAATAACAGTAGCCTCAAACAGTCTCACCTCTCTGCTTCCTCCCAGTTTCTTTGCATGCATGGCCAGAGAACAGATATTCAAAATCATTATCAAAGCAGACACAACATGAAAGCTGATTTCCACATCAATTGAAGGCAGTAAGTTTCTGCATGATTCATACCAGGGGATCTTTGCTGTGCAAACTGTGAAACTTGGGGCCAGGCAACAGATTTTGTAGTTTTTTTGTGATCAAAAGTTTGATTGGCAATGTATCAAATGCAACTTTTCTCATGTTTGTCAACCTGTTGTTGAAAATTGACAAGTATGTCAAACAAAGTGTATCACCAAATTGATTTCGGGAAATAGTTGTCAAAAGATTGTTTGAAATATCTAGATAGGTCAACTGAAACAATTGACTGAAAGCCTGATCCTCAATGCTAAATATAATGTTTCTGTTCAGGTGAATATCCTTCAAGTGTGAGGCATACTGGAAGCATTTCTTCTTGACAACTTTAATTTTGTTGATGGAAAAATCCACACTTTGTAAATGTCTCAGTTCAGATGTTATTTGGCAGATGGTTTGCACTTTGCAAGCAGATACACACAATGTTATCACATCAGACAGATCAAATGGAAACACCAAGGGGGAATCAAGGGCACAAGAATGATTTCTGTGCAAGTTTGATTCATGAATTTGAACAATTTTGTATGGAACACTGTTGTCTAAATAATTTTCAAAAACTGTATGGACACATCTAACCACATAGGTCAGGCACTGACAAGAATTGGGGCAAGTAGACTTGGAAAACTCACACAAATTTTCATCATCATGCAAAGGACAATCCACAATGCCATCACAAGTTTGTGCAATGTGAACACACACAAAGGATGCTTTGCACCTGAACATGTACACACATCTCATCTCCAGGCTACAAAATCCCAACTTAAATTCATCTTGCCCAGAAGGACAGTCCCACTTTCCATCACATATGTAAGACCATGGAACACAGTAAAACCTGTCACACTTGTACATTTGATTGCATATAAACTTGTGACAGTTTGCAAGGTGTCCTCCTGTTCTACATGGCAACAGATGGTTCAGTTGATTCAGTTTGAAGGAGCAAATTTCAGCCACACTGTAGCATTTTGGATGACCCATTTTGCAAGGCAGATGTCCTTCAGTTGGGCATGGAAATTCAAAATTAAGTTCCAGCACAGCTCTCAGCAAAGGTTCATCTTCCAAATTGGGTCCACAATCTGAAACTAAATCATTCAGAACAACTCTGGCTGATTCATTGCTGTTGTTGCACTGGACTGCTTCTTTCTGCTGGTGGTTGTTGCTGTCAGTACTGATGAGTTCATTTGTGTCATGTCCATACTGAACACAAGTGCTTCTCTGTAATGTTTTATAGAAAGGTGAACATCCTTGCTTATTTTGTTGATCAATTGTGTGTTTACAAGTTGTACTCAGATTCAATGAAAAAGTGCAAATACACCCTGATTCATCTAGTGCTATTTGTCCTGGGCAGTCAGAATTACCATCACACAAAAGTCTGACTGACACAAAGACACCATTGGGACATTTGAAAGTGTTTTCACCCACTTCAATCCTTTTTGGTTTGGCATATACAATCTAAAATCCCTTTACAGTTTGATTCTTTTCATGTTCCACAACAATATATTTGTAAAACTGTCTGTTAAAGGACACTGTGCAAGAGTTTGTACAAGAAAGAAGTGGTGGAAAAGGTTCACCCACTGCCTCAAATATGAAATGGATCTGCTTGATAAACTGCAGAAGAGTTTTTGTGTTGTCACAACCTGAACAAGAACAGGAATAAAGTTTTGGGTTGTTGTGTGAGCTATTGACCCAAATAAAGTTTACACAAAAATCTTTTGCTGATACATAACCTCTGGGGCATGTCGCAGTGAAGTTTTGAGGAGTACACAAGAGTGAGTTTGTCATATTTTGTTGGCATATGATGTCTATGGTCCTTGCTTTGTTGCAGTCAGTTGACACCCACTCAGGGCTTGCCAAATTCAAGAGCAACATCCCTGTGCAGAAATGTGGGATCCAAACTGATGTGTTTGGTGTTCTTTTGTAAGGGTCAAGATTTTCAGCAAAAGTTATGTGTGGAGAGAACCAGTCACCCCACACAAAAGGAAGAAGGTGATGAAAAGCACTGTGTTGTCTCCTGTATGAAGACCCATGGTTTTGTCCATACATGCTGTTTGTCCACAACTGGTATGATACTGGGTCTCCATTTGTCCACTTCATACCCTGTGTTCACACAATGAAGAGAAGCCATCATTCATGAAACTGAAGGTATGCAAATAGACTGGCAGCATGATATGAACCTGCACTTCTGAACTTTCTGACACCCATTTGTCAACATTGGGGTATCATCATGGCCTACATTTGAAAGCCAATATGAAGACAAATCATCAGCTGCTGTTGACACCAGTTTCAAGACAATGACTTCAAGCAAAACTTCCTCTGGACAGGTTGTTGACATATTTACAAAAACAAACACAAAAATAACTGTTCAAAATACCTTTTTATTGTTGTGTACCTGACCAATGTAGAGAAAAAGTACAAGATCAATGGTTACAGAAAATTTTAAAAATGAAACTAAGATGTTGATGTCTTCCTCACTGTCAATAACTGGTAAATATGATCTTAGTTCCACACATTTGATGTGGGCTTCAATCCATGATATGGGTGTCACTCTTCTGTGCTTTTTAGTTTCATAAGAAACAAACACAAACATTTTCTCTGGTTTTTCTGAAGATTCATGATAACATTCAAACACTTTTACTGGTGCTTGCAATGTTTTCACTGTTGTTTCAGTGAACTGGAACTGCACAACTTTGTATCTGTTTGGCAACCATCAGGTGCTGATAGTTGGTGGTACTTTGTTGGGTGGATCATGGTTGTATGATATCTCTATTTCTGTATACTTTCCAAGTGCTGAAAGTAAATACTGGGCACTCCTTCTGAAAAAAATGGTGAGACAGGCAAACATACAGGCTCTGCCTTTAGAATTTCTAATGCAACCAATGGTAACCTCAGTTATTATTTCAAATCTCTGGGAATTGGAAGATGTAAAAATGAGGCTCCATGTTGGGGCCATAATTTTTAACAATCTGTATTTTTTCACCAAAGAGGACAATGTGGGGATTGATTCTTCAGCAAAGCAGGGAGTCATCAAATTTGTTTGATCCTGCATCTCTTCTGATCTGACCAAAAGATCTATCCACCCAACATTATCATTGTCCAAGGTTACAAAAAGATATGGAGAGCTACTGTATGTTGGTGTCTGGGTTGTTACATTGACAAACAAGAAACTGTCTCCAAATGTGGGGCTTGCAGTGTGTGGCCTCTGACAGTATTTCCTGTTGTCAGAAGGGCAGGTCCTCAGGACAGAGTGAGTGGAATTTCTCTGAATGAGGGTGGAAGAGTCAGATTTTCCTATGGTTTCAACTCGGTACCTCAAGTGTGGCCCTGGAAATGGAAAAAAACCCAATGGAAGCATTGCGGAAGGTGTACATGGCTGTAACTCAAGAATAACAGAAGCTGAGATATAATTTGTTGAGATTGTCTGGTGCAAGGTGATGCAAGTTAGCACATGGATGCTGATGCAATCCATGGAGATTGGTACACCAAGGAAATTGACACAGAGTTGAGAAGGCACTGCAGGGGTTGGTACATGGTTAGTGTGTGACATTTGGCTGACATTTCTAAAACCACACCACCACCAGGTTGTTTGCTTTCATGGGACAACACCTCAGATGTGGCTCCAATAGAAAACACACAAACACACATGTCACAGGTGTCATCCAAACATTGGACCAACATACCTGGAAAGAGTGCACTAACAGCATAGTAATGGAGAAACTTTGCCTCCTGAACAGGAGAGTGTTTTAAGTGAAGACGGCAAATTCTGCCTGACTGGTCTGTGATAGTTTCCTTCTTGTTGTGGGGTCTTGTCAATTGGAAAATCACACACATGTTCTCATTCACTTTGTATTCAAGTCTTGCTCATGTGGGAGACTCCACCTTGATTTGTAAGGAAGCTAAGGAAATGAGATTGTTGGGAGATGATGTGTATCTTGAGGTGCATACAAATACAGTTACAATCTGACAAGATGTTGTGAAGACAACCACATCAGCAAGGAGGATACTTTGATACTCTGGGTACGCAAACACTACAAAGATAACTTTGTTTCCTTTGGTGTACACACTTCTGAACTTGAAACCTGGATGATAGCTTTTGCAGTTGAAAGTTTGGTGTGGAGTATTGGTGCCATGTGACTCAAAAAGAGCTATTCCTGCAAAGCTGCAGCTCTCCATTGGGGGTCCAAAATATGTGGAATTCTCAACTGTGACTACAAGAGAATGGGCAACATGGTTTAGTTTGACACACTGAACCTTGGTAAACCTCTGCTGAAAGCTTGAATCAAAAGAAAAAATCTTGTCTTCATCAGCTGCAATTTTGTGACATTGTGTGGAATTGTACCCTTCATTCTCCTTGAAAGTCACAGAATCAACAGTTGTGTTCTTGAGTTCCAAATGAAGAGCAACTTGAAATGTTGTTGCTGTGAACATGCAGAAACCATTGTCAATTCTATGAAGCTGTAAAGCAGCTGACAAAGAACCAGGGCCATCAAAGACTTTGATGTAGTTGCTGTGCACACAAGATATCTGCAGAACCAGAATATTGTGTGCAACTGTTTTTACAAAGAAACTGCTCAACATGAAACAAGACAAGTCTAAAAGCCATTTGTCCCAACTATAAATCAATGCAAAATGTTTGGTGCTTGAAATTAAATGTTTTTCCATGATAGAAAATTGAAAAGACATATTTTGCATCTGATAATAGCTGTACACTTTACTTCTTGGAAAAAAGTCTGATTGACTGATCTTTAGGAATATGTTCACTTTGCTTGATATAGCATAGAGAGGAAAAGTGGAGTGGGTGCCACTCAAGTAAAACACCATTGATGTTCCAGATTGGTTTACTCTCAGGCATTGAACTGAGCAGTTCATTTCTTTAATTGAAGTAATTAAGTGCAAATATAGAATTGTTAAATTCAAACTCATTCTTGAATCAAGGTCAAATATCCAGTTATGGCTCTTTATGCAATACTGCTTCTCTTGGTAAGGCTCAAATCTTGTCACATGATCAACCACTCGGATCATGTTTGAGCAGCATTTTCTTTCTGTGTTCTGAATTGCTTTCAGGGATTTCTCTAATTTCAACAGACTTCCAAGGCTGAACTTGATAAATTTCACTGGTATCTCATTGTTGTGCACAAAGACAGGCACATTTGTGAAAAGAATGTATGTTGTTTGCCTGATGTAGCAAAACCATAGTTTTGTGGACTTGGCAAATGCATATTTCTTCAAAACCTGTGTGTCAACCATGTTCACTGCAAGCACACATTGTCCAATGAAGAAAACAAAAAACACAATTTTCACTACATTCATTGTCATGAGTGCATGTTGCAGAGCCTCCACTGTCCCCTTTATGTGGCAGCATTTGTGTTTGCCAGTGTGTGCAGGTGGGTTTGTGAAAGTTGATACATCTTATTTTGCTTCAATTATCCTGACAATTACCATCCTCCCATCTCCAGATGAACATTTCATTTGCACTTCATGAGAATTGCAACGTCAAGATCATAATTAACTTTCTGGATTGACAGTCATCACAGCATCATCAATCCCAGGACTCAGTCAAATGTATATAAGTTGTTGTGACGGGCTCCTGATTTCTTTGACTTTGTCAAATCCTCATGTTTTGTGAGCAAGGCTGAGTGTTTGTAAACTAGTCTGTGAAGTGAATGCTTTGAAAGAGCCAAAACAACCAATTCTCCGAGTCTGAACAAGCTGAGCAGGACTGCAAGAACCTTCACAAATAAACAAAACACGGCCTCACCTTTGTACGTATGAGGAGCTGTACACTCTTCCTTCAGCACTGAATTTCAAACACTGCAACAAAAGCACGTAAGGCTCCACGTTTTTTCGCATGAGGCCTCATTTTGGATTTCTTGATGAATTGGAAGGATAGAGGGGTACTTCTGTTGGGTCATCCTCTTGACGAAATTTGGGTCCAGGGAACCAAGAATATTTGCTGCACACCATGACGGTGCACTGACGCTGTGCTGCTTCTTCGATTGGGAGCCGTCTCTCTGTCTCTCTCTCTCTGCCTCTGTCTCTGTCTCTGCCTTTCTCTGTCTGTCTGTCTGTCTGTCTGTCTGTCTGTCTGTCTGTCTGTCTGTCTGTCTGTCTGTCTCTCTCTCTCTCTCTCTCTCTCTCTCTCTCTCTCTCTCTCTCTCCTCTCCTCTCCTCTCATTCCCTCTCTGTAGTTCTCACTGTTTGCTCTTTCTGCTACTTCTCACACTCTGTCTCCTTCTTCCACTCATTCTCTCTGCCACTCTCTCCTTTCTTGCTCCCATGTTATGCACGCATATCCTGAAAAATAGACTGTCTGTTTCTTGCTTTTTCACACCTTTTCTTTCTCTGTCTCTCACCATCACACACACTCTCTCCTTATCACTATTTTTTCTCTTGCTCTCTTCACTCTGTCCTCTCTATCTTGCACTCTCTCATTGTTTGTTTCTCAAGCTCTTTCAGGCAGGAGTCTTGGCAGACTTGAAGTTCAAATGCACAATAACTTGTGGGTGAAACTGTTATTCTGTATAGAAGCCAAATGAAATGTGTTTTGACAGGGTCAGAATGTAGGTGAAAAACAATACAAAATTCTTGACAAACAGAAGACTTGCAGAAATACGTACAGCAGACACTGAAAAATTTTCCCCAAAACAAGCTCACTCACTCCCGGGCTCTGGGTTCACCCGTGTAGTGTATCTACAAGGTTCACGGTTGAACGTCACTCTCTGCAGTCGTGAAATCGACTTTTGCACAAAACCTCTTCTTGATTTTCTGCAAAGTTTCCTGCATGCCGCTCACCAAGATCCACAACCCAATGCCTCCGATTGGAAGACAGATCAAAGCTTTCTCAAAAACTCCAAACGTTAGTAACATGCTTCTGACCACTGAACAATTGGTTTCACATCCAAATTTCACCAAACCTACTTTCACAATGTTCAACAAAGCAATGGCCAAATTTGCTGTGAAAGACAAGACTGCAGCAATGTTGGCTTTTCTGTCCTCATAGGGCTTCACCAAAGCAGTGGCAATTGACATTCCAATCAAGACAAAACACATGGACAGCAGCTTCTCCAAATGATCAGTGACATAGACACTCAGTATGACTAGAACAGCTCTGTACAACTTGTGAACACCAAGCCATGTTAATCTGACTCCAAATATGGCCAATAGCTTGTAATGCTTCAGAAGTACATCAGCCACAGCATCTTCACACACCAATGATGTGTCACTCTTGGCAGTCATGCATATTTCACTTTGGCTGCTGTTTGAGGCAGATATGTTTGCAGTTTCTTCTCCAGCGGCGCCATCTTCTGGCACCTGTTCAATGGTGTCCATGTTCTCATTGGCCACATCCTCTGCTGATGGCTGTTGTCCTGTGTTTTCAGGGCAAGCAATTTCTGTCATCTTCAGTGTGTCTTCAGACACATGTTCAGTCTTTGTTGTCTGATAGAACTTGTTGACAAAACATTCTTTTGCATTGCCTTTTTTGCACAACATTTTCAAGCAGTAGAAGGTCACCATGGGGAGAGGAAAGAAACAGGCTAAGAGAAATGTTTGTGTTGCTATTTTCCTCTCCTTCACCCAGAAAGGGAAAACAGAAATGATGAAGAAAACAGGGAGCACATTCATACAGACAAAACCAGATATCAAATCTTGCCACCACAGGTGACATCTTGTGGTGCCTTGAATGTACAAAAATTGGTCACCCCGAACAGTTACACATTGATTCAGTGGAAGGAGTGAAGATATTGTTTTCTGAAAGGAGAACAACAGAGTGTGAAGGAAAGCTTCAACATAAGCACCTTTGGCTGAGTCCCAACACTTTGACACAGAGGCAAAAATCCTTGTCATGCCTTTGTGAACACCAAAAATAATAAAAATTACAATCATAACACTAAAACCAAAAGTGCCTTTCAACAGAGACTTGGTTATGGCAGTCAAAGGAAGCAAACACTGTGAGGAGAGGTGCGTGTGAGCAGCCAATAGTTCAGGGGAATATTCCAACAAGTTCAGAATGATATTGCCCTCTGTGCTGTCTTCCATCAAGTGCACTTTGAAGAGGCTGACATCCTGAATAAAGAAGAACAAAATTTGTATGTATTTGGTTCCACCACCTTCTGCTTTAGTGTCTGCGTCTTGGTGATTGTTCACAGAATGTGTGGATTTCATTGTGACATTGTCAGTTGCACAATCTACATTGGTTGTTTCTTCTATTTCATTGGCTGAATTCCTATGGTCAGAGTTTTCTTCACTGCATACTCCTGGGGTGACATTTTCCTCTGACTCTTCATCTTCCTCAGGTTGTTCACTCACTTTCTCTGAATTCTCCTTTTGATGAAATGTTGTTGACAATCTGGAGGCAACTCTTTTGGCTGTTGCAACAAATACGTCTTTCAGTGCCGGAGTGACCAACACAACAATTGCATAACACAAGGCAGAAGTTATGTAAAGGGAAATGAAGAGGCTCAGCTGGCAATCAACATTTGAAACACATTGGGTTGAGATGATAGATTCAGTTAAATTTTCCTCACATCTGCCACACAAAGTTCCTTTCCTCCCTGAAGCACATGAGTCAATTCCATCACATGTGGTGTTAGACTCACAGCATTGACCTGCAGGACATCTTACCATTGATACTGCTCCACCCCAAACAAATCCCCAATGACCAGGGAGGGCAGTTATACTCCCTCCCCTACACTTGGCTCCATTTGGGCAGGCTAGGCATTGAGGAATGACTTTCCTTGAAAGCAATGAATCTTCACCATAAGTGTATGTTTTCCAGTCAAACCCTGCAGATCCATCCAAGATCACTTTTCCTTTGTCCAGTGTGTAGGTATCTCCAAAGCAACTGGGGACACAGTGGTATTTCCAACTCCACTCTCTATCAGATTTTGACACCATCTCCTTGGGAACCATTGCTTGTGGGCAAATTGCCCAAGTTCTGTCTGCTTCAATCCTGTGACTCTCAAGATTTGCTAACACACAGGGGCCAGCGCTTTGACTGGCATTCAAGTGGACATTTACCATTTTGAAGTTGCATGATTCCCTTTCGTTCTGTACACGAATAAATCCTTCCAATGTCATTTTGGATGTTGCCTCAAAAACAGTGTTCACGATCTGACAATCAATTTTTAATGTGGACGAAGCTATTTTGCCTTGCATTGATGTCTTCATGAATGAAACGTTTTCAATATGCAGCTGTGGATAATAATTATGGGTTATCCTGTTTTCAGGAACATGATAAATCCAAGGGCACCAAAAGTCTTGGCACTCTGCCAAAACTCTCAGGATATTCCAGGTGAAGAAGACATTTCTTTTGTACTGTGAAATCTGATCATTGCTAATTACATTGACTCCTCCCACATGGAATCTGCTGTTCACTATTGTTCCAAATAAACCAAGATGCAAGTCCAAAGCAATATTCTGGCTCACCTCAAATGTGCAATTGTGAATCCAGAATGATGTGACAGCTTGTTGTGTGGAGAGAATTCTGACTGACTGCTTGGCCACCCAGCTGTCAATCATTGAGAGGTGGACAAACATCAAAGTTGGGCTGTACCTGATTTGCACTCTAAAATCTGACAAAGAGCAAGATTTGACAGAAACTTTAAGCAGAGTCTCTTGTTGAAAATAAAATTCTTTCCTTTCCAGCTCCATGGATACGTATGTCTGTGTCAATGTTGAATCTATGAACAACAGTGACATTTGTATCCGGGCATCACGCAAGTGCAGGAAAAGAGTGATACGAAACAATTGTGTCTCACTGAACACTATTCTGTCAAACGACAATTTTGACAATCCATTTCCCGATTCCCTTTCGATGAGAGAGAAAAGATTTATGTGGATTTTTACAAGAGAACATCTCTTGAATTGAATTGGTTTGTGAAAAATAAAGGCCACGTGATGCTCCAGGAAGCGCTTTGTCTGCTCTGCCTTTTCAAACACAATGTTGACAAATGTGGTGTTTTGATGTGCTATCCACAAAAATTTCTCCCTTTTGTACTCTGCAAAGAAAAGGTGTCTTAGACAAATGGCAGCAGACAGGAAATCACAAAACCACAGAACTCAGGCTAAATGTTTGTGGCAATTTTGCAGCAAAATATTCCTCACCATTTGTTTTGTCACACTTCATATTGACTCTCTTGCTCAGACCTTCAATAACCACTGGGATTTTGCTGGTGATACAACACTCATAGCCCAAGGGATAATTCACATAAGCAGCAGCTTTTGCACATTTTCCCTGATGACTTTGAACAGACAGAGCAGCAGAAGTTATGTAAATATGTGGAATATCCTTTGCACAGTTTGCAATTGTTTGCAAATTATTTTCAGTGGACATTTCTCCAGCAGGTACAATGGCAGATACAGTTACAGGTTGCTCTCCATTGACTTCAGAAGTGCCACCTTTACCAAAACCAACACTGTCAGAAATGGTGCCTAAAAAACTTGAACTTTCAGTGGTACTGTTGGCCAACTCCTCATTCGTTATGGAATGAGTTGAAATTTTTGAAGTGCCAATTTCATTCGCGGCAGTTTGCCCTCCACATGCAGATACACACACCTCAGCAATTGCATCCAGCACATACTGTAGGTTTCTACAGGGACTTGACTCAGATAAACAACTGTTGTTGTCTGATCCATCTACAGAAACGTACCAAATGTGGCAGTTTCCACCCAGGGTGAAGCACAAGATACTCAACACACTGAGTGGCCACATTGTGTGGTGTTGAGTACGTCTGTTCAGAGCTGATGTGCATACACACATATCACATGTGTGACCAAAGTGACCAAATGCACCCGCATCGTTCATACGAACATCTCTCTGTAATTTTGAAGCACAAACAAACACATCAGGAATAACCAAAGCTTTGGCATTTGTCCGAAAAACAAACTTCAATGAGTTCAGTGTCAATTATACCATAAATCAAGTGAAGAGTCAGCTTGCACGAAAGGAAAATAATTCATTACAAAATTTTACTCATTTAACAACTAAATTTAGCACGAAACACGGATCAAGACACATTGTTCAGTTGGCCAAACTGAAGATGTCCGAGTCAGGGTACCTGGGGCTCTGTCCCCTGCCCCCCTCCCCCCAGAGTCCCCTGTTCAGAGGAGACAGTGTGAGATGAGAGAACACTGCATTGCAACAGCTGAGAGCCTCATACATACAACCCACTGACAGTTTGATGATGCAGAGAAATGAAAAGTAACGACTGGAATCGCCTCGGATTGTGCAGAAAATGATGCCCTCAAGTCGTTTTCACGGTGTCTGTGTGTTGCTCTGCATAAACAGCCTATGTGACTCGCCTGCCTGTGCAACGCACCACGCACCCTGTCCGAATCATGTGCTGGCCCTTGGGTCTTTGCTTGGGACGCAGCAAGCCCTGGTTGGCATCACGTTGATAACACACAGCAACACTCAATCAGTACCACTCTTGCCAACAGCAGCGCAGCACCCGTGGACGCGTCACGGAAACCAGGCAAAAATACGCCCAACGTCGTGTCTGGCGACGCAGGGCCCATTGACTTGCGCAAACCGCATCCGGTTTGAAACAGGCGATTGGCACACGCGGTACCAATTGGGTAAAAAGCCGTGCAAAGTGGAGCAGATGGGGACAGATGGTTGGAACGATCCTGCACGTCATATTTATACGTCTCTTCATCACAGAGCTCAGCAACGAGAGAATTGCCTGGGCTCCAAAGACATTCCTGGTGATTTGGACAGGCCATCAAAAAGGGAAGGTTTTTGGGCATTCGGGAGCAATACAAACCTCGTAAAATGGTGTGATTGTTGAAAATTATGGCTCTGTCCCCGCCATCACTTGAGATCCTTCAGTGTTCCCCCACCCCCACCCCATCGAAGCACCAAAGTGCGAGGTGGGACTGTCATCCAAACAGGCACACAAGCTCTGGTTCAAGCTCTCGCTCAGCGAGAACATCCCTGGATCTCCCTCCACTCACTTCTGCAGTCACATCTGTCTGACCCCCAACCCTTATGACACCCTTGGACAGGACCTCTCAGCCAACACCAAAATCTGAATCAGACCCCATTTGACACCCACCCATCGACCAGACCCCACTCACGCCAACTCGTGCACATTCCATGTCCTGCACCCCTGGGGAACCAACGTGATCCAGTCGCGCAATCCTCCCCCTGGATCCACCCTCCACCCCGTACGCAGAACCCGCCTATGACTCCACCCCTCGGTCCAACGATTTGTCACCGCCCTGATTCCCTGCTTGACCCACCGCACCTGTGGAAACGGTGCAGCTTCACACCTGCCTCCGTCCTCACCAGCTGCGACAAAGGCAGAAAGTGCTCTGTCCAGATCAATTCTCTCCGCAGTATGGAGCTGGCATGCAGCACCACACACAGGATCGCATTGAGGTTTCTATGTGGGAAACGTCAATCTTGACAAGCATAGGTACACGTATACTCGTTGTAGCTCAGACGCACCACCCACTTCAGTGGTTCACGCATGGCACACGACGCTTTCAGTGTGAAGCGGGGCTTTACAATTCACCAGCATCAAACATTGTGGACACGCAGCTCACCACGCCCTCCGTGTTGCGTCGAACCTTTGGAGAACACAATGCACCACGCATAAAGGGTGAAGCAAGGTAGAGCAGACCACCAGACCTGGACCTACACATCACCATGCCAACCCAACTTGAGACGCAAGTATCTACGAGCACGTGGCAAAGACAGACGTTCCCTGTAATCCCAAGGGATTGTCATAAAGGTGGCGCGGCATCACAATTTTGACGTTGTGAGGGCTGACATCAGGAAACCTGCAGGAAACCACCCACTTTTTACACCCTCCATTGGGTACCATGTTTGCATCAAAATTATGCTGTCAGCGTCAACTATTTTTGACGCCATCAACGCCTTTGTGAAAATCCCTTCATGACGTCGCGTCACTCAGAACGCACCGCACAACGCATCCAGTGTGACCCGGAACATCACCATGGCAACCCGCCTTGCGACGCCAGGATCTATGAGCACGCAGCACAGACAGACGTCCCCTCTAATCCCAGGCTGTCACACTCCACACAGACTCATGCATCAGGAGCCTCATCCCCATGACCCTGGATTAGAGGGGCTTTGCTTTCCTTCAGACCAAACACGGTCATCAGAGATGCATTCACAACACAGGTGGGTCACTGCACAACGATGCAGGGAGGTTGTTTTGTCAAAGATACGTCACGCCCTGGCAGTCTGCGTGCACAAGTCCACTGGTGTCACTCAGAATTTGGTTTGTCTCAGGAGTCTTTCATTCCATTTGAACAGACACATGTCGCGTTCAGCAACCCTTGGTTTTGCAGAAGTAAAAACGAGTGACGCCTCTGCCATGACACAACAGCCCTTGACATGAACTCAACACAGGACTGATCCAGCGTACAGCAGCACTCTTGTTCATGTCCACAAAACCAATGCTTGAGCAACGCATGAGGTGTTCAGTTTGACGCATTGATACATAATGACCAATGTCCCCACTGATGTCTGCACAAATACTCAACACGTGGCGCACCTAGAAATGACACATTATCGCCCACCTCTACCACGCTACTGCAACATGCCACCCATCCAGTGTGCACGCAACTTGACGCAGCCCATTAGAGGGATCAAGACCCCTGAAGACGACGCTGCAGAGATGATCCGACCTAATCTGGGCAGAAGTGGTAAGGAAAAGTGCAGTGCCTGGGAACAGCGTGCTAATGAGTGCCAGGGTTCAGGGTGCGTGTTGTTGTCTCTTATTATATCTGCATGAGTCTGATGTGTGTTGTCGAGCGAGCAAAACACATTTGGGCAAACACCCTTCATCCTGTCTAATCTGAAGGGAACACGGTGTCAGATGTTATGATGAGTTTGTTTGTGACCCGTGAATCAACACCAGCAGATCACAGGAGAAGTGACATGACAAGGGGGAATTCCCTTCCCACCATGCCCCTCGCCCTCCCCTGTCTACCCAGTTCCACCCCACCCTGCCCGGCCCACCCCACTGGATCCCACTCACCCTGCTCTGCTACGTGCCACCTCACCCTGTCTCACCCCAGCCTTG
>JAAUXT010030910.1_pt1 | contig 14480 bp, 20 predicted proteins | sample 7278171 | NCBI WGS metagenome assembly JAAUXT01 (sample SAMN14350112, study PRJNA611818) | marine sediment metagenome | isolation source: surface marine sediment (1.8m) | place: French Polynesia: Moorea | collected 2018-08 | reverse complement strand
GTTGATGCCTCATTAACTTTTGTCAGTCTTCAACAAGCATTCATTACAAAATAGTAATGGGTCTCGAGAACAATGGTTGTGGCGTTCAAGAACAAATCCTTGTGTTATATCAAGGAAAATAACCTCCTGGTCATTGAGAACTCAGACAATGACACAGATGGGGCCTTATGTATGGTAAACAATGGGAGCGAGGAGATGATCACCTCCGAGCTAAACCTCTAACATAGTCTCTTCTTATCTCGTCTGGAAGATTTGTGGTTCGTTCCTTTACGAGAGTTGCCGCAAGAAGTTTTGAGGACTGCCACGGAAATTGAAGAAAGTGGTAAACTGTAAAAGGTGAAATGTGAACCGACACTCGTCAGAACGCAGCGCGCAGCGCAGTCACGAATTGTGGTGATTATAACACCGAAGTTGGGTCTGCTCAAAGGTCTTCGGTCTGTTGAATGTTTGGAGAGAGTTGGGCGATCAAAGTGACTGCGAGTATCGCAGAACGGGCGAGAGGCGAGCACCCGACAAGAAATGGGCAAACCCAACCCGTTGCCCGCCTCAATTTTTTTGCGTCGTCAGCTGCAAATAAATATTTTCCAAGGCAGACACAACAGACTCGCCCTGCATTGGCACAAAAAGCGCGTTGCGTGGTTATTCCTGTCATGACAATGACAGAGAATCGTGTGTTAGCGGGCTGTGTATTTCCAGAAGCAGTTCGTGCTGTTGGGCTGGCGCACTCTCAGATCACAGTTTTCACCGCATTTGGGCAAACATTGCGAGAATAGCTCGTGGCAGCGAGGACAGAAAAAGCGATCCAATTTGTGTGGCTTTCTGGCCTAACTGTCACCAGCGACACAGGTTCTTACGGAGCAATCCCGCTGTTTCTGAAGGCGAATTAGAAAGAAGTCATTTGGAGCTTTAAGATTAGACCTGCCAGGTCTGTAAAGTAAGTCTTGAAGGTGGAGTTGTATGGATGCCTTCAGATGTTGGAGAAACGAACTGCTGAAAAAAATGTGAGGAACCCTGTGGGAAGACAGCGCGCGTTTCTCATTGTTCCTTTCGCCATAGTTTCTGTCGCCATGGTTTTTTTCAGCCTCATTACCTGAAGGAAAACATCTCCGTTGCGAGGCTTTGTTTCACGTCCACAGAGATTTCGTTTTGGCAAAACACAATCCCTGGAAAGAACTGCGAAAACTTAAGTGCATCAGCAAACGTTTGCTTCGAAGAAGAACTTGGCTCAACTGTTGCCGTTTCCTGTGGAAGAGAGAGAGAGAGAGAGAGAGAGAGAGAGAGAGAGAGAGAGCGAGAGAGAGAGAAAGGGAGGAAGAGAGAGAGAGAGAGAGAGAGAGAGAGAGAGAGAGAGAGAGAGAGAGAGAGAGAGAGAGGGGATGGAAAGGCGTTGTGACTCGTGGTCTTTGGGGAGGAATTGGGCCAATTAAATCCTTCCTCTGATGTGATTCTGTTAATCTGTTGAGTGCGATCAATATGGGTCCGTCCTGCGACGTGGAGATTTCTTCTCCCCTGTTGCTGACGTTGCTGGATTGTGAGACAATCTCCCACGCAGTTATTACAGACGACCTGCTGAAAATTTAATCAAAAATGTAATGTCAGACAATATGAAACCATTAAGTCGCTGTCAGCAGAGCAGGAAACCGCTAATTGGAAGAGGAGAAACGACAGACAGCGATCTCGGCTTCGGGAACAGGGTTTTAGCGGGAGACACTCATTCAGCAATCTACTGAAAAGTCAGAGCTCATTCTCCTTTCGCTGAGGAATGTGTTTAAAAACGACCTGGCTCAGAGAATCCATTCAGTGTTTTGGAGACATGTAAGAGATGCATAATTCAACAAGAGATGATTTGATGGGGTCGGCGGTCGGCTGGAAGAGCGCCGGAATCAGCATCCACCCGCACGCGATGCGGCCATGAGCACCAGATTGGAGGAACCAAACCTGGAACAAGAAGCAGTGCTCAAGGCAACTGCAGCGCGAAGTCCTTTGCCGGTAATGTTGTCAATTCTTCCTTATCCTCTTTGTCTTCTCTATAGGGGGGGGGGTTCCAGGCAGGGGAGGGGGTCTGGCAGGGGGGGGGGGGTCAAGCAGGGGGAGGGGGGTTGGGGAGGGGACATTTCATCCACCTTGCCATATACTGCACTACCACATGGTGCTTCGCCCCAAAGGGACTTCGCACAATAATCAGCGGGGGAGGAGGAGGAGGAGGACCCTTCCCCGGGATGAAGTATGTTGGTGCCTGGATCGGGCCTGGCCGTGCATGCTGGAATAATGAGAGCGTGCGCTCGTTCATTCTAATGACCTGTCCGCGTCCCGGGGGCTGCTCCAGGTGCCGCCGGCCCGTGACCTGCAGGACGCGGGCGACGCGTGGAGGTCACTTTGACGCGAGGCTGGGGACGTGCGTGACGCGTGAAGGTCACGTCGACGTGATGCGGAGGACGCTACGTGACCGTGTGACGTGACGCCTTGAGGCCGCGTTGGGGTCGAAGTCAGTTGGGCAAAGCTCCTACATATGAAAAGGGTATCCTTCTGCTTTGATCAAGTTTCATGGTCCTGTAAGGTGCCAAGAGTCACCAGAGTGACGATCGGGTGCCGACAACGCGGAAAGAATGAAACCTGGCAATTGTCCTTCGTGCAGTCTTCTGACGTTCGCAAGTATTGCAGTCTCAGTTCGAATCAGCGATGATGTGGGATTTCCGCAGAGCCGGAGGAATGTCGCGTGCAACAGTGTTTGTAGTTCTCGTTGCTGAACGCTCACACAGTGCCAAAAACAATGTTTGTGGTCCACAGATTGAATGTGGTTTCCGAACTGCCGCGGGTATTGGTTTCTGGTTCAGAAACAGAGCACTGCGACAGGCAACTGATCTGAACACACTGCTCCGATTGAGAATCCGCGCATTGTCTGTCGCACCGTTTCCCTTGCAGCCTGCGTCCACAAAGCCGTGGAAGCAGGTTGTGCACGACACCATTGCATCTGTGTGCACGTGGGTGAGTCATGTCAAGGGGGACCCCACATCCACCACACCAACTGGTGGGGCAAAATTCACTGCACCAACTGCTGGGGTTTGATCCACCACAACAAATGGTTGGGCCATATTGACCACTCAAACTTGTTGGGTCAGATCCTCCACAACTTGTGAGGCCAGATTCATCACCCGCACAGAATTGTTGTTTGGAGCTGGGGAGTCGCTTCAGTTTCACGAAGATGGACACGTGGAAAGTAGAAGTGTGTTCCATGCCACAGATTTTGCATTGTTTGTATTTCGCCTGTTAACAACGCCTGTTTTATTGTGTGAGCAGGCCGCACGAGACGGTGACGCCGGTGGAGGACGGAGTGGTGAAGGAAGTCAACTACGTCATCCGAGAATGGAACCCGACCTGGAAACGGCTCTACGTGGTGCGTATCCACAGGTTGAAGTCTGACAGATTCGTGGTTTACACCTGGAAACTTCTTGCTGTGTGAAGAAACGTGTGTGTGTGTATATGTGTGTGTGTGTGGTGTGTGTGTCTGCCTCTGTGTGTGTGTGTGCGTGTATGTGTGTGTCTGTCTCTGTGTGTGTCTGAATCTGTCTATCTGTGTGTGTGTGTGTGCCTCTGTGTGTGTGCGTGTGTGTGTGTGTGTGTGTGTGTGTCTGTCTGTCTGTCTGTCTCTCTCTCTCTCTCTCTCTCTCTCTCTCTCAATCTCCTCTTCCAAGGAAACTCAAAACTCGCTTTCCTGTCTGCAGGATCGGAAGCGGGAGAAGTTCCTCGTCATCCGCAACGTGATGCTCGACCTGATGGAGATGCGCAAACTGCTGTTGTCGGGGACGCTGACGCAGGACGCGGCGCGCGACGCCAAGTCCCGCCTCACCCGCAAAATCGACTGGGGCAACAGGTGATCCGCTGCTTAGTCCATCAGAACTGGGGCCGTTGTGCACCGTTTTCCTGATCAGGGTGAAAGACTGCTGCACACTGGAAGTGAACTGTGCAAATAGACCAAGAATACTTGAACATCGAACTGTGTTGGGTGCGTGTTCTCACGTCGGGACAAGAGTGGTGGAAGAACGGGAATGCGAGAAAAATGAGTTGAGGATGAGTGTTGTTGGTTGCAGGTTGTTGGGTCTGGACCTGGTGCCTCGCTCCGACGTGCACTACGAGCAGGTGGACGTGGACACGGCCAGCACCATGGACCTGTACAACATCCACAGCCAGAGCGCGCAGAACATCGAGGAGGCCACCGTGAGTTGCGGAGCAGGGGCAGGGGGTGGGAGAGAGGAACGGGACAGCAGGCAGACGGGTAGGGAGAGGGCGACATGAGTCGGTGTCAGGGGAAGGGTTGAGCGTGGGGAGTCAGCGGCGAGGGAAGGGGTGTGCGTGAAGTCCGACCATATTCTGATAGAAACATTGTCCTTGCTGTGTTGGGGTAAAGTATCGTCAAAGAACTTGCTGAGTAAAATTCAGGAAACACAGTGGATATTTTGCAATTCAGGGGCACGACGCCGCCATGGATATTATAGGTTGCGTCTGTTTTCGTGAGGGCCGTGTTGCTGGGTCTGCGTGTGTCTACACTGCCAAGTGTTCTTGTTCAGATGCGCGGCTCGATGCGGAAGAAGAGTTCGGGCGCGGCGGAGCGGGAGGTGTCCACGCACCATCTCTTCTGCGCGCTGCGCCACTTCGCCTGCAACATCGGCGAAGACACCGAGATCTACATGGCGCTGTACGACGCCAAGGCGGGCAAGTACTACAGGTGAGTACTGTCAATGAGTGAGTACTGCTGGGGTGGACAGGTACCGCAGGTGAGTTCTGTCTGGAAGTTCTGGTGGGAAGAATAGGTGCTGGAGGTGAGTAGTGACGCCGAGTGCTGCTGAAAACTGTCGCAGAGTCTCAGGTGATCTGATTATATCATAAGCGCGGAGAAAAACACGTTCCAGGCCGTGTGAGTGATGATCTCCATGACGACCTCGTGAAGAGTTAGACACTCACAAAATTGCAAGCGAATTCGGTACAAACCTGGGCTTTGTTGAACACAAACAATTTTCTCTCGGGAGCTGATTTTCAATGCGTTGTTCGTACCGTGACGGACTCTGCGTTTCCGTTTCCGGTGCAGTGAGCGGATGTTCGCGCGAATGAGTCGCCACGGACTTCCGGTCAACGCCGAACGCTCGCTCGCCTACATTTTCACGGTCAGTGAACTTCCACTATCGGAATCTAAACTGCTTTTCTTCGGCATGTGTTGTGTAGAATATTACGAAGTTGGAATCGTTCGTCGCTCTCGCGACAAAGTTCGTGTGATCTGGATGCAAACTCAGACCGACAACAAAACCACAGGATCACACAGACACACGCAAGACTTGTGATCACACGCACGCACACACACACACACACACACACACACACACACACACACACACAGAGAGGTCATGCGTACCTAAGTGAACTTACGCGCATGTGCTTCTGTTTCAGGACCTGGGTCACAAGGACCTGCAGCGTGACAGCTACCTCGTCGCGCATGTCTACAAGATCGGCAGTCTGCGCGACGAGTCCAAGAAGGCTGCGCCGACCCGACACTACAAGCGGCCCTACGGCTGCGGAGGTAAGGAGCGACACACACACACCTGCACACACACACACACATACACACACACACACGCGCACACACACACGCACACACACGTGCGCGCACACACACACACCTGCACACACACGCACACACACACACACACACACACACACACACACAAGCCCTTACTGAGGAGCTAGCCTTCCTCAAGTGTTGATGATTGTTTATGTTGCCTACCAATCTCGTGCAGAGACTTATCCTTCAGAAATGTATGTTTTGCGTTTCAGCCCTGAGTGTCCGTGATATTCTGATGGGTTTAGACGACACGAAAAGTCCCGACATGGACAAGACCATGAAAATACTCAGGTGAGAGCCTCAAATTGCGTGAAAAGAGTTCAGATTTTCTTTTACTGTAGCAGCGAGATCTGTTGGAAAGTACCTCAGTCTTATACTCGAATATTTCCAATTCTCTGAACTGTTCGTTTTGTGTCAATCTGCAGCTGCAATGAAAACGACTTTCCACTGCTTCACGAAAACATAATCAAGAAACAAAGTGCCAAAATCAGTGGGTCTGCGCAAAACAACTTCGGTGAGTGCATGGTGACTGAATATTCTGCTCAACCAGTTGGCTCGGTAAACCGATGACAATGACACTCCCAAAATTGAGAGTGAGAAAAATCAATGATAAGTGCTGGCAGTGTGTTGACGCCGAGTCCGAAACGTAGACTTCCTCCTGTGATACGAGGCTGATCCCAAAACTCTTTGCCATGCATGGTTTGGTGTTTTGTTTTCTCATGCAGCACAGGTTGGAAATAGATCAGTGGCAGGATAGTCAAGTTAGTTCACTGTCAAAACAACTTGAGAAATCTGTTGAAAAGGTAGAGGTTTGGTAATCTTTTTTTTGTTGAAGGAAAGAAAATTTTTTCGCAGTGTTGGCTGTTCTTGGAATGTGGATACTAAAACAAAATAATCAAATTGATGATCATGCACAGCAAAGACTTGGGACCAGCCTCGTAACTTGACGTGTCGCTGCCCTGCAGGGATCGTGGTGACGCTGCGCATGTTCCACGGGGACCTGGAGCAGGTGCGCCGCGAGGAGCCCGTCCTGCTGCGCGGCGTCAACGTCACCAAGAAGCTCGGCTTCGCTGACGTCATCATGCCCGGTGAGTGTGACGTCATCGTGCCCATTGAGGGTGACGTCATGGTGCCCACTGAGGGTGACGTCATCATGCCCGCTGAGGGTGACGTCATCACTCTGGAGGAATAGAGCTTGTCACAACGTTCAGCTGAACCTGACCAATGGGTATTGCCCATCTATGCTCAGCTCTCCCAGTTACGGTTGAGTTCCCCATCCCCATGCCTTTGAGCCGAAGTCAACTCTTTCTGGTGTGAAACGTATGACAAGCGAGTTTTCCTCCTTGCAGGTGATTTCCGTAACGATCTCTACCTGACGCTGTACAAGGGCGAGTTCGAAAAGGGCTCCAAGACGGCAGGGAAAAACATTGAAGTTCATGTCATCGTCATCAACAAACACCACCAACTCATTCAAGTGAGTTTCAAAATGACACCGCGCAAACTTTTGTCACAATGAAAACCAAATGAACTGTCAAAACAACGAGAAGTAGAACTGCAGCTTCTGCACCTTTTGGACAAGACACAGTCAGACGACCTCTGTTCATTTGCCTGAAGCCGCTGAACTCAAGAATTTGTGCCCAAAAATTTGTGAAGTCACATCACCCCCAATTCACACCACATGCGCCAGCGCACAATGCACCCAATTTTACAACAGTCCACATGCGAATGGGGTTGAAACCCATTTGCAATCACAGTCACATACAGAACTATTGGTGTGAACATAACGACTCACTGCCCATTTACTTTGCCTTTTGCATGTGTCCTATTTTTGGTGCGCTGTGACCTTGGTGTGCGTATGCGTAGATGCGCTTGGTGTGAATTGGGGGTCAGAGTGTCTGTCCCCATATCCGCAGGACTGCATCAGCATCGGGAGCGGAGAGCCGCCGCAGTCGCACTTCAAAAGTCTCGTGTTCCGCCACACCAACAACCCGCGGTGGGCCGAGACCGTCAAGCTGACGGTGCCCATCGAGCAGTACAAGGGGACACACATCCGCTTCGAGTACAGACACTGCTCAAGTAAGAGTTGTAACAGTATCTTACACTGCACTGGCTTGATTGAAAGCCCCACCCTGACGTGTTGAGTCGGGTTCTGAATGTTTTGTTGATGAGTGTTCTGCAGACAAATAACAAACTGGGCAGTTCACGCAAAACACAAACATTGTATTTTTCCCAGAGCAGTGTGATGCTCACCTTCCACAGTTCAGTGGCAGGAATGTGTGTGTGTGTGTGTGTGTGTGGTCTGTGTGCGTGTGTGTGTGTGGTCTGTGTGCGTGCGTGTGTGTGTTCCAGGGCCCTGACCCACCAGTGTTTCCGTTGCAGCGCGAGAGAAGACGGAGAAGAAGCTGTTCGGCTTCTCCTTCATCAAACTCGTCGCGGACGACGGCAACACCATCTACGACGATCACCACGACCTCTACGTCTACAAGGTTCGCTGTCTGTGGGCTCAACCAGTTTCTGTGAAAATCCAATTTGGACAATTCAGCTTCGTGCACTTCTTATCTAAAACGTGGAAAGTGCAGATTTTCTTTGTGCATATGGAGAAAAAGTTGAAGGTGCTGCTGAGGCCAAGTTGATACCTCATTTGATAATATTCTGCCACGTGACGCGTGGTGTCCAGAAGAGCGTGGACAAAGCTAAACTCACACATTGCTGTCACAGTGCGACGACCCCGCGCGGCTGAAGGACCCGGATACGTACCTGACGCTGCCCGCGTCGCCGGCGGAGCTGAACCCGGCGTGCGGCACGACGCAGGGAAACACCTTCTTCCGCAAATCGGACAAGGAGACGATGACGATCGTCACGCTGCTCTGCTCCACCAAAATCACGCAGAACAGTGAGTCGGAATTCCCTTCTCGAGGGGGGTTTAATCTCAAGACAACTCGTGCGTGGTGTGAAAGAATGTAAAGGGAGGAGTTCTCGACAAAAAGGAACCATTTGCCTGACACAAGTTCGGGTCGACTCGAACTTGATGTGCTGTTGGTTTCAAACTGAAGACAAATTGGTGAAAGCTGTGCAGAAACCTGTTGCTTCCAGATGAGGCAGGAGGCATCGGTGGGTACAAGATCGTTCTGTTTGGGTTTCCCCGTCGATTCTGTTCCATTTTCTTTCCACTTTCCCCTCCCGCGTTGCCCAAAACGAGAGTAGTAAATCTGGTCCCAGTCGCACGATTCACGTGGCGCCACCTGACGGTCTCTGTGGTTACAGCGGACCTGTACGGACTGCTGGACTGGAGAACGCGGCCTCAGCGCGCGTCCATGTACCTCCAGAAACTGGTGACGCTCGACGGACAGGAGGTCGTCAAGGTAACGAGATTCCGCGTCCCTTTTTGAGAACTCCGTTGGCCAACGCTTTCTCGCATTGAAGTGTTGAAAGTGAACTCGGATGATTTCACCTCAAATTGTAGGATCTGATTCGCCGGGGGCCACAGGTACCGTCGAATTAGGGTCTGATGTCAACCTTGTGTTGTCGAACTCTGTAGCGTGTCAGAATTAAGCGAGCAAGTGGGCAACTGGGGATAGATTTCACTGACTCGGCCCCGTAGGGTTGTGGGACTGTCACTGGATATTGGGACCGTTGACATCGATGTTGGGTGTGTTGACAAGAACATTGCAGGGTTGACAACCAATTTACCTGGTCTTTGAGGTGTGTGTTTCGCGAAGCTGATCGGGCGACATGTCATTGAGAACGCGTCACTACAGGGTGGTCATGACATGCAGTTTGAACAGAAGTGGAAATGAAAAATTAGGGAAGATTAACTGCCCCTTTCGCACCATCTTGTGTTTGTCCCGTGGTTGTTCGTTTCAAATGAAATATCTCATTTTTTCACCACGTGTTTGTCCCTGCAAAAGTTGTTAGGTTTGGTAAGATTTACCTGGGCTATCAACTTTGATTTGAACGTGGAATTTTTGTTGAGGGTTGGATGCTTCTCCCACCGCTGGCGTCACCGCACATGTGCAGACAAAAATAACTCGGTGCGCGTCTTTGTCAGTTCCTGGACGGGATTCTGGACACGCTTTTCAACATGATGTCGATGGAGACGCCGCAGCACCAGCCGGACGTCGACCTCCTCTTCCAAACCCTGGTGAGAGTTGCGAGACACCACCAGACGCGAATCAGACACCAGATGCGAATCAGACACCAGACGCGAAGTAGACATTCCAGATTTTGCTCATCAAGACGGTGATTCCAACGAAGCACCCGTGTGCTTGAAAGGAACATTGCGCTGTGTTTCACCTGCTGGACATTGGGTGCAGTTCTTTGTCACGCCTCGAATGACTCGGGGTGATCTGAGCAGTCCGGAGCGTGAGAAAGAACGGCACCTTCGTGTGGTCGTCTGTTGCACTGTTGAGTTCTCACCTGAATGAAGGAACACGTTCTGTTTGGCAGGTTCACATTTGCGAGCTGCTGGAGGACAAGAAGTTCCGGCACTTCCGGCCTGTGATGGACGCCTACATCAACAACCACTTCTGCGCCACGCTTGTTCACAGGTGGCGCCACCTTCTTCAACTTCTCTGACTTTCACAGAAGCTCCGCGTCCACGAAAGGAATTTACGCAGAGGAAACACTTCTGTGCAACAATACTTCTTCCGTGATCATCCATGAAAACACGCACTCATATGTTCTGTACCCATCAGTATTGAAATAATAACAACGCGCATCCGTCTTTTGGTGTCACTTTTTGGTGCAGAAGTGTGCGTTGTACGAGGTGAAAAACACTGGTTCGGAAAGGACTGTGAGATGGGCGTATTTCTTGCAGGGATCTCCTGGTTTGTTTGCACAACCGACTCGTCAGCATTCCACACACCCAGGACCAGACGCGCCTTCACAGCACCTTCAGGGTGAGGCGGCCACGCCACGTTTCAGTTGGTCTCACGTTTGAGTACTTGTGAGCGCATTCCCGTTTTGGTGCCAGAGAAGAACATCGTTTCAGAAGTGTTAGTTATGTTGATACTGCAGAGATTCGAAAGGCATGATGCGTTGAAGGTCAGAGGCTCTGAAGAGCGCAGATGCAGCAAGTGTTTCAGCGACCATTTGTCTCTCACGTTGAAAGAATTAATGTTCATTTCAGGTTCTGGAGTACATCATGAAATACGTCGTGCAGTCCAGAATTCTGTTTGTCAGGTTTGTGTCAGACCATCACACACACGCACCTCAGCACACACACACACCCAACACACACACACACACACACACACACACACACATAACACACCCAACACACACACACCCAACACACACACACACACTTCAGTACACACACACCTGAGCAAAAACACACGCCCGCACGCACACACACACACACACCCACCCATCACACACACACACACACACACCTTTTCATCACGTGAGCTGGTTCCGTGTTCCCTCTGCAGGGCCGGAGGTCAGAGCGACGAAGATTTCATACATTCCATTGAGGACGTGGCGGGCGCGATGTGTCAGGCGCTGGCGGCGCAGCACGAACACATCGTCAAGACACAGGTACTACCCCAGGGTTTCATACCGTGTCGCGTCGTGAGTCTGTTGCACCATTGTGATCACGAGGACTGAAGGTGTGATTCTCATTTGTCTGCTTCGAGGTGAACGGACTTGGAAGGGGTACTCTTCGATCTGAAGAGCGCAATTTTTGCCCCATCCCAATACCTGCACACCTGAAACGCACACCCACGCGTACCCCTGACAGGATTGTGCGATGGTGGACGTGATTCTGTTGAGGTCAACAACACTGTAGCGTTGCGCGCTTCTCGCCCGCAGTGCATGCTGATCGGGAGCGTGCCACGCGTCGCTGAGCTGCTGATGAAGGTCATCTCTGCGGCGGCCATGGGCACCGTCGTGTGCCAGGTGCTCGAGGCGCTGCCCAGGGACCTCGCCAACAACTCGCTGCACAACGTCAAGCTCGAGTGTGCCAAAAACGTAGTAAACTCCAAACTCTTCGAGTGTCTAGGTGAGCTGGCCTGTCGCGTGTGCTGGGTCTGTGTCGAATGCACTTTGTGTGTGTGTGTGTGTGTGTGTGTGTGTGTGTGTGTGTGTGTGTGTGTGTGTGTTTGTGTTTGTGTGTGTGTGTGCCAGTGCGATTTTGATGCCCAACACCACAGACTGTGGCGTCAATTGTTTGTGTATCTTACCACCACGTCAGTGAAGTGCTATTTCTGATCACAGACCAGTGAGCGACAAACTTCAATGCAAACGTTGTGACTGAACTGCTTCGTTTTCTCTCGCGCGCAGAATCTCGCGCTTCCCTGCTGCCGATGGTGGTGACGATGCTGCACGGCTACCTGAGCGAGCGCTACAAGATCCAGCAGTGCGCCGGCATCCTCGGGGACATCCTGCAGGTGCTGTTCAACGAGCAGAGTCAGGTGCGCTCCCAGCCCGCTTCTCACCGTGGGGCACACAAAACAAGAAGCAGTGCTCAAGGCAACTGCAGTGCGAAGTCCCTTGCGGCATCAGTAATATCGTCAATTCTTCCTTGTTCATCAATTCTTCCTTGTCCTCCTTGTCTTCCACCAGTCATGCTGTCTGCCAGGGGGGGGGGGTTTGGGCAGGGGGAGGGGGTTGGAGGAGGGGAGCAGGGGACATTTCCATCCACCTGCCATATATACTGCACTACCACATGGTGCTTCGCCCTCAAGGGACTTCGCACAACAACAGGCTTTCCTTTTCCGTGGGTGAGGTGTGCTTGCTGTGAGGGAGAGAGTGCTGGAATTGAATATGAAAGCACGCTCTCAGGTTGGCAAAACAGCACGGGAAGGACTTCGAAATCTTCGTGACCGGATACCGATTCATTTCACGTGTTCTATTTACGCGTTGCGGCTGGCCTAGTTGGCCAAAATGGCGGACTTTACCCACTTCACCCAATCTCCAGCCCAGAGACGAAGTCGCGCGACTTCTGGCAAGCCGCACACACGAAAATGGGACACGCCCATTGGCTCTCGTCCCCACGTGCTCACCCGCCGCTCTTGTTTACACAGGGGATGTGCGTGGACGGCGACCTGCAGATCGTCGTGACGCGGCTGCTCGACGCCGTCGTGAGGACTGCGCTGACGCTCGACAGAACCATCCCCGTCTCGGTGAGTCGCACCGCGCTGCTTCAAACCGTGTGGTCTGTGTCATCAGCACCTCCGCCCTGTTTCAACGTCGTCAACGCGCACTGTGTGGTGGACGTGCTCAGCGAGTGAGGCTCACCTTCCTACTGGCCAGAACAGAACAAGCACGTCGCCGACTCGGCGCCCATCCCCGCAGTGCAGATACCTGTCCACGTGACCTGACTACGTGACCTCGTCTTGCAGGGGCAGCTGGTGGCCTGTATCATCGCGATGCTGCGGCAGATGAAGGAGGCGCACTACAAAGCAGTATTCGACGCGAACAGCGACGCCAAGTCTCTTCGAGTGAGTCACCGCCGCTTCGTTCAGATCGCTTCGGCGGCCTCCCCGCACCCATCCCAAGTCCCTTTGCTTTGGGTCGGGCTCGATTTTGTTCCCCCCACCCCCCGAGCAGAGCATCCACCGCCTTCACGTACCGTAATTGAACCAGACTCTGTCCCCCAGCTGCGGTCAAATAGCTGGCTGGGTTTGGACCACAAAAGCCGAAACAGAATTGTTTTGCAAGGTGGTAACGCCTTTGGTCAACTGTCTCTTTTGCGCGACTGGTGTTCGACCCAACAGTGTTTGTTGTGTTCGTCAGAACCGCCCTGCAGCGCAATTCTTTGTCTTTGTGGTCAGACGCAGCCTGTGAAACTGACGTCTTTCTGTTGCAGGAGAGCGTGGCGCGAATGTTCGTGTTGTTCAAGGAACTAGTCAAACAAGATATTTTCCCGCGAGATTGGTTTGTGATGATCACAGTGACTTGCAAGTGAGTTGCTCTCGCAGTTTCTCTGCATTCACAAATACACTTCTTCGTGTTGGTACAACCGACCCACAAACAATTTGAACATTCTTCCCCTTTTCCTTGCAGTACGATATTAGTAGCGATGCAATACTTATCCCAAGTGCTTACAACACGTTTCCTTTCGGAGACGGAATTCGACAGTCAGGTACGTCTTGTTTCACGAAACAAACCACGAAAACCCCTGGACTCCTTTGTGGCACTTTTGACCATGGCGTTGTTTGCCTTTTGCTCCGACTGACTGGGCACCTGTGTCAACGATGTGTGTAGCAGCCGTCGTGATTTCGCAGCCGATTCCTTTGACAGCTGTGGAGCAGCTACATGACGCTGGCCGTGGCGTTCGTGACGCAGCCGGCGCTGCAGCTCGAGCGCTTCTCCGAGGCGAAACGCGACGTCGTCGAGTCCAAGTACGGAGACATGCGCGTCCTCATGGGCTACGAGATCGTCGCCATGTGGTACAACCTCGGTGAGTGGCGCAACGCGCATGCGCGCGGGAGTTGCGGGCTACGCAACAAAATTGACGCCAGTTTGCTCCAGAGAGATTCCTCAGTGCGTCCGGTGAGAGTGCACATGATCAAAACAACTGCAGGGCTGAGTGACGAGATGCGCACCAGATACGTTGCGCGACACACTGCTGTGCGAGTCAAGGGTCACTGCGTTCATTGACCGCATTTCGTTGTTGCGTGACGCAGGGAAGCACAAGCTGTTCTTCGTGCCTTCGCTGGTCGGGCCGCTCCTCGAGGTGACGTTGACTCCGGAGCGAGAGCTGCGCAAAGCGACGCTGCCCATCTTCCTCGACATGATGGAGTGCGAGGTGGCGCACACCGGAAACTTCAAACAGGTGAGGGGTGTGAACCCGCGCACACCGGCAGCTTCAAACAGGTGAGGGGTGTGAACCCGCACACACCGGCAGCTTCAAACAGGTGAGGGG
>JAAUXT010003130.1_pt1 | contig 14480 bp, 15 predicted proteins | sample 7278171 | NCBI WGS metagenome assembly JAAUXT01 (sample SAMN14350112, study PRJNA611818) | marine sediment metagenome | isolation source: surface marine sediment (1.8m) | place: French Polynesia: Moorea | collected 2018-08 | reverse complement strand
TCCAAACAGCACCACAGCAAGGTCTTTGTAATTTTAGAAAAGAGAAAAGAAAAGGAAAAAAAAGGGAAGAAAAAGAAAAGAGTTTTCAAATATACTTTTGATTGAAACCTCCACTGTCATTGAACCTGAATGGTGTGTTGTTTGGAGTACCTTATATTGACCTTTTGACCCTGGTCTTTGGGTAGTTTTTACTCGGATGATCGTCGAGTCAAAAGTGTACAGTTACGTTTTCGGACCCTACCCTTCTGACCCGCCAACAACGACAACCCTGCATCACACCAAGTTTTGTGGCCGCTGGTCAAGCTCAATGGCCTTTCTCCCTTTAGCGGATAAAATTTGCTTTCTTTCGGGCTGGCTTGCTGAACAATGTGACAGTCTCGGCATGCAGTCAACCGTCTCATTCCAGACAACGTTGACACAGATTTTCAGTGAAATTCGGTTGGCTTTTGCCGGACTTCCCGAGAACTGCATGGAGCGTTTTTTTCTGGTGGGACGCACCGACTCTGAGGAGCGGCGTCCAGCCGTTGGTGTCTGTGGAGTTGACAGGGGCGCCGTCCTCGAGCATCCACGCCATCAACTCGTGGTTCTTCCCGTCCACGGCCCAGTGCAGCACCGTCGAGCCGCCTGTGGAGAACAGTTACAACTGAGAGAGGAGGACCCCAGGGGAGTGGTGTGCACACAGATACACAGATTTTGAGCGGACCGTGGAAATAAAAACAACTCGCAACCCCCTCCTCCTGGAAAAATAACACGACCCCCTAAGCCATGATTACTCCACCCCTTCAGCTTTGAACTCCTGCAGGCATGACGTACCTCTGTCCTGCAGCTCATAATTGGCTCCCAACTCTCGCAACTTTTTGACGCACTCCATCTGCCCAGAGAAAGCCGCCATCATCAAACTGCAAACACACATATTTCCTTGTGTAACTTCACGAATACAATATACAGATCACAGATAGCAGCAGTCGTCGTGTGCGCTCCGACGGTCAGATCCCGAGCTCACGCAGCAGGTTACAAACAAGCAACAATTGATCACAGTATTGACATGGTCGCGGGAGGTAATACTTCTAAACGATCGCAATTATGTTTCTGATGACATCGCTCCATCCTGAACAAAGCAGATAACGATTATGTGCCTTATGTGCGTGTGGTCGTCAACGATTGCATCGCATCCACGCAACTGAATCTTGACAGAAACCATACGATGTTCAGTCAATGAGCTCCGTGGCACACTCGGGCGGTTCCCAGAAGCAAACTCTTCGAACCTTCAAGCTGTGACCAAACAGGCACGGGAAATTGCCCACAGCGATTTCAAATCATGTGCCCATTGAGGACAAACAACGCACTGTTGAGAAGAAAGGTTTCATGCAATGGATGAGCGCAAAGACGTGAACTATACTGAAGCTGAGGATGAGTTTTGTGAAACGAAGCCAAGTCCAGTGTTCTGTTCTGCTTCATGCAATGACGCCGAGCGACACTGTATCAAGGTATTGATCTGCAGTGCACACACACGGCGAAAAACTTCAGAACCGATCCCGCCACAATGGCTCAGATGGATCAATCAACATTTTTGACGGTCCAATCAAGGGTCATGCAAAACACAAGTATCCACAGCTGACTTCTCCCTCTCCAAAATGTGTGACTGTGCATCATATCAGGAGAAAGCTGTTTTGATCGCAAGAGCTGAATTAGTGTCTCTGTTTGTTTGTTTGTTTTTTTTTGGGTGGGGGGATGGGGGTCTTTGAACCGGAATGTCAACACACGCGAGGAAGCCTTGCACATCGGCCTTCACAGCAGTTGCCTCAGAGTTGTGCACCATCAGCTCATGAAGCCAACTCACAAAATGCACGAATCAAAGTTCCAAAGTTCAGTCTCGAATGCTCAATTTGAGTGAAACCTTTGAATTCTGTGAAATTGTTCCGCATACCAGGTCTGTGCCAAGGTTCTGGTGGCTGTTGGAAGCATGTTTCAGGAACAAAGACTTCCACAGACGGTGCGACAAAGTCAGACCCAAGAGACCCAGTGAACTCGACCAAACCACGACGCCGGAGGACCGTCGTTTGGTCGAGCCACCAGCTCCGAGGGTCTGGCATGGCCTCATCCGAAGGCAGGGTGCAGATGTTTGATCGGTCAAGACAACAAGACAACCTGGGGTTCTGACAATCCACCCCCGCCCCACCAGGCCAAAACTCCTCCACAGAAAAGAAATCCCTCCTGACAGGCCAACACCCCAGAATGGTCCAAACCTCCCCCAGCCAAGCAACCCCGCCCTCCAATACCACACATGTGTACACGTGCTTGTCCAGAACTTCTTGATTTCAAAGAATGTTTCAACCACAATTGCTTCAGGGAGGGATATCCAGGCATTCAATTCAACTTCAAACCACGTGTATTGTGCTCGATGTTTCAAGCAACTCACCAAGTTTTGCCGGCGTCGTTTTGGAAGTTGACGTCTGCTTTGTGTTTCACCAAAACTTCTATGATACTGCAAAAGATCGATGGCCGTTTCTTCGCGTGGTTCCAGTTTCCTTCAATTTCAACCTGAATGTTCTTTTCAACAACTCGTCATGTTTTCAAGAGCAACAATATTAGAACTCACTCGACGTAGCCCTTCTGCGCTGCCGCCATGAGAGGAGTGAAGCCCAGTTTGTCAGGACAATCGACAGGCATGTCTCTGCAACAAATACAAGCAACTCGTCATAACTAAAGGGTTGAAGGTTCGTTACAGCTGAGCTGAGGGCCTTTCAGGGACAACTGGCTTCATCAAACCTTGCTGCTTGTTCAATTCAGTTCAACACCGCCAGGAAGGATGTGTAACTCACTGTACGCGGAAAGGTTGGCATCCATTGTGTGAAAAATGCTGTCGCTACAAACTCACGATGAAAGTTTGATGAACTCAGAACAACAGACAATTTCAACAAGGTCGACTGATAGATTACTGCCATGAAACTTTGATGCGCGTCGGGCATGGCAAAAATTTCTCCGAGGAGCTCCAGCTGACACAAAGACTGGACAATGATAACATGTATTTGTCAGTCGAGAATGTTCCAGCGCGTCAGCGAATCAGTCAGGCATGGTCCCTGGATCCGTGAAGGAAACTTCCATCTATTTTCTGTAACTCTTACAGTCTACCGTGCATCTCCAGAATGAGACAAGCACTGCAATCTCGACCACCTTGCCTGACAGACTGTTCCAACACACACTTCTCACGTACCACCATCACCATGTAGGTATCCATGAATTGTTTGGCACCCAAAAAATTGCGGACAATTAGGATCCGCGATCTTGATATGGTAGAACCCACACATTCTCTCCTGTGCGCAGACATCTGGTCATTCACCTTTTGTGCCTTGTTGCTAAAATTTGTGTGCATATAAATTTATGTTCGAACAAGTGGAATGCTTTCCAATTAGAGTGCAGATGTCAACCAAAAAAATCTCACAGAACTCGAAGACTCCGGTAACAAATAAAACGTCTGAAATTGAAGAAAAACGATGTTCTCCAGAAGAATCAAAAAGACGAAAGATCAACGAGCCCGCGGCTTCGAACTGCAGGCATTGTGCTCACAGCACGCATTGTTTCAGCAAACAGGCTACGCTGCCTGCCTGCCAGAGTCAAAAAGAAAACGAACTGTTGGATTTCTCAAAACCAACCATTGGTTTTCTTTCCCAGGAGGTGGGGGGGGGGGAACAAACTTGTATTTGTTGGTAACCCCAGGGCTGTAGAAACAGAATCAGCCATTGGTTTCTGGACCAGGAACATTTAGCATTGTACAAAAACCATCAAAAGAAATCCAATTTGAAATGGTTGGTTTATCCCAGCCCCCCGAAGAATCCAACCATCCACAGACTACAAACATACAGATCAACACCATAATGATCGCACTATGAGCCCGCAGTTCGGCGGAATGCAGCGGCCTTGAGAAACAAGATTTTGAACCAGGCGTGCATGCCATGAAAAAACCTCGAGCAAAATCGCATCTCGCTTAAAGTTGACACCACAGTGCTTCAATTTTAAGTGAAGCATTCAAACAGCGCCTCGACCAGGACATGCAAAACTTCACTGAACATACGAGAAAACTTTTGGCAAAAGTGCATTATTTCTTGCTGCAAAGGTAAAGTTAGGCACTTCAACATGCGTGCTGCCTTGAAAAAAAAATTACCCTTCTGCTGGAACGCTGCAAGCAACAGGAGTGACAGCACTTTGTTAGTTGGAAGCACCTACTCGTATTGGGCAATGTTCACTGGATCAGGAGAGTGTGACGGGTTTGAGCCGTGACCTTTCGAAGTCTTGAAGGGAGGCAGTACAGCTGAGCATATTTCTACCACCACATGCAGAATGACAAACAACATCCGTTGTCCGCTGCATGAGACATCAGGAAAAGTCACAAGCTGCCACACAAATGGACTCTGTTTGCAAACAATCAAGCCAAATTCGACCACCATCTTGTCATTGTCTTGTCTGACCCTTACTTTGGCAATCCAGGGTGCCAAGGAACAACAAACTTCACCCGTACTGGTGACTCCAGACCAAAGAAAGGGACCACAAATATTTACAATCAACCTGTGTGAAAGTCTTCCACTAACCCTGGATATTGGGGTTTTTCTTGAGAGAACTCACGGTTCAAACCAGGCTGAGGAAAGAAAACCTTTCTGATGAAGAGGTGCACATGAATTGTGTTCTCAGCCTTTTTGACACATTCGTGGCTGCAAGCTGGCAGTCCACAGTCCGACATGAACATCCTCGCACTGGAACATGCAACACTCCACCAGTCCGCTCGTTCCCCAAATACATCTGAAGGTGTTTTTGTGTTTCATCTTTCATTTGGAGTGGTATTCTTCCCTGGAATGCACGTTTGATGAAGTCGCCGACGAACGACACTCGACAGGGATAATAAATAGACTGCAGCTTCTCTTTCACCTGAAACAGTTTGATCAGATCGAACTTTGTTCGACCACAAACATACGAATCGAACCAAGGACACAGAAACACAACGAAGGGAGTTTGCACCAACACCAGAGGCACGATCGCAGAAGCAACGGAGCAGCGACAACAACGAGGCACTTGATTACGTTCGCCCGAGAATTGGATGAACTTCTAACAGACGCCAAGCAAAATGGTGACAGACCCATGGATAGTACGCAGGAGGGGAACTGTTCTGATGATAGTTTGAACAGAAATGCATGCATGCATGAAAACCATTTGGGAACACATTTTACCTTTGATACGATCGTTTTCTTCTGTAAAAATAAGAAAAGCGTAAAATGACGCACAGACTCCAAATATTTGACGAAACGATTTAGCTTTTTGGACATAAACGAGGGAAACAAAATGCCCATGAATAATCAATCCTCGCAGTTGTTTTCGTGTCAAAGTCAATCCTCATGGATTCATTCAGTCAAATTTGGTCAAGACTCGCAGGAAGTACGTACCCTGAGTCCAGCAGGTTCTGCAGGAGAGCCACATCATTTCTCTGAACGGCTTTGTGGATGTGCTCGCCATTGACAGGCTCTTCTACAAAAAGTAGCAAGAAAAAAAGCAAAGGTCAATCCTCACTCGACTCACAAGTCTGCCCCATTTGTGCGGCGTTGCATGGTTGAACTCAAGTGAACGATTCTTGTGCCCCTCGTTGTTGGTGAACCGTGTTGTCAAAGACAAAAATTGTTCATTTCAGGGTTTGACATTTGGAATGCTACAGACGCCGGCAGACTCAAAGCAGACTCTTCCCTTGCAGAAAGGTTTGATTGGCCGTGGTCGAGGCGGAGGCGACGCCAGAAGGCAGCTCCACTTACTGCCAGTGGAGGCGGTGGTCGGCGGGCTCCAGTCGCTCGTGCCCGCCTCGTTGGTGAATCGGATGCGGTAGTTGTGGTCTGTGCATGCCTCCAGGTCCTCGAACACATGTCGCTTCGCGTACCCTCTGGAAAACACAAAAAACTAGATTATTGCGTCACGAACACAAGAACAACACTTTGCTCCCATGGACACAAGGAAGCCAACTTGCTGTCGGATCAGCAAAAGTCAGTCTTCCTCCCATTCTCACCCACTTTCTCCTCCACAAACCATCGTCTGTTCGTTTCTCTGTATTCTGGCCCGAACCACACAAGCTGTATGCTTTTGCGGTGAAGGTCCAGAGAGGTGCGTACATGCAGCAAACCTGCACCTCAACCATGGTGCACTGGTCGTTGATAGGCTCTGCATATATCCGTCTACAAGTACTTTTGACAAGTGGTGTGCCAAAAGTTGAGCGTTCACAAGTGCTTTATTTGCACGCATTGACAGATTGTCGTCGACAACGTGCAGAACCCAAAACGTTGATATGCTGATCTCATCGATCTCGTCAATTGATTGCACAATCCAGAAAATCACCCGTGCTGAACCCCGAGCCACTTGGGAAGTAATTGAAAATCAATCACCCTCACTTCTCCTCTCCCAAAATAAACTGCGAGACATTCTACACTCTCAAAAACTGATCTCAAATCTCAAAAAGCGTCTTCATTCTTTTGCTCTGTGTATTTGCTTCAAGACCAGAGAACATGCGAGCGTTTCTCAACTCGTTTCGACTTGGCAATTGCATGATGTCAAGAAAAATCCAGTCAGACGTCAACCTGGGACCACCATCACACAAACCCTGGGCACATTGTTGCAAAGCCTGGGGCTGGAGGGCTTGAGAAGATGATCAGTAATTCACTCTGCAGGTCGAGGACGGATTGACCTCAATTTTACATGGTGGATTGACAGACCCATTGTAGAACCCCAAACCAACCAAAGAAAATGCATTTATGTGAAGATTTGAAAACGCTGTTATTGAAAAACGGGAAATTCGTGGACGAACCACGTCCACGTACGCTCGTACATGATTCTGACCATGTCTCTGATGATTCAGTATTTTTGTTCCGTGTCAATGTTTGTTTGCAACAAATCGATCTGCCATGCTTTGTCTTGTATCTAAAGCTTTGTTTTAGGCAAAGAAACGTTTTCAGTACGCAGATAACATCGCCTCGGATTTCTCTGGGGGATCCTGGCCTTCCTGAGGGGGCGAACGGACCAATGTAATTGCAAAACTAGCAGACGAACCTCCGTCCGCATGCACATCGACAGACCATTTTGGTCCACATCACGTGTGAGCAGCACTGCGGACGTTCATGACAAAAACTGGGTGACACAGAGCCCCGAGTTCAGCCTCTTCAAGGCTACCGGTAGTGCGTTTTTTTTAACTAGCTCGTGCGGCCTGGAACTGTGCAGTTTCACTTGATTACTTTGTCAGGTGTTTGCAGCTTTGTTCGAGGTGAGGAAAAGTGTTGCGTGTTGCTGGAAATCAGAATCTCAGGTAACCTGTTGAATTCGACTGGACCAGAAAGGAACTACGAAGATGCAATGACGTTGCCTTTTGTAAATCGTTTGTCTTCCGTGTGGATAAATTTGCTGACACTTGAGTTCTCAGATTAAGATGGCAGATTATCTCCAAATGCCTGGGTCTCCCAGAAACTGCGACACTCATCGGGCTTTCCACATACAGATTGACGTCGTTTGTGATTTCTGACTTGCATTGAGATCCGTTGTCGACCAAAAAACTGGGAAGTGAAAAAATCAAAGTATCCAATATCTTTTCAATTGCAGTTCAAGCGATAAAACAGGCCAAAGTCAGTTTCAAAGAGAAACTGCAAGACAAAGCCACGTTCCACACAGGCTCCCGTTCAGGCCTCTCAGTGCACTTAATGCGAAGCGAGCGTCGAAGCCTGCTGCTCGCCTGTGTGCCACCCTGGCTCAGACTCACGTGTAGACCTGGGCCCAGCCGCCGCTCTTGTCCTGCTGCTGAACGGTGACTCGGACGCGCCTGTCGCCCTTCCGGACCACGACGTTGGCGCCGCCCAGCGCCTCTGCCCAGATGAGCTCGAGGCTGTAGTGCGTCACCCGCCCGACGCTCGGCGGCGGCGGCTGCCCCGGCGCTGCAAGTAAAAGCACAGCACAGAATGCGAAATTCCTGCATTTTCTCAAAGTGGGGGAAATGGGCGAATCTTGCACCAACAAAGTCTACACACTGTTTGAAAACTGCTTGGTACCCTGGGAACCCACTTCTCGATTTGTTTGAAAGCTTTGCAAGCTGTTTGGTACCCACTTCTTGATTTGTGACAACCTTCCAAGTACCCTCAGAACATCGTTTAGGACAACGAGTACCAAGAACTTTTCATTCACACAAGATTGATTTCTTTAGTTTGAGAATTTTTGTGGGTCGGACTCACCTTCAACTTCAGTCGGCTGCTTTGGCACCGGTTTGGGTGATTGCCTGACCCCGACCCCGAAAAAACCCATCGGCGGACCTGGCGTAACTGCAATACAACAGAAAGGCAGAGAAGTCCAGTGCGAGATCAAACAGCAAAAGAATAACGGAACGACAGCACTGTTGATAAATGTCATCCTGTTGAATTCGACGAGTTGCCATGACCATGGTCGCCAAACTGATCAATACCACGACAACACAGCAGCTTTGGTGTTTCCCTTCACTTTCCAACACTGTGTTCATGCGTCCGAAAAAGTGGCGCGTGAAGTGCACAAAGTGACTGCTTCATGCACTGTTCGTTCGAAGTACGTATGGGTGGACGACAACCTCAGTGTTTTACGGCAATGATTTTTCGACATCAATACGTAAAATGTGGCAGGATACGAGTATGTTCCTCAGCCTGCATGACGGCCGAGTCTGCTCAACCAAATCCACGATTCGGCCCTTCCTTTCCTGAGTTCATTCAATCCAAATGTGCACCCTTACTTCACAAATGTGCAAGCACCGTGTCCCTGGTCCGCATGTACGTTGATATGAGTATTCACACACACACACACACACACACACACACACACAACCACCGCCACCACCACCCACCGCCGCAGACTGTCCAGCCCAACCAGAAGATACGTATGGGTGTTGCTTTCATTGCTCTACGACAAAAGTTGTTGCATGCGCGATCCCCATGCAGCCCTCGAGGCAAACTGAACTCGAGCGACAAACCAGGGACTTACGAGACCATCGTATTGAGGAACTTGGTCGCATTTGGAAAGTCTTCCGAGCAATGAAAGTGTCCATTTGAGACTGTTGAAAACGAGCTTGGTTCATTGGAGTTAGCTTTGGTCTGGTCTGAGCTTTCCACAAGTACGAGTACCGGTATCGTCATTCTGACTGAGTTCTCGTGTGACCCGGTCTGCCCCTCCCACGCACCTGGATCAATCCGAACAGTTTGCAAACGACAAGTCAACATGTCACGCAAAACGACGTCGAATGGTCCAGTTTCTCTTGATCTTTCTGCAATCGCATGCGGATCAACACGGACACAAATCAATTTCAGTCTCAGAATTAGCCAAGTAGGTCACACGTCCTCCTCCTTTGTCTGCGAGTGCACTCAGAGACAACGCGAAGAAATCACGATTCTGGATTTGGTCAATCCACCGCCGGTGTGGAAGCGCAACCGTGCGGCACTTCCTTCTGTTCACAGAGGACACAGGTCCAATTTGACGCTGTGCTCATGTGCAGTTTGATTCTGGGAATCCAAAAACTGGAAGACAACAATTCTGTCTTGCTATCAGATTTTGTCGGTGATTTAAAACTGTACAAAAACATGTGTATGGCCGGACCCACAGGACGTTCGTTGTCTTTTTTTTTTCTCTTCATGTTTTTGTGTTAATTTGTCGAGTTTTTGGTCTCACGAGCAAATTATCAAAAGGACGAATGTGGAGGTTTGCTTGATTCTCAGGCCAAACCAAGACGAGAAATCCACCAAGGGCAAGGCCCTCCAAAGAATTAAAAATCCATTCTTGAAATCAACTCCATGCCAATGAACGCCTTTCATTGGCACAAACATTTGTCTTGCCCCGTATGTCTGAAGCAGGAAAGCCAAGGCGGCCACACTTTGGCGTTATTGATCGTAACTTGCACATGTGCCGAAAAAATATTCCAGTGGCAAGAAACTTTTCATTCGATTCCAAACTTTTTTTTCCCTTTTTATCTTAGGGTCCTGACGAGAATTGTTTTGCCTGCTTGGCGGATATGGACCCAACCAAATTCTTTGCTCGGGTGGACCCCAGTAACGGTTCTCCCTTTTTTCAGCACTTTTTTGTGGGGAAGTCTTCTTTTGACAGTGAGTATCAGGACAAGTGGCCAATGAAACTTTTTGCTCAGTTTGAGCCCACAGATTGGAAGAAATATTTCACAACAACCATGGGGGTGTGAATGAGTGAGTGCAGTTACCATGCCAAGTGGGTGTGAACCACAGTGTGAACAATCTCATTGTGCGATGTCCCTTTAGGGAAGAGCACTTAATGGTGTGCGACCAAAAGCCATCTCCTGGAGGATGTCCCGCCCCACTTGTCCTGTCCTGTCCCCATGCCCCCACCCTGTGTGGGCAATTGGTGCTGGTCTGGGACAATTGGACCTGTTGGTGTACATATATGGAACATGGTATCCCACCTGTCCTGTCTTGTCCCCCCCCCCCTGTTGAGGCAAATTTGGTGCAAACATACCAGGGACGTCGCACTTGCAGTTGCCCTGTGCACTGCTTCTTTTGTTCGAGATGTTCCTGACCTCTCTGGGGGCTGTTTCTCGAAAATTTTCTTTCTTGGGAAGTTTCCTAAAGTATTGGGAGCTGTTTCTTGAAATGGATAATTTCTCCTGGAAAGGACAATAAAAAAAAAAAAACAAACAAAAAAAAAATTGATACATGTATATGAACAAGAATAAATTCCAACTCATTGAGGAATAATTGTAACATGCATAAATAAAATAATAACAAAAACGTAAGATAGGATTTATACATTTGCAGCAAATCTTCATGTTCTGAGCAAACTTAAATTGTGTGAGAACACTTGTCCTTTCCTTTTCAGGGAAATAACAATTCATGTCGTTGTTATGTGACAATAACAATGTTTCTTTATCTCAGTTTGAACAAATTTTCTTTTGGCTTATCTTTCATATTTTTTACACTTTTGAAGAAAAAATGATGCACACTGTTTCTGGTAAATTCTGTGAACAATTTTCGCAACAATTGTTTGGAAGGGAGTAGACCTAATTTAGACTCTACTTGAATCAGGATAACTTTGAATGTGTCTTTGGTTGAGCTGGAAGAGCCCATATCAGGTTTTGAACCTGTGCATTTGAAGGTCTCGAGACGCTTGAGAGAAGATTGTGAGATGTGATCAAACAGACTGACATCATTCACAGTGATGTCACAAACAATCGGTTTGGTATTTCAGGAGAGACTGTCCCCGAGGGTGGGAACCTCTGTATTTATTATGTGCAATCACACTACCAAGTGAGTAGTGGTTCCAACATTTGGGTCAGGTGTGTCACACCACACTCCTCCCCTACCAGGGGGTACTGGTATCAGCAACAATTTTAATATTTATGTATAATATTATTAATAATTAGATAGAAAATAGATAGGAAATAGCACAATATCACTATTTTGCTGGCTTTAGCCTGCATCACTCCCTCCACAGGGTGATCATGAGATCACATGACTGGTTTTTCCCTCTCTTGTGCAATCCAACATGGCAGATACAGTTGAAATTGAGTCTTTCTCATTTTTAAAACAACAAATAGTGAGGAGAATCTACTTTGAGTTTGAAAGGCTGGGGTTGCAGCCCCTTTCTCATGCTGTAGTGGATGCTGTGGTCTTGTACTACAGTGTGGGATCTCCAGTTTGGAACCACTCGTTTAGGACACTCGTGGTTTGTCTCGCTCTCAGCATCCACACTGCCCATTTCTGAGGTAAGCCCATTGGTGGTTCTCAGTTCATGTCACTCCACAATTCCCCGTTTGTCTCGACAACGGACGAACACGGACAAAGCTGCTGAAGTAGAATTCATAGAGCCTATATTCTAGATCTATCTGGAATCTAGAAAAAATATAGATCCAGAGTCTAGATCTAGATTTTGAGTCTAGATCTAGAGATATCTAGATCTAAAGGGGCGAGCAACAACCAACCACCTTTGGAGAATTTTCACTTTTCGAGGATGGGTGTGAGACAATGGTGGACGAGTGTGAAATTTGGCACACGGAATAGATTTGATTTGGTTGGCCCACCTTTAGACGACATGAAGTTCAAATCCAAATCTTAAGTCCTGCAATCCATCAAAAATTCCAGAATGAAATGCCCGAAAATCCGACACTGCAAACCATTCATTGCCTGCAGGCTTATGTCACCACAGTGACTCACGTAAACTGGCGTGTATTCCTTCCAAACCGTCAGCTTTCTTTGACCACACTCAACAGCACAATAAGGACCTCCTGCAAAGCACATACCGGACATTTCTTGCTGCAGCTCACTCACTGTCCGTAGCTGGAAGCGTTCTTGGAGACCGGAACTTTGAACCAATCGGCGGTCTGATCGGCAGGTGCTGCCGCGGGCCATCACTGCAGGGGGCAGCACCGCGACCCGCGCTCAGTCAACAGAGACTGCGACGTCCATCAACACCCCATTGGCGTTCGGAAGGCACATCGTCAGCGGGCCTCCAGTGGATCGGGGGGGGGGAGGACTTGACCCCCAAATGACAATAAATCGCCCCCCCCCCATTTTTGACAATTTGAAAATTAAAACTGATTCGCTGGACCCAGACGGTTGGGTTCGTGACAAGTCAGTAAAGTGATCACACATTGTGAGACAAGTGTTATTCAATAAATTATTCCCTTCCAAACAAAATCAGGAAGCAATGTTTGATAGTCAACTTGTTCAACATATCACGCAGAAGTCAATCAGATGCACACGCATGCATGCCGTACATTCAGAAACTTTGTCACAGCAGTACGACTTGGAACGGATTCTTGCGGAAAGACGAACAGTTTCGCCTTGACAATTTCTATTTCAGTGCCGTCAAACAAAAGCTTTGATGAGTTTGTCAACAAAGACACCAAAACGAACAGATTTGTTTCCGACCACTTGACATGGATTATCAACGTGTGCCGTATCTCTTCAGTGATGTCATCGTGAAGGTTGCGTCCGTCGCAGAACACAATTTATCTTGTTGGCTGTCACTCCGAAGAAAACATTGAACTGACACAAACAAGACAAACACATTTCACACGCACGCAACTCGATTGTTTTGTACTTCAAGCAGTTCTTTCTCAATCCAAAAAGGGTTCTTGGAAAGACGTTTGCCACAGGTCAGAAAAACTCGTGACGCAAGTAAGAGACTGAACTGAAGTGATCATCTTTGATTGATAACGCAAAGTTTAAAGCGAGAAAACTGAGTGTCACCTCTGAAACTTGCAAGGAAGTTTCAAAGGAGTCGGAACGTTTCGTTGCTGCACACAACTTATCCCGAGGCAGTCAGTGCTCGCTCAAAGCAGTGCGCCCCGGTTATTGACCCACGACTAGACAGAAATATAATTACTTGCAAACTTCACATTTTACACGCCTCAGCATTGCACAATCCACTTCACCGCTCAGGACCGTAAAAGAGGGACACAGACTTGGACAAGTGCAACAGAGACTGCAACACAGAATTCGGCTGTTGATGTCGACCAACAAGAGGAACGCATTGATCAGCGTTCTTGGTTGTCCACAAATTCGAACGTTTTCGGAAACTAAGACATTCTTAGATTCCCCACATTTGTTACACCATCAAACCACAAAGGTGAGACCTTTTGGCAAAGAAACAAACTGCACGGTGGAAGCAGATCACAAACGAAGCTGGTTCATTCACTGATCTTCCACCCACAACAATAACCCTGTTGCATTCATATTTTTCGCCACATCACAAGGAACACGCGACAAACAAATCTGACGTTCACTGTGTTGTCTGACGACCACTGCTGAATCACAAAAGTCAGCTTGAGAGAACTCTCTCTTGACAACATTGAACATTGTTGACCTCTGTCAAAATGAGGTTCGCTTGATGTCACACACAGTAGAAAGTGCGCCCCAAAAATGGTCTTGCTAAAAATAGAACTCTACGTGCATATAAGAGCAGTTCACACAACCTTGTACCAGTACCAGTCCCACATCGCGCAAGAAATGCTCAATGCTGGAGCGTAAAGGTTCCCCCATTTTTTGTCATTTTCAAACAGACCCAAACATTTTCAACACTGAACTCTCTCTTGGAGGAAATTCTGTTGGTTATTTGCCCACATTTCCTGCCTCTTCAAATCACGACGTCTTATCCGGCTGCGCTTCAATTCATGCGCGGTGAGAATGAGACAACTTCCGCAGCAGCAGCACCTGCATTGATGTCAACAACTTCCAGAACTCAGGTAGCAGATCCTCCTTTATCGAGGAGTTCTGATCTCAGTTCCACTGAAGCCCATGTGAAGTGTTCGCCGCTCACCGCGGAAGAATCATCCTGCAGGATGAAGAGATGTGCCACAAGATCCACTTGCGACACCAAAGTACGAGGAGGCTCCAACTTCTGGGTGTCTTTTGCATGCTGTATCACCTTGAAGTCTGTTTTGTTTTGGTCGCTATTAAACGCATTTTCGGGAGTGCGGGCGTGTCAAATCG
>JAAUXT010028688.1_pt1 | contig 14482 bp, 14 predicted proteins | sample 7278171 | NCBI WGS metagenome assembly JAAUXT01 (sample SAMN14350112, study PRJNA611818) | marine sediment metagenome | isolation source: surface marine sediment (1.8m) | place: French Polynesia: Moorea | collected 2018-08 | reverse complement strand
TTCCAGTCTGTGATCACTGGAACAGGGGTAAAACGGAGGTTTTGTCCGCCCAAGATGGACGGACGGGGATACAGGGGCAAACCAATATCAGACCGCTACCGCGGCTGATAAAATTGCAACCCACAACACACAAGCTTGTGAAGAGAGCAGGAGCTCTGCGCACATATCTTCCCAGCCTTGTCAGACTGAACAATTGATCCGAACTCAAACTGAACTGTGGGTCACAATCACGATTCGCCTCAATGAACAACGTGAAAACGCCTGAAATCCTCGGAGTTCCATATTAGTGTCCGGGTGAGAACTTGCAGCTGAGCGTATAAACTGCACGACACGGACCTTCAGCACCATTCTTCGATTGTCTCAGTCAGCCGTTGCTTTTCATCTCACGCAGCCCCATTGATGTTTCCGTGACAACTCATCAACTCCTCCCAAACTTTGCTGCCAGTGTCATGTCTGGCCAGGCTACGGTTTCAAACCTGGACCGTCTTGATCTTCGGGAGCGCGGCGACCGCGACGATGACCGAGAGCGGGACCTGTAGCTCCGCCTTCTCTCTCTGGATCGAGACCGAGACCTGGTGGCGGGCAAACGAGAAAACAGGAAAAGTCTCGTCAAGATGCTGTCAAACTCCATCACAAGAAAGCAAATGGTTTCAGTCCTGTTTTTCACATTGAGACTCGATCTGGATTTGATCAGTTTCGAACGTCAAGTGATAACGACCAGATTAGATCAGGGCTGAGTGACCCTTGATTGACGCTTTCGTTCCAAAAGAAACAAAACAGAACAGGAAAACACGAAAACTGTATTCTAGAACGTGATAGTGACCTTGTTGACCCTTTACCGGTTTACCCCGTTACCTGGACCGAGATCTCGAGGAGCTCTTGGATCTTCTGCGCGAACGTGATCTTGAACGAGATCTTGAGCGGGATCTGGATCTGGACCCAGATGATGATGAACTCGATGAGCTGGATCGTGAACGGCTTTTGGCAGAATCTTTTTTTCCAGCAGTATCGTCATCGTCATCCAGTGCATATTTCGACAAATCTGCATTCTCCTTAAAGGTGACAGATTTATTTGACGTGCAGCTGCTGCGGAAAAACACACACAAGCTCATGTCACAAATCATCCAGAGACACTTCAACTCACATCATCATCTTCGTCCGAGTCCAGTTTGTACTTGGACACATCTTCGTTATCATCGCTGTCCTCATCTTCCTCATCGCTTTCTGGTTCCTCCTTCCTTTTCTTGTCGATCGTCTCAGCCGAGTTTATCGCTCCACGGAACTTCTTTTTCTTTCTGCCAAACTGAAGTGGAAGGAGGAATAAAACCTGAGTGCAACAATGCTTTCCCCAACAAATTGCTCACAGTTCTGATGCGTGTCCTTTGTTGTCGTTTTGTGATCTGCTGATCCAGTTACCTCATCGTATTCATCTTCAGAATCGTCTCGCTTGACGTACTCGGGGTTCAAGTCTCGCTCCATGAATCCTCCCCCATAACCTGCGAAAAGAAACAAGTTTCACCACAACCAACTTCGTCTCACCCTCCAGTGCGAGATTTTTAAATGGCCATCAGAACACAAACCACTCGCAATATTTTGGCTGGTGTGAGGGTGATGTGTGAATCTACCTGTCCTTTCTTCAAGTTTGCCAAACTTTGGGGCGTTGCACATGTTGCAAGTGTTTCTCCTTGCCCAGTTAACATTTCCACATCTGCAATAAAGCGCGACCGGCACAATTACAACAGATGACCAAAAGGAACGATTTTCAAGCAGCATGTGTTGACGAAGATTGCAGCTTACGTTTTGCATTGCCAGTCGTCAGCACTGAAAAGTCCTTTGCTTTTGTCAGCCATAGCCTTTCCGATTTCCACCCCACCTTTCTTCATGTCCACCTTGTCGTATGATCGCTCTGAGAAAATGAAAAGCAAATGAGTGTTGTGCTGACAAGTTGTAAACCGTCAAAACACATCCTCACCCACAGATTTTCTTACCTTTTCCACATCGGTTGCATTGCGTCCTTCTGGAGAAATTGACGTTGCCGCAGCTGGAAAGATAGTTTGTGCTCGTATTTTTGGGAGACCGACCCCTCCCCCATGCAACGCAAAGGGGGGGGGGGGGAGTTTTTCTCGGAGGACAGGTCGGGGGTCGGTCCCCTCCCGGGGTACTTCGTTGATTTCAAATTTGGTCATTTCACCTGAGGACACCCGGATGTTTTTGGTGCAAATCAGATCCACATGAGTGCACACCACACTGCAGGATATCCAGTGCTTGAGCAAGCATCAGATCTTGATGATCTGGACTCATGCAGGTACTGTTCTTTTTCATGCTCCGGAGTGATAAGATCACAGTGATTGTCATGGAGTTCAATGCAAATTGGAGCACTCAAGGCAATTTTCAGCAGGTGCGAGGTGCACAACGATGAAAACGAACAGGACCTATCAACGTGTTTTGTGTGGATGTTGCCACTTTCACTGTGCGAAGTCTTGCTCTGAGGCCCAGGAACAGATGAACTCACCTTGCATCAGAACACATCCAGTCTCCCTCCCTCTGGTCACGGTCTCTGTGTCTGTGAGACATGCTGCAAAGCGGTAAAATTCTTCAAAAAGTCTCAATCCTTGGGTTTGTTGGACGACCCGTTCTCCCGACGTGGTGCTGTCCGTTCGCGACGGGTGCAATCAAAAATTGTAAAATTTCAAAAGAATAGAAAATGACATTTTCGAACAACAATCTATTTTGTTCTCAAGATAGGCATGTGAAATTATCAAAGAATTATTCCACAGTGTTTGTGACACGTTCAGTAAGAGAAAAGAAACCCATCGACACTACAAAGCAAGAGCCGCAAGATTCTCGGACTGGAGTGCGGCCGCCTTGTGAATCGGGCCAATCAGCGGTGAGAAGCGGTCGTCACTGCGGGACGAATGTGTCATGGCGGCTAGAAACTTGAGTAGCGGCTCAAATTCAACTGAAAATATGCCAGACCAAAGGGATTCCGACAGTGACGATGAGAAGTATAGCCCGAAGAAGAAATTTATGCTTTCATCAAAGACTTGGGTGGCCGTCGTTGCTTTTCATCTCAGTCTATTCGTCTTTGTGTGGATGAGAAATCTTCACTTTCCAACTGCAAAGACCAAGCGATCGGCTGGTCCAGGGGAATTCGTCGAAGAAAGAGCAAGAAAATATCTGCGGGACATCACAAACATTGCACCGAGAACTGTGGGAAGTATTGAAAATGAGAAACTGGTTGTCAACTATTTGCTCAGGGAATTTGAACAAATCAAGAAAAGAGCAAGTGATGTGCACGACTTTCAGGTGGATCTGTTTACAGTGTCTGGGACATTTACCCTCGGATTCATTGGTGGCTTCAATTCAGTATACGAAAATGTCAACAACATCTTGGTGAAGGTGAGCCCCAAAGGGCGTCCAACAGACAACAGTCTCTTGGTCAATTGTCATTACGACAGCGTCGCAGAAAGCCCAGGTGAGCAATACGAGGCCCGAACCAAAGCTGAGGCGAAATGTTCTGGTCATGATCACATCGAGTTAACTTCATTTCCTTTTTGTACTTGAGGTGAACAATGGGTCACATGGGAATGTTGTCAATATAAACAATAACAAATAGGCACACAGTGAGAACAGGACAGGTGCTCAACACAGGCAATTTGACGTCCATTTTGCCAGTTCCAGGAACTCAGTCTAATCCTTCAAAGTAACTGCCCTGTTGGGCCTGACATCTCGCCCATCTCTTGCGCCAACTCCTCAGCATGCAGTGCTGGTACTCCCTGGAAGGAATGACTGAAATCTGGTCTGAAACTGCCTCCTTCAGTGCTGCAAGTGATGGGAACCAGATGCCTCTGAGCTGCTTTTTGAGTCTGTGGTACAGCCAAAAATCATTCGGCACCAAATCCAGGCTGTAAGGTGGATGAGGGAGCTGTGTCCACCACAGTTGTTGTATCAGGTGTCGTGTCAGGATGGCGGTATGGGGTGGAGCATTGTCCATATGCAGGAACCTCCTCCCTCTGATGGAACTGTTGGGCCTCCTGCGCATGTAGGCTTGATGGAAACATGTCAAGACAGCTCTGAAGACATGCTGATTGCATGTCAAAGGCCTCTGGATGTACTCATAATAGATGAGACTGCGGGCATCAAAAAAAGTCACTATCATGAGTTTGCCTGTGGCAATTTCCCTGTGCGCCTGCTGAGGGCATGCCTCTCCTTCACTCCTTTGCCTGCTGATGGAATTGCAGATCATACATGTAAATCCAAGCCTCGTCTGTTGTCACCACTCTTCTCAGGATGCGGGGGGTGTGGTCTGTCAGTCTGGCCCAAAAATCACACATTGCCAGGCATCTTGCTTTTTGAGCTTCTGTCAAGAAATGCAGCACCTATTTTGCACATTTCTTAGTCAATTTCAAGTCAAATTTGAGTATCCTTTGCACAGTACTTGTTGGAATGCCCGTCTTCACTGACAGCTCACGCAGGGTTACTCTCCTGTCCTCAGAAACCAGTGTTTCCACACGCCAAATCTTGGCTCTTGAGCATCCAGTTTTGGGCTTTGAAGCTCTTGGATTATCCACAACTGAGTCACGCCCTCCTCTGAATTTTGCCATCCATTTGTACACACTGGCATCGCAGAAAACTTGGCCGAAGGTGGAGTGCAGTGCAGTCTTTATCTGAGTGAAGTTCCACCCCAACTTGACACAAAATTTGATCACAATCCATTGCTCGAAATACTCTGAAACTTCAGTTGGTCTCTTCATGTCGAAAAGAACATGTTGAAGACAGTCTGTCTCAAGCAGAAATGCCACAAAGTTTGCACTGGCATCGACACAACAATGTCTGGTAGTCAGTTCCAGTGCGGTCGGTGCCAAATCGATCGCTGACTTTCAGCATGCTGAAGAACATTTCGCCTCAGCTTTGGTTCGGGCCTCGTACGTATTGATCAGGGGTGACTGTGACTGTCACTTCCCGGTGGCGATCAGGGGTGATCAAAGCTCGACTTTCTTGGTCGAAAATTACCAGCATGGCTCGAATGGACCATCACCCCAGTGCCAAAATGAAAAAAATGGTGTTTTGTGTAGATGTTGTGAGCTCAGATTGGACTTGGACAATGTTTACCAGCAGGGACATGAAGCAGTTCTGCACCTCTGAGTCCGTTTGCTTTCAGGAGCCAGTGATGACGCTGTGACTTGCTGTCTGATGCTGGAAGTGCTCAACGTAATCACTCAAAATGACACTGCCTTACTGCACAGCATTGTTTTCAACTTCAACGGCGCAGAGGAAAATATTCTGCAGGTATGAGGATTTTGAAGTTGTTGACCGCTGAACTGAACTGAACCTTCACAACAACCAATTGACCATTTGAATTGTGTGATATGTCTGTTGTTTTCTCGCAAAGGCAAGTCACGGGTTCATAACGCAGCACCCTTGGGCGGATTCGGTGAGAGCGTTTGTTAATTTGGAAGCAGCTGGCTCCGGAGGTAGAGAAATGCTTTTTCAAGCGGGTGAGTGATACTTTTACATTTTCTTCTGCAATGACAAGTCGGTGCGTCCAAGCTTTTCAACACCTCACTCTGCCTGTTTCAGGTCCAGAAAACCCTTGGCTGGTCAAGGCGTATGCTGAAAATGTGCCTCATCCGTTCACTGCAATTTATGGGCAGGAAATCTTTGAAAGTGGAATCATTCCGTCAGACACAGATTTCAGAATTTATCGAGATTTCGGAGATGTTCCAGGTGAGCAAAACCTTTCATTCAATTTCATGAAATTGAGCTACTGTGGTTTTGCCCAAAATTTGTGATCGCACGTTCAATACCCACGTCAGTAGGCAGAACGTCAGATTGAAAATTGCTTTTGTGTCCGCAATCATTGGGTTTTATTTTGTCAGGGCTTGACATCGCATACATACGAAACGGATACATCTACCACAGCAGATGGGACAGCGAGGAAAACATTGCACCTGGGGTTGTGCAACGTGGAGGTATCAGAACACCTTCCCGTCACAATGTTTTGCACATCTTTCCTTGATCAGTGCTCAGCAAAGTTTGATGTCAGAAGTGCCCATGGGAGTTGCTTCCCCGTCACTGCTATTCCAGCATTTGTTTTGAACCGGTACATTTGAACCAGTCTTGTTTCAGGTGAAAACCTTCTTGCGTTGGTCAAGGCATTGGCCAATTCTCCCTTGCTGGAAAACCCAGGAGAATACCAGCACGGGAGCCTTGTGTTCTTTGACGTGTTTGGACTGTTTGTGGTGCATTACCCCGCCCGGGTTGGATTCATTGTGAACTCAGTCGTGTCGTTCATCGTCATCGTCTATGTCGTGCGCAAAGTAATCAGACACCACAGTCTCACAGGTAGGAAACACGTGTGTGTGGTCGTTCTTCCGAACCTATGTGGAACTGATTCACGAGTTGAAACGCCTTTGTTCACTCTGTATGCACAGGTATGACAGGCAAGGTGTACGCGCAGCACCTGATCATCGCTGTCGGGGTGCACATCCTGAGCTGGTTCTTCACCGTGCTCATGGTCACCGCGCTGGCTTATGGGATTGCCGAGAGCGGGAGACCCATGACGTGGTTCACCAACAGCTGGTTACTCATCTTCATCTACATCACTCCAGCTGTGATTTGCTTGTGTGGATTCCACTTCGCTGCTGCACGCTTCGTCGTGAAGGTATTTTCAGTTCTTGTTTTCAGACGAACAGCTGTCTCGGGTCACATTTCTGCGTCAAGGGACCCACTGGTCTTCAACGAAGTTGAACTCAATTCTAAACACAACTTCATTTTTGTTTCCACAGAAGGTAGCGAATGTGTGGGACATCGAGCAAGTGTTTTTCGACGGTCAGATGCTGCTGATGATGTGGCTACTCGCAGCTATGACGCTCAACGGCATCAACTCGGCCGTTCTCTTCCTCCAATTCGTCGCGGGCCCACTCTTCCTCAGAGAGGGACTCTCCAGTTTGCTGCAAATTTCGCCCCGAGGTAAAACCTCATTTTCAAACCTGAGATTTCCCTGGGACAAGGCGAGCAGACACCCTGGCTTTGCACACACACACACACACACACACACACACACACACACACACACACACACACACTGCGTTCAGTTGCGCGTTCTCCCAAGTTCAGATGCTTGATAGCAATCCAACGTGTAACCACTGGGTTGTGTTCCGTGTTTTAGCAACAAAACTTGTTTTTCTGTAGTAGATGAACGTCCGTGCTTGAATAATTTTGCTATTAAACCACGATCTTGGCTCTTTTCTTTCAGAAAACCTTTCGGCCTACGTGCTGCTCCACCTGTGTGGGGTGTTTGTACCGGTGTTGATGTCCCTGTACTCAGCGCTGTCCTTCTTCGAAATGTTCGTACCTTTGATGGGCAGAATCGGCACCAATTTGCACCCTGACATCTTTATGGGATTCGTGTGTGCATTGGGCATTCTTCTCTTGTTTGGCTATCAGGTGTGTGGAATTATATTTTCAGTTCAATTTGAGGCGTGTGGTTGCATTCGTGGGATTTGTGTGTTCTTTGGGCGTTTGTTTGTCTGGCTACCAGGTGAGTGTGTGTGTGCCTTTATTTTGGATTCAATTCGCGGGTTGTGGTTGTCTTGGGATACCCTTCAAATGTGGATGCTGCCCGGAATGTGGACCTGGTGCAGTGCGAGTTTTTGTCATTTCTGAATCAAAACCTGTACACCAACCAGCAAATCAGTACAACCAACCCACAGACCATGGACTGATGACTGGCTTTCCATTTGTAGACTGGCCTTGTGTACGTGACCAACACAGCCAGCATGAAGCTGGTGCTGAGATGTCTCTCGACCGTCGCAGCAGCTGGAGTCGTCATCGCCATGTTCACTCCGATAGGGTTTCCGTACCGAGATCACCCCGTCTCTCCCACCAAGCAACGACACGTCATCCACGTGAGTGTCGTGTCGCTGGATTCACGATTGGGGGTAATGGGGCCCGACTAAGTTTTGATGCAAGAGAAGGCGTGCGGCCAAATTCCTGAGAAAGTGCACCATTGCACACAATGAAGAGGGTGTGGTGATTTTACAGAATTTGCTTTGGATGTCAAGGGAGTCCAAGGCACGCGCTCGTGTGTTCTGTCTCGTTGTGTATCACATCGCTGAAGCAGCGTTAAAATTCATCCTATCGTACGCGTGTTCGGGTGAAGAAAAATTCGTGTGTGGCTCCCGCTCCCCTGTTTCCAACTATGCTGACCGCACGCACTGACCTTGACGTACCCGGGCATGACGTACCAGGGTATGACGTACCCAGGCATGACGTAGCAGGGTATCACATACCCAGGCAAGATGTACCCGGCATGGTGTACCCAGGCATGACGTAGCAGGGTATCACATACCCAGGTATGACGCACCCGGCATGACATACCCAGGCATGACGTAGCAGGGTATCACATACCCAGGCATGACGCACCCGGCATGACGTACCCAGGCATGACGTACCCGGGTATGACGTATTCGGTGCGTGCGGTGGGTCACGTGGTCCACAGGCTGCTCCTCAGGGTGGAGACTTGTTTCAGAAATTTGAACAAGAATTGTCTTGAAACTTAGAGCGAACTTGCAATGTCAACCCATTGCCCAGAGGATTGTCACATTATTTCGCTGTTGTTTTCTTACAACACGCAGCATGCAAGCAGAACATTCCACGACATCGACGGAAACATCATACGAGAGGAGTCTGGAATCTACCACTTGCCATTTGATTACTACGGTATCAACTCGCTCAAGAACGCCGTGCCCGCCCTGAAGCTCGCCAAGAAGTTTGAATGCGAGGACGCACCGTACTGCGGCCTGCCGTATTACTTCCCCATGATCATGTTCCTCGAGTAAGTGTCGCGTGATTGCGTGAAGAAAAGTGGGTTTTCAAAAGCGCGATCCGGATGGTGTTGTTCTGTGCGTGTGTGTGTGTGTGTGTGTGTGTGTGTGTGTGTGTGTCTCTGCCCTGTACCCGTTCCCCTGAGGTTCTGCCCAGGTCAGGGTAGGTCCTGGGGGCTGGACCTCGCCAGAAAAGGTTGGTCCCACCACTGCCGCTCCCAGGACCTGCCGTGGCCAAGGTTGGGAGGACACGCGCAGCGGTTGTTGATCGCGCGCCTTCTGATCTTCGACCTGTTGTTTCTCACTGGAAAATCACAGTGTGTGTGTGTGTGTGTGTGTGTGTGTGTGTGTGTGTGTGTGTGTGTGTGTGTATGTGCTGTTGCCTGTTCGTCATCATGTGTCATTGTCGTTTCTCCAGTCATGTCCACGTCCGTTTTTCAGTGTGTGTGTGTGTGTGGTGTCGCGGGCTGACAAGGAAACCTTGTTGTTGTTGCAGCACTGTGTACTTAACGGAAGGGGAGCCGCCGCTGCCCGAGCCTCGTCCGCGTCTCACTCTCTACAACAGGACGTGGATCTCGGACAACGAGGAGCGACTCACGTTGCTCTTAGATGGTACGAAACTCGGTCGACTGAAGCCCTGTCAGGCGTCTTGCATCACCAGTTCTTGTTTCGCAACCCAAATAATCACAAAATCCAGAAATTGATAAAAACACCACCCAAAATTTCAAGAAATGTCAAGAGAACACAGGTTTCTTCGTTCTGCTGGTTTTCATCGTGAGACACAAGCTTGAAGGCCATAGTTTGCAGTCCCAAACTCAATCTTATTTTTTCTCCTTCTCCTTCAGGACCGGTGCACAGCAATCTGTACATATTCACGCATCCCGGGTCACATCTCATCAGATGGTCCATCGGGAACCACAGGCCCATGCCAACCAGCACGCCGGTCATGCACTTACGAAGAGACTACTTTGTCTACTACTCGCACGGAACCAAGCCAGAAAAGCCCTTCATGTTTTGGTTGGACCTCAAGGTGAGTGCAATCTTCTTCTTTTTTTCGTTTCACAGTGTGTCTTCCGTCACCCTGGCTGGCTGAACTTGCTTCCTCGAAGATTTTGTGCACAATTTCCGACGGTCATCTTGCTGGAAGTGGTTTCCACTTGGTAGCGTGAAAGAGTCAGTTGATCTGGGCAAACGCTGCGATGTTTCGGCAGAAAAGCAGTTGTTGCTTCTACGTCAGAACGCGCAGTAGATGTCGCTCCGTGCTGCTTCGTAATCCAGTCATGAAAACATGCGAAAGAGCTTGGATAAAATTCTCCTGAAAAAATTTTGAAAATGCAACCAGAACTGTTGCCAAAAACTTCTCACATAAATATTTGCTCGTTAGGTCGTGTTTCCTGTGCATGACGAACCCTCCCTGTTTACTCCCCACCCACTTGAGCTGCAGTTTGAATTTTAACGAAGTTAATGCACCTCTCCACAGTGAATGACTCAGTTTCTGTTTGGCAAACCTCTTCGACAGTTGCAGGCTAATCAACATTGTTGTTTCCTGAAAAGTCAGCTGAATATAGCACCGAAGTGTGGTCGCTCTTCAGGTCGAAACAACTGTCCGACCAGGACTGAAATTCTGGGAAAAGCGACCAGAACTGAAATCCTGAGAAAAGTCTTGGTTTGGTAGCTTGGCAGAGTGGGCTTACTGCAGTCAGTGCTTGTCGTCTGTGTGTGTGTGTGTGTGTGTGTGTGTGTGTGTGTGCTTGTGTGTGTGCTTGTGTGCACAGTGTATTGTGGACACTTGCTGAGGACAGGTATCTTCAAATCTCAAGTGAGACGAATAGTCAAATCACAGACAGCCTTTGTCGTGCTGAGGGGATCCCGCAAGTTTTGCTGCGTGGACTTTTCGAACTTCCCAACAGTCTGCAGCAATGCAGTAACGCGCTTTCGACTCGCAATGGTTTGACACCCTTTGACTCATTGTTGGGTGCAAAACGAAAGGTCGGAAAAATTGATAGTCTACCAAAGGGGATTTCAAAGAGCAAAGCTATTTCTTCCACATGAACAGGAAAAGAACTTTTGAACAATGTTTTTGGTTGTGTGCTTAACATGGGGGAATCTATCATGTTTACTTCGTACATATCCGAACAATACCCTGCTCTGATTCTTGTACGCTGGCCAAACTATGCTCAACGTATAAACAAACATACTTTTTGATATTCATGCATACAGATATGTGTAACATTGAAGACTACAACTTCTAACGAAAACGCTTGTGCATGTATTCGAGTCACAACCGACGTTTGGAAAAAAGACCTGATAAGAACGCTTCAGTTCTTCAAAAGTTGGAAACGAAGATGCAGCGTTGTTTATCCCCTCAAGAGCCCCGAGATAAATATTAGTTTGACCCAGGCTTCTCTTGGCTGGTCGACCAACAGAAGGCAAGGAACGTCTGTGGACATGCAGTTTGTACTTTTCAAAAGGAATGCCCCCATTATTTGTTGTTTGTTTGCAAAGAAATATATTGTGGTTTCTAGCGATTCATTGATATTGATGTTGACTGGGAGTTGATGTGCGTGATGTGCTGTTGCCTGGGTGATTCCCCAAAGATAGTTGTTGTCGGTCGGTCGCTTTTCTGATGCGTAATGTGTAAGTTCCTAACTGGCTGCATGCGCTCTGCTGCTGCTGCTGCTGCTGTCGCAGCCGACGACCCAACCCCGCAGAAAACGACGCATCAGTTCAATCAATTAGATCATTATCTTCTCTGCACTTTTAATCCTCCAACGAGGGCTACTGCAGATCCTTGAAAAACCTGGAGAGTGCTGGCATAAGTGAGATTGAATGGGCGCTGTTTGTGTTTGAACGCATGTCAATTAGCATGAGGACGACGATTGGTGGATCAGTCGATTGTCGTCCCATTGTCATTGGGAATGAGGCTTGTTTCACCGGAGCATGTTCCACCAACAGAGATTTCGCTTCCCTTCCACAGCCGCTCATCCACGACTCGGGTCTTGGTTTTCATCCATCAATAATTGGCATCCATCGGGGAATCTTCACTGTGGTGGCGGCGGCATTCTTCCATTTTTTGCTGCTCATGTCAGCTTTTGTCAAATCTGTGCATTTGGTGGCCCTGAGTTTGGCAGCATCTTTCATGTGTGCTGTTCTGCATTGCAAACGTTTGCCTTGCTCACTCACTGAACGTTTGAGGTTCATGTGCCTGTGCATGGTTGTTTGAAGTGCAAAAGCAGAGAAAGACGACTCACGGGACTTTCCGAACACCACTTCTGGAAATACATGTTGCTGTGAAGGTCCCTTTTGTTTCCATGTCCCGTCAGGTACGTCAGGTATTGGCGCTTTGTTGTTGACGCGCTGGAGCCGGAGAATTGTCGTTTCATCCTGTGGAACAAAACAGGGTTGTTGTTTTTCCAGACACAACTGTCTTGCCATTTTTACTTGGGACCTGAAATTGCCAGACACTCTCACTTCTCCTGAAAATACCATGACGAATACCTGATCGCTTTGGGCCGAGCCTGAATTGAACTGGACACCGTATTTGCTGGCTGGGGCTGTCTGACTCAAAAGGGGGACAAAAAGGAAATCGCCCCCGAAAAATCATGATCAAACGACTGAAGGCAGATTGAAGTGTTTATGGCAGCTTTGTCTGAGGGAATCAAGATGTCAAGGGTTTCACCATGCAGGCAAAGTTTGTTTTTGACATGTTTTGAAGCGACGACACCAACCTGTTTATTGGTCGTTCCTCTGATGGATGTGGTGAACATTCCGTGTCGAAAAATTGTTCCGAATTGTTCGGAGGCAAGAAGTGGTTGACCAGTTCCTTTTTGTGTGATTGAGCCGAAGACTCAGATTTCTTGACGGGGTTTGGGGTCGGAATTGAGCTGCATTGTTCAGGATCGACATGCGTCCTGTTGAGATCGATTGTGGACATGTGAGTTTGTTTTAGGCCTGGAGCAAGACTTGGCATCGTTGACTGGACTGGTCAATACTATGTTTCTGCGATCAGGACAAATGCACAGAAACGCGAACTTGGTGCCGTTTTCTGAAGTGAAGCCCAGGGAGCGAAATTTACACGCAAGAACTCGTGCTAATCAGCTCAAAACATTTATTTTGTGTGTTGCACGTGTGTTTCATAATCTCAGGATGTCGAAGAAACTGAGCAGCTGTTCCAGTGAAAGGCAACCACGCCTTTTCTTGGGGTGGATTGTCGGCTGCATCCTACACGACATTCCACAATTGTATGACAATGCTGAATCACAAAGCATGAGACAGATTTTCCCAAATAAGGCAAAACAAGCCACTTGACCTGATGGCAATCTGGATGAAAGACTCACTGAAACACATGCTTGACAAAGCCTCAGTTTGAGCTGATGACCTCATGCCATCTGAAGAATCAAGGTTGCAAGACCCAGTCCAGGAACATTGTCCATTTCCAGAGCAATTTCAGGTCGCCACATCCTCTTCAAAGCTGGATTTTTCCCAAGAAGCTCGGAGATGTTTTTACCCCACCCCGATCAACCCAAGTGGGGTATCATCCTGGAGCTTGCTCCAATGCCCCCGCTTTTGAGCACAGAAACCACCTGGTTCAACTGCACTTGGGTGGGTTCACTTCCTTTCACATTATGTTTCAAAAATTTGACCAAATTTGTAGGTTTTTGGCAGATGTGCATTCCACACAGGCAACTGAAAACTGCAACAAAGTAGATTCCTTCTCCTCACACCATGCAGGTTGTGTGTGTGCACGAGCCTTCGATTGACAATTTTCAGGTGGCAATCAAAAGCAAAATGACAATGGCGTGGTGTCACTTATGCTGGAAGGCTCGTTTTCGTCTGTCCAAGCTGTCATCTGTCAAGCGAGAAGTGGTGACGCTTGCCTTTGGTCTGCTATGTTGACCAGGTTCAAAAAATTTTCAGACACACTGGAAAATGCCGGTGGCATGTCGTGATTGGAGGGACTGAAGGGTGCCTGCATGTTTCTGACTCAAATACGTTGGTGACCTGAACATCGTCCCAGAGTGCAGTCCACTGCGGGGAGTGTTGAGTTTCCAACATGCTCTGAGATGCAGGCGCATTGCATTGAAAATCTGTGTTCATCGCGTCATTGTGCAGCATTGACCACTCATTTCCACATCCCCGCGCACTGCCGGGTGCAAGCCATCCGTAGCAATAGGATTTCTATTGGAGAACTTCATTCGTTGTCAGGGGCCAACATTCCTCAGCGGTAACCAAAAACCTTGTCAATATTTGCACCAGTTCTTTTCGTAGATATCCTTGGTCTTCAGTTCGCTAACGGCAAAAGGTGAATGTGGGGAGGGAAATGGAGTCCCCACTGAGGGCGTCCGAGATGGGATTTGACTTTTAAAAGTCTCAACGGGCTCCCCAAGTCTCATCCGTCAGAGAAGCCAACTTGGTCAAGCAAACAAGGGAAGGCTGTGCTGAGAAGGTGAAGAAATGAGGCCCTGTGAAAATTCTCTCAAAAGCGGAGGCAACGCTGCATGGTGTTCAGCTGTTCTTCACAAAAATAGCTCCATGGAGCTCGAGGTGATTTGAGGAAATTTCAGTTGCTCTGATTTGGCTTGCTCTGATTTGGCTTGCTCTGATTTGGCTTGCTCTGATTTGGCTTGCTCTGATTTGGCTTGCTCTGATTTGGG
>JAAUXT010038670.1_pt1 | contig 14487 bp, 18 predicted proteins | sample 7278171 | NCBI WGS metagenome assembly JAAUXT01 (sample SAMN14350112, study PRJNA611818) | marine sediment metagenome | isolation source: surface marine sediment (1.8m) | place: French Polynesia: Moorea | collected 2018-08 | reverse complement strand
TTTCAGATATCACTGACATTTTCTGACAAAAACACTGATGGGTGCCAGTGTTTTTTGCTGGTAACTTTATCACTGACAGCCAAGTTACCACCGTTTTGGAAAAACACCCCGCCCTGCTGCAGTCACATCTGTCAAAACGTGCTTCTGTGCAAAATGTTGACATGTTCAGAAACCACATTTGTGTTTCAACACATTTGGATGGAAAACTGCCCCTGCTTTCACAGTTTGAATGTCTCTTTGCTCATCAAGAAGTCTTTTTTGCCAGCGATGTGGGCCTTGTGCTAAAATCTGGAAAGCTTACCGCGACTGTGTGTGAATTGATTCGCCCCTTGCGTCGCGTTGTCGTGACGTCACGAACGTAGCGTAGCGCTGCCAAGGAAACGGCGTTGCTACAAGTGCGCGATCTGGATCTCATGCAGGTGGTTGTTCGGCGTGGAAGTAAAATTTTTTCTTGGGTCCATGCAGGTCCAGTTTTACTTGTAAATTTTGGCTGGAGGTTTCCAAGGCAGAGTGGACTCTGTGCAGATCCAGTCTTGTCAGCAGGGCTCTAGACTCCACCACTGTCACGTGCGGTTTCTGGAGTCAAAAGAGCTCGACTCCCGAGTCCGTCTTCTGTTGGTGTGACTTCAACATGGAGAATTGATTGTGCTCCTGGCTCTGTGACAGAACCCCATTCGGTGACGCCTGTTGCTCAAGGAGCTGGACACACGCGTGCGCGCGCACACATACACACACACACACACACACACACACACACACACACACAGTCGCTTTGAAAAGACTCGGATTTGTCTGATGAGCACTTCAAGCAACAACCCAGGTTGCTCAGTGGGGGAGGGGGCAAACATTTGTGATCACGACAAATGATTCCATTCGAACACACGACATTCGGATTGAACCCACACATCGAAGGCCCCAAAATCTTCAAATGACTGTTGAACGAACCTGGCTGTGTGTTTGTGTGTGTGTGTGGGAGGGGGACTCGAAAGCCATGATCTCTGACAGACAACAGCACCGTGCATCACTTCTTTTGGCACGTGAAACAAGCATTTTGGCTGACAACAATCACTTTCCAGCTGGGAGAAAAATTTGTAGCGAATTGCTGGCAGAAAATTTGACGATAAAAAGAGTCTTGCGTGTACGGTCACGCAGTGCGTTGCGAGCAATCAGCAATTGTATGCTCGAATTTTATTGACTTCCCTGAGAAAGCCGATCGATCTTCGGATCACCTTCTGAAAAATAGCATCGCACCTGCTCCAATACGCACGTCAGAGAAACCTCCCACATGTGCAAAGGTTGCCATTTTCGTCACGTATCATCACTGTGTGAAGGATACATTTGCAAACAGACCTCTCCAACCGCAGGCACTTGAAGAATTTGGATTGTGCAGCATCTGATAAAGAAGTATTGCATTGATACTCGTGGAGTAAATTTCTATTTTGTGCTTTCTAAAGTCAACTCAGTGGATGGATACAGTGATCTACAAGGTTTGAGATTTTGTTGCACAAATTATCACTGTCGTGGGAATGTGACATGTTCAAGGGTTGTTTTTCCCGTTTTTCAGCAAACGATGGGCAATTTGTTCAGTTTCCTGCTGGGGCGTTTCGTGTCGCACGAACGTGCTGTTTGTACTGCAATTTTTTTGTGCACACACCATACGTGGCTGTCGGCATGGAAACGTGTTGACACTTTTATTTCTGTCGATGTCTGTGGTTTCTTGGGTTCATTCACCTCACCCCATTTCGCATTGGTTTTGTCCCCGATCCTGTGGAGTTCCCAATCGTAAAGAGACATGTGAGAGATTCATTGCTTCCCCCCCCCCCCTCCCTTTCTCAGATTTGGCTCAAGTGCATTCATTCACTGAATTCATTCACTGAATTCATTCAGTTGTCAGTGCGAAGTGTCGCATGTTTCACGAGTCACATCATCTTGATTGTGCTGTGGAGACTTTTTCACGACGATTCGAGGTCGTCTATTGTTGAATGGAATCCGATCTCAGTGTCACAATCCGTGACCCTCACTGCACTGTCCAATTGGCGACTAATTGACCATTAGTGTGTTGATGATGCGGGCTCATTGCGGGATCGTAATGCATCGGCGAAGGTTCACGTGTGTACGGGTAGAGTTGTACTGCTGATGTGTGCAGGAATGTGTGTAGAAATCCAAGCTTTCAGTATCAAAACATGATGTCAAAAACATGGTGACAGTTTCCACAATTTTGTATTCACGCTTGTGTCATCACTTGCACACAACAATTGCACAAAAAACTGAGTATTGCTTGAAATTCCTTTGTAAAATTGAAAACCAGAAGGAAATGGAGATTTGTCTGTCGTGCAGTGATGATCACGCGTGCTTCCGCCCTCCCACGCTTTCTAATTGAGCTGACACGCGGGGATCTGGCTTCTACGTTTGTAACGTCTGTGTGCAGCAGCGTACTCCCAGTGGCGCTTGTTACATGTTGTTGTGAATCCTTCTAGAGTCGGATTTGGTCTTCATGAATGTCGTTGTCTGCTTTATTTCATTCGATTCTGTGTGTGTTGTCAATCCAAATGTCTCAAATCTGTTGTTGACTCTTTCAGCTGTTTCAACAATTGGTCTATTGTTATTCGATCGTTCCACGTTTTTCGGGGAAATCTGGGGATTGTTCATTGCTTCAAGCTGCTTGAAGAGCATAATCTCCATCTCGCCTCAAACTTTGGGCTTTCCCCTGCACACACGCACACACCCAGACACACACTCATCTCTCTCTCTCTCTCTCTCTCTCTCTCTCTCTCTCTCTCTCTCTCAAACACACACTTGAATATCAGGAGTTGCAAGCAGTGGAGTGCGTGAACGGTTGTACACACACATACACACACACACACACACACACACACACACACACACTGACGGTGTCTCCCTCTCGCGTACAGCAGCAGCTGCAGGCCTACGTGGACTGGGTGAACAGCCAGCTGCGCAAGCGCCCTGGTTCCCGCGCCGTGCGCGACCTACGCACAGACATGCGCGATGGCGTCGCGCTCGCGCACCTCATCCACGTGGTCGGTGAGTCCATCTTTCCCGTCTCATTGTCACATGTTCTGTGGGTCAGTCGGCAATGGCCCTGTCCTGCGATTTCAGCCGACCCTGCTTTTGTCTCGAAAGACGTCATCGCGTCCCCGCACATGCAGTTCAAGTCCAAAGACAGAGCACGAATTCTTGTGCAGATCTCCATTTTGGATAAGCCTCCTGGCCTGAGGCAAGCAAAAATATGGCTCGGACCCTGCACAAATGTCCGTTTGTGTCCGAACCGTCCAGGGTCCCTGTCATTTCTATCTTTCGTGTGTGCGCATTTGCACCGGAAGTCAGCCGCTCCCTGTCGTGCTGTTTGCAGCGAAGGAGCCGCTAGAGGGCGTGCACGAGGCGCCGACGGACGAGACGCAGATGCGCGAGAACGTGGAGAGCGTGCTGCGCTTCATGGTGACGCGCCGCATCCGCATGCACCAGATCAACGCACAGGGTGAGTCCGCATGATGCACCAGATCAACGCGCAGGGTGAGTCCGCATGATGCACCAGATCAACCATGCGCAAGGTTAGTCCGCATGATGCACCAGATCAACGCACAGGGTGAGTCCGCATGATGCACCAGATCAACGCACAGGGTGAGTCTGCATGATGCACCAGATCAAGGCACAGGGTAAGTCCGCATGATGCACCAGATCAACGCACAGGGTGAGTCCGCATGATGCACCAGATCAAGGCACAGGGTGAGTCCGCATGATGCACCAGATCAACGCACAGAGTGAGTCCGCATGATGCACCAGATCAACCATGCGCAGGGTGAGTCCGCATGATGCACCAGATCAACCATGCGCAGGGTGAGTCCGCATGATGCACCAGATCAATGCAGAGGGTGAGTCTGCATGATGCACCAGATCAACCATGCGCAGTTTGAGTCCGCATGATGCACCAGATCAACCATGGGCAGGGTGAGTCTGCATGATGCACCAGATCAAGGCACAGGGTGAGTCCGCATGATGTACCAGATCAACGCTCAGGGTGAGTCCGCATGATGCACCAGATCAACGACGCGCAAGGTGAGTCCGCGTAATGCGTGTCGGTCACCCACCTTGGGACAGTTTCTGATCACCTGGCCATCTCTAACCACACCGTGCAGCGACGCAACAGTGCTCCAGAGGCCTCGTGGAACATTGCTTGTACCCGAAATGCCCAAGGTTCAGTCCTGCCTCACCCGCCATAGCGGAGAGAAATGGGGTGGGGTGGGGGTTATCTGTGCGCATTGTGATTTTGACGTCACAGTCGCGAAACGCACGCGGTGGAAGCTTTGATTGCGCTATTGATAGAAGGTGGGTGGGTGAGTTCGAGACATCCACTGAGCGTCGGATGGGCATGAGTTTTCCTTGGCCCCTGGGTGCGCTGAAGGATCTGGACCATCCACCTCTGCGTGACGCCTGCTGTATCTCTGTCCGGTTCCGCTTCAGACATCGTGGAGGGGAACCAGAAGTCCATCATGCGGCTCATCCTCGCCCTGGCGGCGCGCTACAAACCGTCGAGCGTGCGCCAGTCCACGTCGGGGGGCGCCAGCTCCGCCTCCAGTGGCGCCTCCTCCCGGCAGACCTCCCCCGCCTTCAACAGCCAGGCGCCCTCTAGTCACAACCAAACCATGGTGAGTGTTACAACCAAACCATGGTGAGTGTCACTGCCAAACCATGGTGAGTGTTACAACCAAACCATGGTGAGTGTCACTGCCAAACCATGGTGAGTGTCACTGCCAAACCATGGTGAGTGTTACAACCAAACCATGGTGAGTGTTACAACCAAACCATGGTGAGTGTTACAACCAAACCATGTTGAGTCAGCAACCAAACCATGGTGAGTCAGCAACCAAACCATGGTGAGAGTCACAACCAAACCTTGGTGAGTGTTACAACCAAACCTTGGTGAGTGTTACAACCAAACCATGGTGAGTGTTGCAACTAAACCATGGTGAGCATTACAAGCAAACCATCGTGAGTGTTACAACCAAACCATTGTGAGCATTACAACCAAACCATGGTGAGTCAGCAACCAAACCATGGTGAGTGTCCCTTCAAAACCTTGGTGAGTGTCCCTTCTGAACCATGGTGAGTGTCACTGCCAGACTGTGGTGAGTGAAACAACCAAACTACAGTGATTGTCACAACCAAACCGTGGTGAGTCACCATCGAGGTCAGTGCGGTCTCGATCACATTCTGTAAAGTTCAATCCAAACACTGGGGTGTCACGCAAGGTGAATTGACGAATCCACAGCTTCCCAGCCAGAGTATGTGGTCTGTCCCAACCAAACTCTGACGATTCTTCAAACTCTGAAATATGTGAACCAGCGGACCTTCCCTCCCCTCTGTCCCCCTTCTGGTCGCCTCCCCCCCCCCCACACCTTTCTCGCCCTTCTTCTGTTTTCTGATGTCCGACACAGTTTGGACACGTTCAGACCACGGAATGCTGCAGATGCTCAGTAGGCTTGGGCCACACATCCGGTGACTCACGCATCCCGACTCGCTCTGCGCTGTTTCCACACACTGGAGCCTGATCACTCACACATCACTCACACGGCTGTCCAGTGACGCTTTTCCCGTCTCCGGATGTGTTGACATTGCTGTGATTGAGGTCCTCCGGTCGGGCAGCTCTGAAGCGAGGACTGGAGACGACCATGTCAGCAGGGCAGCTGGGCCCCGTAAACGTCACAATGAACACGTGAGGCAGGGTTCCAACGCATTGTCTTTGGCCAGCTGCACCATTGTGTGAAAAGGCGTTGGGTGTCCTGACTCAGCTGGTACTGCACAAAGAGCAAACATAATTATTTCAAACACAATTTTGTTTGTCAATTGAAATTTTGGCTGCCGGACCATGCACTTCATTCGTGCCCGGCTGAAAAATTTTCTTCAGGAGAAACAGTTTGGGAAAAGTTGGGTTGTCATTGTGCAGGTGATTGTTGTTGCTGGTGACATCTCACGGCTGTTGTGTTGGCGTTGTTTTTAGGTCGGGTTGGCGCACGACGCCGCGACGGCCATCGCGGCGGCGCGTCACGACGCAGCGTCGCGCGTCCAGAAGCCGCGACGGCCGCGCCACCTCGCGCAGCCCGAGACGCTCAGGTGGGTCCGCGCTCGCGCAGGGCACTTCACAAGTTTTCTTCCCATTGCGGGGGCCATTCACATTGCTGTCAATGGAAAAATGTTTCGTCAGAGAAAAATGTTAGGTCAACAGCAGTGTTCGTGTGTCGTTGCCGTCCTTTATGGGACCTTTGTTGAGGTGTGTGCTTGGGAAACGGAAGACTCACAATACAAGTCGTGTCTGATTCGGAAAAGCTGCCGATGTTTCTTACTTACCCACTTTTTCTTGCCCTGGTTGATCTTTCCTCCAGGAGAAATGTGCCACGACATCGCAAATGTGCTTCTGTGTATATTCCCTCTTCAAGATCAGCTGTTCGCAGTGCACGTGTGTGAATGGGAACCTGCTGTGTTTACGTGCAAAACAGCTCTTTGAATCCCTGTGTGTTTGCATCAATGATAAACAAGATAGTGCTGTTGTGATACAATACAAACATCACGAATATTGGGGGTCTCCAGTCACGAAAAGGCACTTCTGGAAAGTTGGTTGTCAGTCATTTTCAACGTTTTGCCGTCGAATGAACAATTGGCGGGAGCACGGTGGAGTCAACAGTTGAGGCCTGTTTGTTTTGGGGCAATTGCTTGAGTGGTGTGCTTGCCGCACCCATTGCGACTTGCTCAAACAGCGCAGATTCAGGATCAGAGCAGTTTGCCTGAAATTGCTCGTGACCGTATTCACCCTGGTCAAGACGCACATTTTCCCCTGGAAGTTCGTCCCACGAAGTGGTGCTTGGACATGGGCGTGAGATTGCCATTGCTTCAATGGAACTTCATGCCAAAATATGAAGCAAAAGTTGGGGTGCGTTTCTACAAGGGTGCAACTTGCTCGCACACGAGTGAACACGGTACTTGACGCGTCTTCATTCAACACACGAACGCTGAGCTCGTTGTGAACCTGTGAATCCGCGGAGGACGGTTTTACGTCATTGCCTCCCGTGTTGCCCCCAGACGTTTGGCCGTGTTCCCGTATCTCCAGCACCGCGCTATCGTATGCAGTTCGGTGCGCCCAGAGAGAGAGGAAGTTGATGTTGCTCGCTGTTACCGAGCTGCTCCGAGTGTAGCCCGGTGTTTCAGTTGATGTACTGCCGAACCCGTATGTTTCATCAGTCAGTGTGTTGTGGAATTGTGTGTCTGTTTTATGAATTCTGTTTTGGACTTCAAAAAGGTGGTGTCTGAATTCTAATGCAGGGACTGAATTCTGTGATGGGAATGTCGGTTGGTAGGTGCTGCGGGCTGTTCTGGTCCTTGATTTGTCGTGGGGTTGGCTCGGTCAGGCTGCGTGAGATAGAGTCCAGTTCCAGATCCGTTGAATTGATCTGTTGTCTTTTGGGTGAAATCTCTTTGTCATACGAGGCTGATACCAAAAGTCTTTCCTGCCGGTGTCGCTTGTTTTTGTTGTTCAGTCCAGTTCTTCGCACTCCCATTGGTCAGCAATGGTATCAGGTGATTGGGAAACAAAAGAAGTCAATCAGAATGTCGTGTCGCCGAGAACATGACCAGGAAAGAGTTTTGGTATCAGCCTCGTACTGTTGTGCTTCAGTCGATAGTGGAGACAAAACGTCCACGGTCACGCTGGAATGGAGTCCATTTTCATTGATATTTTGAGTAAGGTGGAGTTTGCAGGTGAAATCCTGTTCCGCACCTTCCCATCAGTCCAGTATCACGACAGAGAATCGCGACAAAAAAAATCCACGGTTTGTGTCCCTGTTGTTCAGCCTTTTCTCCTGCGCGTGCGTTGTATTCATGCGTGTTTTGCGAAGGAGAAAGATGTGGCCTCGGTCTGACACGCAACGCGCTGTTTGCGGCCGCGCCCACCGCCGTGTCCTGCGTGTCTGGACCGGTTCCCGGGGCAACTCGCTGACCCGTCCGTGACAAATTGCAGGTGGGCGTTGCCACACATACAGATTCGCGCATTCTGGGTGAAAGCGAAGCGTACAGTGGTGTAGATGGGGAGCGTAACTGTGGGAGAGACTGTTCAACCAATTTGTGATTGATGCACCTGAAGGTGCACATTTTCCACGGGGCTGATCCATCCACTTTGAGATACGTATCGAGAAATGGATTTTTGCAGTCGATTGGAAGTTTGAGGGCAGTTGTGAAGTTGATTTATAAACGCAGGAAAAATCGATCAGCACACAGGAACAGACAAGATTGTGTTTGTGGTGCTTTTTAACTGTTGGCGGTGGTGACAGATTGTATCTGGACCCCAGTGGCGGCGGGGAGGTTTGTTTCTCCCTTGATGGATGGGTATCTGCAGTGACTCTGGGGACGGGATATCACGATGGTTTTGGCACAAGGCGACGTCAAACGGACCCCCATGGACGACAGGTAGGTGTGAAGCGTGGCGTTTATTACTCTCCCGTGAAGGACCTGGACGCACTCGTTGGTGTGTGAAGTACCATCGTATTCTGGCACACACACGCGATTTCAGTGTCAAATACTTCGTCTTTGAGGCAGACCAACTTGCATCTTTGGTCCAATGACTGACAAAAATTCATAATTGAGGGTGGCCAGGTTTATTCATTTTCGTACCTTGGATCCTCCATTGAGGTTATGGCTTTCGTTGCTTTGGCAAAGTTCCTCAGTGTCTGCTGTGTGCAGTGCGCACTTGGTTTTGGAGAAGCCTGGTAGCAAAACTCCTCCACACAAAACACGACTCGTACAGACTGGGTTCATCTCAGTAGTTGTTATTGTGCAGCGAACCTTCGACTTGTACAGGTTCGGTTCAGACGCGGGGCCCTCAGATCCCTCGTGTCCGTGCTGTGTGTTGCTGGAATACTAAGTATGTATCCAGGTGAAGAGGTGCCGTGTGAAGGGAATAGGAGAAGAGGATAGAGCATCATTCATGCCATTGGGGATTGTGTTATGCGCATTCATGCTGGATCCTTGCTTGGTGTGTTTGGGAATACGGATGGCTCAGTATTCTGGATAGGAACGTCGCAAAAGGCTCAGAGTGGCATTTTCAGGGGGTGTATGGCCATTTCAGGTTGGACCTGAACACAGGGATATTTGTGTCTGAAATGGCTTGACACCCGTGTCTGGAAAACACGTGTCTTTTCATTTCATTCCACCAGGTGTTTCTGCGTTCAAGGAATGGGGCGTCAGTGGATTGTTTTCTCCCGAAGGATACGGTGTTTGACAGGACGTGTCAAACACAGGGGAGCTGGACCCCCTCTGAAGTGTGTCGGGTGTGTTGGTTCAGATGGGGGTCGAAGGTGCTGTTGCCCTGAAGGAGCCTGGAACAAAGGAAAGTATCCGGAGCACTCAGAAGGGGAAAGTGATCCTCCTTCTAACGAGGGGTCATTGGTTGGTGCTTTCAACATCATACAGTGAACGTTTCCTTCAAAGTTGGTTGTTTTTGGCTGCGAGTGACAGAGGCGGTTGTTCCTTGATTTTAGAAATGGAAGCCCTGAGGTCTCAGAGGCATCACGGGATCCCATTTGAAAAGAAAACACCGTCTTTTGGAAACCTAAATATTTATTTGTGCCTCTGTGCGTGTCGCTTGGCGGGGAGTCAGGTTGACTCGCGGCGCATGTCTGTGTGTTGACGCCGGGGCTCGGTAAACAGCACAGGGGTGGCCGAGTCACTGAAGACGGTGTGGGGTGCGAGGGGTGGACTGTTTATGGGGGTTTCAGTGAAGGGGCTTTTGCAACAAGTGGAAAGATTGAAGGATGGATCCTTGCCTTGTTCGAGTGGGTCTTTCTGGATCAACAAAGTGACAAGGGACAGTGAAACAAATCTGTGATGGTGAAATGAAATGAGGAGGCACGGACATTTGTAGATTGGGTGTCTGGCCATTTTGGGTAGGGAACTGAAATGGCGAGGCACAAGTTCCTCAAATTACCAATCCTCTGAGTGGCCTGTGCCAACTGGCATCAGTAGAGTCTATGCAACTAAATTAAGATGAGGAGGTATGAAGCAAAGGAAAAGGAGCCTGTGGCCAGACTTGTCTGACCTTTGGCAGAGCAGAGCCTTGGAGCCCCAACTCCTTGTCTCGTAGTGTTGGGTGTCTGCCCATTTCATTACAACCCAGTTACGAAATGTCGACTCGTGAACCACGTGGACCTGTCTTGCTGACTCCAAGTGACTTGTCGGAAAGGGGAGTTCTCTTTGGGGCACTTTGGCGTGCGATGCCTGAGACTGAAGCAGATTGAGTGGCTTGTGATGCATCACTGTGTCAGGTCTGGTTCACTGGAACAGAAACAGCTCGGTCGCGCAGCTAAGGATTGGACATCTGCTTGTGGGGTGCACATGCATCAACGAAAGAGATCCATTTCCAACCTTTGATTTCCTTGTTGCAAATGAGGAAGAAAACCAACAGACAGACAGACGACTGACTGGAACCCAGCTGAGATTTCAGCACCTATGTGTGAAACGCAACTTTTCAGCCCAAAATGCCTCAAGCTGCAAAGCGTTGAATTCGGACCTACGCACCTGGTGCGAAATGGTGGGAATTGCACCCAAAAGCTTCTGTGCAGCTAGATCTCCAATGAGTGAACCGGGGTGGGAGATTATGAACGTTGAATGCAGCGGGGGACATCAACCACAATTGCAGCCAATTTGGAGCAATTGTCGGGATCGTGTGCCGGGGGCACTTGAGGCTGTTGAGTCGGGGGCAATGCGTTCACCCGTGTGTGGAAATTGAATTCTGTTGGGAAACTTTGGGGTATTTGAAGGATTTTAGGTGCCCACCTGTGACTGTAAAAGGTGAACACAGTAGGGAGATTTTGCACGTTTCACTGAAACGCCGCGTCAACGTCAATGTCGAATAGCGTTTTGTGATTGGCCAGTGCCATGGAAACGGTCAGACGTTGGCGTTGGCGTTGGCGCGACGTGCGTCTCAAACGGTCCTGCAAAATTCGCTGTTTGGTGGCCTGGTATGAAAAAGGATGTGTGTGTGTGTGTGTGTGTGTGTGTGTGTGAAAATTACTGCCTTGGTTCTGCAGTGCATTGAATGAAAGAAAATGCAGGCCTCCCTCCAATACGCGTTCAGTAACTTTCAGTCGAAACACTGATCGTGTCAATCAGTGGATCTCCCAGTGCAGTGGTTTTCACGTTGAGTTCAGTTCGGGTCGTGTTCGCCGGACGTCGTCACCGGCTGGGAACCTGATCATATCAGATCCGTCAGGGAGATGAGGACCTGGCCTGTGTTCGTGTTCTTTTAAACTCTGCTGAGAACAGAACTTCTCATGGGAAATTGTGGCGTTTGAACGAAGGCTTTGACTCGCTGCCGAGGGCCGATTCATTTCATTCGCTGAGGTGAAAATGGCAAAATTGATGGTTGCGGCGTGACCTCTGACCCCGACGAGAGATCCAACTTGGGTGGCATGCGTAAAGCTCGCTGTACCTGTACGGTATGAGGCCACTTAAAATTCAGAGAACACCTTTCTGAGTGGTTGTAATGTTGACATTGCGAACCGCTTTCAAATGGTATCAGCCATGAGAAAGGATCTGAAGGGATAAAATCTGTTGTTTCTACTGCTTTGTGGACCGTTACAATGGAACAACAAAGGTTTGAAAGGCAGGTTCAGAGATTCCCATGAACTCGACTGGTTTATGTGATGCAGGTGAAGCTTGTTTCCACGCACTGCGCGTCGGCTCAACGTGGAGCAGGTACCGTATCCACCCGTGTACGAGGTGTGCCTTTTGGTCCCAGAATTGAGTAGGGTGCGTCTTGTTGGTGGGTATGAGAAAACTTTCAATGGGACTTCGTGCCATAAAATCAAGATCAAACTTGGGACGCACCTTGTAGGTGCGACTTCAACACGGGTGAATACGGTTTGCACACGTCCACGAGTTCCTTCGCTTGCTTCAGATTTCGGGAATTGTCAATGCTGCTCACATTCTTCAGAAAATTGTGGCTCTGAGACCGTCTGCTGAACTTTTGCCAGTTTGTGCAGAGTTTAGCGGTACTGGACCCGGTCTCAGGCCGCGGGCTGTGCGCTGAAGACGCGGCACAGCGTGAGCGCCGCACATAAACTTGGCTCCGCGACAGACGGAGCAGCGACACAGAGACGCTATTGATGACTCAGCGAAAAGACGGTCGGCACTTTCAGACAAAAAGTTGAAGCCCGCAGAGAAATTGTGGCAGAGAGAGAGATTGGCGTTTGAACTGCGTTTTTCATTCGTGTTGGTGCAGTCAGATGCGGGATCAGAAACGGGTTTGTTGTGAGCATTGGAAGTTGGATTTGGTGTGAACGCGAGTGCCAACCAATCAAACATCCAATGAAACATTAGATCAACAGAAACAGAAGGATCACATCTGTTTTCAGTGTAAAAACTGACCACATGGTGATCCCGTTAACTGCAACCCTCACAGGTGCTTTGACCTGCACTTTTCAGCGAGAACTCGATCTCTCTGTGAGGTCAGGGACTGGGCTGCCGAGCCTCTCTCACCGCGGTCACACTGATCCGATTCTGTCCCAGTGGACAGCGCCACCGGCGGCGACCTCGCTCAGAATTACTGTGGAGAACAAGTCATTATCGACTCACATTATCACCAGGAAATAAACACACAACTCGTGCAGTTTTGTTGCGCTGACGGGTCATGTGATGACGGACATTGTGCGCGGTGCATTTGGGGACATTGAGATTGTGTATTGACGGTTCCGAAGCTCGTGCTGCATTTAGGGTTTTCACATTGGTGACGCAGCGACAAAAAATTGACGCCCGCATCAAAAATTTGTGATCGGTCTGGACTGATAATTTGACACTCTCCATTGGGCGTCATGTTAAATTTGATGCCTGTGCGTGTCAAAAATTCTGACGCTGCCCAGCCAATGTGAAAACCCTGATTGTCATTGTCACACATACAGAAAACAGCTGGGTTGCACACTGCGCAGACGTGTAGGAAGTTTGGAACTGAAGACAGAAGACAAGGAACCGAACTGTAAATTGAACACACCCTGAACTTCTGGGACCACAGGAAGCCAAAAGGCTACAACAGCAGGTCCAGTCAGAAAGCCAGTTGTGATTGGACCCTTCGTTGAGGAGTTTTGGAACACTTTGAGCACAGCACAGTGAACTGTCATCGCAAAGCCTGAGACGAAGAGACCAGCCAGGACTTGTGATCGCACTGACAGCCCCGGATACTGGAGTAGATCCAGTGGACCATTGAAAGGATGTCTGAGGATCACGGCTGCTGCTACAACTGCGTCATGTTCGGACCGCAGTCCCTCTGCCGCTTCTTCGGCATCGTCACCAAGTACAAAAGGTGCGTCGCGACGCCGTGCAGACGTGGCGTCGTGAAACGTCGCGTCGTGAAACGTCGAGGACGCAGCGTCCTTGACGACGATGTTGCGAAGCGTTGTGCTGTAGCGTCTCGAAACATCGTGTACACTCGGACTCTCCGTGGGGATTTCAGGCAAATGAAACACGGCGGAAAAGCCATTTTGCGACGTAGCGTGCTATAGACAGTCGCGGCGGGACGTTGCTTGAACTCTCCATTAAGGCTGATTGGGTCACAAGCAGTGGAAGATCATGTAACAGCCCAGTTCAAAGCTGCACGCTTTGTCATGTGACGCCGATGTTGTGACGCCGATGTGTGGTTGACTGGCGTCTTGTGCTGTCCATCAACAACTCGCGTCACCAACAACACATCAAAAGGGGTAGTCAAGCAGTGAGGTGGTTCGTCAGACGAAAAAACAGGGCCAGATGCGTTCGCTTCTTATCTCTTTAATCCGCTGACCGGAAGTGTAATTTTGCCTTTTGCAGGTTGCACGGGAGCGGGTCGGATTCGGATGACCGGAGCTGGAGCGGGGGCGGGGCCGGGGGCGGCGCCCCTCCCCACCCGGCGGCGGGCGCCCGCGGGGAGCTGGACGGCGCCTCGAGCGGCAGCAGCTCGCACGGGTCCCCGCGCACGCACCGCCGCCTCGACTTCTCGGCGCGAGGGGGCAGCAGCAGCAGCGGCGGGAGCGGGGGCAGCCGGATCCCCCGCAGTCAGTCACATGATCTCCCGGGTGAGGGCAGCATTGCTGATGGTGGTCCGTTGCGCGAGATTTGAAATGTGAAATGTAGTCAGACATTGTGTAAATTCGAAACATCCTGAAAAGCAGGTGATCCCTGGATGTTGCTTGCTCTGGTAAGCCGCGTTGATGTCTGAAGATTGTGTGTGTGTGTGTGTGTGTGTGTGTGTGTGAGTGTGTGTGTGTGTCCCTGTGTGTGTGTGCACACTCTTGCATGTCTCTGTGTGTCTGTGTGTGAGTGTGTGTGCTTGTGCGCGCGCATGTGTTTGTGTGTGTGTGTGTGTGTGTGTGTGTGTGTGTGTGTGTGTGTGTGTGTGTGTGTGTGTCAAAAACAGAGGGTGTGGTTTTATGTGTAAATCACGGGATACAAACTATAACT
>JAAUXT010004410.1_pt1 | contig 14491 bp, 24 predicted proteins | sample 7278171 | NCBI WGS metagenome assembly JAAUXT01 (sample SAMN14350112, study PRJNA611818) | marine sediment metagenome | isolation source: surface marine sediment (1.8m) | place: French Polynesia: Moorea | collected 2018-08 | reverse complement strand
CCCCCCCCCCCCCCCCCCCCCCCCCCCCCCCCCCCCCCCCCCCCCCCCCCCCCCCCCCCCCCCCCCCCCCCCCCCCCCCCCCCCCCCCGGAGCCAAGGCAAATTCAATTTGAACAAAGCGTGGACATGGATGAGCGCAGTGCATTTCTGCGTCAAAAGTTGACCGTGCGCCAGACGGATACAACTTGCGATGGTGTCACTTGCAGCGCTGATGTCGCTGAAGAGTAACATGGTGGAGATCAACCGGGACGAGTGGCTCAAGGAGGCGGAGGATGCCGAGAAGGCGGGCAGCATCCACGTGTGCCAGGCTGTCGTGTGAGTACCGAGCGTGTGCGTGTTTGTGTGTGTGCGTGTGTGTGTGCGTGTAGCATCCACGTGTGCAAGCAGCTCCTTTCCACACGTTACCATTTTCCTCCGACAGTCTGAATTTGCTTGACACAGGAAGCACGTGCTGCCCGTCGGTGTGGAGGAGGAGGACCGGAAGGTCACGTGGATGGAGGACGCCGACAACGTGAGTGCAGCTCCACCTACCGTGTTCACCCAAGTTTCAGACGCACTTTTGCGCCCAACATTAAACACGGAGCAAAATAATTTGTTGCAGAAACTTGAGAATGCATCTGTCCTGACTTGAATCACACAGGAGCAAAACAGATCCAGTTTGTCTTTGTTCAGATTGTATCGTGATTTGAGTGTCGTGTGTGCTGTGCCGTTTCTCGCGTTCCTGCTGTGTGCGGTAACCACGACACCTCGTGGCGTCATCTGCCGCCTTTCTTTTCTTTCAGGCCGCGAACCACGGCGCCGTGGAGTGCGCACGCGCCATCTACGCGCATGCTCTGTCCGCGTTCCCGAGCAAGAAGAGCATCTGGATGCGCGCGGCCTACTTCGAGAAGGACCATGGGACCCGGCAGACGCTAGAGGCGCTGCTGCAGAAGGCCGTGGCGCACTGTCCGAAGGCGGAGATGCTGTGGCTCATGGGAGCCAAGTCCAGGTGGCTTGCGGTGAGTAGGAATTCCCTACATTCAGCAAACATTGCCTGTGGCCCGATGGTGCCGCTTCCCCGTTGGACTTTTGATGCGGACGCAGAAACACGTGGTCAAACACGTGGCTTATTCTTCAGCGCGGGGTGGGGGGGGGCAGTTCCCACTCTTGTGTCATTGACATGTCCCGATGTTGGCCTCAACAGACACGCAAGGAAAATTTTGCCTCTTAGAGGGATCCTGTTGACAGATGGCCCCCAAAACCTGGGTGCTACACACACACACACACACACACACACACACACACACACACACACACACACACACACACACACACACACACGAGCTGGAGATGTGACTTTATCCCAAAGGGAGACGTGCCGGCTGCTCGAGAGATCCTCAAATGGGCCTTCCAAGCGAACCCGAACAGCGAGGAGATCTGGCTCGCTGCCGTCAAACTCGAGTCCGAGAACGACGAGTACGAGCGCGCGCGGACGCTGCTGTGGCGCGCGCGAAACAACGCGCCGACGTCGCGCGTCTTCATGAAGTCAGTCAAACTAGAGTGGTGCCTCGGGAAGATCGCGGACGCCAAGCAACTGCTCGAGGAGTCGGTCAAACACTACTCGGACTTTGCCAAGGTCAGTGATCTGGGGTACTATCCTGGGGTCAGTGGTCCGGTGGGTGTGTCACACACACACACACTGCCTGCAGGCAACTACAGTTGCTGCAATTTTTCTGTGTGCGCATGTGCAAGTATTGTGCGTACGTGTCAACCAAAAGACGTGTGATTGGATAAGCTTTCTGTCAAGCGCTTCAACAACATACGCTGTGGCCTTTCATGTTTGAGGAACTTCAGACCACGTGACAGGTTGCCGTGACACGATGTCGTCTTTATTTGCAGCTCTGGATGATGAAGGGTCAGATCGAAGAGCAGGAAGGCAACACACAGGCGGCGAAGGATGCGTACAACACCGGGGTGAGTGCGCGTGCCCAAGGCGCACGTGTCAGTTGGTCACGTGTCCTGGACGCACGTGTCTGTGATTCACGTATCCATCATGCACGTGTCAATGTCCTTTGTGTATACATGTCATTGTACATGTTCCTGGTCCGTGACTACAGCAGATTTCGTGTGGTCATCTCACGCTGTTATTTCCGGTGGTGGCAGCTGAAGATCCCACGTGATCAAAACACAACCAATACCAGATTCAACTTGCCGTATTCACCCGTGTATAAGTCGCACCCAAGTATAGGATGCACCCCAACTTTTGCTTTGATTTTCTGGTGTGGGATCACATTGAAATAATGGTGATCTCATGCCCATGTACAAGACACACCCCTGGTTTTGGTGCTCGGGACAAAAAGGTGCGTCTTGTACACGGGTGGATACGGTACGCTTGTGTCAATTCTAACGCTGTTGTGTACGGTGTTTGCAGCTGAAGAAGTGTCCGCACGCGATCCCGATCTGGATCCTGCTGTCGTGGCTCGAGGAGAAGCACAACAACCTGATCAAGGCGCGGTCCATCCTGGAGAAGGGGCGGCTCCGCAACGCGCACTCCCCGGAGCTGTGGCTCGAGGCGATCCGCGTAGAGACGCGCGGCGGGAACCGAGCCATCGCGCAGACGCTCATGGCGAAAGGTGTGTGTGTGTGTGTGTGTGTGTGTGAGAGAGAGAGAGAGTGTGTGTGTGTGTGTGTGTGTGTGTGAGAGAGAGAGAGAGAGAGTGTGTGTGTGTGTGAGAGAGAAAGAGAGTGAGTGTGTGTGTGTATGTGAGAGAGAGAGTGTGTGTGTGTGTGTGTGTGAGAGAGAGAGAGAGAGAGAGAGAGAGAGAGAGAGTCTGTGTGCGTCTGTGTGTGGGCGTGCGCGCGTGTCTGTGTGTCACTGGAGTGCAGTGCTGAGAATTAGAGACGCTGTAAGTGCACGTGGTGAAGGTCTGGTTGTGTGTGTGCGTTTGCGTGTGCCTGCGAATGTGCCTCAAAGTGTGTGTGTGTGTGTGTGTGCAGCGCTGCAGGACTGTCCGCAGACGAGCGTTCTGTATTATCGCTCAGACGCTGCTCAGACGTCACATGGTTTTCTTCACGTTTGCAGTGCTGCAGGATGTATTATCGCTCAGACGTCACATGCTATTCTTCACGTTTGCAGCGCTGCAGGACTGTCCGCAGGCGGGCGTGCTGTGGGCGGAGGCCATCTTCATGGAGGCGCGACCGCAGCGCAAGACGAAGAGCGTGGACGCGCTGAAGCGATGTGAACACGACCCGCACGTGCTGCTCGCCGCCTCCAAGTACGTGCGCTGTTCAGGAGGGGGGGGGGGCTGAGGCCCTGGGGGCAGGGAGGATCCAGGACTTGGTCAGGGTGGCGAACCCCAAAATCTGGTTTGGAGTGGCCGGACCCTGTGTGTGTGTGTGGGGGGGGGGGGGGTCAGGGGCGGATCCAGAACCTCAGGGTCGGCGAACCCTGCAGGCAGGAGAAGGTCCGGGATCTGATCAGGTTTGCGAGCCCCTGGGTGTGGGGGACGATCCAGGATCAGGTCAGGAGGGCGAACCCCAAGGGGCGTGGGGACCATGGACCCACAGGGGCCAAACCCCCGGGGGCCGATTTCAACTTTGAAAGAAAACTTGACGTGTAAATCTACGGTGCATGGCAGAAGGTTTCATTCGTTCGGGGTTCAGAGGGATGGAGAACCTTGGACCCTCCCTCTGGTTCCGTCCCTGGGTTGACTTTCCTTACAAACAATTCTTTCTTTTTCTGTGGAGAGCAGAACACAAGTCAACCAACCACTTTGAAGGTTTGTGCCAAAAACAGTGAGACTGCATGTTCAGCGGTGTCTACCCATTGGACACAGTTGAACGCACTGTTTGTTTGCAACGAAAGAAACTGCATTGCTGTGAGTGGACAAGTCGTCGGTCTCACTTTGGTTTGAGACATGGTGGGTTGGGGGATGATGTTTTTGCGTGACTTTTCTGTGTTCACCTTGTCATATTTCACCGAGAAAACGCCGCCTAAGTGCGTCTTTCTTCGGTTGGAGCTCAGCACGGCAATCAGGGCCAATTTGGAGACGTCCAGTCTCCGGCGGAAAGGTCACTTCTGCACGCGACGCTTTGTAAGTGCTGCTGCAGCACGAATGGGCGAACGCGTCTGAGTCACAGTAAACTCAACGGGCAAAGCACCAGAGGCAAATCCAGGGGGGGTCCAGCTGGGGTAGATCCAGGGGCGGGGGTCCAGATAGGGCAGATCCAAGGGCGGGGTCCAGCGGATCCAGGATTGCAGTGTGGGGGAAGGACCAGCAAGGCGCGGTCCAATGACATTTGTATCCCACCGTGTGATTGGCTGAGCTGCGGGACCCGCTCTTCACTCGTGGCTCCCTCTGCAGGTTGTTCTGGACGGAGCGGAAGATCAACAAGGCTCGGGAGTGGTTCCTGCGCACCGTGAAGATCGACCCGGACCTCGGCGATGCGTGGGCCACTTTCTACAAGTTCGAGCTGGCGCACGGAACTGAGGTGAGTTCCTGTTCCTGTTGCTCCATTCACGCGAAGTGGTACCCAATCCACACCAAGCGCATCCACGCAAACACACACCAAGGTCACAGCGCACCAAAATAGGTATCACACATACAAGTAAATGGGTAGTGAGAAGTTATGTTTCCACTGACAGTTCCACATGTTACTGTGATTGCAAATGGGGTTCAACCCCATTCGAGTGCAGAATGTCATGAAAGTGGGTGCATCGTGTGCTGGCGCATTTGGTGTGGATTGGGGGTAACGAACGATCGGGTGCTTGACGTGAGGTTGAACACAGGGGCGGGCGTGTTGAAAGGACCGGCCATTGTCACGTGCTGACAAAACCGAGGCAACGTCCTTCAGAGTGTGACCCCAAGGCTTGCCCCTTCCCTGTGATGCGTGGACACCCGAGAATTCTGAGTCCATTATCTCAGCCCCCCCCCCCCTGTGAAGGATATTTAGACGCTCCAGCTTCACTCAGGGCAACAAGTCTGTTTCGCTTGACCTGTTTCTGTTTGTGTGAGAAAGATCTCGACATCGGGAAGCAGCACGTGTTTCTCAGGTCCCCGAGGCGCGTGTCAGCTCTGACAGGTGTTCTTGTTGCGTTTCCCAGGAGCAGCAGAACGACGTGCTGCAGCACTGTATCAAGGCGGACCCGCGCCACGGCGAGACGTGGTGCAACGTCGCCAAGCGCATCGAGAACTGGCGTCTCAAGACGGACCAACTCCTGCCGCTCGTCGCCAACGCCGTCGAAACGCCAACGTAAGACGTCCACGTAACGTGCGGTGACACGCACGTTTTGCGTGGAAACGCCCACGTAACGTTCTCAGACGCCCACGTGACCTGCATGGGTGCCCACGTTTGCAATTCATGGAACGTGCACGTCACGTCTGTAGACGTCAACGTAACGTTCGTAGACGCAGCGTCTGCAGACGCCCTTGTAACTGGTGTGCGCATGCGCTCGGAGTCACAGACGCTCACGTGACGCGCATCGGGCACTGAACTCTTCCACGCGCAGATACGTGAAAACAGGAAGGCGGGAACCTCGTATTATTGCAATCCAGCACAGTGAGTGTTTCTTTTTTTGCGCCTGGCGCGCGTTTGAGTGACCAACGTTGGCTACAAAGAATTTTTGCGCGGCCTGTGAGCTTTGTGTGTTCTCCGGTCAGGGAAGCCACTGATTCTGACGACTGTACAGAATGTGAACTGTTTGTACGTACGATAAACTTTTGTCTCTCGTGAAGACGAACTGTACAGTGCTGCACTTGTGGGATTCTTCCCGTGTTGTTTTGAGGGAACCGTACCGTAAAAAAGACACGTTTTGGCATTCCGATAACTACAGTACAATTTCGTGTTTGAGACGCACTGTTTTGCCCCAAACAAGGACATCAAAAGAAAGGGCGCGTCTTGTACATCAGTTTGAGTTTTCAAGGCCTTGGTACAAAAACAATCGGCTTGTTGGTGTACGTCATGTACCGGACAGCAAGACGGCACGGTACATTTACAGCTGTGCAAGATTGGAGAATGTACAAGTGAAATTTGGACAACCAGTTGAAGAGATTGAAAGATTTCCGAAAACGAGTCCAGACTTGTTCCTTCAAACCTTGAAGCAGTTGGTACCTGGTGAAAACTTCTCTTTCAAATTTGTGGGTTGCATCTTACCTGTTCTTTGTTCATGAATCGTGAAAACCTCGAGACTCGAAAGTTGCATTTTCTCTTTTGGAACAAAAACTTTGCATTTGTGGAAATTGTCAAAGCGCCGTTGCGAAAAATGTGATTCCTTTGACATTTGAGGAAACGAATGAAGCTTCCACTGTGAGACTTCGTATGTTGTGTCGTGTTTCCCGTCGTGGACTCGAGGAGAGAAGGAAATCGGGACCAAAATCTCCGAAAAAGAGCTTCGTTTGACATTGCAAGAGGTCTCCGGTTGTGACGTGGTTTGTTTTACTCATGGCAAGGACCGATCCGGGAGAGGAAGGGGAAGTCGGGGGGGGGGGCAACGAACCCGGGGGGGGGGGGCGCCGCGGGGGGGGGGGGGCCGGGGGGGGGGGGGGCAACCAACACCCTGCCCGCCCCCCCCCCTTAATTATTCCCGAATTTGGGTCTCTAGATGTTGGACGCCATTTGAGACCGAGGCTGCCTCCCCCGCTGCCCCGATTCTGGATCCGTGGGCGATAATGTGAGAAGAAACATCTGTACAGAAACTTGAGAACTTCTAAATCCCCATCTTCACCAGGGCCGCAACACACCAGGCTCTGTAATGGGAGTCGGCATATTCTGCACGTGTAAATGTTGATATCAGAAGACGACAGGTGAAACAAAAGGCAAACAACAATTATTTCATGCAGTTTTGCGAAGTCAGAGGCACGGAATGTTTTCCCGCTCATTTGCGGAAGTCAAAGCTTTGATCTTGAGAAGCCTCTTTTCCTTTTGTTTAGAGGAGGAAAAAACCTGGAAAATTGCTGTTGACGTATAGCTGTGTAAAGTATGAGAATAAAAGCGACAATTTTGGGACTTTTTGGTGAAACTCCTTCCCACAGAAAAATTTTCCCCGTACAACTGGACCGCGTGTTGCACTTCGTGGTCGCCCCCCCCCCTGTGACTGCCGATAGTTTTCTTGGTGCATTTGTGTCGCAGGCGGAAGACCCTCCTACAAGTGTCACTGTCAGCCAAGAAAAAGTTTGCGTAGTTTTCAAGAAGTCAAGCGGTTGGGTGAAAGCTGCCGCCAAATGTTCAAAACTGGATCCAAAGGAGTCGGAGCCTTGCCCCCCCCCCCTCACCCTGAAAAAGATACCCCCCCCCCCAAGAAAAAAAGCCTTCAAGGGTTGGAAGCGGCCCGAAACTGAGCCGCCCCCCTGATCCTGCATCCGCCAGAAACAAGACGAAAATTTTCTGAGTTTAGAGATAGAGTTGCTGGTACCTTTTTCACAGAACATGCAGACAGCGGTGCAAAACGTTCTTGGAAATCAGGTGAACTTGACACGTCTTCCTTTTTAACTGTTTCTCTGATGCAGATTGCATGTTTGATGAATCTGAGAGGTTCAGCGTTTCAATGGCTGTGTTCGATTTACGCATGCGGCCAGCCGCAGGCGATGTGGCGTCACTGCGCCCAGGGTTGGAGATAGAGCGATATCAGTCATGTGGGCGATCGGCCAGCCGCACTGATAAATCGAACACGCCCATTTTGCCTCACAGCGACCGCCTGAAATGCACGGGGCGCGTGAAAAAGGGATGTTCCTGAGGTGATGTGAATCGGAAAGGATTCATAGTATTTTTTCCGCGTGCGTGTCCTTGACGGAAAACTGCACAGCAACTCCACGCAGTGGAAAGGGTGCAGCTTGAAACAGAAGGCAGACAGCTCTGACGATGCAACTACAGGAGAGCTATTTTTCTTCTTCGCGACACGCACACGTGCGTAGAAAGAAAAAAGCAGCAATTATTTGCTGACATAAATCTACAAGTAGATTTCAGTGTTCTCAGCTGGAATTGCTTGGCAGCAGAAGATTTGGCGAACAAAGACTTGCAGACTCCACCTGTGGTTTCGGGTGAAAGCTGCGAAAACGTGCAAAGACGCGGGCGTCAAGAAAAGCTCTGCCGGCACTTCGTCGCTTTTCTGACGCGCGTGAAACAGTGAAACAACGCAATGCAAGTTTCGGACTCTCCCGCCAACGGTTCGGGCGTCTCCGTTGGAAACGCTACCAACGAAACGTCGCTTGAAGAAGATGATTACGTGTACAGTTACGGTGAGACAAGTTTATCTTTTCACCCCCTTTTGACTGACAATGGAAGCGCGCCGCTTGATATTTGCCTGCGTCACGCAGAGTGTGTCACGTGTTACGTCTCCGTGCTGTTCGTTGAGCATCGTGGCGCAAGCGACGGCGGCGCCTGTTGTCTTGCACTGCGTTTTTGCGTGCGATGCATCTCGCATGAAACCTGTTCTGAGCGGCGCGGTGCGTCAAATCGAACAACACCCACAATTTCAGATTACGGACCGTACGAGTCTGCGCGTCTGGTGCAGGTGACGCTGCGTCCCGTGCTCGTTGCCATGGGAACGACGGGAAACGCGCTCAGCTTCTGGATCATGACGCGATCGTCGCTACGCAACATCTCCACGTGCTTTTTCCTCGCAATGCTCGCAGTTGCTGACACAGGTGCGGTCAAGCAGTTCTTTGCGCACGGTCGCTGGACGTGTCTCATGCGCATGCGCCTGGGCGTGCAAACATACACTGCAATCGCTGTCACGTGACAGTGAACCGGAAGTTCCGGTTTCTGGATCCGCTTCTGAGCGTGCTCTGTTTTTGCAGCGTATTTGTGGAGTGGGGCGTTTGTCTACTGGATCGCGTACGTCACGCGTTGGCGCGTCAATCCTGAACTGTGGGGCGCGTGCAAACCCACGTGAATCGTCTACTACTGGAGTCAGCACACCTCCGCCTGGATCCTCACCGTCATGACCGTCGAGCGCTCCGTCGTCATCTGGCGCCCTCTGGTGGCCAAAAGTTTGAGCACCGTCAGAAATGCTGCAATCGCAAGCGCCGTCGTCGCCGTCATTTTTGCCATTTTTGACGGGCAATTTTTCTTCATTGTGACCGAATCTGACGGCGCATGCGTGGTTGTTGACGGCGTGAACGTTGAGTATTTCAACGAACTGTACAACAAACTCGACGCGACGCTCTACAGTTACGCTCCCTTTGTCGTCATGATGGTCGCCAACGCAGCGATCGTAGTCAAAATGGTCAAAGCGCGGCGCGAAATGAATAAAGTTGGTCAAGTTGGCGCAACGCAAGCTCCGGGGACAGCGCTGTCAAAGACGGCCAAGAAAACGACGTTGATGCTGCTGGCCGTCAGTTTGGTGTTCTGCGCCCTCACGGTGCCTGTGTCCACGTACTACGCCGTCACGAACGACGTGCCACCGCTCTCCAAGGCGCTGCTCGTGAACCTCGGGTACGTGAATCACGGCATCAACTTCCTTCTCTACTGCCTCACAGGGTCCAAATTCAGAGCCGAAGTTTTGAAGCGGTTGCCATGCCGACGGAGGGAGACTTCCGGTGAGTCGACGCTCACGTCTCGAACAGAGCCTTGAGCAGTGACTGCGCAACCAAGGCCGCGTGACGTCATATTGTCAAACCCGTACTGCGATGTTTTTGCCACGACACAGCGCTCGTACCAGACCTACGTGGCGATGTGGCGTTCATTCTGCTTGGGAGCTCTTGGGTCATTTGCGTTCAGCACACACGCCAGCCGGTTACACGCGAGTTTTCTTTCCATTACGGAACGACACTCATTCCACGGAAACCACGTTGTGAAATAAATCAACGCAAAAGTGACGTCAGCCTTGTGTCTACGTTACTCTTTTCAATCCTTCTCAACGTTCGGGTGTCGAGACGCACACAGCGTGTATTCAAGTGACGTCATCCAGAGTTTGATGCTTTGGGCACAAATCGAACCCAACGCAACACTGTCCTGTTTTGTGGATTTTTACCGCCGCGAGTTTCGTTTGAATCAAAACAAAACGTCATTGTTCCAATGTATCCATTTTTTTTTCACTTCTGCTTCCCACGATTTTACAAGAAACGGGCTCGGGGTGTTTAGCTCTTCTTGACGGCCTCGTCCTCCTTGGCGTACGTCTTCAGAATCTCCTCCTTCTTGGCGGCGATGCGCTCCTCGCGGCGTTTGCGCGCTTCCTTCACCTTCTGCCGACGCGCTTCCGCCTGGTCGCTGTGAGAGGGAGAGACAAGGGTCAGTCATGGGTACGAGAATGCGAGTCAGTGACCAATCGTGCACGTGTGTGTGTGTGTGTGTGTGTGTGTGTGTGAGAGAGAGAGAGAGAGAGAGAGAGAGAGAGAGAGAGAGACTGTGTTTGTGCGTATGTGTGAGTATGTGTGCGAGACAGAGAAAGAGAGAGCGCGAGCAAGGGAGTGTGTGTGTGAGAGAGAGAGACGGACAGACACGTATGTGTGTTCATGAATAAACGGCACGCAGCAGGCGGTGCGAGCACCAACGCAAATAGCAAATTGTGTGTGTGTGTGTGTGTGTGTGCGTGTATGCGTGCGCCGGTGCGTGTGTGCGCAGTACTTACTTCAACATCTTGGACCTCGCCTTCTTCGCCTTCTCCTTGTGGATGTGCTCCATGAGGACGCGCTTGTTTTTGAACACGTTTCCTTTGCACTTCATGTACAGCAGATGGTACCTGTCGACATCACAAACGCATCTTCACTGGATGTCAACCAAAGGCATGTACGTGCACAACACACTCGCTCAAAACGTCCTTAAGAGGTGAACTTTCTGTGAAGAATGTTCCGGACACTTTTCCTCACACGAGTACGAGGAGATTTGCAATGCTGCCGTCCGCTCAAAACATGTTGTATCACCTTTAGAAATTAGGATGCCTATTGTGCGCTAATTTGTCGAGACGGATGATCATCCTGATATTTGCATGCAAAGGGACGACAGCATTGCAAACCTCCTCGTAGGACGAGCCACGTGAAGCTCAAATTTGATGTGGATGAACAGTTCGACACAAAACTCAACTCGCGCGAGTTTTCTGACCACACTCAAGTGTACCTGAACAGTCCACACACACACACAGGGTTTCGTTTCACCTGTCATGGCCGCACCCTCAAAACACGTGTCTGAGGCAAGGCGTCACTCACGTGACGGACATGCGCACAAACACTCGACACGTCTCCCAGGGACACGTCCACGCAGACAAAGAATTTTTGACACTGAGTAGCTCGCAGCGGAACCTACAGGTATGCGTGTAAGCTGCAAGTTTGGGACGCCAGACACGCCTGCATGGTGCGTGTGTGGGAGCACACGCCGCATACTTGGCGTTACGCACGTGTGGTACTTACAGATGGCGGTCGATCTTCTTTGCCTCGCGGTACTTCTTGAGGAGGCGCCTCAGGACTCGCTGCCGCCGCATCCAGATGACCTGTGAAACGTGCAACACAAGTGTCAAGCCCCGCCGCAAAAATGCTGCGTCTATCAAGACAATTTTAAATTTAAGCCTGTGTTCGTTGGATGTCACAGATATTGAATCTTTGTCAGAAAGGAAGAAACTGCGGTCGGCAACCGAAGTCAAAAGGGATTCTACAAGTTCCGAACTGTGCATTCGTTTTCACTCCTGTCAAAGCGCAAAGCGCCGCACCTTCATGGGCATCCTGGCGTTGGCCGTTCCCTTCCTCTTTCCGGTTCCGGTGTGGCGTCCCTTGCGCCGCGCGATGGCGTTACGCCTGACGCGCGCGCGCGAGTGCACCGCCACCGGCTTACGGATGATCAGACCATCCTTGATCAACTTGCGGATGTTCTGTCCTGCAATTGAAAAGAAGAATTCAATGAACCTGCGTTTCACCGATTTCGTGTCGCAATACTTTCTTGAACACAAACGCTGGATTCTCTTTTGCAGAAAACTTCATTGCAGCTTCGTGTATATTTGAGAAGGGTTTCAACTGTCTAACACACGGTTGCGAATTTACTTATTTCAACAGGACCTTGGCAGCAGACTTTTTGAGGCAATGCATCTTGTGCACAGCGTCTCACGGGACGTAAATGGAAACACTTGTATTCACAAAACCGAAGTCGTGCCCCCCCCCCCACTCCCGACGGGCCGCTCTTAACATGGTTTCGGTACACCCCTGCAACCAGTGGCACTTCCGGTGTGCAAAAGGCCTTACTGGAGTTGGCGTTGGCGATCTCGTTGGTCTCATTGGGGTCGAGCCAGATTTTGTTTTTGCCGCACTTGAGCACGCACGACGCAAGTCGCTTCTGGAGTCGAAGGGTGCTGCAATGAAACGTGCGCAGGTTGAATACATGATACACAGATCGAACAGATCCACTTCCCGCTTGTCATCATACAATCCACCAGTCCATCACAATCCGTCTTCCAAGTTTCCGCACTTCCTCGCATTTTTTCTGAGGAAAATGGCAAAACAAATGTTCAATCATCATGCGAAATGAACCACTGACTATCAACTCAGATCACAGCCAAGAGAGGCACATGTCAATTTGGTAGACTCTACATTCTCTTCGTAGAGTCTGTTCATGGTCCCACTTCACACACGCTCAAAACATGTGACGAAAATTTTGTGACGGATTTTTCGCTCAAAAAGATGGTCAATGAGGCGAAGTTAACGTTCTCTTGAATCTTTAACACGTCCCATTGAAAGACACCTTGTCTTCAGGAGCCAACTTGAGCTTTAACAGGGGAAATTTGAGCAAATAAGATGGTTCCACCATACCTCATGGCCTCCGATTTCAACACGATGAGAAAAGGACGATTCACTGCGGGACCGGAAAAAGGAGCGCGTTCCGAAATAGTTCAAATTTTGTTTCACTGTCACTTCTTGACCGTAACATAGAAATTAAACGCTGGCAATAGAAATTTTGGGACTCAAATTTTCAGACAATTTGCAGTGATAAATTTGGAACATCATTGTGTATCTAAAATTTTGTTGGCGGATGAATTTTGGATGAAATTGTTGTGTGCTGCCATCTTACGATAAATCCTGCTGTCAAAGTGTTCGTTATGACCTGGTCACGAAATATCTCGAGATAACCATTTGTGTTTCCAGGAAGAAAAAGACAGAACTGTCTCACACAAGACCATTGGAAAATTGAAAAAAAAATTTGTGTTGGCTGCCAAATTTGGCCTTTTGGTTCAAATGGTTGGGTGACATTCAAGTGTCCGTTCGTTGAGTTCCAATTTTGTTGCTTGCTTTTGCTGTTTAGATGTTGTGCAACAAAATATCGTATTTTCATCACTGAATTTTTGTTTGCTTGAAAATGAAATTTGACACGGTTTTCACCAAAACGTATTTTATTCCGGGCGAGAGTTGTTCCGCTGAGCGTATATGGCGGCAGTTGTCCGTGACCTTAACTCAAGGTCGCTCCGCCGAAGCTGGAGCAACAGAAGAGAGAGCACGGCTCCGAGATCCAAAAATGGCACAAGCACACGATGAGGCTGCAGACGAGCTCTCCGATATGAAAAGGAAGGCCTACCAGCAGAGTACTACTGCTAAGAAAGCAAGTATGGCGTACGAGGTCGGTAGGGAAGGAAAATTCGTCGCGAAAGGCGCGAGTTCTGGGAAGGCCATAGCAGTCTTCACGTCTGGAGGCGATGCCCAAGGTAGGACACCTTCTTTTGGAGTATTTTTCCTTGATAACCGAAGAGTTATCAGTGCTAGAAGTTTTCTTTTTTTCAAGTGCGATTTTTGAGTCCATCTTGATAATTTTTGACGGGTATTATCAGTGTGTTTTGTGCAATGTTTGTCCTTGTCTAAAACACACGGGACACACGGGGGTTCTGTCGGGGTGTGTGACACACGTGTGACATGTCACCCTCCGTTGACAGTCTCAAAATCCCGTATTTTCGCCGGTTCATTTCACAATGGACTCCGCTGCATTGTGAGGTCATGTGCCGGGCTGGGTGCATTGTGGAAGGGTACATCTGGAGTACAGTTGGCAAATCACAAAAATGTCAACCAGCTGGGCCCCGTTCAGAACCCCACGCAGAGGGTTCAGTGAATGGAAAAGAAAAACCATTGTTTTGCCCCGAGATTCAGGAGATCTGTAGCAGAATCCTATTGGTTCGTGCAGCTGCCGATCACAATTTATACAAGTCAGACAAGTGGACAGGAGCAGGGATGGCCAGCCCTTCTATTGTGGTCCTTTTTGTTCGCAAGATTTGAGACACTTGAGCGTAACTTTGTGTCAATTGTAGTGATATCACAAACGATCAGTTGGGTATCTCGGGTGAGACTGGCCACGGTGGCGCGAATCTCCGTGTTTATTGAATGAACAGTGCTGCCACCTGTCACGCGGTGGTTCAAATTCACAGCTGGTATGTCACACCACACTCCTCCCCCACTAGGGGGGGCTGGCCTCAGCCAATTAATTATATTCTAAATATTTTTATATTTAATTATTACATATATTAGACAGGGAATAGATGCTTAATATCAAAATTCTGTTATTTTGCTGGAAATTACCCAGCATTCCTCCCCCCCCCAGGGGCTGATCACGTG
>JAAUXT010145615.1_pt1 | contig 14492 bp, 16 predicted proteins | sample 7278171 | NCBI WGS metagenome assembly JAAUXT01 (sample SAMN14350112, study PRJNA611818) | marine sediment metagenome | isolation source: surface marine sediment (1.8m) | place: French Polynesia: Moorea | collected 2018-08 | reverse complement strand
TAAATAACTCAGTTCATGCATATGCATCACGTGGTGGGAGAGAGTGTAAATGCCCAGATGTAAGGAAGCGGCTGAGAGTCTGAAGTGAGTACTCAAGGTGCAGAGTGCAATCTCCTCTGGTTGACCTAGCAGCACGGCACAAAAAAGTCTGCATTGGTTATCGGACTGCTGCACCGGACTCGGTTGACTGTCACAGACATGTGACGGGCAGATTATTGAGTTAAGAGAACTCCACGATAAAACGTGAGACCTTATTTTCGCTGCCAGTCGCACCTTACAAAGGACAGAACATTACATGGCCTCTTGGTACCGAATGACGCACGTAGAGAGAGATATGAGGATCCAACATGCTGTGGTGAAGCCCGTTTCACACTGGGTTCGTCGTGTGTGTGCGTGTGTGTGCGTGTGTGTGTGCGGATGGTGTGTGTGCGTGTATGTGCACGTGCACGTGAAATGCGTTAATTTTACTGTGCTACTCCAGTTGAGGTCAGTCTGTTTCACACGGGGTGCGTCGTGCGTGTTGTGTCCCGCTGTGTGTGTGTGTATGTGTGTGGGTGTGTGTGTACCTGTGTGTGTGTGCGGAGGGGGTGTGCGTGTGTGTGGGTATATGTGGAATAAGTACTGTGTTGTGTCAGTTGAGGTCAGGCTGTTTCACGTTGGACGTGTTTGTGCGTCCCTGTACTCAAACTGTTGGAGCGTAAAAATGTACTTTCTCCACAAACGCACGTCAAGTACAAGTGCTTGACTTTGAAGTGAAGATTTTTGCGGTGCGTCGTGCTTGCTCTACTTGGAGTAAGTTCGCAGGAGGTACAAACTAGAACACGGACCCAGCCCACGACGCGTCCAGTGTGAACCTGGTCATGTCTACGTGGCTACGTGACAAGGACACAATGCGTGACATGATACGGGTACAACATCTGTACAGACGTCAACGCGTGGCGTCTCCGGTTTCACGTGATACCCATGGTCAGCGCATGTCAGGCGACACTCACGTTTAATGAAAGGGGTTTTCACGTTGGTGACGGTGTCAGCTTTTTCTGACGTCGACGGCAACTTTTCTTGACGACACACAGTGGACCAACACGTGACGCATCCAGCGCGTTTTGCGACTTTAGCGGCGGCCACACAGGAGCATTTATTTTTGACGTGTGTCAAAAATTGATGCACATCAAAAATGTCTGTTGAGATGTTCTGAAAAATAAACACCTCATAAATACTTCCTGTGTGGCCACCTTGATTGAAAATGGTGGGAGATGTTTTTGACGCGCATCAATTTTGACGCAAGTCAAAAATAAACGCGCCTGTGTGGCCGCCCCTTCAGCGCTCATTGTCTGTTGGTTGCGCACAGGGAAGCAACGCATGACACATCCACGTTTGTTGACGCAGCACGTGACGCATCATCGCTGTGTGAACGCGGCATCACGTGTCACACGCTCACGTGGTGCATTGTTGTTGATAAAATCAACACAACAACAATATCATAACATGAAAGTGGCGGGAGATCAAATTCGCGCTGAGTTGTAAAAAAGTGAAGAGTTGTGCAATAACAGACGTGCGTGAATGACTGCACTGCGTGCGTCACCCGTTGTTCAAGTGATCGAACAACATTGTGATATGTGATATGAACATGACACAAATCACTTTCGATGTGGCGCCCATTGACAAGTGCCATGTTCACAAGACATCTTTTCATCCCCAAATGGGAACGGGGGTGTGTCTCGCGCACGTGGGTGCAAGTTTACCATTGTTTCAAGAGGACCATAGTGTCAGAAAATTGAGGCTTTAGTTCGGGTGCGTATTGTTCTTCGGTGCGACTTAAACACGGGTGAATACGGCAGTGTGGGGACACAATGTGTGGCGCAGGCTTTGTGATCAGAACATGTTTTTGAAACTGTTTAGTTCCCACTTGTGCTTTTGTTGGTTGCCGGTGCAGTGGGACTTGGAATCTTGTTTGCATTGCCCATTGCATCCCGTTTCCCGTTTGTGTGTGTGTGTGTGTGTGTGTGTGTGTGTGTGTGTGTGTGTGTGTGCGTGCGTATGTGTGCGTATGTGTGTGTGTTTGTGTGTATGCGTGTGTCTGTGTGTCTGTGTGTCTGTCTGTTCAGGGATTTATTACCATTGCTCACCGTCTTCTCTTGTCCACTGACCCGTATTCACTCCAGCTGTTGAGTGGAATCTCCTTCAGTGTTGAAATTCGACAGGCTCAGAGACATCGATCACCACAAGGAGATTTACACCAGATTCTCCGTGTCATCGGATTGGTCCAGTTCTCCACTGTTCAAACGAGATGGTTAGAAGAAAAGGCTGACTCCCACCGTGCGATGACAACGTGCGTGCGTGCGTGTGTTGGGTGTGCGTGTGTGCGTTCGTGTATAGAATAGACGGAAAGTGCTGCACCCACCCACGCAACACTCGCACACGCGTTTCGTGAAGGCCAATGTGAATGGTTTTCTGCCCTTCTGGAGAATTAAATCATGCCCTGTTTGACCCTGGATGCGTCTGGCTTTGCTGTTCCTGCGTTGACTTGGCTCGGGGCTGGAGGATCACTGGCCCGACCAGTGTGAACGTGGTACAAGGCGATTTTCTGACTGGGTTGCATCCAGTCTGTCTCCAGTGTCGGACGTGGGTCTGGTACAGATTTGGGCGAAGTGAGTCCATCTATTCAAAGTGGAAGTGGCGAGAGAGAGTCCGTATCTCACACAGCGGGGGCGGGCCAAGAGGCCTGGATTTTACCTTTGTTTTTGTGCCAGTCCCACCCCATCTGATCTGATCCAACTGAAAGGTCCCTTCAGTCTTGATCCTGGGTTCACCATTGCATAGAGATCTGGACTGGTGTGTGTCCATTGACGTTGCCAGCGGTTGATTGACGTTGGTTGGTGGACATTTGTTTGCGACCCTGAGTCCAGTTCCTGCTCGATGTGCCAATGAACTCTACGTTTCTGTCCAGGCACAATTGTTTGCAGATCTGCGGCGAGGTTCACACCGCACGCAGCGAGCGCTGCGTCTCTACACAAATCCACAGTGCTGTGTCGAAGGTGTTGCACCCATGGCCTGTGCAAGGCGCAATGCCTGGCCCATCCGGTGCAAAACAGGCGTCGATGGACATAGGACCCACAGACTTCTACAGACAACAGGGAGGTTTGCAAAAAAGTCCGATATGCCCCATTTGCCATGTCAGTGACACAAATACCATTTGGTCCCTTGTCATTGGCTCTCAGTGCACATTTTGGTCATCTGTGGCACCGGTCTAGCAATTGGCGCACCGCTCGTCTGAGACCGTGCGAAACCTCGCTACTGGACGTGACGTAACCAGTGTGGAACAGGCCCCAGGCTTGGACGTTTGGCCAGCACGTAGCGTCGCAGCAAGTGTGAACGCGCCCTGAGCGTTTGTGACGTTCATTCACGGGTGGCATCGACGTTTTCGGGGAGTATTTTGTGAAGGGCAATTTCCTGTGGGGGGAAGCAGCTGTTGTTTTCTCCGTTTTCTAAAGCGGAAGTTGGCGGGAGACTGACTGACTGCCTCGTGACTGACTGACTGCGCGTGATGTTGTGCGCAGGTCCGTGGGTTCGGCTCGAACAACATTCGAACCTCTCCTTGATTCGAACACTCTTACTTAAGTGACAGGGGTTCGAATCAACCAAGAGACGAAATGAAAGTGAAAAAATAGCTCGAGCGAGATCGAGTGATTTGCACCTGGCACCATTTTGTTTGGAGTTAACAGCACCAGACAAGAGTAAATTGGACCAACACCAAGTTTTAAAGTACTGCATTCTGCCTTATCCTTGACCAAGAACAAATCTACAGACCAAATATGAATACAATTGGGCGCCATTTTCACGGAGAAACTGTTGTACACAACTTTTGGTAGACCAAATATGAACACAAAATTTTGAGCACCGTTTTCATGGAGGAAGTGCTGTACACAACTTTTGGTAGACGATGCCTGTTGTGCTTCACGCTTGACCAGTACCCGTTGCAAATCACCAAAATGGACAGTGTGTTGGTGGGTTTGTCAGTGGTTACGCACACGACACGTGTGTGTGCATGTATCGAGCGATTCAGAGTTGAGTATCAGCGCAGGACGAGTTGGTTTGTGGTCTCCAGTGTTTGCTGAACACGACTGTTTTGGTCGTTTCTGCGTGGTGTGGTGAGATGCCTTGAATGGACTTGTTTTTCTGCACCGCGAAGACGTTGATTGTGAAGAACGTGACAAACCAGTCACGGAAGGAGGCCATTTTGTAGAAACATGAGAAACACTGGCTGCTGCTGGTGTTCGTTCACACTGGGTGCGTCCTGGGTCACGTGTTCACACCAGAAGCGTGGCGTGTGACATGTTCACACTGGATGCTTCTCAGTGTACGTCAGGCCTGCTCTTCAAAAGCGTCGTGAGTTGCGTCCTTTTCCCCAGGTCAACAGACGCTGTGTTGCCAGGGACGACGCAGCGCTCATTGACGTGACGCAATTTTTGACGTCGTCCCAAGCAACGTAGCGTCCACTGTGTCCCTGAGTCAGTGACCCTTTAGTGCGTTGTGCTGGGGTGGAAATCTTTTGGTGCGAAACACGTGACGCACCCAGTGTGAATCTGGTCCCAAGAAAGCCAATTTGAAGAAACCTGAAGAATGTAGCAGATGCGACGCAGCACGCACGCAGTGCTCATGAGTCACACGTCTCGGTACGTCAGGGTCGGGGCGCGCTACTGTTTGTTGCCCCGTTGCCATGGTATTTCTTGTCCCGTTGCTAAGGAGTCGTTTAGTTGCCAAGTTTGCGCGCTTGATTTGTGGTCAGGTGGAAAGTTGAGTCTGGGCAGCGCCAGACTTACAGGAAATTTGTTAGCGTTGGTTGTACTTATGTGTGTGTGTGCGTGTGTGTGTGTGAGTGTGTGTGTGCGTGTGAGAGAGTGTGTGTGCCACATGAACTGTGGCCAACAGCTGACATGAAGGTTCAACGTGCGAGTCAATCCATGCAGAACTTCTGGGCTGTGTGCGTGTGTGTGCCGTACGACGTGGACTGTGCATCGTGTGAGCAACAGTTGAAATGTGCGTAGATTCAATGTGCTTGAAAGTCAATCCACTTTGGGACGAACAATAACCGAATCTGAATCACGTGGAATTGTGTTAATGCAGTTCGTTTGTGGTCAATAAAACGAAGCTTATGTTGGGAACTGGATGTGTTGCGTGCGTGTGAACTCCAAAGCTTATTTCACCCTGGACGCGTTCGTGCCTTGCGTTGTGTCAGCGGCCGTCAGAAAATTTTATGTACGTAAGGGTTCATTTACACACGCTGGGAAAATGACAACAATGTCAACGAGACCTTTGCTCGAGAATTGCATGGTTGAAGAGGAACCACCTTTTTCAGCGTGTGTTTCCTCACTGAGAGGCTTTGTAACCGCAGCATTGCAGACTTTATTCGCTCCCCCCCCCATCAAGCAAAAGACGCCCCCGATACCGTTGTGAAGTAACACGCAGGAGACAGGAGGGCGTGCGACGTACAGGCGTCAGAGACGACCTCCATCATAGTGCTTGTCCCCCCCTCCCAACGCACAGACGCTACGCACGACGCAACGTCGTGAGATTTGGCGATGCTGCGCAGCGTAACGCGTGACTCCGACGCGCATGACGCACAACACCGGGACGCCACGCGTGACGCATCTAGTGTGACCCAGACGTCATAATTAGTTGATCTGAGTCAATAGAATTAGAAGGTCACGACAGTGATAGCATTGATTTGCTCCAAGCTGCCAGGCTGACATGTTTTGCACCGGGCTCTCTGATTGGCTGTTATGGTTCAGTGGTTACTCGGGTGCGTGTCACGTGGCGTGTCACGTGGGATACGCTTGAGTGAATCCAGGACCCGGTGGCGGGGGAGCAGCCTCGGTCTCATCGGCGTGCAACCCTCAGAGGCTTTTCATGGTGGTGGGGGCGCAAAATGTGTTTTTTTTTGGGGGGGGGAGCAGAGTGCTCCAAGGTCAGAGTTGTCCATGTGTGTGTGTGTGTGTGTGTGTGTGTGTATGTATGTGTATGTATGTGTGTGTGTCTGTGTGTGTTTAGGGTGAGAGGAGTCAGCCTCGGGTTGTAAAGGCCTGTCCTGTGAAGGAACCGACGTAGAGAGTTTTCCTGTTTGGTTTCGGGCCCTGACCCCACAGGGCGCGGGGAACGGAGGGGGGGTGCGACTTCAGGGGCTCGCTTCTGCTTCACGCATGTTGTGGGAGGGGGACGTGGGCTGCACCTGTGGAACCGGGCCATGACCACGGAGGGCGGAGTTGGCACCAGTGATTTATCCTGCTGCTTCGTGTGTAGAACCAGTCCCGTTGTACCGAGCTTGGGCTCCATGTCTGTCGGTGTGGATGGAGGTAGTAACGTCAGCGTCAACGCTGTCTGAATTTGAACCGAGAGAAAGAGTGGAAAAGTGCGTGTTGTTGTGTCCGGGTTGAGCTTGGTGTCTGAGACTCGTGCTTTCAACGTTGCCTCAATGCACCGAGCAAATGGCTCCTGCCGCTTGTGGCAGTGGGTGCGTTGTGCGCTGTGTTCACGTGCAGGTCAGTTGACGCTGCGTGTACTTGCCACATTGTTCCCTTGACTTACACAGGGGTGTGACGTAGTGCTTCACACATCCAGGGTGAAACCAGCCTGAGACGTCACATGACACAAGTTGCGTTGTGCGCTGCGCACCATTGACGTGCACACAGGACGCAAGTCACGTCCATAGGGATGCAGCCCTCATTGACTTATTCAGAGATGCAGCACCAAAAGATTTGTACAAGGATGCAGTGCCCATTGACTTGTGCAGGGATGCAGCACCCATTGACTTGTGCAGGGATGCAGCACCCATTGACTTGTACTGGGATGCAGCACCCATTGACTTGTACTGGGATGCAGCACCCATTGACTTGTACAGGGATGCAGCACCCATTGACTTGTGCAGGGATGTAGTGCCCATTGACACATGTCCACTCTTTGACAGTGACGCCACGCATCAAGACTTCACTGTGAAGCAGGCCTTCCAGGTGGAGCAGGCCCCTGAGTGAGTGTTCTTCCGGCGCGTAATTTGTAGGGTGATGGAGCGGTGCCTGGCCTGACTTCAACTTCAATAACTGTGGAATTATTGTGAACGGGTGTTGTCAAAAAGAACACTCAGTGTTGATGGAGCGTTGTGTGGTGGAGGGTACCGAGGTGTCCCGGGTTGTCGCAGTATTCAGGTGGGGCCTCGCACCCCCTGGATCCAGCTGGGGCACGTTTTGCATTGAATGAGCAGGGCGTTATGTTCCTGTACAAATGCATTGGTGGGACCGCATGCCGCACAAAATGCGTGGTGCATTGCAGCCCAGAACAGTGCAGTGGGTACTGCGTCGCCACTGGCCAAACGGGCCACGTGGAGTCATTCCGAATCTGCCTTCTGCCCAAATCCTGCTCTTCTGGGATTTTTGGACCCTTGTGCAGGGTCCTCCAGACCTGGGTGGGGGACCCCTGCCACTGGATCCGCATTGAAGGATCGGCTCGGCTCCAGCGCTGACTGGTGCGATTGGGCTGAGATTGCGCGGGCCTGAGTGGTTCGCCTCACACCGGGTCTCTCTCCCTACTGCCGGAGCATGATGGGGTCGGAGACGGGAACGACCCGCAGACACGCGATTCGGCGACTCTCACTGCGGCTCCCTCCCTCACCACGGGTCTCTCACTCTCACTGCGGCGCTGCATGAGAGGCAGGGCCGGCTTCACGGGGGTCGCGTGGACATGCAGGTTCAATGGACTCACACTGCGGCTCTCTCTCTCTCTCTCTCTCTCTCTCTCTATCTCTCTCTCTCTCTCTCTCTCTCTCTGTCTCTCTCTTGCTCTCTCCCTCTCACTCACTCCCTCTCTCTCTCTCACTCCTCTCTCTCTCCCTCTGTCTCACCCCCTCCATCTCTCTTTCTCTCTCACTCCCGCTGCTCTCCCCCCCCTCTATCCCTCCCTCCCCCTCTCTCACTCACACTCTCTCTCTCTCTCTCTCTCTCTCTCTCTCTCTCCCACTCTCCCCCTCCCTCCCTCTCTCCCACACCCGGGCATTCAGACAGTCGTGTGTGTGTTTGTATGGTGACCAAAGGGTCTGTTGGGGACACAATAGTGGGCGGACCTGTTTTTGTTTGCTGAAGCTGTTCTGTCGTGTCCCGGAACATGAGGAGGCAGCCTCCATTAAAACATCAAGTCAGTGAACTCCACGTCGGAAGAACGTCGTATTCGACGACGTGGCGTCAATTGGCTGATTTAGGGATGCAACGCACGACGCCGCCAGCCTGAAACAAGAGTGCACAACACCTTTTGGTGTGACACCGGCCTCAAGATCGTCCTGCGCGTCAGCGTCGCAGTGGGTGCGCCAAGCGTTGCGTCTCTGGGCAAGCGATGAGCGTTGTGTTGTGTGGGACCCCACAGTTCTAAGCACCCATTGCCTCTTTCTCAGACGTACCTTTAGGTTATTTTCACCCTGTGGTACTCCACTGGTAGCGAGGCCACGGTGCGCGCACGGGCGGAACAAACGAGATTTCACGAGATCTCGCTGTGTTTTGACACTCGGTGCCTGAAGCGTGCATCTCGTATTCAGGGGAACGGAGTCATTCTGAGGGCCATTGTCGCCACGGTTAATATCCCCGTAACTTTTTACCGTCTCCCCTATTGTGGAGAACACAATGGAAGTTGCACTGGGACCCGGAGCGTCTGGGGAACGACAACAGGTTGTGATGTTGATGATGATGGAGCAAATGCATTGGCTGCGGAGCAGGGAGAACGTGCGTTTTCGGGCGTATTCAGTGCACGGGTTACCGCCGGGTGTTGTCTGCACGTGCTCAGTGCAATCACCAGTGTGTGAGTGTGTGTGTGTGTGTGTGTGAGTGTGTGTGAGAGAGAGTGTGTTTGTGTTTGAGAGAGAGAGAGAGAAAGAGAGAGTGTGTGTGTATTTGAGAGAGGGAGAGTGTGTGTGTGTGTGAGAGAGAGAGAGAGAGAGAGAGAGAATGTGTGTGAGAGAGAGAGAGAGTGAGAGAAAGAGAGTGTGTGTGAGAGAGAGTGTGTGTGTGTGTTTGTGTCTGTGCACCCCAGCCAAACAGGGGAGTCCAGCAGTAGTACCCCCCAGTCCCCGCCCGCGAGTTCTGTCCACGTGTTGAAAATTTGTTTCTTTCACCACTCCCTCCCCATAGGCATCAACCCTCACCCAAATCCACGATCAGACCCCATTTCTTCTGTTCTTCTCGTTTCCTTTGGCGCGTTGCCCGTCGTTATGGGATGTCCCCGCCCATTTTGACCGGCTCCCGTGGTGTCGGTTGCCATAGACACGGACGTGGGCTCTCCCCTTGCCCGCGTCTCCGGGGACGGAGGAAATGTGCCCGGAATCCGCCCGCAAAGCCGGCGCGCCGGGCGAGAGGCTTTGTTCTTTACTCGGACGAGGATGGCCCTCGGGTGAGGATGACAGCAGTGGATCCAGGGGTGGTGGTTCCAGGGGTCACAGGACCCAGCAGATACAGGGGTGAAGTGCATCCAGGGGTTCAATGGATCCTGAGGTTCAGTGGATTCTGGGTTCTAGCAGATCAAGGGATCTGGTGGGTCCAGGGGACCCAAGGATCCTGGGCCCGAGCAGGGGGATCCAGAGTCCAGTAGATCCACGATGTCCCACCTGCTTGCCTCCCTCTCCTGAGAAAGTACTTTCGGACGTCTTGTGCTGGAAGACGAGAAATATTCTGAATTTTCCCAGGTTGAAATGCTAAGTACTTGAGTTTGGGGATTTTCACCCAAGGTTTGCCCCACAACCGCTGACCTCCATGATGGAACCTGTCTGGAGCCAGCTGACCCAGGGGGATCAAAAGACTGCAAAAAGAAGGTAATTTTCCCAGAATGACAGTTTCTTGGGTTCAAAGGGTGCCAGAGCCTTGGCGGATCCGCCCCCGCGGAGGGAGGAAAGGAAGAGCCGCGGGCGGCGTCATTTTCCGGGGACCTTCCGGAAGCGGGAACAGCGGCGGCGTGTGATTGGATGAGAGGTGCCCGCGGCGACGCGCGGCGCCACCGGAAACGAGGCTGCAGCCTCGCAGTCAGAGAAACACACCAAGACGAGGCTGATTGTGGAAAAGGTGTTTGTTTGAAAAGGAAAAGCTTGTCAAAGCTGCTTCCACCCCAAAAATAAACGATGCTACCGGCAGTTTGTCTTTTGCCTGACGTCGAACACTAAGAAAACTGTGTTTGCCATTGCAGGCCGGCTTCACGCCAGATGTATCTTGAGTTCTGTCTCTGCGCATGTCAGTACGCCTCGCAAAGAGAGACGCGACGCGCTGGAAACGTTATGCCAGTCCGTGTGCAGTTCAGTGATTGCGTCCAAAAATGATGGAAGCAACGCAAAACTCATCTCATGTTGGACAGTTCCAACTGACCAAGAGGGTGCACGCATGGGTTTTGAGCCTGTACCAAGGCACTGCGGGGTCAGAGTTGCCTCCTGGATGCCGAGTCGGAGCGTCTGCGTGTGCGTCTACGTCGTGGTCAGCGAAAGCTGCCAATTGGCAGACGCAGCCTGAGGCTCGACACGTAGAGTATCGCGTAGTGCGCAGATGAGGCCACTTCCCGTGGGGGGAAGAGACGGAAAAAACTGAGGCCACTTCTCTTTGGGAGGGGGAGGGCGGAAGAAATGCTGTCTCTGTGTCAGCGGCCGCAGGAAAGTGACTTCAGACGGGAGACTGTGGACACAGCTGTCGTTTGTGTTGAGAGCAACGGGAACAACGGGAAAACGTGTGGGGGAATTGTGTGCGTGTCTGTGTGTGTGAGAGAGAACTAGTGAAAGAGAGGGAGAAAATGGAGAGAGAGAGAGAGAGAGAGAGAGACTGCGTGTGTGTGAGAGAGAAAGAGAGAGAGAGAGAGAGAGAGAGAGAGAGAGAGAGAGAGACCGCGTGTGTGTGAGAGAGAAAGAGAGACAGACCGTGTGTGTGCGTGTGTGTGTGTGTTGCTGCTACCAGTCTGCTGCAGGGGGATAACTTCTCATCTAAAGTCGGAGATACGACGTACGATTGAGGCCGAGGCGTGCTGTTGCGGCGTACGTGTGTGCGTGCGTGTGGAGCGTGTGTTTGCGCGCTTGCATTTTCTTTCTGTTGGTGTGATACCAGGTGCTCTGACTCTTTGTGACATTCAGACAGAAAAGGTACACCGAAATTTCTTCTTTGCGAGTGAAAACTGCTCGCGTTTGTGCAGAACCGCAGACTTGCTCCACATTTTAATTCTGCGTCAGTGGTGCCGAAAGTTTGAAAAAAAAATGTTTGGCGTCTGAATTGGGGCGACATGTTTGTTCGTTTTGCTGAGAAATCTGCCCAACGCGCCGTGAAACGAACGAATCAGTGTGAAAATGAATGAAATCAAACACATTTTCAACGCTTGGAATGAGATTTCGCACCATCAACGATGGCTGCCTGAAACGACGAGTTCACAAGGAACGCGTCACGCGTCGCGTCCTTGGTGAAGGGCACAAGGGTACGACGGCGTTGACGCAAGTCGTGGTTGAAAACAGAAAACAGGAGAACAAATGTTGCCCCTGACGACACACCAAAAGTTCCAGCTGTGGCACAACCTCAGAGATCGTGGAGGAACATTGCTGTCAGTACAAACTCAGCTGTCAAACACAAGCCCAGGAATAGACCCGTCAAAACGGCTGCAGTTGAGATTCACGTGACCGTGCCAGAATGAGGCTCCTCCAGAACGCCCAGTGAAGCGGTCACATCTTGGCGCCACCTGCTGTTGCACCTTGGAAACTCGATCCTTGTCGTTACCGCGAACCTCCTTCCGACTCAAGACGATTATGTGGCAGACGGTTCACAGAAGGTTTGTTGGAGTCAGCAAGAACATGTCCACACGCAACAACAAACAAGATGAGACTGATGAAAGCACCACTGTCCCCACCAGATGGCGTGACAAAACAGTCACGTGACCAACATCAACCAATTAGCACAAAGAAAAGATGTCACAAGAAAACAACGAACCGTTGTATCGGAATCGAATCACTGAACGTCCGAAGTTATTCGCAAAACTCAGAACTTGCGTTTCGTACTTGTCACACTGTTCATTCGCTCCATCTGAGCTGGAGTGGACACTGGCTGCGCACAGTGAATTGCTCAGGAACGCAGCTGTGTCACGTGTCTACAGAGAACGCGGGTTCTGAATAGGCTCGCGTGACGCCATCTCGTCTCCGTCCCCGGTCCCCGTGACCCTGATTATCGCTCAGGTTCCCGTTCTCCTATTGGGAGTGGTTCACACAGGACGCGTCGCGTGACGTCAACAGACGCTGCGTCGCACTGGGTGAGTCACGCGTCGCATTTCCCAGGGTTCTGTGTCGCAACAGATGCTTCTTGCGCACGCGTTGCGCATGTGCTCAAGTCAACGCACGCTGCGTCGCGCTTGACGAGTCGGACGTTGCGTCCTTGGACGCTGTGTTGTCGCGCTTGCGACGTAGCCGCCCATTGACGTGTTCTGGGTTGCCACTGCTGACGCAAGCAGTGTGATCTCGGTTGCGTGATACGAGGTCTGCAGCGGTGTAGGATGGAGGAAGGAAATGATCCTTTCACAATTACACAAAAGTAGAGACCTCCGTGTGACGTGACGCGACATGACGTCACGTGACAGTGGAATTGAGCCGCACTCACGCTTGCGCAAAGCCCGTTTCACACCGGGTGCGTTATGCATCGCATCTTTTGCGCAAGCAGTTGGGCGAGATGTTGCTGTATTTGACCTTGAATTCCCCAACTGAAAATAAACCTTGAATTAGTCACACACACGAATGTGTCAAAAAATTGTGTACCAGATTTTTGGGGTCAAACTGGGGGTGCGACTTGTACGCGGAGTTTTACGGCAGCTACGTCGTTCCAGTTTCCTTATGTCAACGTTGACGTCATGCTGACGCACACATGTCCGTTGTTGAGATCCATGGAAACGTGATGTTACGTTGGCGTCCTTCAACGTCGTGTCACATTGACGTCTTTCAGTGCATCAAAGGAATGAATTTTGTCCCCATCTACTCTGAAATGGAATCAAAGGAAAAATAATCGTGTCCATTGTGTGAAGTCCATCTCGAGCAGAATGTAGACCACCTGTCCTTCTGATGCCCTCATCAGCTTTGGATCCGGTCTCATCCGATTACACGTGTCTTACTAAACACCTCACGGGCGTTTGTGCTTCGTACCCACAAAGCTTGTCCGAGCCAGGACAGCTGTGCAGCGTTCCCTGCCCCCCACGTGCGCCAGCGCACTGCACACCACGGGTACCCCAAGGTCACAGCGCACCAAGAAGAGACTCACACGTGCGAATGGACAAGGCAATGGAGTGTGTCTGGTGGGTTTCACATGGAAATGCTGGCTTTTACCACAGCGTCTTACCTCTCCCCATTCACACCACGCGCACCAGCGCACATGTACACAAAGGCGCACCAAAATGGGTCTCACACTTGCGCACGGTTGTGTTCACATTTGCCCGCAACCTGGAAACTCAGACGCAAACGTAACTTTTGACTATCACAGCATGCCAAAAGTTACGTTTGCGTTTGCGTTTCCAGGGCTGCGGGCTGTTGATGCGCCAACCATGTACGTACCGCCATGCTTGGGGTCTGGACCTCAACCAGGCACGCGCATCGTGCATGTCCTGGCGCACAGTGTGAACAGGGGTCACTCAGCATCCTCTCACAGACATTGCGCTCTGGACCCACAAGGTTTCCCAGAACCACGTTTGGTGTGTGACTCCGGCCTGGAACTGAGCTGGGAGCCTGGAGCCTGGGGATTGGAGGGCGCTGAACACAGGAAATCTCGCGTGAACTCCGTGTGCAATGAGATCTGAGTCCCCGCCAAGGGTGTTGAGCTTTTTCTGGAGCCTGGGTGGTGGAGCTTTGGGGTCCGAGTCCCCACCACGGTGTTGAAATCTTCCTGAAGCCTGAGATGTGGCGGCGTGAAATCGCGTGTGAGTAGTGGGTGAGCGCCGTGTCCAACAAGGTCTGAGTCCCCGCGCCCGAGGGGTTGAGCCGTCCCCGGAAGGCTGGGCGGCGGAGCCGGGGAGACAGGGGCGGGAGGGTCCGGGAGTCTGGGGTTGCGGGGCCGGGGTCTCAGCCCCGCCCGGGATGTGGAGCTCTCCCCGGAGCCTGAACGGTAGAGCCGAGGGGGGGGGAGAGGACGGGAGGGTCCGGGAGAGAGGGGGCGGGAAGGGTCCGAGGGAGGGGAGGGTTTTCAGGCCTGCGCTGCGTGCAGAGTTCTCCCCGGAGCCTGGGCGGTGGAGCCGGGAATGGAGGGTCTCAGCCCCGCCCGAGGTGCGGAGCCTCTCCCGGGGGAGGGTCTCAGCCCCGCCCGAGGTGCCGAGCCTCTCCCCGGAGTCTGAGCCGATTCGCCCGGGATCGGAGCCTTTGATGCGGGAGCGGCGAGAAGAGCGCTTTCATCAGCGCGGCGGTGCAGCTGCGCAGGGCGGCTTTGATGTGAGCCCGGTGGGCAGGGCGGGATCCGGGGGAGGAGTGGGGTGGGGAGGGG
>JAAUXT010107539.1_pt1 | contig 14492 bp, 13 predicted proteins | sample 7278171 | NCBI WGS metagenome assembly JAAUXT01 (sample SAMN14350112, study PRJNA611818) | marine sediment metagenome | isolation source: surface marine sediment (1.8m) | place: French Polynesia: Moorea | collected 2018-08 | reverse complement strand
GCAATCTGGGACGGGGATGCTGGGCAGGACGGAACAATGAAGGGAGTTGCTCACTGTGGGTGCTCAGGGTCAATCCTGCGCTCAAGAGTTGGGTTTGTGACTCGTGGACTCTAAAACCCATTGCTGAACATTTAGACGTTGTCTCAGTCATCTCTCTCTCTCTTTCTCTCTCTCTCTCTCTCTCTCTCTCTCTCTCTCTTTCTCTCTCTCTCTCTCGCACACACACACACACACACACACACACAATATGCGAGCGCAAGAATTGTCCCTGAGACGTGACTTGGCTGAATTTGATTCAACACCCAGAGGGTTCAAGACTGTTACCCACACAGGCTCGTAAAAAGGTCGCGAATTACTTGCACCGAAGGTTTTTATTTGAACCAATTTCATGTGGAAAGAGATGCATAAATATATGCATTTGCCTGTTATGGATCGCTTCTGAAACACTGCACTGTTGCATTGTTGCAGCGATGAGAGTTGTGCTTCAGACGGCGATGAACCGACGCGCCACAAAACCTTGCGGGAACCTGCCGTCTCTTCTGGTGTGTATCCCTGCTGTGTGAACTTCAGTCAGCTTATGTTTTTCTTCTTTCACAACGGTATCAGTTTTTGTCATGGAATAGTGACCACAGTGTGTGTATTTGCAGAACGTGCAAGCAACATCTCATTCGACACGTCTTGCGAGCACAACAAATCTGAATCGTGGTTGAGTCAGTGGAATCTGTTTGAAGATGAAACGTACGAGTTCTTTTGAATTCAGTTTCTTTTCTCAACGAGTCATTTCAGTGTCACAGCTGCTCAATTCTCTCGCACAACATTCAATTTGCAATGCAGATATCAACACATTCAATCACTCCAGGTCGTTCCCGAACAAAATGAACATTTCGTTTCAGAGATTTTAAAAATGTGCGAGATACAAGCTCGACGGTTTTCGATCTTCAGCTGCAAGTCAAACGTCTCGCAGAAGAAAACACAAAGTTACGCGATCAGCTGAGAACGAACGAGGAGATTTCGTCCAACTTCGTTCAGGAATTGGACGAATTGCGTGACACAGTGAAAAAGTTTGTTCCGTTTCGAACTTTGGTGACTGGTGACAGGTGCACATTCTGCGCTGGGACTGTTGAAGACGTTTGCAGTTTGTTTCAGTTGGTATGTTTTCTTCTCCTCTGGCAAAAAACAATTTCCACACTGTGTGTGTGTGTATGTGTGTGTGTGTGTCTGTGTGTGTGTAAACAGACCCTTGCATCAGCTGACGAAACACTGGCCAACAGTGAAGCTGTCAACCTGACAAGTGACTCATGCAAGAAAGAATCTTCACCGGAACTGTTGTTTTGACGTTGGTATTTTGTGTTCTTGTGGGAACACAACGCCAGAAATGGGTGAAACGCAACATTTTGATGTTTCGTATCCAACCTGTCTAAAGTGCACGATCAGTGCAGCTCATCGTCAAGTTGTAGTGCACTGGTGTAAGGAATCACGGGTGGACGTCGGTGTGAAGAGAACGTGAGCTCTCCCCTCCTTTTCCGTGCTGTTGCTGCAGTATTTATGCCCGCGGCATTCCGTCGAACCTCATGGTGCAATTGATCACGATAAGGTGGTTAGAGTTGTCCAATATGTGTGTGAACAGTTCAGAAAGGAAAAAACAGAGGGGCTGGGTCATTTTGTTGCTTTTGGCTGAAAGCAATGGAGTGAAGCATTGCTTTTGGCTGAAAGCAACAAGATGCTTGGTTGCCCCCAACAGCTGTTGAATTTCCTATATACGAGTGCACAGCAAGTGCAGCAGTTCAGTTCATTCTGATTTGCCGGGGGGGGGGGGGGTTAGCCCATTCATTTCGTGGCTTTTGGGCAAATGCAATGAAATGAACCATTCCTCCTGGCCAAGATCAACTCATTTGATTGCTTTTCGCTCAAAGCAATGACATTAACCGTGGTTTACTTCACCCATAATCCCTGCTAATCAAAATGAACTGAATGGTGAATTTCTCTGGGAAGAAAGTCTGGCCTCTTCGCTGGCACAATGGGTGTTTCGAGTGCAACTGTAAGGTGCCGCGGGCTTTCATCTCTTGTTTTATTGTGCAAACGTGTCAATTAGCGTCTGTCGTGATGGTGTTTCCACAAGTTTAGAGCAGAATTTCTGCTATGCTACCTTGTCCTTGCCACAGATTGCACTTGTTTGTTCAGGTATCACCACCTGGTTGAAAAGCATCGGGCGTTGCAAGCAGAAAATGAAGACTTGAAATCAGCCTGGAGTTCGACGGAGGAGATTCGTTTGTCTCTTGAAGACAAGTTGGAACACTTGATGAAGGAAAAGTCGTGCTTAGAATCACACGTCCAAGACATTCAGAAACAGGTGAGTGTGCTTGAGAAAAGCACGTGAACAGATTAGTTTGAGAGGACTGTTGGAGTGCAGTGTCTTTAGATGTTACCTGTCAACGACTGGGTGTTGGTTACCACTCCCGTTGTCCTCGTTTCAAGTTGCTTCTGGGCATGACCGAACTTGAGCAGAGCGAAAAGCGTCAACAAGAATTGCAGCGGGAAGCACACGAGCAAAAGGTTTGTTATGTGTGATTTGATTCGTTCTGATCAACGACCGATAACGCATCACTCAGAAGCACTTAAACGTGGTTTTTCACTTCGGATTTCAGACGCAGTTTGACGCTGTTGTAGCGAGAAATAAATCAGCCGAGATCCAGTTCATCGAGGTAGAGTGTGTCTGCTTGGCAATGTTTTCGCACTTGGACTGGTCGGTGGAATTGACAAGATTTTTTTGCACGCGTGGGCCAGACCTGAGTGCCTTTGAGACCCACCCCAAGAACGGAAAATGTTCACATAATCTGGCCAAAACAAAAAGAAATCAGAAGTACTATGTGTGCTGGGTCCCCCTCTCATTAAAAATGTGCTAACTCCAGCCAGCAATGGGGAAATTTGATGTCAGAAATCAATGTGACACCCCTCTTCTTGTGGAAGCAAAACTTAGATGTCAGAGGGACAACGCCTTTTGCCACTTTAGTTCACTTTAGTTCATGACGGCCATGTTGCTGGCTTGGCTTGTATCTGCACTGCAAATGTGTTGTTTTTTCTTTTTAGAAATGTCATCAGTTTGAGCAACTTCAGGAAATGGCGCAAGATCTAAACAGCATTTGTGAGGTAGTGTTCCTGTGCTTCGCTGCTTCCTTCGTGTGGAATTGTGCATGTTTGTCGAGAACAAATGAATTCACAACTTGTGTTGAAATCAACTGCTTTCAGGTTTTGAAGAAGGAGAGATCTGAGTTCAAGCTGCAACTTGAAGATACTCAACAACAGCTCCTTGAGTGCGTTTCTTGTGTCCAACATCTGGAATTCTTTTGAAGCCAGAGCAGGTTTTGGAAATAGAAAGCGAAAGTGGTTTGTCTTTAGAGTTATTGTGGAAAGAGTCCTGCACACCCCCTGAAACAGGAAGAGGCGGGGGAACGTCTGGATGTGTCCACGCTATCCTCCAGTTACAGAATATGGCAGCGTATGGTCATGACATGGAATTTCGAGCAGCCCAAAAATGGTTCGCGTGTACCTCATGTCTGCACTGTAGTGCACTGTAGACGACTCGCAGTTCTTGTCACTTTTGTTTTCCACACTCATCTTCAGAGTTCGAATTGAGGCGCAGAACTTCAACAGTTCCGCAAGGTTGGCGTCTTTCCAACTTGGTGCCGAGAACGTTAGCGACGATGAGGACTTGATGCCTGTGAAGCCGCAGACGCCGCCGCCGGGTGCCAGCACTCCATCGCTCTGCACTGAGCTCCAGAAGTCCATGGTCAGTTTCTAAAATTCACAATTGAAAAACAAACAAAAGCAGTTTGGGGAGTGCATCACATGAAGTGGGAAACCATTGGGAGAGGTCCCGTTGCCTTGAGAGGTGGATTGTCCTGGCATGGGTTCTGTCATGAGTGCTTCGCCAACAGGTTGTCTGGAGAAATCGCCACACTTGAACCACAGGGAATCATCGAAAAGCAACTTGGACCCCACACTCCCTTTGGTTGACCTTAATGTCATTCGTGAACTTGTTCAAGTTGGCCTCGAAGATCAAGTGACGAGCAGGCACACAAACACTCCGGAGTACCTCCAAGGCATCTGCTACATGTTCAATTGTTGTCTCCCACAGAGTCGAGAAGACAAGCTGCCATTTCCCATGAGTTCCAAGGAAATGGAAGATTTCATCGGGAACACACCTGAGCCTCAGACGTCCTGTCGTGATCGTGACGGCGATTTGGAGGAAGAATTTGTGAGTTTTTCCCATGATGTCACACAACTCAGATTCGCTGCGAAGTTTGCATCTTGGTGTAAATAGCCTGGGCGGTGATTGCAGGCACTAAAGGCAGAAGGCGCGCATGACTGCATCGCGCAACGGCTCGTGCAGCTGGGGCAGCTGCGACATCCAGATGGCGCCGTTGCGGTGGAGGGGACAACGTCGGACGGTAACGAGAACCTCCTGAAGGACGAAGTGACCAGTGTCCCCAAAGAGCAAGACGTGCAGCTCGGGTACATCACAGCTTCTTTTCTTTCTGAGCCAGAATTTTGCCACAATATGATTTTCTTGAAGACTTCCAAAGGCAGAACGATGTGAATGTCGATACGACCTCTTGCAGGAATACCAGTGTGGGTGCACGTCTGATAGAAAATTTCACTTTCATACCAAGTGTTTCTATTCCCATGAAGAACTCCCAGGATTTGGACGTGTGAGATGCAGTGATGTGTCGGGTTGATCTCGATTGATCAAGCATGGCCCAACTGTCGGCAAAAGTCGTTTTAACATACTCTCTCCTCTCGTGTGGCGTGCGCGCTTCTCTTTCGTTTGGTACGAACATGTTTGCTGTTTCTACAAAAAAATTCGGTCGTGACCAAACACCACATGAAGTCGTTTCTATGGAGGTTTTACACGTGTACAATCGTGACGATTTGAGTGTCAAGTAGTCCTGAAGTCACCTGCGCGAACATTGAACACAGATGAGTGTTTCTTGGTTTGATGAACAAGAATAGGGAACCAGATGTGAAATTCACGGCTAGTTGTCGAGAAGAATGTCGTCTGACACAGCAGTGACTTTGTTTTCATCGTGTGCTGCAGGAGGAACATGAGCCCCGTGATAATTGTTGCAAGTTGAAGGGAGAAGTTTTCACGCTTGAAGTGAAACTTGATCCACAAGCAAATTGATTCGGAATAATTTGCTGTTTTTCTTCTTGAACAGGATTTTGAAGCTGGACGATTTCATGCAGCACGCTTCAGGTTGGTGTTGTATCCTGTCTTCGAGAAAAAAGCGACGCCAGTTTCGAAAGAAAAGCACCAACGCCATCGTGTGCGAGCATGTTGTCCTCTTTTCCTGCACCTCTGTATTGAGCTCCGTCTCAGACACAAGTCAGTTGTCTCTCTTCTTGGTTGGTGAAGTAACGCGAGGGTCTAATTTTGATTTTCTGCCACGGATGCAGACATCAACGAAGACTCAGCAGTCAAGAACAAAACCTCGGAGGAACTGGAACTGTTGGAGGCTCGTTTGGTGGAGCGCGTCGACCAGAACATGCAGCGGAGGCTTACGCAACTTGGCTCGCAGATCATCGTGGAGACGCAGGTGAACCAATCAACGTGGCTCTTGCGTTTCGCGTTCGTTTCCTCGGTGGTCGAAATCATCTGAATGTGTGACAAACTGTCTCTCACTTCACGTGTGATCGTTTTGGCCTTCTCGTGAGTACTTTTGTTGATTTACTCTCAGAAGCAGATGGGCATGAAATTGAGGCATTGTCTTTGCAACAGCAGTGAATTTTTCAGCTCAAAGACTCCGACCACCTCCGAACTCAGCTTGCGTCGCTGACGGAAGAACTGGAAAGTGTGCAGAAAGAGCGAGTCTCTCTACAAAGCCAGCTGCTAGGCCTGCTAAGGTAAGATTCAAGTTTTTGTCCTCGAATCTCTTATTTCTTCGGGACCTGCGTAGCTTTACAGGAAACTGAAAACCCTCTGAACGTCAAGACTGACACCACTCGGGAGCCTTGCCGGTGGAAATCCGATGCCGGCTGCTTGTAGTATTGCAGCTGTGAGCTTTGAGAGTGAACTGAAGGAGGGAGAAGTGGCGCTAATAGCTTTTCTCGCAGCTTCTCCTCATAACACACTTTTAGCTAACCAAATTAAGAGCTTCGTAGTGCTCACTGCAGCGGGGAAGAGTGACGGACTTTCTTTTTGCGCGGGCGATAAAGTTGCGGGATGAGCGTTTTCATATCCTGTCAGTTTGCTGTATGAGTTGCGTTTTGAGTTTTTGTAAACGGTCGAGAGAACTCGTGCGCAGTGTGGGAGTACACGACGTATGTGCGTGGCCTCCTCGGTGGCGCATTGCTACTAAGGGAAAAAGAGTGTTCGCGTAAACTTTGAAGAAGATGTGAGAGAGATATTTTTACTTCTCAGAAGAGCAGTCTCATTATGAACCGCCTCCTGTCATATCTCTGCGTGACAGGAGAATTGAGTCTTGTTGCGCATGAAAAGATGAAAAAGAGCAGTGAAAGACCTGGTTCAGTTTGCTTCTTCGCTTCCGTGGTCGCCAGGGGAACGCGACCTTTTCTACATTCTGCTGCCAGATCCAATTCTGTCGATAACTCAGTAGACCCTATTGACGTGCAAGAAATGTACATTCGAGGGAATTCTGACGGGAGCGCTGGTTGGTGGATGAAGTAGGGTTTTGGGAGACTTTTTTTGCGGAACTGGAGCGTGTTTGTGGAACTGGACAGTGCGGGCCACAGAGAAATCAATGCAAAACTGTGATGCTGTTCTTTTTTTTCGCTCCAGAGGCGAAATCCGCCCGTAATCCCAGCAAACACTCTGCGCCGCAATATCCTGCGCGTTTGTACACTGCCAATGGGCAACAAGTAATTCGATTTTGGAAGCTGAAATGAACGATTGTTCGCCAAGAAATGTTGCATGGTCATTGTTGCACACGTACCTTTGGTCCAAAAGCCTGTGCACCTCACACTGAAAGGTTTGATTTTTTTTTTTTTTTCGATCGAGTTTTCCATTTTTGCTTTCTGTGAGTAGAACGATCACAAGGCACAAACCATAGAGGAGTTGCACTGAAGAGGGCTGCATTTTCACACAGTACACTTGTGTGATGTGCGCTCGAACAGAAAGGCCACGAGACTTTTGCTTTGCAGAAAACCCCCGTGCTCTTCTGAAGCTCCCGACTGTGTTGCAGTCCGTTTATTAACCAGCAGAGAGAGGATTCTGGAGGCCCCTGTTTCTGACTGAAAGCGTGACCTGCAGTTCTGCAGTGATCGGTGATCCTTTTGTGAAGCTTGTTGCGAGTGAGGCAAGGACTGTGCTCCCAGCAGGCACACAGGCGCTGTGGTGCGATGCAGAGGTAACTGATAGTGACAGTGAGTAGGAAATGGATGGTTGATCCCGTCCAAAGAGCGAGGCATCACTAATTTTATTCTCCATGTGATACACATGTGGGCAATTTATGTACTCGTTTGGGCATCATGAATCGAGGCAAGAGACTCTTTTCGGGTAATCAGATTCTTTTCAGCAACAACCAACACCGCAGTGACAGCGAAAAACCCCAGCTGCATGTGTTGCAACGTGTCTTCGGTTGAATCCAAAACGAAAGAGACCGCAAGGTTCTGCATGTGCAGCATTGCAGTCGAGCGTGATTGCAGAACTGCCAACCGAAGAAAAAGTATCACAAATCTTTTCAAAGATTGCGCAGATGCAATTACACTTCTGAAAGCTGCCTTGGATTGGTGATTGTGCACACCTTATCTGACAGGCGCATGCAGTTCCACCGTTCAGCTTCGCACAGAAACCAGTTCCCGGGACAGAGAAGCAAGTGAACAAATCTGAGCGGACCAAGTGTAAAGAAATCAATCCCTATGATTTGTTGGTTTCTAAAGACAGTTTCCGCTGGTGTTTGGGATGATTTACCGTCGACTGTAAGATAAAGACACTCCCTTCTCCAAATCAATGCAGGGCTGGACAAAGAGCGACCACGCACCGGCTTTCTTTCTTGCCACGGTGTTCAGGCAGCTGGGCTGATGCGTTGTCGGGCTGACAGAAATGCCGGAATCGTCGTGTCTGGGCGCTGCAGTTCGCGAGGACAGCTCCCATGACCTTGATTGAACCGAACGCTGCCCTGCCAGGCTTTTTACCTCTTGCCGAATAATTTTCTGGCATTTGATGTGCGCCTGCTCGTGGGAAAACAAGAGTCTGGGTAAACAAAAACATCTTGCAACACCTTTGGCGTCGTTCAGCAAGTTGCGCGGAGAACATCTCAATCTCGTCGCGCGCTACACAGAAGCAATTGCTGAGGCAATGGTTGTTGAGGGGTGACTGTTACTCAGAATCCATCACCCTCTGCGGGTGGTCACAAGGGAAGACAAATTTTTGACTTCCCTTTCTTTGTGACCGTCCTTGGAGAGGGTTTACATACATTCAGATATCTTTCCCCAGCTCAGTGGACATTTGGATGCCCTCCCTTCACACACGCACACACACACACACACACACACACACACACACACACACACACAAACACAGAGTAAGGTTGTTGTTTCGATGTCTGTCTCTCTGAAGGACTCTTTGTGATCGTGCTCTTGGAGGCACGGGTGTGTTCAATGCACAACGATCTTGTGGGGAAAACTCGGGTGGTTCTCTGGGTCTTTTGTAGCGTTTTGCTTGTTGGCCAGGAAAACAGATGAACATTGGTGTTTGTTACCACGGTGATAGAAAGAGTCCCTCAAAGGAATGAAAGACCTTCCAGCTTTGAAGGTTTTCTTTCAGTTCCCAGACTTCATGTTTTTCATCTGGTACGAGACAACAGCAGGGTAACACTTCCCCGGCAGAGTGGTTCCTTGGTTCACACTGCCAACAGGGAGAAATTGTGTTGTTCAAGAAAATTGTCGGAAAGGTTTCTTGAAGTTGTGTTTCGTTGCTGTTGCATGCAGCTGTTTGTGAGTGCATTTGTTGGTGCAAAGCTGGTGAAAGTGCGGTGTGATAAACTTTGGTTGCAAGATGAACGTGAAGTGGTCTGCGGATTTGACAAGGGATCTCCCAAGTGATCCACCTGCGTGTACAGTTTGCTGCTGTCCGCAAAAATGGTGCAAAAGAGTTGTGTCCTCCAAAAATTCTGCACACACCCCTTGTTTCGAGCTGTGTCCTCTTTTCCCCTCTCTTCGCAAAGGTCGATGAACAAACCTGACAACCCACGCGTTTCGCGCATCCCTGTGAAAACGCGAGCTGCACTTTTGAAAACAAAACCATCCAGGACGTCTTTGACAAACCCACGAATAAATTTCTGGAAGGTCTGATGTGCTGCGAAAGAAGTCTGATGTGAAGAGTCTTTCCTTTCTCTTTTGCGTTGAGAAATGACAGCATAAGTCAGATTCAGGCAAGTGGTGACACCGGCGCGATTGCCACATTGCGTGATGTTACTCGGTCTCTGGACTTTTGTATCTTGCCAAATAAGTCGTTTTCGAGCAGGATATTTTTCTGTTTGCTGGGGAACTTGACACTTGGAGAATAACTCTGAAACTTTCGCCAACAGCCATGGCACTTTCACCTTTGCTGTGTCACTGAAACACTTTCATGTATTATTGACGCGTTTCCGTAGAAGCTGTTGCTAATAATCTGATGAAAGGACCCTCACAGGTCCATTTCCTCTGCGTTTTCAATGCTGCTCTGAAGACTCTCTCAGCAATGGCCGTGGCTGCTGGCCACACTGAAGCTCAATCGTAGCCTGCATCAACAGCTTGGTACAGAAGCTCACGGGAGGAGAACCACACCTGGGGTTTGAAATCAAGCAGTGGAAGCAGATTGCAAAGAAAGTTTTTTTTTTTTTTTTTAAAAGCCTCAAGTTGAAACACTTTTTGTGTGCTGTGTGTGCTTCGTTGGAGTCGATCGAACACACGCGAAGTGCAGCGTAATGTCATCTCAAGTCACTCGCTGCCAAGTCCCAGTGCCAAAGACGTTTCAGTCCAGAGTGGTTGTGAAGTCTGTGATGTGTCCGCTGGGGTACTGATCAGGCGTCCCCGGCCGAGTTGGTGAAAGGTTCCATTGAGAAGATGCAGCTGCGTGCGTTGCAACAATGATCTCTCAAAGCTGGTTGCCTCAAAAGGAGCCGCTTGTGGTTTTGTGCGAGATTAGCTCTCCTTAGACCTCTGTGATTGACCGTGGATTTGTTCTGGGTCCTCTCTTCTGTTTTATCTTGTGTCAGCTTTAGTCTTCAATTGTCTTGTCCCGTGCAGGCGGGTCGCATTGAAAAGGAAACCGCGTGAGAGTAGCGAAAGGAACAGCTTCTCGCTCGACCCGGCCTTCTTATTGCCACTGCTCGCGCCATACACGCCGCAGTTACGGGGATTCTCTGTGGAGGCACACCAGTAATATCGAAAGGATATTCATCAACATGTGATAAAACTCCTCATATTCCATTCAGAATGCCTGTGATTTTATGGAAATGGCATCTGACGTGGATAGTAAAACAGCTTTGCCCCAGAGGATACTGTTGCACAAAGATATTTGTCCTGGAGGTGTAACGGAACTGAAGTAAGATCCTTCGTGGTGGAACGTCGCTCAAATGGGAAACTGTGTGTCTTCACACCCCAGGCATTTCAGGTAAAGATCGCATGTGCGAATGCGCTTCAGATTGAGAGCACCCGTCAGCAGCGCGGAAGCGTTCACGTCATGTTAGAATCGCTGTGGAAATGAAAGCGACGCGATGTGTGTTGAAGCGCGAGGACGGGAAGATACTTCCTGTCGCAAGGGCACACTCGGTGCCTTTCTGTTCTGTTGAGTGTTGCGTCTGTGTTCTGGCGGCAGCGGCAGCAGCGGCAGGCCTGAGGCTCATAGACCGTTGTTGAGGGATTGGGAAGCAAACGCTCGTGGCAAGATCATGAATAAGGGACTAATAAGGCTTTCAGAGCAATTTAGTATACGAACCCGGCTTGGCCCAGACCGGAGCTAATGAACTCCTTATCTGCAGCATTGTGACCAATCTTCACTACTGTGCTCGTCGCTCACAGTTCATTAGCAACTGGAGATGCTTCTGCAGTCCTAAGGTGTCGCGAGGTGCGTGTGTGCAGAGGATAAGCACCGGGACATCTGCTGAACCTCGACCACTGATTCCGTATGCAAATTGAAAACGAGCGACTTGGCTGAAACGCGTTCTGAATAAGTTCAGTAGTTCAGAGAAACGATGTCTGCTGGTGGCACCGTTTTCTGTCACACGAGGCACAAGAACGCCGTGTGTCCGGAGCATTGTTGTGCAGGAATAATTGAGAGAGCCATGGAGCACAGGCAGACACAATTTGACCATTGAGGCTCTCTCGTGACGAGCTCTTTGCTGATGGTGCACATCATTACTGACACGTGCTTCGGGCAGAACAGGTCACGGGGACAATGTTTCTCGTGCAGGTCCTGAAGCAAGCATCCACAATTTGCAAAGTAGTCAGCTTGAGTTGCGAAGGACGCTTCCTCTTGCACAGTGTAAGATGAGTCTGTTTTCTTGACGAGCTTTCATCTCTGACAAGATCCGACAAGGGATGACTGCCGTTGACAGTTTAATACATTCTTCATCTCAACTGAAACGCCTGACAAAGCTTCATTCAGATAATTGTGTGCGAATTGTCGTGGGCACTTGCACAAGATAGTGACAACTTCCAAACCTTTGGTTTCTCTTGTTGCGCTCGACCGGAAACATATGAAACCCCAACGAAGTACTTCAAGCGCTGTCGGATTGCAGAGTCTTCCAAAGTGGCGATGCTGAAGTTGAGCGGCCAGTTTCCTGAAGGCTGGAGCCCACATCGGCTTCGTGTCGTCCTCCTCGAGGTCGTCGTCACGTTTCCTCTGACGTGTCTCCCCAATGGAGAACTGGAAAATTGAAAAATGTGCTTGAAACACTTGGGGAACGTGGCTATTTTGGAAGTCAAGCGTGCGTGTCTTTCTTGTGTTCATTTTCAGTTCCACGGGGACTGGCAACGTCCCATTGAGCTGACGAAAAAATTGTTGGCTGCAAATATTCGTCCAAAGAGCGAGGCATATGTCGCGAGGGATCTGAAGGTTGTTTCTACGTGATGTTTTGACAGGGGACAAAAGGACCCATCGACATGACATGGACTTGGAGGAGCTAACTGGTGTGTGTTCTGCTTGCGGTAGCTGAAAGCGTTTGGTTCCGTCAGCGGAACACATGCCTTCTGATCTTGGTGCTACTGCAGCGGCGGAGCAACCACCTCGTTATTGTGTGCACAACACCTTCTGATGTGAAATTGCAATCGTAATGCTGCCTCTGATGTGCTAAACAAGAATTCATGCGCACAAAGCCGAAAAAATTCCGTGTGCTTGCGCGTCGTGTGTCTTGAAATTGAAACTCAACAGGAACTGCTTGGTGGGGTGGCAACACAGGTGCGAAGTTGTCCGAGGTGCTGATTTGTGGTTGGATCTTTGAGGACGAGTCCCGTGTTTGTTCGACAGTCGTGTGTGTTTTGATATCAAAGAAGCATGTCGATGTCACGACGAAGCTGTGAAGGTGAGAAGAGCGTCTCGTGTCGCACACACTCCGACTTCACACCGTCAGAATGAATTCCCAGGGGAACCGTCCCCTGCTCGGCCCAACTGCACCGAATGCTGCTTCAGAGCAAACACGCTTCTTCTGCCTGTAAGTTTGCTGAAAGGCAGATCGTACTCAGCCCCACTACGGGGAATGGAGGAAAAGGCTTTCCTCCTCCACAGTTAGGCAGTTCTGTTTTACGGAAGCTACTTATTCATTGCCCAACTGCAAATACCAGGAAAACTTGTGGCGCTTTCATCCTCTCCTGAGTAGGATTAGGTTCTGCCAGACAAGCAGCTCTTCACCTTTGTGCTCACTGGTCGCATAGCAAAAGCTCGTTTCAAAGAAGGACCCATCTGGGAAAACAACTCACTTCGCAACATTCTTGATGAACATGTTGGCAAACAGAAGACGATGGGCTGTGGCTCCCGGCTGCGGTCTCTTGATACTGTTGTTGTGTTTGTGGAGACGCATTGCGTCCAATTGTGATCAGAATTGGAGCCAAAACACTGCTGGGCGGATTCACAAATTAATGAGACGGAAGCTGTTCGAGTGACTCGCTCCCGCGAGGAGTCTGCGAGCAGAATCTTCCATTTTCTGCATCAGATGCTGCTTTCGTTCTGGTGGGGAACAATGAATACATTATCGCCGTATCATCAATCATGAAACGGGTACCACTCTGCCGATTGGATTCTCTTCTCAGCTTTTTCGCGCCTCATGTTGCTTCTGTTATGGTTGTGCCAAAGCGAGTGTAATTGGTGTCAGAAAAGTTAGCAGGAGAATATTTTAAGAAATTGGTTCCTCTGGAAGATTCTACAAACGATGACAGCGCGTCAGCTCAGAAAGCTTTACTTTTTGAACTTGCCTCTTGACTTTTCATCACCTCTTTGTCGTGTTGTTGTCCGCGAGCAGATTCACGGGTGCGTCGGCGTACGAATGTGCCACAATCACGCCGATGAGACCCACTCGTGCTGCTCTGCTGAAGACACCCCCCCCCCCCACCAGCCGCCTGCGTGGTTGAGGGTTTAGCACTCGGCGGAGTATTGTTTTGGTGCTTTTGCCTCAGATTTTAATGTCATGCGACCCCGGTACCCACCCGGGGGTCGCATGACCTCTGAATCACCCAACATCTGAAAATGAGATGTCAGGTGTCGTCCGAAATTTTTGATGTTGGGTGACCCCTCCTGCTGGTCATGTGGCATGAATATTTGCAGAGGTCACCAGTACTTGAAAGTTTTTGACGTCCAACATTTTGATATTGGGGGATGCCTCCCCAAGTAATGTGGTTTGTCTGAAAACTTGCTGTGGTTACCAGCAACTAAAAGTTTCTGGTAGTCGTGTTGTTGGGGCTCACTGAAATCCGAGTCTTCAATTTGATTGAGTTCTAGTTTCCCAGACAGGGTCTGTACTGTGTTCATTGTCCATGCAGAGTTTGAAGGCGACTGTTTGGTGTCGCTATCCTGTGACCCACAACGGGAATGTCCATGCAAAGCGACTGTGACGGTCTCTTCTGCAAATCACCCACTACGAACCAACCTTTCTGCTTGATATTTTTTGTTCTTTTCCCTCGACGTTCAGGAGCAATGCATATTTCATGCCCCACGACTGAGAATGAACAAACACCACTGCCAAGGAAGGGAAGTCCATTTACGCTCGCCATTAGGTTCTGATGTAAATCATGTGCACAAATTGTTGTTGATGAGGATTAGACCTCAACTTGTGGAATATTTACCTCGGTTTTGTACACGCGTTTGGTTGGTTGTGCATTTGGAGCTTCCGCTGTCAGGAGGACCATCCGACTCAGCTACTGCACTCTGTTGAGGAGGACATCAGCAGTTTTTCTACAACGGTACCGAGTTAGTCGCGGGTTTGTCGATGTTTGCGGACAGTTGTGCGAGTGGCGCTTCTCACACTGACCTGAATCATCGTCGCCAACGACAAAGTCGTCAT
>JAAUXT010092117.1_pt1 | contig 14492 bp, 14 predicted proteins | sample 7278171 | NCBI WGS metagenome assembly JAAUXT01 (sample SAMN14350112, study PRJNA611818) | marine sediment metagenome | isolation source: surface marine sediment (1.8m) | place: French Polynesia: Moorea | collected 2018-08 | reverse complement strand
GATTCCAGATATGTGATTGTGAACCCTTCCATAACAGGGGAGTTGCATCCACAGGCTACGTGCAACGTGTACGTTTTCTGGCTGCGGAACGTCGTGCTGAAACTCTCAATTCAGATGTCGTTGGCGTGAAATCTGAAGGATCTTCAGGTTGAAGCCCTTTCGCCGCTGTCTGAAAGAAACCCTCATCCCTTCTTTTTTGTGTTCAACCTGTTGACCGCCTTTGCTCATCTTCTGATTTTCTCGACAAGGCATTTTGCACCGTCTCCAGCGAGACTATGACCTGGTCAAACGCTGGGTCAGAACAAAGGCGTGTAAAACAACCAGCCTGAGGGCATGCGATGTCTTCCTTGACAAGTGTATGTGATTGTGAGTGTGCGTGTGCATGTACGTGTTTGCGTGCGTGCGTGCGTGTGTGTGTGTGTGTGAAACTGTGCCAGTGTGCCTGTAATGCAGTACCCGTGAACGTACTGTCTTTTGAGAGTTCCCCTTCTCCATTGAGAGTTTCCCCGTGTATGCTGGCTTTTTTTCTCTGTGGAAATTTTGACCATCTTTTTGTCCATCTTACAATTTTCTCGACGCGACTGCTCAGTCTCCAGTGAGTCTGTGACCTGGTCAAACTCAGGGTCAGAACAAAGGCGTGTAAAACTACGAGCCCGGGGGCCAGGAGCCAGTCACCTCTCCTCCGGCTGAACTGCCACTGACCTGAAGAAAAGAAGACAAAATGAACTGCATGTTCAAGGCTTCCTCATCAGGATCGTGTCATTTTTCGGATTTTAGCAAGGGCCAATGACGGTCGTTATGAAGACGTTCGGAATTCAGACACTGTCTCTTTTTCTGCTTGGCGAACAGTTGAGTCCTCGAAGGTGGGGAATTGAACTTGAATGGTGGACATTCGGTCGCTTGTGTGACGCGTCGGTCCTGGGACTCACCCTGTTCCACAGCGTCGCACCGGACGCAGTTTTGGTCAATCGTGTCACACAAACACTGCTTGAACGTCCGGCCACCTGTTCTTGTTTGACCCGCAGGTGCCATACACACTGGGAGGGGACCCGAAACACGCACCACGCGAGGGCACCAACAGGCAATTTCTCCAACCTGAAAATGGAGCACACTCAATGTTTAGAAGAGCAGGTACCCAGTCTAAATGGTATGGTGTGGGCTGGAGCACTAATCAGGAGCGGAAACGAGTCCCTTTCATCCTAATGGCCGCTTCCGCTCAGCATTGACGCGGATTGGTTGATTAGTTCACATCAGAGGATCTGCGACCCGCGACAGATCGATATCAGGACGGGATCAAAGATAATCCTGCATTCTGACCCGTCGCTCAACATCTGCGCAGAACCCACTTTTCAGATCATCCCGTGTTGTCAGGGAATTCAGCAGAGGAAATCAAGGGGCGGAACCAAGGCGATAAGGGTCTCCTGAACCCCCAATTCCAAATTTTTTCCTCACCAAAACAATCATTTTTTCTTTTCAGGCTCGAGCCCACCTGACCTTCAGGAAGTTGATTCACCCCAACATGTGCTTTGTTGAACTCCTGCGTTTGAAAACACCAAATCTTGATCTCCCCCGTCGGACCATGTTCGGCCCAACGCTTGATCCGCATGTCGCCAGATCGTGACTGAGGACAAAATCGATCCATCCAAAACGAATATGACTTCAGGCGGAATGATTTCTTGCTTGTCCAACAAACGTTCGCCACAAACCTGAATCAGAAGTGTGTCCACCCTCTGATTTGGCGATTGTTCACAACATGTTTTGTTCGATTCTTCCTCTCATCCCAGGAAATTCAACATTGATGGGAAAACATCGTGCAGTTCGACAACACACACTCACACACTCACACACACACATACACACACACACACACTTCGCTAAAATCTATCTGAACTCCATGCTGAGTGCCGGTGTGCGTACCGCTGTCCTACCTGTTGAGGGAGACTCCTCACATTTCTCCCTCCCATCCTATCAGACAGGAGAATTTTATCAGCGAGATTTATGTCTCATCTGATGCGAACCCATTTGTAGCGCACCTGATGACACGATTACAGAGGCATCAACAACTATCAAGTCAATGGGGAAACGACCTTTCAATTCTTTCATTGGAGTACCTTGAGTCCACACACAAAATACTTTCATACTGTGGGGGGTTTTATTCCAACGTTCGATGAAGTTATTTTTTTCCGAATTTTTTTCTCTCCTCCATCCGTACGTCATTCTCTCTTTCTCTCACTTGCTCTCTCCTTGTGTGCACTTCATTCGCACACACACACAACACACACACACACACACGCACGCAAACATGGTTCCACGCACACTCTTATTCAGTCACACACATACACACACAAGTGCGTACACACGCACACACAGGCGTTGTGATCAGTTCACAGAAATATATCAACGATTCTCCCCATTGTTCTGCATGGTTCTCGCTTGTTCAGACACCTCAAAATTTCCTGCCAAACAAAGGGCTGACTGTGTCCCGTCTCCGGCTGGAGACTATCTCTGGCCCACATATTGGCTGGCATATTTGGTTCTTCCTCAGCGGATCCTGGATCGGGGTTGGCTGCACTGGCGGTGGAACTTGTCTGTGGGTGGAGGGCACCACTCGGTCTCCTGACAAGTGTCCAACCCTGTGGGGATCTCTGGCGGCTGCAAAATCTGTTGGAGTTAGGAGTGAGACAGTCCGAACTTGGTCGCCCCTGACTCTGACCTGCAGAATTTTAGAACTCAAAACAAGACGCCACGGATGGCATGTTGTTGGATTGGGAGAGGGAGATCCTGACCCCTGGATCCGCTGCAGACTTCTCAGCGAGGAGCCACAGAAGTCGCGTGCATTATGTTTCCAATGTGCAAAATTGCTTTCGCTGATAAGGTCGTTTCGTCGATACAAGTCGCATATGATATTCATTGTTATGTGGCCTGTGAGGAGCATTTTATCCGAACTGAGCTGCGGACCGTCTCGGCCTGTGTGTGGTCTTCTGCAGGAAGGTACAGGCTGTGCTGCAGGAATCTCGTGGTTGAAGCCTGCATTTAACCTGCAGGAGGAGAGGACCGCGACGTTTCCTTTGCAGTGGCTGTGGTGTGTGTGTGTGTGTGTGTGTGTGTGTGTGTGTGTGTGTGGATGACTGAGGGCACGTGTGTGGATGTGGATGTCTTTATGTGTGAGACAGACAGACAGACAGACAGACAGACAGACAGACAGACAGACAGACAGACAGACAGACAGACAGGCAGACACAGAAAAGAGGCAAAGAATTGAAAAATTGACAGCAAATTGAAAATGCACTCTGAGTCGAAGGCGCGAACGGCGTGAGAAAAAGAACTGAAAAACATCTTGAACTTTCGTTGGGTGAAGACCTGCGAATGTTTTGCGCATCAGTGCTGAAGCCATGCAGTCTCTGACAGATAGGGGGGAAGGCACAGCGGATTCAAGAGTGGAACGCCCCAACCCAGATGAAGTCTCATGTTGAAAACACAACGTCAATTCAGACCCCAGCCACAAAGCGGCTCGCCCACTCTGGGCTCAGGGTGTCTCCAGTTGGGGAAGGGTTGCCTCCCTGGCTCAGTGAGGACCGGGTTAGCCCCCAAATAATCGGCCCTTCTTTTTGCAAAGGTAAGACCCAGTCAGAACTCGATTGCCTCTCACCCCAATACTGGATCCGCTGGAGAGGAATTGCACAGGCGCCCAGGCCGATCCGAAACTAACGAAGCCCGATGCGTGTTTCCTAATTGGGGCCGCCTGTCTTCTTGATCATAGATTATCCCGGGCACGTCATGCACAACGACTGACATATCTGCAGCGACCCATCAATTACCGTGATGCGACGCAGACGCAGACAGAACAAGCCGTGTCAGCCGCAGACGTGCAGGAATTGACTGAATTGACCTCAAGGCAGACTTGCATTCATCAGAATCCCCGATGGTTGCCTCTGTGTGTGTGTGTGTGTGTGTGTGTGTGCGTGTGGTGTGAAAATGTGTGCGTGTACGCGTGTGTGTGACAGAGCGTGTGACAAAGTTCGTTTGTGCGTGTGGTCATCTTCTTCTTGGTCATTTGCAGTCTGTGTGTGAGTGTGGTGTGGTAGTGTGTGCATGTGTGTGTGTGTGTTTGTCTGTCTGTCTGTATGTGTGAGTGTGTAGCACGCACTGGTACGTGTGTGTACGTGTGTGTGTGTAAGGTCAGGCTGACGACGGATAAGGCAACGATCCTCACGAAGAAGAACGTTTGCATGTCTGCAGTTGCGAAGGCGCCGAAACTGCGTGCAGAAGACAGTTCTGACATCTCTGTCGTTATTCGCTACTCTCCTGTTTCTGGGTCAGTGGTGTTGACCGACACATCCGGACATGATCCGTCAATCGTCCGATTGTCTCATCCGAGCGGATTTCCAGTCGTCCACATGTGTGGTCAAGCTCTAATCCAATTCCCCGTAATTAATGAAACAAACTGGACACGCACGTTGATGCGTCCATTTGTCACGCGTTTACAATGCAATTATGCTGCTGGATCTCAGCTGGATTGTGGGGAGTTCGGGCAGATCCAGGGTCGGCGCAGGGTCTTCACCGGAGTTCGATCCCAGTGGAGGGTCTCAACTCAAACTTTAACATTTTCAACCTGGTGGCGCAAATATGTCCTTTTTCAGGGCTTGGAGGTCAGGGAATTGTGAGTCGTCTGTCCCCTCCCTCTCTCTCTCTCTCTCTATCTCTCTCTCTCTCTCTCTCTCTCTCTTTGTGTGTGTGTGTGTGTGTGTGTGTGTGTTTCCATGCCGAAACTCGTGGCAACGTTCCGCAACTTTTGATGCGAAAAGACCTCGTCGCCTGGTCCGCGTCCAGGATTCAGCGATTTCAAGCCTGACGTCTTCTCGCTCATCGTCATTCATTGCCTCGTAATGAACCATCTGATACCCAGCCTCGTATTAGCGGCCTGCAGAGGCGGATCAGGGATCGAGTAAGGAGGGCGACCCCCAGGGGGGCCGATTCCAAGAGTGAGCCGCTGGATCCAACCAACCAACCAAGTCTTTCGGCGCACACGAATGGGGATCACGTTGTGCAGGGGCCAGATCCCTCGGTCCCTGGATTCGTCTCTGAATGATCAGAGACCCAGCCCGCTGGATCTTCAGCGCGGGGTGAAACAGATGGCTAATGGTCTCCGCGCCGCTCCCACGGATTCCTTAACGATCCGCGACAAGACCAGGGACATCGCTCATCGCGATGGATGTTTGTGAGTAATCAGAGCGATGCATTGTTCCAAAGTTCCGGGCCTCGATCCTTCACTGAGCAATCTCTGCGCTGGATCCAGCGGCGAAGCCAGGAGGTCAGAGGGCAAGCCTCAATTGTGTGTGTGTGTGTGTGTGTGTGTGTGTGTGTGTGTGTGTGTGTGTGTCCCACATTCACAAAGGAACGAAAAAGATGCAAAATTTGGAATTTGGAGCGTATTGCTGTTTTTGTTTCCTTGTCCTCTGTTTTACCATCTGATTGCGTTGTCGCGTGATGCTCAAAGCTTCGCATCGTTTCCCAACCTCAGGTCAACGAGTTCAGATCCAGATGCAGTTTTCAGCGGCTCGCCACCCTTATCTCTTGCCAGCGCCGGGCCTGATACGACGCCGTGTGACGCGCGCTCCGGGAAGCACCTGCTCCTCGGCTCCAGATAACAGCCTCCTCTCCAGCGTCTCTATTTGACGGGCGGTTCACCTGCTCGTTGGCGCTGTTTGAGTTCCATTGACGACGCGAGGGCAAATACTCAACACGGATAGGCTTTGATTAATCCCACTGACCAGGACAGGGACGGATCCACGAGTTGGTTGTGGCCCTGATCTCAACTTGAAGACGCACACGCTTGTGGCACAATTGCAGACGCTTTGCAGGCGTTAGCGCAAAGAGAAAGAAGCGGCGCTCAGTTTGGCCGCTGCATGTGGAACCCAGCTCGAGACAAGCAAGCACCTGGACACATTCAATGGTCCCCCCCACATTCCCTTCATTTGTGAGGGACGCAAAGGTAAGAGCCTCTTGGGAACAAAAAACAACATCCGTCAAAAACAGAAACACAGGTACAAAACAAGCAAGACGATATTTTCTCCTAGAATCTTCTGAATTTCCGTGTGTCACAATCGCTGACTGGAAGTCGAAGAATTTCCCCCAAATTTGGAGTTGTGTCTGTCAGGATGTGGACAAGAAAAGGTGCCAACGCACGGCGCACTTGACGCTGAAAGCAAACATCTCCACCGGGGACTTCTGTAACCGACCTCAAGCAAAAAGTGTCAAGAGCCAACACGAAGCTGTTTACTCACTTCAGAAAAAGTGCGCGCAGAGAGGAGAACGCTTTAATTAGTTTCACTTCCTTTGTGTCGAGTGTTTGCTGACGACAAATTCTGCGCGACTTTGAAAGTTGTCGAGTCGACTTCCAGCTGTTTGATAATGCAGAAGCGGATCAATGATCTGGTCAGAGGCAACCCACTCCCCTCTTCGTAAACTTTGAAACCTCAAACACGCAGAAAGGACCAAATTTGGAGTTGCGCCCTGGCTCCGAGCCTCACACCAAGATCCGACCCTGGAGAGAGTTGGACAGACCTGGCGTCTCTGTCAATGAAGAAAAATGCAACAAAAAGGCAGTTTTGTTTGGAATGTTTCTTGCAATACTGATCGTGCGTGTACTTTCCCAGTGTGTTTTGGATCTGGAATGCAGCCTTTACAGGCAATGAAATGTTCTGTTCGTTGTGACTGTTCGGCACTTATCATGCCTGTAAAATGCGCAACTGGTTGTGAATTAAAATTTGCAATGTCGAAATGGCAAGAGTTGTTTTGCAAAATAGAAACCTCCTCTTGAATTGCTGGAGGGTATTCTGAGTGACATGTTTTGCCCTGAGGGCGTCGCAAGTTTTGACACGCCAGGTGGGAAAACAAATAGAGCTGCAACAATCAGCTCCAACTATTGCATAACAGTTATGCTCCTGAGTTCGCAGCAGACGGTGCGTGTCATTTGCGCTCAACTATCAATTAGCAAGAATTCCGTGTCTGGGAGGCATTTGCAGACAAGGAGAAAGGCTATGGAGTAACATTTCCAGCCCGATGGCGATGTGCACAGCGCGTGTACAATGGGAACGCCTCGCAAAAAGGCGCATGGCCCTCAAAGAGGAAACGCCCACCCAGGAAGCGCGGAAAACTGCCATGGCAACCGAAATCTCGACAACGGTGTTCTCAAACAACAACATACGTACCACACAACGCACCGAGAAAGACTATTTATGTGTGCATAAATACTACACACACGCACACGCACACGCAGACACAGACGCACACACATACACACACTCACACACACATACACACACACACACACACACACACACACACAGAGTTGAAACTCCGAAACTTGAATACACGACAGGCACTCCCGTCTCAGTCAATAATGTAAGCAAGACACATCACCTGCGACCTCAAGACAAAGACGATACTCCGTTCAAAAAAGTACTTGTGCGATTTTAGGTTTTCCGAGTGCATTAATTTGGCCGGGAAGGAGCGTTACACGCCGCACATCTGCCGAGGTGACGACCTCTGCACAATAGACGCGCACATGCGACTTGTGTCTGATAAGGTGCTGCCACAAAAGTACAAAAAGTAAAGACAAAAAGTTGCAAGAAAATGTGTTTTGGCATCAGACATCGGTGCATTGGCGCCTGGAATAGGGCACACAGCATGGAAAATTCAAGGGTTTCGCGACAGCCATTCTTTGCACTGTTGATCCCATTTGCTGCGACAAAAGATCAAGATTTGCTCGTGTAGTTTGGTTCGACTCTAAACCACAGGCAAGCACTGTTCTGTAGATCTACCGGTCCTTGAATTTTGTGTTGGACACTTTTTCTCAATTTTTGCACTGAAATTGAAATCGAATTGGGGAAATACTTTTCATTCTCAGGAAGTTTAAGAAGCCCAGGCAGCCTGGCTTCCCGCCGCTTCGGGGCCAGGAGAGGAGGCGGGCCCTTATCACTCTGTGGACTATTATGTTATTGCCGTGTTGTGTATGTCGCTGATAACATCTTATCTCTGCATGTATACCCGCCGCATGTATGTCTGCTGCATGCTTATCTGATCCCTGTCGCGTACGATGCGTGCACCCTCAGGAACCAGGGACCTCGGAGGGTAAGGGCTCCCGCGGAAAAGAGAGACTTGGACCACTGTTTGCATGTCTGAGACACAAGTTTGTGGCTTTGAATGTGCAAGAGTCTTCACCTGTTTCAATGGAAGACGACCTCTGTGGCTGACGCATGATATGTTGTTCTCCGACACCAGGCAAAATTTTCTGTCAGACCCCCAAAAATTCCCGTTCGCCTTGCAATTTTTGTCTCTCTATCGGTAAAACTAGATGATACCCACTTGAATTTGTGAGCCTGACGAACAATGTTGCTTCGTTCTTAAAATATCCAAACTCAACAAAGGCCAAGGGACTGTCTTGCATGGTTCACCACATTTTCGAACTGTTGTCCTGGCGTTGACGTGGAGCCATTCCCATTGCAGGGTAAAACAAAAATGTCAAAGACGATAGACATTTGGAAATCAAGTTTCCCGCTGGAAAAAGGGTTGGCAAAATCAGCACTCGGTTCAAAAATTCAAAAATATCTTGAGGGTTTGGAATCCGAGTCTTTGTTATCGTTGTCATGTCCAGTGTGTCCGAGGCATGGAGCGTGGTCAAGTTTTACGGTTCAATGAATCTGAAAATATTTACGCCCTTGGTAGAATTCTTTGAAAGCATCTTTTTTGAAGAGTCGTTTTGGGACTGAATTACACGGTTCCGATTTCTGATTATGCACGCTGAAGGGAGTCTGCAATGGCTTCTGAGGGGAGGATCCAAGATTTGGCCATGAGGGGGGAGGGCTTTCGAACTTGGACATTTTGACCAGGGAAAAGCCTGTTTTTGCGCACAACACACGAATTTTTCGCGACAGGGCCTTGGGCTGTGCGGGGGTCGTCCCTGAATCCTCCCCCGTTTCTCAGCGACCGTGAGATGACCAATTAGACCCGTGGAGCTCCGAGGCCTGTGGTCTCGTCTTCGCGCTGTCATCGGGCCCGGCGCGCCACACCGAGTGACCCCGGCCCCGCTGAGCCCCGCCCGCCCGGGGCGGCCCCGCCACCGCGCGGCCAGCTGGAGCAGCGCAGGGATGGAAGAACAGGAATTCAAAGCTAAATAAAGGAGATTAGTGCCTTTCACACGGTGTCAAGGCAAGGTGGTTGGTTCTGCGGTCGACCGTTTTCTTGTTGTGAGCTCTGCGGTTAGCAAGAGGTGCTGAACCGCGCCAGCGAAGTGGGTGAAGTTCTCTGGAGGACCCAGGATCGGAGTGGGGGACACCTCGGTCTCGGTGACCGTCTGACCAACGGAGGCCAAGAAAGAGGGATGAAGGAAGGGTTTTCTTGGAATGCGAGGTCGGTGGTGAATCTGGGCACTTGGTGTGGTGAACCTGGCCCCTCGAGTTGGTGTGGTGAACCTGGCCCCTCGAGTTGGTGTGGTGAATTTTAACAACCAGTTGGTGTGGCGGTTCTGACCCAACCAGTTGGTGTGGTAGATCATCCAGCAGCAAAAGTTTGCAAGAACTGAGAAAGGGGAAACTCGTGGAAGAGTACAAGAACACAAACTTCTTGGTGCGAACTTCTTTAAAAGCTCTCAAGTGCAACCTTGTGGGCCCCTTGGAGGCCCCCAGCCCACGAATTTGTACTTGTTTGATTTGAGTTTGAATTTTGTCTTTGAATTTGGTTGAAATATTTTCCTGACGGGACGAACATTCGTGAGCAAATTCCCAGGGTATATACGGTCAATCTCTTTTCAACTTCTTTCACAGATTTCGGTGCTGAAAATTCAGCACAGTAGGAGGTGTCGCCATCTTCAGTCAACCGACACTTCCGAGCTCAGGGAGCACTCCGGGCGCTCGAGCAGCCTCGCCGCCGACGGAGCCTCACCGCCCGGGAGAGACTCGCAGCTCCGGCCGCGACCGCAGCGCCGCCGCTGCCGGTAATACTCGGCGAACATCAACACAGCGCTCAGTGCCTCGCGGGATGCTGAACCGTGCGGATGCATGTATTACCGCTCACCTGTGATTTTCACGGAAAAAGGATATTTGCGTTGTACGAAGCTTGTCACAACTACTTGAAGCGCGACAGTTAGGATATTGTGGTGGATACAGAGGGTTTGGTGGAAATTGACCACTTCCCAGCTTGAGGAGAGGGAACGGATTCTGGGTGCAGGTGGATGATCAAACTTGGCTGCCACTGACTGTTCTTTGAAAGTGCTTCAGCCAAGAGTTTTGTTTACCTCGGATAGAATGCACACATTCCCAGATCTGCCTCGCACTGCATAGAATAGCTGTGCGAGTCTGGTGTACACACATCAGTTGGATATTTGGTGCATTTCTGTGGAGAATCTGGATTGTGGCTTTTGATGCGCGTGACAGGCAGTGTTTTTGATCTGTCACTCAAGTGATTGTGGAACAAATCTGCTCGACTTCAGTCCTGTCTGTCTGTGGCTTTGAGTGCAGTCAGGAAAGCAACGTGAACCAGAATCACGCTCACTTCGCTTGACTCGGATATGGCCATGGATGTGCACGTGGAGTGCCGCCCCCAGAAACAACGTGGATTCGAATCCGGTGAACGTGGATTACTGGGCGGACGCAGGACGCTCCTCGCCGTCTGGATCGTCGTCTGCCTCCTCGGGTCCGGACTCACCAGCGCTGCGGAAATATGTGAGTTTTCTGTGCTTCTCTTTTGTCCGGACGCTCTGGTTGATCCAGGATTGAAGTGTTGCAGTGGGGGTGGGGTGGGGTGCGAATTCACCACCATTGGGGGGGGGGGTCCAACATTTTTTGCCATCAGGCAAAGGGGGACAAATTTCTTCGGCTGTCAATGGGCGCAGGCCAAAGGCCAAGGGCCTCCTGGCTCAGCTGGACGTGTGTGGCTATTTTGCAAGGTTCTGTCAAGACGTGTGTGATATCTTCATCTCTTGGCTGAGATGCGGCTCCCTTTGTGCGGACTTCTGAGGCTGAGGAGCCGAGAGGCCTGAACATCACTGGCACAGGAAGAAAGAAAGCCTCCTTTCTGAGCCCGCTCGTTTGTACCTGATATTTTTGGCACGGTCATTGCAAACGTCGACTGCCTTTTGATGCTTGGTTTTCGGAGTTCTTTTCAGATGTTGACAAGATACATGCTGCGCACTCTGTGTTGGACGCAGTTCAACGTTCTCACGTTGGATACGCAGTGCACACAAGCCAGGTGCCAGGTTTGTGCGTACCTATGGCAAACAGTATCGTGTTTTGGTTTTGTATTTGGATTATGAACAAAAGCCTCTCGCTCTCTGTCCCATCTGGTGCTGGACCTGACGTGTCCGACTGGTGTTGATGTGTTCAGCATTATGACCAATTACGCTGCTAATGTTGTGGCTGTACACGAATGCGAGTGGGTCTGGGTTGTGAACACGCAATGCCATGCATGCAGCAAGTGGTAGGGATCTGAACCTGCGATCTTTCGCGTGACGCACTGGCTGGTGCGAGCGCTCCACGATGGACCCAGCTGATTCGAGGTCCCACCAATTTCGAGAGGCGCAAAGCCAAAAGCACACAAAGCATGAACAGATACATGTCTATGTCCTCGTGAGTGGCCATTGGTTCACACAATGGCAACTTGGCCACAGCCTCACAGCTCGCGTTGTCCGGGCCATGTGGGTCCTGCACTACCCACTTGCTATTCACCTCTGCTTTCTGACATGTGGTAAAACAGCGCTGGGGGTGGATTGTCCGCTCCATGATTGTATGTCTCCGCAAGAGTTATTGTCTGTCATCGCTGTCACATCCAAAACAGGGCTGGGGTGGCGCGGGACCACTGGTCACTGCAGTCGCACGGGGCAGCTCACCCCTTTCTGGATTGAGCCGTTCTCATTCATGTCAGCTGCACGTGTGTTTGCTTCAGACACGCAATGAACAGGTGTTAGTGATGAATTTGTGGATGTGAAAATTTGAATAGTCTGCAGTCGTCGGGAGAGCAGTAAAGATGCTTGAAACCGTCCAATTGCAAACAGATTCCTGCAACCGACAACTGTCGTCCACCCCTCTCCAAATTCTGTGGATCCGCAGTCGATCTGGTTCCGTCCGAGGTTCTGCACCCAACCACACCCGAGGCCCCCAGGATCCGCCCCCACAGCCTGTCGAATCCTGACAGCATCGGGGCAGGGAGAATGTGAAGCATCTCATTTCACAACACCTGCAGCTGTTATCGGGACACGAGTCGAGTACAAAGCCGGGGCAGTAAAACTCTCCCCGGCTCCCGGCTCAAGGTTTCCTCGGCCTTCTTCGCTGAAGACGCCGAGTCGCGGAATCAGCCGAATAATTGCGTTCGGCTCCAGCGAGGCCGAATCGTATCCAGGCAAGTGTCATGTTTACAACATTTGGCCCGAGCATGAAACTCACCACACTCGGCTCTCCCAGGCCGTGTTATCGTATCACAATCGCAGTCGTTATGATATCGAATTCATACCCGACGCTTGAGGAACGGGGTGAATAGATGAAAGCTGCGAGGAAAGGTGAGATGTCAGTGCATCGCCGTTTCCTGTCGGCGGGCTGAGGTGGAGAAATGCATTCATCTGCAGGGGCAGATCAAGGATTTGCTCAAGAGAACCCCCCCCCACACACACACACACCCGCCCAGCGGGGAAGCCTCGACTTTTGAAGAGGTTCACTCGCACAGAAAAAAATGCACGTGTGGAGAGCGAAAAACAACCAATCGTTTCAAAGTTTGGGGCCCCTGGATCCGCCCCTGCTCAGATGCGCAATGCGGAAAATGGGAAACTTGAACGCTCTGCATGAACACGCATACCTGAGTCCTTTGTGCAGGGAATGCAAAGCTATGCGGAGGACTGTTGGCGCATAACGACTGGGCGACGTGTTCACATGCGGCTGAACCGCGCAGTGGGAAATGTCACAGTGGATCCACAAAAGGTCCGAGTGCGACGTGCTCGTGCATTCGGCGTGGTCGTCAGCATTCGGTCGCTTTGGGAACGCCTGCTCTGAGGGATCCAGGAAGCGTCGGACCCAGCTCTGGATTGGGTCGCCCTGCCGTATTCTCGAATTTGCTGCCCCCTCAATGATGGCTGGCTCCCTGGCACGATCGCCAGAGCCCACAGAATCGCCTTCCGGGTCCTGAATGCACTGGAGCCCCTCCTCGCAAGGACTCCTCCCTCCAGTGCCGGTCCTGGATCGGCCGGAGCGGTGGGATCTATTGCTCCGTGCCGCGGCATGGGCCGGATTGATTGGGAGGGCGCGCGGAGCCCGGCCCGGGGCGTGACCCGGCTCTCGACGCCGTGATTATGGACTGCAGTCGCCGCTCCCAGCAACGTTGATACATGCGTGTGTCACCGGAGCATGGCGGCAACCACAGGTACAGAAAGCAAAGCAGTTCTTCTGCTGGTCAAACAACAACTGGAACCTGGTGCAATGCTGTTAGGTTTGGTCAAGAAGCCACACAGCTTTCCAATGAAGGACAGTTTTGGGGATCGGTTGGTGGGAGGTTGGCCCCGAGCCCCTGGATCTAAGGCACAGCCAGCTGCAAGTACATTTGGTGAAGCAGATCCAAAACTGCCACAGAACTGAAAATCTAAAATGGCGATTGCACAGACATGCGCCACTCAACTCTGTATCTGTGGAGATAACGCGGATCACACCGGTGTTGCTTTGATAACACGTGTGAAATATGTGATGATGCAAAGTTCAAGATACGCGTGTGGCCAGACAAGGCAGGGAACTGCCATGTGACGACGAGACTGCAGCTTTTGGCCATTTCTCATTTGCATGACACAACACAATCTGTGTGATTCCAATTGCATTGCGAGTTGTGTTCCGTCTGTGGAGTTTTCTGGTGATGGATCCAGTGGAGGCCTGGGGGCTATTCTATTTGCCGTGTTCTGCGCCGAGTTTGTCACCGACTCGGTGCACCTCGGTGCTGCTCTGTGTTGACGCAAAAAGAACGCGCTGTGGCGCCGACTGTAAACAAACTGGTCACGTGGTCACTCAGAAAATGGCCCTTCAAGGGAACGCTGCATTTGTATCGAATTATCAAAAATCATGTTTGGCAGTCGTTTTAATGTTGCATGAGGCACTATTTGACACAGAAACTGAAAAAGAAAGTTTTCAGGAACAACGAGGAGCAGTTGGTGTGCTGCTGTCAGCAATGTAAGTACTGAAATGGGCACCGATGCAAAGACTCAAGTTTCGAGTTTCGAGTTTCGAGTTAGATCTAGGTGTTCGTAAAACCACAAGGGTTGACATTGATGTGTGGTTGGCAGGACGCAGGAAGATATCCCAAAGCAAGGATGTTTTGTTGACAATCTGGTCAACTATACTTCGGCACAGTGGGTCGAATTCTTCAGGATGACAGCCTCAACTGCTCAGAAACTTGTGGAGGAGCTTGGTCCTTTCTTCCGTCAGCATGATGGTGAAGCCTTTTGATCAGAGATTGCAGTTTAGTTT
>JAAUXT010035708.1_pt1 | contig 14492 bp, 22 predicted proteins | sample 7278171 | NCBI WGS metagenome assembly JAAUXT01 (sample SAMN14350112, study PRJNA611818) | marine sediment metagenome | isolation source: surface marine sediment (1.8m) | place: French Polynesia: Moorea | collected 2018-08 | reverse complement strand
GTTGGGGGCGGGGGGGGTCTGGGCGGGGGGGGGGCAGGGGACATTTTGGTCCAGCTGCCATATACTGCATTACCACATGGTGCTTCGCCCTAAAGGGACTTCGCACAATGAGAGTCTAACAGACGCACGATATGGTCAAGGCGGGAGGGGCAGATCGCCTTGAAGTGTCTTGATTTCAAACTTGTGAGATGAGGTGGGATGAGGTTTGGATCCGCGGGTCAGGGCCTCTTGGATTCGCTCCTGTGAACATGTCAACATTGCAAAAGGAGACCCAAAGACCACAGCTAAAGTTGTGGTCTGAATGAAGTGCGGCACACGAACGACCCTCATCACCAAAACCCCTGACAAAGCCTGGGTTACATCAGCTCTGTGAGTCACATGTTAAACGGCTGCAATGACCAGATGTTGCAAACGCAGTTCGTGGACAAAGAAAGCTTTTTGCGATATCAGAAGAAATCAAGATCCATACCTTGGCGGGCAACATCAACACGAACAATTCCTCAACTGTTTCACCATCTTCCCTGGGAAAAGAGCGCTGTCCTGCCCAATTCTGAAACTCTTGCTTCAATCCAATGATGTTGTGGTATCCTCTACAGCGTTGTTTATCCACACAAGATCAACAAAAACGGAGATATTATCTGTTATCTAGATTCTAATAATCATCTTGGAAATCCCAAATATTGCTTTAAAGCAGAAACTTCTTCCGGAACTTAGAGCGAAACAGCAACAGCGAAATTTCCCACCGTTTCTGGTTGTAGTTCGTTCTGGTTCCGCAGGAACAGTTTTCACTTTTTCCACACACAAACCTGTGACGTATTACGCCGGAAGTCACCATTGTTCACCTAGCAACAGCGGGAACAGCGCTGAAAACTGAAAATTTCGCAAAATGGTAAGTTATTGAGGTCTCTTGGCTTCCTTACAGGAAATTTTGATGCAGTCTTCATTCAGTGAGTCAGTGTACATGGGAGAGCTAAACGTTTTCTTCACAAACAACGCAAGTGATTGTTCTGAGATGTGAAGGTTGTGACAGGTGACGCAAGCTTTCGTGTCTTCTGACTGTCGACGTCTTGCCTTTTCGTTTTTCTGTTGTGAGACTGTGCGCCTTTCTTTTATCCACTCACATTTTCAGCCACCAAAGAAAAAGGGCGGAAAGAAGGGGAAAAAGAAGAAGTCAGCCAAGTCAAAAACACCAACTGTTATCGATGGAGTGTCGACTGAGGAAATGTCAAAGGATCAGGTAGCGCTCGAAGAAGTTTCACAATTTTCGTTTCGCGTGTGCGCTGTGGCAGAAATTGTCACTCTTCATCTCTATCTGTATAGCTCGAGGAACACATTGTGCGACTTCGCGAAGAGCTGGATCGGGAGAGAGAGGAGCGGAATTATTTTCAACTGGAGCGAGACAAAGTGAACACCTTTTGGGAAATAACCAAGCGGCAACTGGACGAGAAGAAAGCAGAATTAAGAAACAAAGACCGAGAAATGGAAGATGCGGAAGAAAGACATCAGATGGAAATCAAGGTAATTTCTGCTTGAAACGTCACACAAACATATGTCCAGCTGTTCACAGGCAGGCAAAGCTGCTTGCCTTCTCCCGTTTCAGTTTGAAGTCGAACGTGATTCCAATACCTGTCTGACTTGTTTTTCAGGTTTACAAACAAAAAGTCAAGCACCTGCTTTACGAGCATCAAAACAATGTTTCCGAACTGAAAGGGGAATCGACAGTTGCTCTGAAACTTGCACAGGACGAGCACAGATCCGGCGAACTTGATCTCAGGAAAGATAAACGTTCGCTCAAAGTGGAGTTAAAAGAGCAAGAATTAGCTCATGAGAATGTTATCAAAAATCTCAAAAAGGTTCGAGAACTTCACAACATTCACATCATTCGAATGTTTCCATTTCCTTGCGCAAAATGCCATTGACTTTTGAGGCACTGTTGGTCATCTTGACTTCTCTTTCCAGGCACACGATGAAGCCATAACAAACCTTCGCGCAGATTTTGAGAGAGAGGCTCGAGAGATAGAACTCAAGTATGAGCGGAAGATGCGTGCATTGCGAGATGAGCTCGATCTTCGTCGCAAGACAGAAATTCACGAAATCGAAGAGAGGAAGAACAGCCAAATAAATACCCTCATGAAGAATCACGAGAGAGCATTCAGTGAAATCAAGAATTATTACAACGACATCACACTGAACAACCTTGCGCTTATCAACACACTCAAGGTGAGTTCGTTCGATTCGAGTTCTCAAAAAGGCATGTTCACTAATTTTTCTGACGAAGTTGTCAACAATGATTCTGCATGTCTGATTGCAGGAACAAGTTGAGGATATGAAGAAAAAGGAAGAAAGAATGGAAAAACACATGGCAGAAGTGAGAAAACTCTTTTTGCGATGGTTGAAAACAATCACAAGACAGTTATTCTGTCTTCGCGTTGAACATGTCCTGTCATGCTCAAGACCGAGCTGTTCAGCGAGCACATCAATTTGAGGAAAGGGCATTCACAAAATGCGCTGCTTTCCAGGTGACGGCAGAAAACAAGCGACTGGTGGAACCTCTGCAAAGAGCAAAGGAGGAAGTGGAGGAGTTGAGGCGGCAGCTTGCCAACTACGACAAAGATAAGCAGTCGCTCGCAGTGAGTAGAAGCATTCGCAGAAAGATTGTAACTCATTTGAATGTCGATCTGCGCACACTTTTGGAAACATGTTTACGAACCGTGCGACGCCCAGAAGAGCTCATGCTGACTCCCATATTGGTCAAGATTTTGTCCTTGATTACTGCATTGGAGCTTGTGCCACGTGGAACACATCGGTTCACCTCAAAGTTGTAAAGCGACGTCACTTGTGGTCACACAGCGACACCAATTCGTAAATGGAAGAGACAGAGTCTAATTTGCAAAAAAAATATTTGCTCTTTTTGAAGACGAGGGTAACTGGCGTTCGGCTTACCGCTTACTTCCCTCAGACCAGCTTGCTGCCGATCCCACCTGCGAACAGCTTGTTCCTTTGTTGACCCCACCTGTGTGGGGTGTTTTTTTGTGAATGACAAAACTGTTGTTTGTTCCCTCCCCGACTTGTTCCTCATTATCTGACTGCTCTCTGTGAAACCAACGATTTTTTCTTCAAACGTTTTGTGACTCTCAAGTTCTTTAAAATTTTGTGTCTCAAGATAACTCAGGTGAGATTCGTCTGCGTTTGAGGAATGAACTTTGTGCTGAGAAACTCAGATTCTTCAATGCAAGTTTTCAGTCTCTGCTGAGAGGTTGAACGTTCAACCCTGTGAAGAACTCACATTGCACAGACCATCTCTCGAAGTTTCAACGAAGAATATTTTTCAATTTTTACACTGTGTTTGGTGTGCCCGGATTTTGCATCTTTCCGTCTGATCCACAAAAAGTGGAGGATTCAAAAGATAGAAAGAAGCCACCAATGACAAAACATTGTCTTTGGTCCTCGTAGTTGTCACGGAACACAAATTAGAAAATTTGCAGGATGAAAAGTGGGAGATGGTCTTTCTTCTCTTGACTGGTGAACAAAAGATTTCCGAATGATTTTTGCACTTCCTTCTTGAAAAGTCAAGAAACCGCTTGTCTGCAACATTTAGGTGCTCATAGAAAGGCAACTAAGACAAAAATGACTTGCATGAAATCCTGTAGAAATGCAGATTGTAAATAGGCACTGAAACTAGAACTAAACCTTGCATGCCAGATGTTTTTCCCAAATCCTCGTTCAATTTTGAAATCGAGACGTTTCCCCGTGTTTTTCACCCTAATTTTCCAAGAATTTGTAACTTTTTTATCAAATCTTCCTGCAGGCAAACCCAGCCTTTTCCTTCACATTTTGTCCTCTTTTTTTTCGAACTCATTCCCGTACTTTAGAGAAACCGGTCATTTTCTTTGAATTGAAAGAAACAACATTTTGCAGAGTGCAAAAGCTCGGCTGAAAGTCATGGAAGAAGAGATGAAAGCCTTGCAGTGGGAACACGAAGTCCTGGAGCAGCGCTTTGAAAAGGTATGTGCGTCGGGATAAAACTGATTTGGAGGTGTCCTCAACCTGGTTTTGCGAAATGTGTCTAACGTGCCTAGTTGGTGGATTTGTCAAGTATTTTTCTGAAAGGTTCGTCATTTACACAGTGCAATCGCAGATATCATCAGTACACGGAAGAGGTCCTTGCATTCAAAGGAAAAAAAAAACGTTTCCCAGGGAGTCGGTTGGGCGACGAGCGGGCGTCCACGCCCCCCTCCTGGCAAAAAATCCATGTGGGCAACATTCTCGTCGAGATTGCAACACTTCTGGGAATCGATCGCTTGTCATTTTCAAGTTGTGCTTTTGCTTCGAATTGATCCAACCTGCCTCCAACATCAGATCATACATGCCGCACTTGATCAACACAAACAACACGCACTTGGCAACAAAAACAGACCTGCTTCACTGCTTTCCAGGTGCAACAAGAGCGAGACGAGTTGTACCGAAAGTTTGTAAAGGCGATCCACGAGGTACAGCAGAAGAGCAACTTCAAGAACCTGCTGCTGGAGAAGAAGCTCGGGGCGCTCGCCGACACGCTCGAGAAGAAGGAGGCGCAGCTCAACGAGGTGCTGTCCGCCTCCAACCTCGACCCGACCGCGCTCACCGTCGTCACGCGCAAACTGGAGGTGAGTGCACCCGCGCTTTCGTGCGTCGAGTACATTGGATGGCTTTTGGTCAAACAGTGTGAGAATGTTGAAAGGTGCGAACAGACTTGAGAAAGGTGTTGTGTGTGATAAGCTCGACAGTTTATGATTGTCTTGCAGGATGTGCTGGACTCCAAGAACAGCGCCATCAAAGATCTTCAGTACGAGTTGGCTCGAGTGTGCAAGGTTGGTTCACGCTTGTTTACTTCATCTCCCCGTGCGACTAACATTGCCAAATCTGGTAGCAGTTCGGTGGCCTTCAGGCTGTCACTCTGTTGCGACGTTCTGCGCTTGATCCGCACACTCGAACCGAACTTGCTTCGTTCGCTCCGTTTTGTGACCCGTCACAAGTGCGAAGCGCTGGTGCGTCAAATCTGATACGGTCTTTGACACAGGACCAAAATGAATGCAACGAACGTTGGTATGAACACGTCTCACGTCTTTTGACTGATTGCCTCCAAATGCTAAGTCTGACATACAGAGCTGGTCTGACATCAGCGGTGACACTTCCTCTTCTTTGTTTCCAGGCGCACAATGACTTGATGAGAACCTACGAGTCCAAACTGAATTCGTTCGGAGTTCCGACAGAGGAGTTGGGCTTCAAACCTCTGGAGAGTACAGTGGCCGGACAATCCCTCGGGCACGGACCTGCAGGTCTCGTGTCAGCCCCCACCTAATCCACGACGCAGTGTCACTGTCAGGTGGCCGTTTAGGTTGAGAACAACTGAACATTCAAAGTGAATTTAGGTAAAGAAAACAATCATGATTGCTTGTTGTTCACAATGCGATCAATTTCTTTTTGTGCGAAATGAGCTTGAAGTGCGTTGTTTGCGACGAAACCAGATGCAGCAGATGTCACAAATGTTGCAAGATGCGCTTCTACTTTTTCGAAACAAAGAGTTCGCAAGAACAATTTAGCTCTGTCATTCATTTGCAATGGGTTGCATTCTCAGTGTCAAGGTTTTCGACAAGCTGTATTTTAAATTGCTGATGTAGTCACGTGTGTGTGTGTATGTGTGTGTGTGTGTGTGTGTGTGTGTGTGTGTGTGTGTGTGTGTGTGTGCGCGCGCTCTGGCGGAGACGCCCCAACCAACCCTGAACTTTTTTTGGGTCCCCGGAATATGCACCACAGGTGCAAGCTTTCTTCCTTTTCACTTGTCAAAACGTAAATTTCGCCTCCCGCCCCAGGTTCCCGTTTGGAGCCCTCGAAGGGTCAGTCACCAGTTTACCGAGACCGACATCTGCCCCCCCCCTTCCCGTCCGGCCCAATCCTGGATCCGCTGGAGGTGCGTGTTTGAAATCGTGCTGGCACAGCGATGAGACCTGCAGTGAGATGTCAACAGATACGAGAGGCTGATGTGTTTTCCGAGAATGTTTTGGGTTCTGCCTGCAGCTGTGATCAACGTCATCCGTCCATTTGTAGCAATAAAACTGTAATTGTATGCCATAACTACGAGTTACATTTTGCTCTCTACGTTTCAAACACATCATAAAGCACACAAGTTCAGGGACAAAGAAACACTTCCGTGAAGCACGAAAAAGTTTGAGCATTTGTTTACAAACACGAAACCGGGCGAAACATTTTCCGAGGAGAAGCCTACTTCTCGCTGCTTTCATGCAAATGAGACAGTGGATGACAACATTGGTTCAAGCTCGACCCTTTAACGAGAATTGGGTGACCCAAATGCACCGAATCGCCCCTCTGCAAGCGTTGCAGAAGCTGTTGATATTTTTTGTGCAACAACCGCAAAAACAAACCCACGTGGCCGCAAAAAATTTGCATATGTTGCATATCGTCACATGACCTGGATGTGACCAAAATAACGTGCGCAAATCTCATTTGTCGCTTCACTGCATTCTCCAGAAACTACGCCTGGACCTTTTCTGGGGTGTTTCTGACGAACTGACCAGCTTGTCCTAGCTTGTGCAGTCTTTGTTCTTGGAGAAAGTGCGCTCGAAGTGACAAAGGCAAGTGTCAGTCCTTGGAGGCCCCGCCCCCCGCGGTCCGCGCCGACCAATCAGAGCGTCACCGGGCGACGAGGGGACTTTGATCCCAGCTGATCAGTACTACAAGAGCAGAGCTAGAGCTCACAGAACCTTCAGTTTTTGACGAAATTACACGACTTTGAGATGCAAGATGTGGTGTTTGGTTGTTTTGCCGAACACTGTGGTTCTTGAGGTGCAAGTGCCGACGAAGGCAGTGGGTCAGGAATGTCTGGACAAGGTGAGTGAACTGTTTGATCAACTTTCTCGTTTTAGCTCAGTTTGGAAGGTCTCTTCTTTGTGTTCTTTCATCGAGATCCAGCTGAAATCAGGCTCACAGTTGGAGTATGGGCAGTGCTTTTGGTTCCGAGGCACACAAAGATCGGGTACAGACAGATATAAACGCCAAACGTTGCCGATATGCTTCAGAAGGAAGCCGGAAAATCGATCTGTGTTCTGCAGCGAATCAGCTGTGCTGCAGTTTAAATGGCTGTTCTAAATCCGGTTCGTTGCCGGGTGGAATAAAACCCCAAGAAGGCAACGATTTGATGATTTCGAAGCACAATTGGCAATTTCTGATGTTCCTTTGTGTTCAATCAAGATTTCGTAACTTCAAGCCATGATCCACCAACAGCTTGGATGATGTCAGTTTTTCTAGGACATCGTGGATATTCAGTGCAAGCGTACTCGGTAAACAAATGTTGATACCCAATCAGCTGTTTGTTGTTGCTCAGCTTTTGCTGTTCACAGCCCGGATATTTTCGATGCAAATCTATCGACTGTTGCAAGCAGAGTGCAGATGTCTTTTCCCAGAAGGTAAACAGAGAAAAATGGGTGAATTTGTTGTTGATAAACGGAGCAAAAGGACGAGTGCACCAGTGCAATGCCTCTATGCATACATCAGCAGCACTGCCCACGAACAAAGAACTTGATGCCTGGATCTCCTGCAAATCAATGACATCAGCCACAAGTTTCCCTGATAATACATTGGCACCACCCGTATCAAGACTTTGAAGAAATCGTCAGCAAATTTTCCCAGAACACAAAGGACTCCAAATTTACTCTTTGTATCAATTCGAAGTTTATGTGTGCTCACAGGCTTACGTCAGACAAAACAAGACTTTTGTTGGTTGACCAAAATGTTTGGGTTGAAGAAAGTCAAATTGCAATCTTTTATCTCAAAACAAACGCACGAGGACAAAATGTAGATGTTTACGTGTCGCGGTTGGGTGAATTTATTTGTGGGCATGGCCTCTCAAAGTCAAGGCAAGCGTGCCATTCTTGAGCCCTGGAGACACAAAATTTATTGAAATGTAGTTCAACCTGGACAAAGATGAAGTTGAAACCTGCAGCGTCGTGTCGAGTGCCTGGCTGTCAAGCAGGAACTTAGCTCATGTGACTCGAAATTTTGATGGTTCCGCCCACGCGAACCTTGGGGGTCACGACCTGAACCACAACAAAGCGGGCATGTGACTGCAATTAGGGATACATGACATGCTCCATATCTCCCCAAGTGTTCGACATATTTTGCCATCAAAATCAGGTCAGTTTCCTCCTCATGTGCGAAACACGTATCTGCCTCGTGGCCTGATAAAAATTTGAAAAGTTCCGTGCTGCGGCCAACGAGATGGGAGAAATGATATCTCGTTGGCTGTACGAGTGCAGATGTGTGTGGGGCATCCTTCTCAACTGCCCAGTTGGCTGCGCGGGTCAATGAGTGCGACATGAAAGGCGCCCCTCCCCTCCCCTCCCCTCCCTCCTCCACCTCCTGGACTGGACGCGCCCAGACACAAAGACTGGTCTTTTGGGCAGTTCCTGGTTCGGAATCGCTTTGAAAATTTGCAATATTAAAATGCACCCAGAATCCATCGTGTCTGTTGAGGGAGGTTCGTCAGAGCGTTAGTTTTGGTTGCTCTATTTCCATTATGCAGAGAACACCTTCCCTTCATCAGCTTGCATGTGACCAGATGCACCTTTGTCCCCAGGTATGCGAGCAGTTCGGCATCATCGAAGCCGACTACTTCGGACTGCAGTACGCCGGGTCCAAGGGGGAACTGCTGTGGCTCAACATGCGGAACCGAATCTCGCGTCAGCTGCCCGGCGCTGCGCCCTACAGGCTCAGCATGAGGGTCAAGTTCTTCGTGCAGCCGCACTTTCTCCTGCAGGAAAGTACAAGGTGAGTGAGTAAACTCATTCAAAAGCGGTTTCCACATTGGCTGTCTGCAGTGCTGAAACCCGACGTATCAGAAATACCGCGGCAAGGACTGAAGAAGACTTCACCTGCCAAGGTCAAGTTTCTTGTCTGTCGAGGGGCGAAAAACAAGATCCCGAGTCGTCTGAGCAACTCTGAAAGGGGAATTTCCCGTCTTCGGTTTTGTTCAAGTTTTCTGGGAAAAACGAAATGTCGGAGGAACTGTCTCCTCAGAGGAGCGAAGCAAATTCCTGGAATTGATCTGTTGACGATGTGTACGCTCACAAGTGTGTGTGCATGCAGGGATTTCTGCGGAAAATCGATCAAAGGAAACAACAGTCGTCAGTTGTGACAATTCTTCGTCAGCTGACGAAAATGGCAGGGTGACATCACTGAATCAGAATCTTGATAAGTGGTGGTTGTTTTCGGTGGTTATTGGCAAGTTTTGCGTGGGGTGATAATGTCAGGTGATGCAAGAATTTTAAGACGTAGATTCCTCTTTACCGAGACTTTTGGTTGGATTCTTTAAGAAAGTCACGTACTGAAGTGAGTTTGCTGAGTTACTCTCCCCGGATTCGCACCGCAGGTTGTTGTTTGTGAGGTTTTCACCTTCTGTTTGGGGTCATAAATCAACGGTGTCAGGTCCGTGTTGTTTGGCAAGTCGCCCAACTCTCAGCTGACAGATTTTTCAGTTTGAGCAACATGTGTTGGTTTTTACGTGCGTACGACTGTGGTTTGCCCGAGTATCCTCGGTGTATGTATGTACATACATGGATATATGGATATATCCAACAGGAGGCCTGCTGACCCCGCCTACCCCCCACCCTTCAAACTTTGCAGATACTTATTTCATACTCACGTATCAAATCTTCTTTTGGAGCTGTGGGTAACTGTGTGGTGATATTATCTCTCAGCAGGGAGCTCTTCTCAGGATCAGAGCTGAGCTGCCAGGCCTCTGCCCAGGTTTCTATGCCATCTGAAAGACTTGATTGGCCATTCCTGGTTGTGGAGTCCAACTCTGAATCAGAGTTGCTCCTTGTCAGACAGGGCACATCTGGAGACATGCCCCCAAAGGAGCAGAGGGTTCAGGACAAACTAAGTTCATCAAAATTTCTAATCATTGCAGAAAAATATACACTTTTTGCAAGTGCGGGTGAGGTGATCTGCCAGTTTCTGTCAAGTTTGTGAACGCGTGGAGTGGCGCACGACTGATGCTCCACTTGAAAAGTCTTGTTACACAGAGCTCTACTTTTCCGGTGGGAGTCAACTGTACTCGTATCAAATTGCTGGCTGGGTAATTCCACTGTTTTGTGTTGTTCATGACGAAGTTGTTTGTCAACCTCCTCAACCTGCACCAAACTTCCCATTCGGGCCTTTCCAAACACCTGCTGGACAACAACACTGCGCACGTTCTTCTTGTGCAATAACCACCAGACAGGTCTTGGATTCAGCCTGCCCACGTCAAGCTCCCACCAATGCAGTGAATGAAGCCCTGAAAGGAGAGACGAAACCCTGCCAAGTGACAAACTAATCTCCAGTTCCTCGGGGAAAGAAGATATTTCAGGCGCAGCTGACATTTTTTTGTCACTCGCACAATTGTCACTCGCACAGTTCAACGGGAAATTGTGGAAGTTGTGGCACAGGATGTGGAGTGTTCTCTCCAACCGCAGTTCTTATGTCAAGTCGAGTCTCGGGTGTCGTGGTCGTTCAAGTGTGGCACATTGGACCCCAGATAAAGGATCTCTGGTCAAATTTTGCCGATTGGATCCGCTTTGTACCTTGATGCGCGGGTCACTTGACTTTCGCTCAGACAGTTGCACTTTGACCAAGGACGTCATTGATGTGCGATTGGACTTTGGAACCGCATCGACGGTGGCAAGCCTCTGATATTGAAAGCATGACTGGTCCTTGTACTCGTACACCTGTGTGCATTTTCACTGATAACAAAATTCGTCGGTTGCACTTTTCCCGCTCCATCAAACTTCACCTGAATGGCTGAACGTTTGGTCCAGTTTCATTCAGTTCATCAAGTTTCTGTCAGTGCACGGTCAATTGTTTTCTTACCCCTCTCATTGCAGACACCTTTTCTTCCTGCAAGTCCGTCAACATTTTCAAGGCGCTGAGCTGCGAATTCCGGACAGCCAGCAGATGGCCAAGATCTCTGCGCTGATCAGCCAGGCGGAGCACGGGGACTGCAGCTGCGCGCGCAGACCGGGTCACATGACGCGCAGCGCCGTCGCCGCGCAGGCGCAGATGGTGTGCGCGTGTCAGCACAGCCCGTGCGTCCCGCGAGCCACTGAGCTGACGAACGAACTGCTCAGCGACATCCGACAACATCACAGCGAGGTGGCCGGGCTGTGCAAGGCGTCTGCGGAATACAGAATGCTGCAAGAGGTAGGGAGTGCGTCAGCAGTCTTTGCACACCTCAGATCGTGGCACACGCAAAATGCGACGACTTGTCAAATGCAATTCCAAGTGTTGTAATTCGTCCCAAAATTTGCACGTGTGACCCTGGATCTTCTGCAGGTGTCTTCGCTGAATTGTTATGGGGTGGAGCACCATCTGGTGCGCAACTCGAGCGGGACGCTCTACCAGATGGGAGTCGGGCCCGAAGGCATCATGCTCTACGACAAGGAATGGAACATCGTCAAACGGTGAGTTCTGTCGTCTGCAGCTGCTGCACGATGACACAGATGCATGAGAGTTTTGTGCTTTGGTTTCACCTTTTGTTGTGCCAAGCTTCCGTGAGAGTCTACAGGCACTGCGTTGTCTTGGTGGCGCGGCGCCCATTGACTTGGATCTGAAGAGATCTGCAGTGGCGCCTCCAGTGTGAAACGGGCCACGCGCCACGACACGTGGCGAAACAACTTTCCCTTGGTCATCGATTTTGGCTGATCTTCTTTGATCAGTGATAATTATCTGTTGCGTGGTCTGCGGTAAATAATCCTCTTCAGTAGAAATCGGGTCAACAGGGCCCGCCGCTGCACGAGTGACTCACTTCACGTGATCATCGATCTGCGATAGACTGTTGCTGAACTGTGGATTGTCAGCAAAACTGCGACGTCCAAAAACTCACAAAATCACAACATGTGTGCAGATTTGGAGATCAAGCTCGGGATTTGTGCCCGCTGAGAACTTCCAATGGCTTTTTTCAGCGTTAACAGAACAGAACCAGTTGTTGTAATGACTTCCAAAAACGGTCATTGTGTCCGTTGCGCACATGTTTGCTCGCACTCCGCTGCTAACTATGCTGAGCAAATATTTTGTCCGATTTCATCTGAAAGCAAGATCACTGTGAAAAAGTCGGGCAACTAAAAACACAGTCGTGTAGTGTCAGGTGGCAAAAAAATGATCTTTGGTACTTGTCACGTCACAAGTTGGTGGCGTTCGGTTTATGAGGTGTTTGTTTTGTTTTGTTGCAGAATTGCGTACCCAACGGTGAAAGTAGCCACGCACGCCAGCAAATGTGTCTTCCTGCATACTCTGCAAGACGACGGGAAAACGGTCATTCTCGGTTTCCGACTCGTCAGTCAGAAAGCTGCCAATGGGTTGTACAGGTATGTTGCCTAAAGGAGTTTGTGCGCTACCGAACCATGTTGGCGAGTCGTCACGCTAAGTGTCTCCAAAATTGCCTCGTATCAAGAACTTATGTTTAGAAACATCTGAGCGAATTCAAATGAAGGCGACACTGCAGTAGTGTGCAGTAGCTTTTTCAACAGTGCCCCAACACGGCAGAACTAACACGTATTTGTGCGTTGTTTCAGGTGTGTGACCGAGATGCACTCGTTCTACCGATGCGACACGGTGCGCAACGCCGTTGCAGCGCAGTTCTCGCGAGATTTGAAGGGAACGCTGGCGTCCCTGTTCAACGAAAACACGACCCTGGGTGAGTGACTCAACTGCTTTCATTCGTTCGTCTCTCCCACCTGGCCGTTTCAAATTAGGTCCCACAGTCGTCAATCTCGCCCCTCGTTCACACCGAGCGCATACGCACTCTCGCACACATTTGCGATGGTGACGCTCGAGCGCATCATGCGTAAGACTGTTCATACCGCATGCGTAGCCGCGTGTGTAGCCATGTGCGACTGTTTGGGTGCGCGACGTTCGTGACGTCATAATTTTTCAACGTGTCTAGCCCCACTTCCTGTTGCGCGGGATTTTTCGCATCACTTTCCTTCGACCTTCGAGCACGAGCACATGTTCAACCCACTTGCTCATTCCATCGACAAGGCTGTTTTTCTGAGAGCTTTACTCAAAATCGTCATGCCAAAGGCCAGCGCAAAGACTCCGTATGAGGAGCCGGTGAATTTTGACGAAGAAAAATTTGCGGCTGACGTCGAAGAGAGGAGTTTGTTGTATGACAAAGGAGAGGAGGACTATCATTGCTCGGACGCAGTCGAAGCTGCCTGGTTGAAGTTAAAGAAACAGCACTACTTCAAACTAGGTAAGTCCTTTTCCTCACTTAGGCCGTAACATCACCACCAACACTCTGTGTCTGTACCTAAAGACTCAAAACTTTCCATCATTTCAGTGTCGCACACAAAGGCAAAATGGCGGGTTATGCGAAACCGCATGTCGCGCTTGGTCAAGAAGCAAGCCTCGATGAAATCGGGTGCCTCAGGCTCGGAGGGACGACTGACAGCCGAGGAATACGAGTTTCTTCAGCAGATGGAGTTTGTGCGCCGCCATCTGAGCACCAAGGAAAGGTCAGTTTTCATGCGAATGTCCCACACACCATGTGTCTTAGGCCCTAACAATCAGGCTTCACTGTGCTGTCACTTCGACCTTCCTGCAAATTGTTTCAGCCCAATGGTACTTAGGCTGTAACAACTCATTTCAGCAAAATGGTGGGCAACTATGGGGAAGGAGACAGTGCGTACCCCTGCGAAGACTTGGAGTCCGATGACGATGAACCCCTGTCTGTCACGAAAAGACGCGATGCGCCCAACAAGGCACAAGACGATGACAACACGCCGGCAGAAAACATGCTGTCCAGCCAAGAATCAAGGGAGTCTGGGGGGGCCACACCCAAGCAGAAACGAAAGAGGATCCGCACGAAGGCTGACCTTCAGGGAAATCAAAAGGGAAAAGGTAATCGACCATGCAGAGAAATTACTTGACAGCACCCAAGAGTTCAACCCGGAATTAGAGTACTATTGTTCCTCCCTTATGCCACTAATTGAGAAATTGGAGTTTGAGAACCATCAATGCTGCATGATTGCCATCCGGCAAACTATTTTCACCTTTATGTTTCTGCGACATGAGACGGCCGTGCAGCCCATGTCTGTTCAGCGCTACATGGCTGGGGGGGGCTGCTGCAAACCCCCTTCCACCAGCACCAGCTGCTGCACCACAGCAAATGCGCACACCCCCACCTGCCCCCAGGCTTCAAGTGCTCGTCCGCATCAATCCCCACCCCCAGTATGTCCCTGCCCCTGTTGAACCCGTTGAACCCGATGAGGGGGTTGAGGACATTTTGTTTGATGACGAATTGTGAATTTGCAGATGCGAAACTGCACCATACGTCGTAGCAAGCCATCATGGGGGGGATCAAAAGCCCCCCCCCCTTGACGCATCTGTGTGTGATCCGCAATCGTATAACGTTCTCCCCTTCCGGATCTCCAGAGTATGGTTAATGTTATGTTCTCTCTCCC
>JAAUXT010068525.1_pt1 | contig 14495 bp, 17 predicted proteins | sample 7278171 | NCBI WGS metagenome assembly JAAUXT01 (sample SAMN14350112, study PRJNA611818) | marine sediment metagenome | isolation source: surface marine sediment (1.8m) | place: French Polynesia: Moorea | collected 2018-08 | reverse complement strand
GAACCAAAAGAGCCCAAAAGGTCCTAAATCAATTCTCATCTTGACCATGAAACTGCTGCTGACATACTTTTGGAAGATGCTGCCTATAGGTGCTTTGATTTGGCTCGCACTGATTTGGCTCAAATTGTGCAGCCCATCTCAAATCACCTAAAAAGTAAGAATTTTGACAAAAAAGTGACCCAAATCAGAGCAAGCTAAATCAGAGCAAGTCAAATCAGAGCAAGCCAAATCAGAGCAACCAAAATTTCCTCAAATCACCGCATTCTCCATGGATCTATTTTTTTGGAAACAATTAAAGTTCAGGGAACACATGTGCACAAAATGTTCAACTGTTCAGCTCAAACCAGGTGGGTGTGAATGTGCAATCTAATCTTTTCCGTGGCTCCCCTGAAGGAGGGTCACACGGGTAGAAGGGACTGAAGACATCCACCACGGACGAGTAGACTGCGGAGGTTGACTGCAGAGGGAACACTGTATACTCAGGTCTGACTGGAAAGAAAACAAGAAGCACTGCAGTTGTGTCGTGGAAAAAAAGACATTCAACAAAGTAATGTTGAACAAGCATGCGACCCCCTCCCAGGAGTTTAGCTTGTGCAGCATTGTCCTTTGCAACAACAACTGATGTATCCACACCAACAACAGACTCGAAAACACGTGTTGCCTTGGAAGGTGCAGGCAAAACATGGCGTCTTCATTTGACCCATCCTTAGAGTATTCAAACCCTGCATGTTCGTTCTCTGAGTGAACTCAAATCTTTTTCTGATGCCCAAAGCATCATATTTGCTGATCTGGTGTGAGGTGGGGTGTCCAAGAGAATTGTTTTGACAGAAAGGAAGCACTTGTGTGGACTTTTTTGCACTTTTTTTGAATTTATATGGCTTATTCTGGTTCAGTGGGATAAAGTTTCTGTGGAGATGATCATTAAACATTCAGTTCTTGGAAATTGGACGGGGCAACCTGGATGTCTGTGTATGTTATGCACCTGGAAAGAACCAAAATTGCACATTCACACAAGAGGAGCAAAAATTGTGCATTTGAATTACCTTGGACTGTTGCTGTGAACAAATTTTATGAAGAATATCTCAACTCTAAAATGAGACAGACCTTCATTTGTTTTGAAGTTAATTTGTTTTGGAGTACAGAATTTCACAAATGGCAAAAGATACAATTTGTTTGCAATGAGTTTGGCCACTGACAATATTTAGCAGAGATAGTAGACAGGGAGAGAGAGACAGAGAGAGAGACAGAGAGAGAGAGATCACATGCACCTGAACAGCTGACCAACCACCTGACAGACAGACAGAGCACAATAATATTTCCCATTGTTCAGATCACAGGGAGGCCCATTGGCACACTTCTTGATGCCCACGATTGAATGAACCTCAGAGCCTCACGTGCGTGGCAGGAGTAGGAGAACCGGAGGGCGAGGGTACTGCAGGTTCCAAGGTGCGGCCAGTCACTGACTCTGCTGTCGATGTTACAGCTGCGAAGCCCGTAGCATCTGAGGGAAAGAGTATTGTACTTGAGGGTGTAGTCTACATAAATAGTGTCAACATGTGTGTAACATGTGCCACATGTGAGAGAGTTACATACACACACAAACACACACTACATCCAACTTTGTCACTCATCCACACATCACACACATGGTCTCACACATGCACACCTCAAAGACACAGGCAAACACACCTGACACTTGTAAACACACACTGACGAACACACTCAATGATAAGATGTTGGATCTCTCAGAGCAGGGAGCACACCTCACACAACACACACACTCACACACACACACACACACACACACAGAAGCTGGGTGTGTGTGTAAGATGTGGCACCAGCAGATGAAAATAACACTCACACACGCACACTCACACACACACACACACACGAGCGCGCGCGCGCGCACACACACACACACACACACACACACGCACACACACACACACACACACACACACAGGTGACTCATTACACACTGTCCCCACCTCCTGTACAGCTCTGTGTTGTGTTCCACGCTGTCATTCTTGCAGTGCGGCCTGTTGAACAGAGTTGTCAGGGCCTCCAGGTTTCTCCTGTCACAGGACGACTGCGGGGACGGGGATCCCACCAACAGCTGCCAGTGGATGTCAATGACGTCATCACCACAGTCGATGAACTGGGAATCCCTCTGCGTCCTACAGACGTTCACGATGATATGCTGCCCTGGAAGATTGGGACAGACAGTGAGCTGGAGAGCGTTGTGATAACACAACACACCGGTTGGTATCTCAGGAGAGACTGTCCCCGAGGGCGGGAACCTCCATATTTATTGACCTCTTTCTAATCTTGCCATCTGGTGAGTGGTGGTTTTTACAGCTGCTGTGTCACACCACACTCCTCCCCCACCAGGGGGTGGAGGGGTTCAGCTATAATTTTTAATATTCTGAATATTTTTATAATAATTAATTAGATAGAAAATAGATGCATAATAGCACAATATCACTATTTTGCTGGGTTTTCCCAGCATCCCTCCCTCATGGGGTGGTCACATGACCCCTGGAGGTTTTCCTTTTCAATATGGCTGCCAATCCACCAAGGTTCATCACTACCAACAAAATTGAGTTGTTGAGTTTTCTGAGGCAGAACGTGGTGAGAAAACTTTTGGAGGAAGTGAGCAGGCAGAATAGGGATAAGAGAGACCCGCTAGTAATTGCTGCGGTAGTCACCTATTTCAACCTAGCACCAGCCCCACATGGGCTGTTCTACAACACGGTGCATCAGATCGCCCATTCGTTTTAAGGTGAGTGGTTTTCCGCATTTGGTCCATGTCACCCCACAGAGGACAATGGGCGCAGACATGGCAGCAATACAATAGATGGCTGACAGAGGACAGGGTCTTGAGCAAACAATTCAGGAAGACAGGGGGCATCAAAACAATGACATGTTTCAGCAGCCATGAATTTCCTTGACGTCCAGTGCCTCATTTGTCAGATCCTTCCCACAGCTCACCGAATGCGCCATGGAAGCCAATCACCAGAAACCAAATGGGTACCTGTGTCACCAGTCAGGCAATTCATGCACGTCAGAAATGGCGTGGGTTGCTCTGGTATGTCTCCCTTTTTTCCCGCACAATTTGCATGTCAATTCCCCGAAGCACAACTTGCAGACATTTTGGGTAATGCAAACAGGTTCTAACACCCAAACTTGAATGGCTCCTCAGGCCAGAACCTGTCGGTGAGTTCTTCAGGAGAGCAAGCTCTAATTTGGAGATCCACATGTTTATGGTCGTGGTAGGTCAAGCAAATTGCTCAAAATCCAGCAGTATTCTTGCGTGCATCTCTCTACGCCTTGATGACCTCTCCCCCCATATCAGTCTCTACCCCCTACTTGGGTTATCCATTGCCCCCCACCACGGGTCATGACACCCCACCACTGGATGCTACAACCCCACACAGCTCACAACCCCTACCTGGGACACAACCCCCCACCACCTCAGCCATAACCCCCGCCCCGACACAACAAGCTCATTGCCCCCTACCAGGCCCATTCCCCTCACATAGGGGAATAAGAAGCAATGCTCAAGGCAACTGCAGTGCTAAGTCCCTTGCCAGTAATGTCATCAATTCTTCCTTGTCCTCCTTGTCTTTGGTTACACGGGGGGATTGGTGGGGTGTTGGGGGAGGGGGAGGGGGGTTGAGGGGGAGGGGCCAGGGGACATTTCATCCACCTTGCCATGTACTGCACGACCACATGGCGCTTCGCCCTAAAATGACTTCGCACAATAACCCCCTCGTTGCCCTTCACTCTAACCCTTTGTAGCACACAGGCAGGATAAGATGGCGCACCGCCGATCACCGCTACCAAGATGTCTTGTTCCTGGTATGATAATGGATACCGCTCAATAGGGACTTTATGCACGGCATTTGAGGTGCAGGTCGCATCAACGCCAACGTCAAAATGAGCACACAATTTGGTGAGGTTGTGCACAGTTTCCATGGCACTGGCCAATAAGAGTTTTCACATTGGTGACGCGGCGACAAAAAGCTTGCCGCGCGCGCGTCAAATTATCGGTCCAGACCGATCACAAATGTTTGACGTGGGCGTCAATTTTTTGTCGCTGCGTCACCAATGTGAAAACCCTTTACTGTATCACCATACACCAACCGACGCGACGAGTGGCGCAACGTTTGAAACAAACACCATTGCATGAAGTCCCTGTTGTGACCACGCTTGCTTCGACAAACCGCACTATATTTCAACACTTTTTCAAACCCAGTTTGATTCCCTTTCCATTTGTTACGCTCTTTTTCTTTGCCAAACCACTTATTTCAACACATTGTTTGTGCACTTCTGGGTCGTATTTAGCGGGATCAACTGTATCCGGTTTTATTGACACGAACAAGCAGAGCAGGAAGTAGGAAATTGAGGCTTAGCAAGGGTGCATGTGTCTGCGTGTGCCCTTCTGTATGTTGGTGAGCCCTGAATGTTTGTGGTGTAAACGAGAAGAGTGCAGCGGGGGAGGTGCAAACATAACTCACCTGTAGCCAGGCAGCATGACGTCATCAGAAACGCGACGTACATCGCGACGCAGCGTCGCCACGTCACAGGAAACGCCATTTTGCAAATTATGTTCTCACTTCCTGTCAACCTCTTCACTCTTTGATGTCTTTTCTCACTTTATTTTGCGCTCAATGCTCCCAGTCACAGTGTGAACAAATCTGAGAACTCCAAAAAAAAAAAAAAGAACTCCAAAGCTTCTCGAATCTCTGCACCCTTTTCGTGGTGTGATTGACGCTCAGCAGAACAAAATATGAAGCAGACAAACCCGACTGACTTGGACGTAAACTTGAAGTAAACTGACAGAGAACGTTTTGCAGCTTTCCACAAATTTCCTTGTTTACTCAAACATTCAAGCATAAAGTGTGGCCCCGCCTTTCAGTGAATTTTACTTTTCCACTCAACCATGGACGGGGCACGATTTCTATTCAAGTTGTCTTGGCAACAAACCCATTGCCATGGGTGCGGCTTGTTGTTGCACTCTTTATCTTTCCACATCATTTCTTCCTCACCATGATGTTGTGGGATGTCCCCTGAGGGCAGAGCGATTAGTGGTCTGTGCTTTTCGGAATGCAGGCCCAATGTCCCGCCACCCCACTTGGAGAACGACCACCCGTCGGTGATCATCAACACCCATGGTTTGCTACTGGGCGATTCACATGGGGAGAACATGGGGTTAACATGGCGCACTAAGATATGGGGCTGTCTTTGTTTCTTTGTTTCTTTGTTTCTTTGTTTCTTTGTTTCTTTGCTTCTTTGTTTCTTTGTTTCTTTGTTTCTTTGTTTCTTTGTTTCTTTGCTTCTTTGTTTCTTTGTTTCTTTCATTCTTTCATTGTTTCTTTATTTCTTTCTTTCCTCTTTTGTATTTTTTTTCTTTTATTTCATCCTTTTTTCTCTGTTTCCACTTTTCCTTTCCCTGCCACTGGGTCCCTTGAATGCTTTCTGTGTTGGAAGAACATGGTGCCCACGACTACCTTCAGTACTGCTGGTTGTGTTGCTGTTTCTGATTCCAAAAAGGAAGTGTTTGCGAGGTGTTTTGAACCCTTTTGCAGCTAAGGGTGGGCCACATTGGGATGTCCCAGAAATTGAACTTGCAATTGTGAACAAACCTGGTGTGTTTTGTTCAAATGCATGACACTGCACTGAAGAACCCAGTGTTATGCCATGTGTGGCACACACGTTGATCATTTGTTGGCTGAGTTTCTTTCCTTCTCCGCAGCATTGACCAGGCTGTTTTTCTGTTTTTCTTGGCTGCGGGCCATCCTGGTGAGAAAAGATCTTCCCACTCATGTGTGTCACAATAGCATTGCTTGATTCTGGTTATTTTTGATCAGGTGTGCCTGTCAGATATACCTGTTGTGTGGGCTTGTGTGAAAGATAATTGACAATGATGCTTGACCGCACAACTTGACAAACTTGTTATTCACACAATCTTTCAGCAGAACAGACCAGAAGAAAGACAAAGGAAAACATACAAGTGATGGACACACAATTTTGGCCACACCACACAAAATTGTGCTGTGGAACTTGTTCTGTCTAATATTTGGAATCTCCACATTGAGAAATGAGACTCTTGTTTGCATAAATGTTCACAACGTGCTGAAGATGCATGAAGGAAAATGTCTGAGGGAGCTTGCAGGGTCAAAAGAAGCAAAACTTGTGTCTTGAGTTTGATTTATAGAGGTTGTGTTTGGTTATTTTGTTGGACTTTTCACATCGAAATTCTTGCAAACTGTCACTGGAATTTGTCATAACTTATGTACGTACAAATTTTTCCTTCCAGTTTTCGTATCCACCAATCTTTCCTCAGTTTGCTGATGTGACACTAATTCATTCAAACTGAATTGCTGAAAAGGTTGATCCTCTTGCTGCAGAAACACACACACACGCACACACACGCACACGCACACACATTTCATGTTGTGTCCTCTTATTTCATTTCAGTGCATTTTACGTTGTGTGGGTTTGATATTTGGTGGAACAATCAGGCTCTGTCATTGTATTTTTTTTCTCTTACCAGGCACACTGTTTGCCATAATATACAATCAGATGTAATGGAGGTTGCCACAGAAAATTTTGGCTTCTTATTTCTCAAAAGCAAGTATACAGGCAGCAACTTCTCTCTTTGCTACCTGAGAAACTGCATCAATTACCACAAAGTCCACACCAGAGGTACAGTTGGAAAATAGAAAACCTAGATTTCCTCTTTAACATGCCAGAAACTGAGCTAGAGTCGACAAGATATGTCATAAAGTCCTTGTCTCCACAGATTTTCATCACCTTGTCAGGACAGATTTTTGACTGTGTTTTAGAAAGTTTCTGTTGACTTGGGGATGCCTTATCTTCAAATCTTGACCTTACTGCTCTTGTGATGTGTTGTTGGTTGGCATTGGGCTCATGGCAGGTGCAGTACCAGGTCTGTCATGTCCAACATCAGAAACAGATGACTTGTCTGTCTTCAGATCTTTATCTCTGTCAGGGATTTCTTCACTAATGTCCTCTGCATGGTCAGACTTGAAGGCAAAATTCTGGTATTCCTGGTGACTTTGCCTCTTCATCTCCTGGCTCTGTTGCAGCTTTTTTTTGCACCTATCTCTTCTTCAGGAAACGGTTTTTCATATGCTGAGCTTTGCTTAACCTTCTTATGGGTTGGTCTGGTTCCTCTGCAAAAGCCCATGTTGGGTGTAAGTTACCTACCAGAGGTGTGTCTGCATCTGAACGACTCACATCAAGGGGAATCACTTCTGGAACTATGTTTCATGAAGAAATTGATGCACATAAAGACCACAAACAATGTGTTGAGCTCAGGTTGATCCAGAGAAGTTATCTCTGTGTTTCCATTCCTGTTGGATTGTTTTAGATTATATATCTACATATGGACTGAGACAAATGTGGTTCTGACCTGAACATACGGATGACAACAGTTGCAACAATAGCCATGGTGGCGACTGGGACAACACAAGCAACAACTAGTCCCACCGTCTCTTGCACTGAAACTGAAATATTTGGAAAGGTGACAGGTTTTGTATTGCAGTATTGATATTGCAACAAAAACAACAATGAAAATCTTGAACTTATCGTGCATGTGCTGGAAAACACATGAATGAACAGAGACAACTTGAACTGACTACCTGTTGCAGCCCCTTTGTCTTTGTTCTCTCCTTCAGTGACAATCCTTCCAGGGAGCCTTGAAGTAGAGTTCTGCTCAGGCATTTGAGTGGTGACTGCTAGTGTGGTGGGTTCTTGTACTCCAGCTGTGTATGGCATACAGGGAAGATCCTTCAAAAACAGAGATAAACACTTGGCAATGTTGAACTGCACAGAGGTGTGTTTTCCCTTTTGCTTTTGATTGTGTATTTGTCCAGGGTGTGAGTTTGCAGAGATTCCATAGGGACCTGGGAACCCGAGAATGAAAGCAAGTCTTCATCATCTCACAGACTCTGTTTGCTTGTTGCTTTGAGGGTAATTCACACACAGTTGAGTGGGGAACGAACTGAACACCTGTGTGAATCAGGTGCTGAAAAGCATTGTGTGTGCTCTTGGTGGCCAGATATCATGTCACACAAAGGTTATGTTTGATTCTGGGGAAACTTCATTCAAACTTGAAACATATCTTGGTCATCCCACTGGACTGGAATGAGGTGAATTTCCTTTCAATGCCCATAACATTATGCTTGACCTAGATCTACTGAGAACAATGCCACGGGACACTCACTGGTTCAGCAAATATCCCAGGAACTTCTTCTCTGTCTGTGAACGCTGCATGTTCAGTGCACCTCACCGTCATGGGGATGAACAGCCGCCTGTCCTCACTGTATGCTATGGGTAGATCAAGTATAATATTTATTTCTTTGGGTATTTTTTCATGACAAAAGGACGCACCTGATGCACCAATTCACACTGTTGTACACTCATACAGTTGGAATGGCACACTCACTGTCTGACTCACTCACTGTGCCTCATACAATATTTGACACAAAATCATCAGTCAACACACAGTTTTTACTCCCCACTCACAATCACGCAAAGTCAAGCACACCATACCACACTCACTGGTGTACAATTTTACCAGCACAATGTCACACCTTTGTTGAAAAACTTATGATCACACTCTCTCAGACCATCACAATCATACACATGCTCGTTAGATTCATGCATCATACATACACACACTTGATGACTTTGACATTATAGAAGTGAAAGTTTGAACCATCTGAAACCATTTCTGTATGAATGAATGACAGAATATCTGACAACAAGAATTGAATTTCATCCTCCACTTTTGCAGGTACAGGCTCACTACAAATTGAATCCTACCTTTGATTTGCAGCCAGAAATTTGAACCTCCATTGGGACCTGCCCAGTAGTGTAATGCAAGGCTTTTATGAGTATGCAGCTTCAGAGCAGATTCATTGTTCCATTTAGCAGGGGAGTGAATGTGTGCAGCACACACAGTTTTATCAAGAGAAAGTGTATTAAGAGGTTGGTTTGCACCAACTGTCACAAGATGTCTACACAGGAGGTATTTATAACTGATGAAGTAGATGTAGTGTCCCTTCACTCTGAAAAGAAAACCAAACAGAGACCGTTGTTGCTGACTGCTTCAAGAGCAAAAGTCACACCAATTAACAGTTTTCTTCTTTGCTCTTTTTGAATGAAAGATAATTTAAAAATTCAATTCAAATTTCATCACAATTTGGTTGCAACAAGACTGCAGCTTACTGATCAGGTGTGAACACACAATCAAGTTCTTTCCATCCACCAACTTTTGGTGGTTGACAAGGGTAAAATGGACTGAAGATATCCACCACTTCAGAATAGACAGAAGAAAATGTCCTTGGCAAGAACACAGCTGAGTGCTGCTTGACTGGAAAAACAAGACAAATATATAATGTTTTGAAGCTGAAACTCATCAAGTTGTTTGTTCCTGGCACCATGGCCTGGCACAAGTGCTTATGTCAGGTTCACATTTGCTTTCAATTTAGACATCAACCACATGTGTTCACACCTCAGTTTGCAAGGTTGTCAATCAAAGAAATGTTCTAAGCCCAGGACAAATTGACACACAAGGCACAATGTGGAACCTCATTAATTACCTATTGTGAGAGAGACATGACTTGACCAACCCAAGAAGATGCTCAGTATTTCTACAGCCTTACCTGCATGGCAGAAATAGGTAAAGTGCAATGCAAAGGGTATCCAACCCCTGGCATAAGGCCATTTACTCACAGAACTGTCAACCTGACAGCTGTGCAACCCATAACATCTGAAATGTCAACAAAAGTGGCCATTACATTGTCAGTAGATGGCCAAATCTAGCCAGAACAAGAAGCAGTGGGTTCAGTAGTCAGCTGGACAAGAAATGTTTTGAGATTGGTAACAGAAGCACATGCTCAGGAGAAATGCTGGCACATGAATTCCACACACACAAATCCAGCCACACTTGCACAGTGCAACCCTGTTATCCGAACACACCAGAATCTTACACCCAAACAGGCAAGTCCAGTCAGGGACAAATTATTTATCAATTCAGACACACACGCATACATACACACGAGTGATACCAAACAAACAACAGCAGAAACACAGACATGCAAAATACAAAAGTCCCCAGTCACAAACTCGCTGACTCACATACACTTGAAACAACACTTTCCTCCTCTTAACCTCTCCACGAGGCTTGGCAGACACAATAGGAAGTTTATACAGAGCATCCAGGGAGTAGCTTTGGTTGCAGGCAAGGCCAAGGTAGCGATTTGCAACCAGAAATTGCTTCTCAGTATGGATCTCAATGATGCTGTTGTTCCCACAGTTGATGGTCTTTGACCCATTCTGAGTCCTGCAGACAGTCAGATTGTGGTGCTTTCCTGCAAACCAGAGAGAATACTCAGTTAGAGGAGGACACTGATGAAGAGCAAAAAAGAGTTAGTGTGTGTTTGATATGTGAGAGTTTTCTATGCAGCAAGAAAAGATGCAACATGAGTGGCTTGATACAAGTCTTGTGTTTGAAATATTTCCCTTAGCATGTGTTTGAAATGGTGGGGTGAGATAATGATCACACTGGCTCACAAGATTCAAGCTCAGACAATTTCTTGTGTCCAATATAAGGATGATTTGTACATTTGGTCCTTGTTCTCAGCAGCACAAAATTTGTATGGCATGGCTATTTGAAAATGTTGGCTCCATTCAAAAGGCTCAACAGCATAACTTGTAATTACCAACCCATGATGTAAGAGTTGAGAAGATTGCTTTGTTTACAAGATGCATGAAGCCTCACCTTCCACGAGGAAGCAGGACATCAAAAGGACCAGAATAGCCATGCACAATCTCAGGTGACACAATTTGCACGTGTTTATTGCCAGACTCATGTTGTGTTGTCCCTCTCTCTCAAGACACTAATATGTCTATGTAGAGCTGCACAAATTGATTCTGGTTCACACTACATCATTGGTGGCTATTTCTCCTGTCATGAAGTTTTTGTCAGCCATGATGAAATGCAAGCATTTGTCAACTTTCACCCTGAGATGTTTACAGTGCATTCATATTTGGAGCAATCAGGCTGTTGCTTGTGTGAGTCCTGTACTCCCTGTGGAGGAGAATACACCTATCTTCACTTTGAAAATGAAACCAGGACTAACTATTGGTCAACTCAACAATCATGTATTTTTTCAGCCCCCATAAAGAGTATTGCATTGAGAGCAGAAGACTTGTCACCAACATTTGTGCACTGCAGGGCAGTCCAAGATTGAATAATGTAGGTAACAAGGCAGTGCCTGTACTGCGCTGGGTTGCCATGGCTGCAGTCAGTTGCCATGCAAACAGAAGTGCGTTTTTGTGACTAATCAGTATCTTGCTGCCACATTTTATCACATTTAATCAATTTAATTTACGTTTCTGCAAGTTTGTAAACATGATCAAAATTTACAAGCAATTTGAATGTTTTCCCACACAAAAACTAAATTAAACATTGTTACAATAATGTTTATTTCATCCACAGATTACAAACCTCAATTCTTTAGTTACAACAGTGTTGTCCTTGACAAATTTCTGCTCCCTCTGCAAATGTATATTATCTAATGATGACTTATTGATCAATGGATGCCCACCTTTCAATCTTGACATCCTGTAAGAACCCAAAGAAACCACCCCTTATCAGTGTTTTCCTGTTGTCCAGAAGTTACTTGTTCCAGTGTGTCAGCATGGCACACTTCATTCTTTTCGCCAAGGGTTCTTCAAACAGCACAAAACCAGTGTGTGTCTCTGGTGTAGGTGTCACGTGGGCACGTGGACTGGTATGAATGAAAACCCAATGGACCATGATGCTCAGCTGTATGATGGAACAAACTTTCTGTCAACACACCAGAAAACAGACAAAAATACACCAGATGAACACACAATTTGAGCCACATCACTTGTTCTGTGTGAGAGAATAACCCCAATATCTATATATTTGCATTATTCTTCTCATCTTCCCAATGGGCTCTGAGGCTGTTTGAGTTACATGCAGGAGCTCAACAAGGGAAACTTCGGCCTTGAACACATTGAGGGTGTGTCATGGTTACTTTGTTTGACTATTCCCATCTATCTTCTTGCCAACTGTCCTTGTAATTTGTCAATCTGATGCATGTACAATTTTTTTTCCTTCTGAGTTTGATGGAAAAAGTTCGGTGTCTTGGCACACACAAACAAACACAAACACTCACACACACATTTCCTGTGGTATCCTTTCATTTCATTTGCATGCTTTCTTCACATTTTCTTTTTTTTGTTCTCCTGACTGTCTTTATGTATGGCTGATGTGATGTTGGATGTCGTGGCAAATCTGTGATCATTCACAACTTTCCTGTTTATAATGCCGGCACAAAGTCCCATCAAAAAACTTTTTGGTCCCTATGTTTTCATTTGCTGAAATGCAACTATTATTGCCAGTATGTGTCTGTCCGGAATGTTGTGACGCAGACCAGACCCCCCTGACCCCCCCCGCCTGTGAGTGTGTTATGGTCATTCCAGGGAGTGGATTGGGAACAAGCATAAGTATCGTTTAAATTCTGGCAGCTGAGGCGGCGACATCTGATCTCTCTCTTTGCCTGCAGATTGGCTGATAAATTTTTCAATTTTCAAGGGGTGCTGAAAGGATTTTTTGGTGCTTGTGCCTGTGAGTCAACATGGAGGTGCTGATGGTATCTATGGACCAAACAGTATGGTATGGGCTTCTGCTGACCAAGAACAGTATGGACTCGTACGGACCAAACAGCAGGGTGTATATCAAAATTTCCACCACAAATGACCTGTTACTGGTTTGGTTTCTTCACATCCTCAGTTTTCTGAGACGCCTTCACAGAAGCCTTCATTTGACATAGTGTCCCCACTGGCCCAAAATCTGTGTGACTGAGGTTTGTGTTTCCAGTCTTGAGAGAATCTTCATCCTGTTCATGGCTATTCATGGTTTTCTTCTCGTCTTCTTTCAGACCCTCATGGGTGAACTTTGCCAGATTGAGGGGATGTTCATCATTGTTTTTTCTGGCTACTGCTGGCTTTGGATGCAACTCTGTTTCTATCTTCATGTCCTTCTGTGGTGTCTTTGTAGGTATCTAGGGCCATACCAGATGATTCAGTTGTGGTTTTAGAGAGGCTGGAATTATTGGGACAATTTTCATCCTTTTCATTTATGCTTTTGGTTTGGGACTCGATGCCTTCCAGCTCTTCATCTTTTGCTTCCTCTGCTGTGTTATCACTGAGGCCTTGGGTTGTGGCTCCATCTGTATCAAGTGCAATGTCGGGACTGCTTGAGTTGTCTGTCATCAGATCATGATGCCCTTCATGATGTTTTTCATTCAATGATGGTGTGGTATCTGTTCTGAATGCAGTGTCCTGGCATTCTGGGTGATTTATACTTTTGGTGTGTGTTCTCTCTTGCTCTTGCTCTGCGACTGCCTGATCTTCTTTATTTGTACTGTTTATTTGGGACTCAATTGCTTCCAGCTCTTCACATTTTGCTTTTTCCAAGGTGTTGCATTGGAGTGTGGCTTCTGCAATGCCAGATGACTCAAATCCAATGTCTATACTGGTTGATTTATCTCTCTTCACATCATCACATCTTTGATGATATTGTTGATTCAATTCTTGCGTGATGTCTGTTTTTAACGAAGTATTCTGGCATTCTTGGTGATTCGTAGTTTTGGTGTGTTTACTCTCTTGCTCTTCCTCTGTGACTGCCTCTGTTTTTGAGTTTCCTTGGTGCATAATGTCCTCATCATGCAGCTCCCCATGTTTTGGGAGCTGAGCAGTTTGTTGCTGCGATTTTCTGCATTTTCTGGAACAGAAAATGCCACATTATTGCTCAGGCTGCAAAATTACTGGTTTGTGTGTAACCCACATAAATAGGAAAGAATTGGTTTGGCAAAATCATACGGCAAATTATACAGGTATCAGTGTTACATGGAACTGGCAGCATCGCAGAGACCTCAATCATTGTATCAAAGGTTGTTGGTGTTTGTTCACATGTTAACACTAGCCGTGCCCAGGCACTCAGACGGCGATTGTAAGGGGACCGTCACTGACTCCTATCGGAGCAATTTCGACTGGGTATGACTTGGTGGCACCGGCTCCGTACAGAGCATCAGAGCTTTCCATGCTTTGGTGTCACCAGCTCTGATGGGAGCTGAGTGCATTTCACGCGGTTTCATCTGGGGCAGGGTTTATTTTTCGGCGGGAGAAGTTTTGTGCACAGCATTTGAGGAACTTGTGCTCCTTATTTTTGTGTCCACAACTGCAATTGAGGTCAACATCTCAAAAGGCACACCGATGTTGTTTGAGTAATTTTGGTAGCCTAATTCCATTATGTGCCTGTGCACAACTGCAATTGAGGTGAACATCTCCAAGGGTGCGTCGATGTTGTTGGAGTAATTTTGGTAGCCAAATTCAGTTACAACTGCGACTTTCCTCAAGTGCAGAAT
>JAAUXT010040310.1_pt1 | contig 14495 bp, 21 predicted proteins | sample 7278171 | NCBI WGS metagenome assembly JAAUXT01 (sample SAMN14350112, study PRJNA611818) | marine sediment metagenome | isolation source: surface marine sediment (1.8m) | place: French Polynesia: Moorea | collected 2018-08 | reverse complement strand
CCTACTGACCTCTGAACCCCGCCACGCCTAACCCCTGACCCCTGCGCCCGGGGACCACTGACCCGTGGACCCTCGACCCCCTGACCCCAGACCCCTGGTCCCCCTGATCCCTGGACCCCCTGACCTCGGACCCTTGGACCCCCTGACCCCAGACCCCTGGATCCCCTGACCCCAGACGCCTGAACCGCCTTCTGGTTCCGCTTCTGACTGAACGACTCTGTGGTTTGATACTCGAGATCCTTCAGCGCTGCTCGATGCCGACGTCCCTGGACACAATGCGCCCGGCTCCCGTTACCAGGGCGACTGCGCGCGCATCGTGTTACCAGAGCGACGCCCGAGACGCTCGCGTTCCACGCCGCGTGACGCCGACTCCCATCAATCTGTATCGCTTTGGCTGTTTCTGGTATTCAGCCCCGTGTCACGTGATGCGTCCTCACGCAGCCGCCATTGACACCATTGCTCGTGACAACGTCGCTCGTTCACGGCAGCTGCACGAATCTCTTCAGTTTCAATTTGCAGCTTGTGGTGCCCTGGGAACTTCTGGGCCTGAGGCGCCTCTGTGACCTCCTTTTATGATTTGAAACTTGCACACTTCCGAAGTTTACAAAAGAGGATCTGTCCCCAGGCTGCAGTCAGCAAGTGTGGTTTGAAACACTTCAGGGGCTTATCCAGGATACTGTGCGTGAGGCGACCCCCTCCTCTCCATCGGACCCACCACTGAGAACCAAGCTATAGGAAGTAATTTCCGGTTGGTTGCTGACAGCGGAAGTGAGGCGGTATCTGCGCACGCGTCCCGGGAGAGGGAGCCTCCTCCAGACCGGAAGTTGAGACCGGAAGTGAGAGAGAGGTGGGAGAGCAGCACTTCCGGTGGAGTCAGGGACCATGGAGGATTCAATCAGAGACCGTGGTTCCACACTTCTCCCTGAATGGTTCTTCTCAGGGCTGGATCTATCTGGTCAGAAGGACCGACCCCGTGGGAGGGGCCTGGCTTCATCTTGGAAAGTTTCAACGTGAAGAAACGTTTGTGTTTGTGTACTGGGCTTGGCTGTTATGATATCTTTGGCCGCTCCAGCTCTACAGCAGTGCCTCTGCCTGTCACGTGGTTCCGTTTCTGTTTCTGTCACGTGGTCCCGCTTTTCTATCTGTCACGTCCCTCATGACGCAAAGCAAAACAACACGGACAATTAGCGTGAGGATTATTTATTCGTGAAAGAGTTCGTGAGATGAACACGTAAAAATTCTTCTCTTCGTGGGCACCGAGAAAACAAACATACCAGAACGATCGTGAATTGCAACCACAACAACCGTTGCCACAGCAACCATTGGCACCGCAGCAACCACTGCCACCCTGGCAACTGTGGCCACCACCCACCAGTCATCTTTTCCGCATTTCTGAGTGACACGTGTTTGCCATTTTGCTTTCCTTCTCACATGAGAACAGATTGATCCCTCTCAGTGCTTGGGCCAGAAAAGTCCAATTCGAATCTGTTGACGGGTTCTCGAGGCGATCCAGGGGGGCGGGGGGGGGAATCGGCCCTCTGGGGGTGGAGCACGAAAGACCCCTCCCGGACCCCACCCCTGCACCACACCCCTCCCAAGGACCCCGCCTCCGGACCCTTACGGACCTGCCCAAAGACCCTCCCCTTAAACCATCGCCTGGACCAACCCCTGGGACCTACCCTTGGCATTTCCCTGTGGACATGTCCCCTGGACACACCCGAGACATACCCTCAGCATCCTTGGACCCACCCCTGGACCCGCTCCTGGACCTGCCTCTGGGACCTGACCCCAGACCTGCCCTGGGACCTGTCCCCTGGACCCACCCCTGGACCCGCCCCTGGACCCACCTCTGGGACCTGACCCCAGACCTGCCCCTGGGACCCCCACGGACCCTCCTGACCTGCCTCTCAGGACTTCAAAGGGTCCCCCCCCCAGCTGGCTCCGGGAGCTCAGATAAGCGGCTTCCCCTCGAGCATGCTGATGAGGGTCCGGTCCGACTGGGCCCCGTCCCCACCCCAGGACCCACCTACCCCGGACCCACCCCTGGGACCCCGGGACCCCCCGGCTGACTCCGGGTCCTCAGATGAGCGGCTTCCCCTCGAGCATGCTGATGAGTGTGCGGTCCGACTGCGCCCCGTCCACGAACTCCCCCAGGCTCAGCTTCCCGTCCTTGTTCTTGTCTATGGACGCGAAGATCTGATTGGTCAGCCGCACTGACTCCTTGTCCAATGCGGCGCTGCCGCTCGAGTACATGCGCAGAACGGACTGAAATGGAGAGACGGGATTGGTCAGTGAGGAACAGAGGGTCTAACGTTGGTGTCTGGTTCATTTTGATTCAAGATTTGAGCGAAACACCCTCAGGACTGAGATGTTTTTGAGGGAGACAACAAGAGTCTGAGAGAGGCAGAAAGTAAAAGGACAGGGATGAGAGAGAAGAGAGGGAACAAGAGAGAGAGATTGAAAGAGACAGAGTCAGAGAGAGAAGCTCTGGAGAAAAAGGAGGGAGGGAGAGAGGGAGAGACAGAGAGGGAGAGAGACAGAGAGAAAGAAAAGAGAACAAAGACAGGAGAAGCCCTGCTGATTTTGATGCTTCGTTTTCACCACCCTGCGTCCATCAAGCAGCGTTTCTCCAACGCAGGGAGGGACGCGCCCCTCACCTTGATCATGCGGGCGCACTCGTACATGGTGATCTCGCCGCTCCCGTCGATGTCGTACATCTCGAAGGCCCACTTGAGCTGCTCGGCCGGCCCCGCATTCTGAGACAGGCTGACGGCGGTCATGAACTCCCGGAAGTCGAGACGACCGTCGGCGTCGGCGTCGAAGGTCCGGAACACGGAGTCAGCGAACTGGGGGAGACGACAGAGATCAAAGGCCGTGTTGGACGATAGCCAAGTTTAGTTGCAACACGTGTGACGCCCCCGTGTCACGTGCAGCATGGCATTTCAGGCTGGAGAATCTGAGCTAAATTTCCTTTGCTGTGTGTGGTGACACATTCCAAATTTGAACCACTTTTCAGACTACAGACAGAATTGTCAAATGTGAAAACAGAAACTGTTTTCATTTTGGTGTTTGTCCCTGAGAAACTAAACACCAGGTTGAAATTTTTAAGAAGAGCACAACTGATTTTCAGCCTGTAATGCCACATCGCACGTCACAGGTGTACCTTCCCATGTGTTGCAACTGAACCTCTCTATTGCCAACAGCAAAGTCGCGTGACTTTCCCCCTGGGTTATGGAGAGAGGGCGAAGTAAGCCGTTTGGGCCAACTCGACAACTCGATTTGCCACACGCGTACATCGAACGCACCCAGTGGCCTGAAGGATACCCAGGACAGTGCACAAGAGGTGTCCTTGGTGTACCTCCTCTGCCCGTGGTGAAGCCCCGAATTCCCCAAAAGGCGCTGTGAAATGCTGTGTGGGCGGGCATTCTGCATCTCTGCCTCCAGTTTGTTTCCTTCTGTCTGTGGTGTACTGATGGCGACTGTCACCCCTCGGCCACACCGCATGCGCCAGCGCATCACGCACAGCTTTTACCACACATGCCAGCACATGTTTGGGGTTGGAACCCATTCGAAATCATAGTGCCACACATCCATATCAGTATGAACATAGATCTGTGCAGCCTCATTGCCAAGCTACTTCACATGGGTGAAACCCAATGTGGTGTGCTGTGACCTTGGCATGCATGTGCGCTGGCGCACGCGGTGTGGCCCAGGGGTGAGCCTTCCTCTGCTCAAGGGTGTGCTCCCCCCTGCAGGTACGTCAAGAACAATTGACGTCAACGAACCCTGTGTAAACCAGTCTCAGCACTTGCAGAGGGACTCGCACATTCTCTGTACATCCTCTCCTTCGGGCGTGGGTTGATGGGCTACACGGAACTGCTGTATGTACCCCTCTCCGGGCACTCCCTGTACCTCCCTGTCTGTACGTACACCTTCGTACCTCCCTGACTGTACGTACCTCTACGTATCTCCCTGTCTGTACGTACCTCCACGTATCTCCCTGTCTGTACGTACCTCCCCGTACCTCCCTGTCTGTTCGTACCTCCCCGTACCTCCCTGGCTGTACATACCTCCCGTACCTCCCTGTCTGTACGTACCGACGTGGAGTCCCCATGGGGGAACTTCTGTGTGTACCTCCCCGTACCTCCCTGTCTGTTTGTACCTCCCCGTACCTCCCTGTCTGTTCATACCTCTCCATACCTCCCTGTCTGTACGTACCTCCCTGTACCTTCCTGGCTGTACGTACCGATGTGGAGTCCCTGTGGGGGAACTGCTGTATGTACCTCTCCGTACCTCCCTGGCTGTATGTATCTCCCCGTACCTCCCTGTCTGTTCGTACCTCCCCGTACATCCCTGTCTGTACGTACCTCCTCATACCTCCCTGTCTGTTCGTACCTCCCCATACCTCCCTGGCTGTACGTACCTCCCTGTACCTCCCTGGCTGTACGTACATCCCCGTACCTCCCTGGCTGTATGTACCTCCCGTACCTCCATGTCTGTACGTACCTCCCTCCCCGTACCTCCCTGGCTGTATGTACCTCCCGTACCTCCATGTCTGTACGTACCTCCCGTACCTCCCTGTCTGTTCATACCTCCCGTACCTCCATGTCTGTATGTACCTCCCGTACCTCCCTGGCTGTACGTACCGACGCGGAGTCCCCGTGGGGGAACTGCTGTGTGTACACCTGTTGGAACTCGGATCTGGTCAGCTCGCCCTTCGGGTACGCCTGAAATGACACGTGTGTGTGTGTGTGTGTGAGACAGAGAGAGAGATTTGTGTGTGAGAGACTGTGTGTGTGTGAGCATGCACGTGTGCGCGTGTGTGCGAGTGCGTGCGTGTGTGATCGCGTGTGCGTGTGTGTGCGTGTGCGTGCAAGCGTCTGTGTGTTTTCATTCCTTTACTGAGAAGATGTGAACTCGTCTCAGGAGGGTTCCAGACAAAAGGTCACCGACACTTTTGCCCCGTCTCCTCTGAACTTTCTGAAGGCCTGGTTTTGTCGTCCAACCCCAAAACAGTCGGTTGCCCTGGTGTCTGTTCTGTCATCGCACATAAGAGATTCTCAGGTTTGTTGTATTCAGAGTCCTCAGCGTCATACAAACGTCCCTCCCTGGAATCCTGGTACTCCCCCCCGGAACCCTGGATCAGCTGGACACCTCCCGGACGGATTTCACTGAGAGAAAGACGGAGTCTGTGGCTGTATTCAAGGCCCTTGGTGAGCAAAATGGTTTTTCATATTGGTTGACGTGCAGTCGTTTTCTTTTGGGGGAACTGACGTCAAAAAGTCCACTGTTGGGTTTTCACGTTGTATTTCGACGCCGACGTCAAAAAACGACCGCGCGTCACCAATGTGCAAACCGCTTCATGAGTTCCATTAGTCAAGGCCTCGGAGCCCCACGTGGTGTGCAGCGGAGCGTGGAATTGGGGTCAGCGCGGGGGGTGCTGAGGGCGTGAGGCTGATTGGACGTCCAATCCCAACCAACCCTGGATCCAGCCATGGAGCTCAGAGCAACCCATGTGGTCGTCCCGGAGCTTCGTGCGGTGCCACCCCGTGACCACTGTGACCTTGTGCACTGACCTTACAGAAGTCCTTGTACCAGGCCTTGAGTTCCTTCTCGTTGAACTTGGTGGATGACTTCAGTTCCTTCAGGTCCTTCGGCTTGAGACTCTGCGTCGATTCCTTGTTCCCCATGACACTTCCGGTTCTTGACTTCCGGTTTTTAACTTCCGGTTTCCGAGATTTTCGTTTCCTGTGTGAGTAGAAGTGAGGAGTTCTCAGACACAGTGAGTAGTGAGCGCGTCCACAGCTGCGAACAGGCGTTAAATTGTCATGCCAGACGTCCTGACGCTGTGACGTCACAAAATGCCACGTGGTTCGTGACGTCACACGTTGCACTGCACGAGACGTGTTTGCCAGGCAAGGTGCAAAAAGGGCGACCAAACACGAAAACAAAAGCTCCACTAGAAGGTCAACAGATCTGCATGTTACAAATCACAGCAAAATCCAAAACATCAATTCCACGCAAAAAAAAAAGTGTTTGTTTCGTTGTTTTGCTCCAAAATGCTCTTATCCAAACAGAGCCGACTTTTGACATTGTTTTCTTTTGTATGTGTGCCTTGTGTGTTCGTTTGTTTGTGTACACAGGACCTAGAACACGAGCAACTGACTGTTCGCCAGGGTATTTCAGGGCATCATCTCTGCTCCGCAGTTCCTTTTGAGTTCAGAAACGGGATCCAGGGGGTGATGCCCCCTTGTTCCAAAAGGCACTCCCCCGCCCCCCCCAAAAATATGTTTGGGCAATCACGCAATATTGATTCCCTTCAGTGTGAACTTGTTCATACACATCACAGATTCAGGGGCAGATTCAGATCTAGTTGAGGGCGTGACCTGTGGGGGCGACCTGTCAGGAGGTGACCTGTCGGGGGTGAATATTGGGGTTGACCTATTGGGGGTGTGTGTGTGACAGGTCAGGGGGAGCGAACCCCAGGGGACCTGAGTTCAACATTACAAAGGACAGCAGTCGAAAATGTCTGAGTTGAACGTTTTTCCTGTCGCTCCCTCCCCCGAATCGTGGATCCTCCATTGCCTCACAACCCGTGAGGTCTTCAAACCTTCGCTGAAGACCCGCACTGGAACAGACACAATTCGTGGTGTGCGTGTACCCGCGTTTTGAGAGTTCTGTGTGTTTGTATGGGGATCACGTCTGTTTGGATCAAGAAGTCATTTGAGGAAAGTGAGGTCATCATGCAACTGCAAACATCGCAGATTCTTCAAATGCGTCGGAAATACACTTTGTCTATGTCCAACTTCTAACACAATGTACGTAGTAGTGAATCCAACTGGAAAATGGGGGCCTTCAGAACCCCCCCCCCCCCAAAAAAAAAAGGGGGATCCCCAGAAAAAGAGAATCCCCTCGTTTAGCGCTGTGTGAAAGTTGTGTCTTTTTGAAACAAGGAATTTTTTCAAAGTTGGCTCCCACTGCGGTTGCCTCCCCTTCACCAAATCCCGGATCTGCTCTCGCGCATGCGCACTGCATTTTTCAACACCTGACTCAGTGCTGGACGGAACCCAGAGTCTCGTCTGGAACTCGACGCTTCGCACTTGAGGTCGCGAGTCGTTTGCCTGGCGCAGGGAGACGATTTGGCAGAGAAGTTGCTGTCTCGGGGAATTTTGGAACTTGAGTGTGTGGATGTTGTTGGGCGGTTGGATGCAAGGGAGAGAAGCCCCTCCCCCCGCAACACCCGCGGGCCCCCACCCGAACGCGTACTGCACACACACACACACACACACACACACACACACACACACACAATTACTCTTTTTGTTTTGACCCACAGATACAAGGATTTTCGTCTTTTTCACAAACTTTTTCAAAGATCAAGTGGGACCCCTGACTAGAATAGATCTGCTTGAGGAATTGACATCAGGCTGCAGAGAATTCGATGAAAGTTCCTTCATTATGCGGGAGTAAGTTTGTGTGTGTGTGTGTGTGTGTGTATGTATGTGTGTGTTGTGTGTGTATGTGTGTATGTTTGTGTGTAAGTATGTGTGTGTGCATGTGTGTGCATGTGTGTGTGAGTCAGAGAGAGACAGAGAGAGAGAGAGAGTGAGTGTGTGTGTGTGTGTGTCTTTTCCACGAGTGTGTCCCTGCAGTTTTGTGTCCCTTTCAGGGTTGTTGCACGATCTGTGTGTGTGTGTGTGTGTGTGTGTGTGTGTGTGTGTGTGTGTGTGTGTGAAATTTCTGTCTCTGATCTTGAGCCACAAAACTCTGTTCACCCTGCACCAAAAGTAACACCAACATGAAATGCACATTCAAACCTGAGACCTGTTGTTATATTTTTTCACTGGCCAGAAGCCCACTGAAACCTCAAACCCCTAAGAAAATGACCAGAAAACTGTTCAAAAGTCATAAGTTTCTCACCTGGAGATTGAGCCGGTGTTTTCCGTTCGCTCCGGATCTGTCTGTCCGCACAGCCGGAGTCACTGCACTTTGGGCCCCAGTCCCACCTCCTCCCTGAAAACCAGATTCTGCAGTGTTTCTCACGTGACGTCACAATGGACGCGGCGTCTCAATGTCGACGTCAGAAAAAGCACTTTGCGCACAGAAAAGGTTTGACAGTGGATAAGAAGGTGTCTGAGCGCTAAAAAACATGCGACACATCCGAACGTTGTGAACAAGGAAAACACAAATTCTTTGCAGTTAGTGCACTGTAGCATCAACAGAAGCAGACATGACGTCAATAGAGATGAGACAACGCTTGTGTTTTGAGAGTGGAGTTTGGCTCTGGCGTTCCTTCTGGATCAGTCACTTCTGGTGCAGCAGGGCTGCAGGGCTGGGCTCTTTTTGTGCCAGGAAATCTGCAATATCAAAACACAGACGGCGGCTCATCCCAGGTTCGTGTGCACTGTGAAGGAATAGTGCGATAGGAGAACTTTGAAAAAATACATGTCGCACCCGATTGCAACATTTTCAGGACGGTCGTTCGTTGGGTCTTGGTGTGTTGAAATCAGAGGGGCTTTGGATCGGGAAACACCTGAATTCTCACCTGGAGGACAATTGTATTCGCCCTGGCAAAGAGACGAGAAATAGAGAGAGAGAGCGAGCGAGAGAGAGAGAGAGAGAGAAGGAGAGAGATTAGATAGATAAGGGGGAGGGAGCGAGGGAGGGAGTGAGGGAGAGAGAGAGAGCGAGAGAGGGAGAGAGAGAAGAGAGAGAGAGTGAGAGAGAGAGAGAGAGAGAGAGTGGGAAAGAAGAGAGAGAGGGGAGGGAGCGAGGGAGGGAGTGAGGGAGCAAGAGAGAGAGTGAGAGAGGGAGAGAGAGAGAAGAGAGTGAGAGAGAGAGGGGGAGGGAGGGAGAGAGCAAGAGAGAGAGCAAGAGAGGGAGAGAGAGAAGAGAGAGAGAGTGAGAGAGAAGAGAGAAAGACAGACAGACAGACAGACAGACAGACAGGCAGACAGACAGACAGACAGACAGACAGAGGAGAGAAGGGAAAGAGACAAAGCAGAGACTCACAGAGAGACAGAGAACAGTGAGAGAGACACCGGGCAATTTTTGTGACCAACGGGACTCTTCTGAACTTTCACAACAAGATGAACAAATGCCCAGACAGGAACTTTGAGTCACGAGCGACGTCTCTCTGGTTGACGTGTCGCAGGAGGCGCGTCCCAGGAACGCGCGACGTGAGAAGCCAACACGTCGCTTCACGTTTGACGTCACGACGTCGTTTTTCACGTCTCACGTCTTGGTTCAAGCAGACCTTTCTCGACATTTTGGATTGGATTAATTCTTTACGAAATTACATTGATTGCCCTCTTATTTTGAAGATGATGAGACAAAATTGGAGGAAAATTGAAATTTGTCAGCAAAAAATAGATTCAGATCTATTCTTGACTGCAAAATCACGAGCAATTTGTTCTTTAATTGTGCGGGGGCCTGTGCAGAAGAAAATTTTCAAATAATGTCGCAGATAATAAAACATAACTTTCAAAAGCACGCTGTTAGAACCTGACGCACAACAGCATCCAAAGTGAACTTTGGGATAAGTTTTGTTCTCACAGGGTAGATCTGAGCGGTTTGTGTGGAATCGCGTTGCTTTGGCCGGAACAGGTTTTTATCGCTTTGTTTATGAAACGGGAGAAAAGTCACGTCAGCGACTGTGAGCGCGCGGGGCAAAGAGCTGTTCTCTCCAGCAGCGGATCCAGGAGGTCTAGCAGATCCAGGGGCGGTGGATCCAGGGGTGGGTCCAGGGGCAGGTCCAGGGAGTGTGGATCCACAATTCGTGTTGTGATCCCACGTGCAAACCACTTCCGCCCATTCGAACAACAGGTGTCCGCAAACAGCCTGTCAGCTTTCTCTGAGTGGAGAAAACTTGCTTCTCGGTCTCAGCTCCCCAGATCGGGTGCGGTGCTGGAGGTGCACCAGTGTTCATCAATGCTTTGCGCACCTGTAGGTGTGTGCTTCATCTCAGGGTGAACGGATTTCCAGTCGCTGCGTCTCATCCAGGGTTGATCCTCAGTGCACCAGAAAAGCAACGGAGCCTGGGCCAAAACACCGCTGTTTGTATCAGGGCTGAAGTTGGGCCACTGCCCCAAAGGTTTTGCCCCTTGACCTCAATATGGATCCGATAGCGAAGGCTGAGCTGCAGGTGATGGAACCACCACCCCGAGGCGGACCCATGGGTTCAGGGAAATGCTGCAGGAGGAACGGGTTCTTCCAGGGTTCAGTTGGGAGTTTTAGCAGCAAGCTCCGTAGCCGCACAACATACACGTAACACGTAGCTTGCAAATGCAACTCCCCTTTTCTGGAAGAGTCCACAGTAAAAAACTTGACAAAATTAAAAGGAGAGAAACCAAAGGAATCTCTCTATTCTTTCTCCATTTTGTCCAGTTTCAAAAGGGTCTCTTAAACGCAAGTTTGGCCTGAAAAATAGTGTGAAGTTTGTCAGTTTTTACATTTGTGGACTCTTCCAAAATAGGGGAGTTGCATCTGCAAGCTACGTGTTACGTGTACGTCGTGCGGCTACGAAGCGTGGTGCTAAAACAGCCTAGTGAGACCCCCACACCGGAGTGGACCCAGAGCTGAAATTCATGCTCTTCCCCTGTCTGCTCGGATCTCTACCCGCACACATACACACACGCACGCACACGCACACACACACACACACACACACACACACACACACACACACACACACACACAGTGCGTCAGTTTCCCTGATGTGGGGCGTGCTCCTTCTTCGACGTTTTGTCGCAAGGCTTGATATTCTGTGCCCCTTTGGACCCTCCACAGTTGAAGTAAAACAGGATTACTTTGTGTAGTTCCACGCCACCCCCCACTGAGGAAAAAGAACCACGCAGTGACCTGGATTGGTTTCTTTCTTTATTGCCGAAGGCTACAATGGACGTCGTCACACGCTCTACGTGACGCGTCACGTGACCATACAAAGCAGAGTTCGGGTGATAAGCCAGACGCGATTTCAATGTTACATCTGCACGAGCGGAGATAGCGATTGGGTCAGGGTGGGGAGGCGTGGGGTGGGGTGGGGTAAGGTGAGGTGGGGCTGGTGGGGTGGGGTGGGGTGGGGTTGATCTTTTCCCTTTCAGTGTAGTTCACTGGTCAAAACTTTTCAACTTACATCAGAGCTCTTTGGGAAATTGAAATATCGTCAGATCTTGGTCCTGATTCTCGGCTTTGGATGGTTTCACACATATCAACCCTACTCCTCTCACAAAGCTCCAAAATTGAACGAGCGACACGTGTCAAATTTAAATTCCCTCACAAGGAAATCCAGGTACGAAAATTTCCAAACACGAACGAGACAGATAAATTCTCACTGCGCACGTCAAGCATCATCACTTGGATCCGCATTTTATCTCCAAAGAAAAGAACTTTTCAAGTGGCAGTTCCGAGCCACTTTTTTCCTCCCATTCACTGAGGCTGAATGTGATGTGAGCCTGCGGTGTATGAGAGACACGTCAGACGCAGAGTGAAACGCACTTGACTGCGCAGCACTATGAGGCGAGTAGCACCTGCCCAACACCTGCAGTGTTGACAAAGAATGGGGCAGGGAAGGTCTCGGGGGGGTTGGCAGCGCACTCCGTGCAAAGTGTCAGAAGGGAACAATCAGGAGTGGTGTTCAGTGGTCAGAGTCATCCAAGTTGTTTGTTTGTCTGTCTGTCTGTTCTCAGCCTCTTCTCTCCCTGTAGCTTCTTTCTGTCTTTATCTCTCTGTCTCTCTCCCTCTCCAGCTCTTTCTCCCTATATCTCCCTCTCCCCTCTCTCCCCTCTCCCTATCTCTCTCTCACTCTCTCTTTCTCTCTCTCTTTCTCTCCCTATCTCTCCCTCTCCCCTCTCTCTCCCTCTCCCAATTGCTCTCTCCTCTCTCTCTCCTCTCTCTCCTCTCTTTCTCCCTCTCCCCTTCTCTCTCTTGCTCTCTCTCTCTCACACACACACTCACTCACTCTCTCTCACTCTCCTTTTTCACTCTCTGTTTTCTCTCTCATACTCCCTGTCTCTCCCTGGCTTCCTCCTCTCCTCTCTCTCTCTCTCCCATTCTCTCTCTCTGTCCTCTCTCCCTCCCTCCCTCCTCCCTCCCTCTCTCTCTCTGTCTCTCCTTAACTCTCACTCTCTCCCTCTCCAGCTCTCTCTCCCCATCTCTCCCTCTCTTTCTCTCTTTCTCTTTCGCTCTCTCTCTCTCTCTCTCTCTCTCTCTCTCCCCACCAAGTGACGGCGTCCATGGATGGTGAACACTCGGATCCAAGACGAAGCCAAAGTCATCTGATTCAAGTCAAAGTTACAGTGACGCGTTTTCTCAGATTATTGTCCCCACCTTACGCACCCCATCCCACCTCACCCAGCCCCCACCCAGCCCCCGCCCCCACCCCCACCCCAGCGCCCCCTGCTGGTCTAGATGAGAGGCACGCCCTCCAGGAGGCTGATCAGGGTCCGGTCCTTCTCCGCCCCGTCCACGAACTCCTGAAAACGGCAAAAAATCCCGGTTGAATTATTTGTTTAGCGCATGCGCCTCATAGTCCGACTCGCCTCCGAACCATTCGTGTGCAGCAGGCACTTTTAGCCGCGTTCAGATTTTTTACGCGCACCGTGGCCTTCCTGAATGCGGCTTGGTGAACAACCCCCATCGCCCACCACCCCGCCCACAGCCCCACCCACAGCCCCACCCTCCGCCCTACCCACAACCCCACCCACAGCCCCTCTCATCACACCACCCTCAGCGCCACCCACTGCCCCACCCACTGCCCTACCCCACCTCCCCGCCCACAGCCCCGCCCACCACCCTGCCCGCAGCTCCTGATCTGGGCGGCCCCACCCGCACAGGCACCTGCATGCTGAGCTTGCCGTCCTTGTTCTTGTCGATGTTGGCGAAGATCTTCTCGGTGAGTTCGGCGGACGTGGCGTCCAGATCGACCCCGCTCATATACATGCGCATCACCGACTGCGGAGCAGACACAACAACCAGTGAGACAGTTCTCACGTTGGGTGACGCGAGGTCATTTTCTAGGCTGACGTCAAAAATTCCACCATTGGGTTCAGTGTTGAACTTTGACGCCGACGTCAAAAAGACGAATGTGGGTCACCAATATGAAAGCCTCCTGAGAAAGTTTTCACGTTGGTGAGGTGCGGTGTTTTGACATCGACGTCATTGAATGCAATGGTGGAATTTGACGTCAGCCCAATAAACGACCGCGCGTCACCCAATGTGAAAACCCCTTGAGACAGTGAGCGTTCTTGTTGCGCTGAACGGAAAGATCCAGGTTAGTTCCCTGGGATTCTGATCTCTGAGCAAATTTTACTTCAGTTACAAGAGTCTCGCAGTCTCTCCATCCTTTTCAAGAACCTCCCCTCAACACTCCCTGGCTGCATCCCTGAGTTCACGCCCACTCCTGTGTACACCCCTGCATCCACCCACAGAACCATGGTTCCACTCACTGAATCCACCCCTGGGTTCGTTCCCAGATTCAACCCCTTGGTCTTTCTCCAAGGTCCTTCATAAGATCATCCCTTGCATCCCATCCGTGTATCCACCCTGGAATCTTCCATGGATTCCCTCTGACATCCGCCCCTGTATCCACCCCTGGACTCACCCACGGATCCATTCGTGGGTCTACCCTGGCCCACCCATGGGTTCAGGAATGTTCCACCCCAGGTCCACCCCTGCATCCACTCAGATATCCCTGATCACCCTACACCCACCCGCTTGATCAACCCAAGATCCACTCCTGCATCCACCCTCCCAGATGCACCCCTGGACCCACCCCTGGACCCTCCCCCGACCCACCCGCTGGACCCACCCCCGCCCCACCCCCTGGACCCACCCTCCCCCAACTGACCTTGACGAGCATGGTGCACTCGAACATGGAGATCTCTCCGCTGCCGTCCATGTCGTACATCTCGAAGGCCCACTTGAGCTGCGCCGCGGGGCCCTGACGCTGCGTCACGCTCAGCGCAGTCATGAACTCCCGGAAGTCGAGCTTCATGTCCCCGTCCTTATCGAACGTGCGGAACACGTTGTCTGCGAACTGAGGGGAAGGAACCAATGCGATGAAAGATCATTGACCCGCGAAGTGTTTCTTTGTGTGTTGGAAATGGACATCAAGAGAATGACTGCACACGTTGCAAATTAAGAGCCTCCCTTGGTCGCAAGCAAAATTGAGACCAGAAACTCAGGGCACATGGGCTGTGCACTGTTGCGTGACTGGGCGATGTTTGGGGTGAGTACGGTGAAGGTGAACGGGTTGCGGAGTGCGGATCTAGTGTTTTGCTCTGCGTTGCGCGAGACGCGTTCGTCGTCAGCGCAGAGGTCTGTCGCTGCTCCCACCATGGAGAGCGTACCCATCCGGTGCCCTCTGGGTACACAGGCTGTACGCCCTGAGCGGACTCACCTGAACGGTACCCTCTGGGTATACAGGCTGTACCCACTGAGCGGACTCACCTGAACGGTACCCTCTGGGTATACAGGCTGTACCCACTGAGCGGACT
>JAAUXT010044700.1_pt1 | contig 14497 bp, 15 predicted proteins | sample 7278171 | NCBI WGS metagenome assembly JAAUXT01 (sample SAMN14350112, study PRJNA611818) | marine sediment metagenome | isolation source: surface marine sediment (1.8m) | place: French Polynesia: Moorea | collected 2018-08 | reverse complement strand
GTGTGTGTGGTGTTTGTGTGTGTGTGGAACTCTGACAATATGTGTGGGTCCAGGACACATGGAGAAAGATACAGGGGCAAACAAATATCAGCGCGCTTCGCGGCTGATATTGGTTTGCCCCTGTATCTGTCTCCATGTGTCCTGGACCCACACAAATTGTCCGAGTTCCACACACACACAAACACCACACACACACCTCAACTCGGACATTGTCCAAGTCCCCACCCCCCTGCGCACACAAATTTTCAACAACGACATTGGCAATTTGCTCACCACCCACACGATGCATCCGGCTCGCGGCTGATTCTCTACTTAAAAGTCTAGTTCGTTTTTCAGTTGGCGAATAAGACTCTCCTGTGTGCGATGTTCTCTGGTCACAACAGTTGCAATACAAACGTCATGTTGCTGTCCTCGTCAAGTCCTGCTGCAGAGTTTCGGCCAAATAAAGAAAGAGCAAACAACTTGGAATCCGGATTTTGGACCACAATTTCGAATGAATGTACGCAAGCTCATGCACCTCGGCTCTGTTCAGTGCAGGAAAATGTGGCAAAAACAGCGCGAGATGAAGCCCAACAATCGAAGGCAAAGAAAGGAATTTCAGAGGTTCTCCAATTTTGCCTTTGCTGTGACTTGTTCATCCAGCAACAAACGCAGTGAAAGCAACATAAACTGTTGTGCTTTTACGTGGTGAAGAACAACACGTTTTGACATGTCAGTCTCTGTGAAATTCTCAGACAATTTGAGCAGAAAGTACAGCTCAAATTGCAGGCTTCGAACCAACACTTCCGGACGCTCATCATTGATTCTGTGTGTCCGTGGAGGTTGGTGTTCACAAAAAGATCACTTTGTGCAAGAACTGGGACTTCGACATTGACATCAGGATTTGACCCAATGCCAGTCAGAATACAATTTTTATCAAAAGCTTTCCGATACTCTTGTTAAGGCAACAACCTCAAACAATCCCAGTGCAACTTGCTTTCATACTTTCAAGTCAAAGGCACTGTTTTGCTTGTGAAAAGGTTTTGTGTCTTGATGCACTTGCCAACATGTAGATTTGGAAAGGAAGAATTGAAGACCTGTGGCTCATGATTAATTGACGAGCTTCGCATGACTGAACCACAGCAGATCCCAGTCAATAGACGTATCCATGCTTCGAGATCCGTGCGCACGCACAGTATCCAAATCCATTACCTCACGAAGTCGATTCGTCTCCACCCGAATAGGTCCAAGTAGGGATGTCAAATGCACCTCTTTGCAAGAACCTGTGCCGCTCCCACGATGTGATGCGAAGGTCTCACATTGGCATCAAGAAACAAACAAAGGCGTGACAAAGAACCGCGAGGTTCTTGATCAAATGGAGAACCGTGCGCAACCGCATGCACCGCGCAAATTCCCTCCCCCCCACACACAAACACAAACACACACACACACACACACACACATTTCCTCAAAACTGCATGATACAAGTGCACTTCACTCTCGTACGTACTTACTCAGGTAAAACAGAAACACTAATTCCTTTTACGTGCAAGAAGCTTTTTCTGGAACAAAAACTGCCGTGCCACTCCTGCCTGAAGTACTCTGAGTGAGATCCCCGCCCATCCTGATTACCAGAGCCCGCGTCTCCCAGTGTGAGAAGACGGCTTCACCTCAAAGCCGCCGGGTTCCGTTCCCATCATTGACTGAAGAGCAGCTTCTCTCTCCTTGCCGCTCGTTATGGTAGGTTTTCAGCCATCAACCCACGATCAAGGCCCTGTTTTTGTTTCCTTTTGCTGAGTTTGATACGCTGAGCCAGAAGGTCACATGGGTTGCCAAGACAAGACCTCATCAACTTTTCTTTTCAGTCTTTCTATCTCATGCCACACACGAAACAACCCAAAAGGTGCCCGATGAGTTTCAAACTGAACCAGGTGAGAAGCGAAAACGGAACGAAGAAGTGGAATTTCCAAGGTGTCTCCGGCGTTCAGCGTCAATTCTTTGACAATTCTTGAAGTTCCGAGTAATTTCTGTCGCTTCTTTCTGATTCCGGACTCGTCATTTGCCTTTCCACTTTGAATGGGCTATTTATTCGCACCCCAGAGACAGGCATGAAACTTCATGCATAATGTCACTCAGGCGGAATGCAAGATATTTGTCCACATTAAAGTACAATTGAGTTCTTCTGGGAACTTCAGCACCCACTTGGTATTGTGGCCTGTATGCCAGAAGGGCAATTAAGATTGATTTTCTGTCTGCCAGAGTCTTGTGCAATTCGATACCCAGCTACGGATTCATGCACACTCATAATGATGTTCTTTGTTCTGAAACACCGTTCAACCCTGGGTTCTGTCAGTTCCTTCGTGTGAGTTCTGGGTCTGTTCGTTCCAAGACCAAGAATGTTTTGAGCTGCATAAGTCACACAAAAGTAACACAGATGAGAGAGACACAGGCAAAATCGAGGTGATTCTGACAGAGAGACAAGCACACAAATAAGACACACTGACAGACACACGCACACACATGCAATTACACACTGCACGTGATTTTCCAGGGGCACAATACTGTGCACCAGGACCGAATTTTGAGGCCCACAACGTGGCTTCCCCCATCACAAAAACACGCACGTGCCTCTCTTACCAGGCGTGGCGAGGTCTTCCATTCCAAACTCCATGTTCATTTGTGTAGGTAGGTCCGAGACCTGATGATGGTCCAATCTCTTCGTACAGATCAGGACCCATTGTCCCTTCTTTTGCAACCGTGGCTGATGATACTCTTATCAACCATATTCCATGGCCGCAGTGCAGTGCGTTCATTCTTTGACAAGCGTCAAGGAAAGTCCCACTGGAAAGTCTCCTGGAGCGTCGAGTTAATTTTGCACCACCTTTTGCTGGATCGATCGTTTCCAGTCCACCGACATACTCACAAAAGGCGTCAGACACAAACTTCAGCGGTTATTTCCTGGTATCAATAATCTCAGTTGCATTGATCCTTTGCTTGTGGGTTCAACAAGAGTCAATCTCGAGTTTTTCCGCAGATGTCGAACAGTTAGTTGAAACTGTGTGTCCAAGAAAACACGGCTCCCTGTGCAAATTTGTCTTCAAAACAAGTCACTTTAATGACCTTGTGCACCAGAAGTCGTTGCGCAGATGTTTCACATGCAGATGGAACAGTAAAAATGTTTCCCGAACCAAACTTCTATTCTGGTGCCAACAGGTGTGAACAGCATGATGTCTGTGGTCGTGCTCCCCATTTCTTTTGTCAGTTTGATCCATGCAGCGAGCAAAAAGGAAAATCAGAACTGCTGATAACAAATGCTCCGAATTGGCTTTTGATGTGACATGTTTCAACTTTGGCTTGTTCAGCTTTTGGTTGCCTGCAACAGACTGCATTGTGTGCGAGTGTCCCAATCTATTGATATGGTTGCCACGGGAGACCTTTGTTTGAACACAGCCTCCAGACTTTCTTCAGGAAAGAGACGCTCTCATTCACGCATTTCTGCGGAGAGAAGCTGGGTGTTTGTGTTTGTCGAAACATTCATTCGGTTCTCTTCGACGTTACCGGGTGGCAAAGACTTGGCAACGCTGTACATGCGTGTCATGTGTTGGTCAAGATCGTCCGTACAGAAGTTTGCTGTTCGACCAAAATTCCAAATGTGTTTGAACGCCCCTGGAGGACACTGGAACATTTACGAGTGTGTTCCGCTTCCATGTTTCACACACACACACACACACACACACACACACACACACACACATACACACACACCGCAAACACAGATTTATGAAGCCTTTCGAGACAAGCGTCCTTGCCTGGTTCTGCATTTGGTTGATTCAATTGGAAAATATGTCACACTCGACGTCAAGCTTCCAAAGCTCTTTGACACAAAACGCCTGGTTCGCAGAGGCCAATGACTCCGCGACGTCGTACTTCTATTTTGCAAACTCGCACGAAACCAGTACTTCACGTGAGGCTGTCGTTTGCGTTTCGCGCACGCACGTCATTGCTGGAAAATCCCCAACAACTATCTTTTGGGTCTTAGGTGATTCCCCCTTGAATTTCTGGTGTACGTACCTGCAACGTTTATTTTTCACCTGAAGGTCTGTTTTCACTGAGAACAAAAGCTGTTTCTCATGAGATTTGCACGCACCGGTGTCAAATAGGGACTCTTACCAAATTTGGTGCTCGTACAAGTCGAGCAAAAGGAAATTAGGTGGAAAAATTGGGTTTCACCGTTGTGTATAAAAGGAGCACCATTACCAAATGAAGAAAAGATTGATTGTGAAAATTTGGGGTTTTGTGTGTGCTTCCAGTGCAAAATGAATTGTTGGTTTGCGAACAATTGAGGTGGCAAACACTTTTCTGGTTGTGAAGGATTTTGTGACCACCTTCAGGTTCATGTGTCGTGAGAGAAACTGGCTGGACCTGCAAGTCCGTGACCAATTTGGTCCTGGGCCTGGAACGTTTTTTGTCGTGGTGTTGAACAAGGACCAATGCGTGAGTCCGCAGAGTGGCTGGTCAAGTTCTGCGAGGACCACGCCAGTGCCGTCGTGAGGAATTAGGACCACCAGCCAGTCTTCCAAACTGACAAGAGCCATAGATCTACACAGCATCAATGATCAACCACTGCACATGCATCCGTGAATTACAACTTCTTCGTGGCAATATTGGTGGTTTCATCTTCTTGGTGTTCAGCTGGGTCATCTGGGAGCATAGAATCAAAATCGGCGCTCCCGTTGGCTATTTGCTGTGGACAGAAGAACGAAGAAGAAGAACACTCGTGTTGAAGCACCCACACTGCTCCATGGTGAACCATATCTGGGCATCCATAGCTGGAGAGCCGTGCAATGTTCAGACAAGTGGAGTTGAGCTGTGTTGTTCCCATCATGGTCTTGGACTCGCGATGATAGTCTCATCAACCAAAAAGAGACCACAAAGCTGGATGGCGAAAAGGATTGCGGGCACGGGAAGAAGAAACGTACGTACATGGGATTGATTCCCTTTGAAGTTTGTTCGTTTCAGCTCGACACTTCTGTGTTTGTTGGAATCGCCACTGGAAGCCGTGGCAAACTGTGTCAAATTGGACGTTCCCCAGTTCAGGACGTGTTTTTGTCTGTCGCTTCCCAGTGTGTGCCACACCGTGAAAGTATTTACGTGACTCAGAGGTCCTGTGGACCAAACATCTTTTCATCCTCAAGTCACAAACTGGAAAAACCTTCGGTACTTTTTTCAGTGACGCGTATCAAACTGAAATTTGGTGAGCTGTTTGGAGCCATACCAAGGAACAAGAACAGGATCTTATTTTGTGACCCAAACCAGCGAAGACTCATTCTCCACGAGTGCATAATACTTTCACATCCAGAGTTTGATAAAATTGCCTGCAATTATCTGATGTAACCCAACAGGCCGTGAAATACAGCTCCATTGAGCGTGACATTATCACATTGAATTGACTTAATTTTCACAATTTGCACAATGCCATTGGGAACTTTGGGATGCAAGGCACTTCACTGTCAGACAAGCACCAGTTTACTCGTACCACATCGGAACCACCTACGCATAGATCTGTGATATGCAAGCAGGCAAACTTGTCTGTTCGTTTGCTGGGAGACACTTGATGTCTTTTTTCCTTTTCCTCGGCTTCCAATTTCGGAAAAGAACATCAGTCTAAAACAAAAAGAACAGTCTAAAAATGACCAAGCACCACGATCAGCTGCACACAAGACCATCGTTAACGGTGTCTTGTGCTGAGAAAAGATCAATCCACATGGATCAAGTGATTGATTGTTTATCGAACTGCAAAACAAAGAAGGGAAATGCTGCGGGGTGTGCGCAGGTAGCAACAGATGCTTTGTGTAAAATGGGTCTTTAATATTTCTCGATATTCACTTCAGCGCCAGGAGATGTTGCCGGTTTGTCGGTGAACTCAAGAGCTTGATCAAGCTGAATTTTGGTGCGCAGGAAGAAAAGTCAGGAATCGGTACCTTTGCCTTCAAATTTTGCCATCTACGTACGTTTGTAATGTTTAAAGGACCACGCACTGAAGTTTGTTGAGCCGCGAGACCAGGTTCCTGCCACAGTTTGATTGGCCAGTTGGGAACGTGGTAACCAGCATGCTCGAATCCAGGAGTTGATCCCTTTTATTTGGGAAATACGACATTGAGATTGCGTTTACACGAATGAACCAATATTCTCAAGATTGATCACTTGATCTCAAGTTCGGTGCTGAATTACTTGCACAGTGGGTACGATTACACACGTGAAATTGATTTCGCTTGCGTGCCATGGAACTGCTTCAAGTTCCTTTTGAAAGTTGAGAAACAACGTTTGTCTGTTGCTGATCGCCTTGGTGGAAGGTAAGCCGTGTTTTAGTGAAGCAGTCAAGTTGTTTGTTTCCGTCTGTCCTCGCTTGTTCACGTTGTGCTCGACGAACAGGTTGTGGAGTTTGTCGTTGGGACATCTGTGATGGTTGAAAAAGACTTCATGACCAAACACGAGAACAGTTTGATTCTTTTTGTCGCCCCAGGGTGAGGTTGGGATCTGTTGTATGCATTTCGATCGAAGAATTTATGGCCGTGTGTCGTGCTCAGTGGGTGATGTGTCTGTGTCTTGGGCTCGACTCGTCTTTGTGAATGGATGTCTACGAGTATATCTTCATTTTTCTGTTATCTGATGTTGGCTGTCTGGATCTAAATTGGAAGACAATTTACGAGACAATGGACTTCCAGTTCACAAGAACTCAGATTCAATCAACGTGTTTCTTTCCATGCTCTCAAAAATTTCTTTGTCTGTGAGGCAAAGTTTGCTGCCATTTTCAAGTTCAGTTCAAACGCAAGTCGCTCTGTGCGCAGAATCAAAAAAATGTGAATTTCACAGTGGCGCCGACGAACAGAATTAATCAAATTCTATACGAGGCTGTGGTGACAGCTTCCTGGCGAGCGGACACATATTACACATGTAGCTCAGAGGTTTGGACATTGATTTTCAGTTGAAGTTCCAGTTGATGGTGGTTGTGCAGAAGAAAGACAGTAAATTTGAGCTGCATAGGTATGTTTGTCCTCGAGGGCCCATTCAAAATGTGGAAAGGTGTGGATATTGACTGTGTCGTGAAATTGACGGATGATTTGGTCTCTCGCATGAATGAATGCATTGTTTGACACACGATGCACAAGTTCTTTCTTCACATATTGAATGCTGATGAGTGAAATAGTTGACTTATACCACAAGTGAAATGTCTGCAAATATGAGGAGTGCAATTACTGGCCAGAGAATGAACGGTTGCGCTCTTAGATTTCATGTTTGAAGATATTGCACTCGTGGTATAAACTCGTATATTTATCTGCATTCAACTTCCACTCTGTAGACTGTACTCTCCGCATGAACAACGTACATGCACTGGTGGAGAAACGGAACTGTTTTTCTGACACATAACAAGTCATAAATTGTGAAAGAGGTGCAATCAGGTTGTGTGACAATCTGAATGATTTCTTCAGGCTTCGTGCTTCTTGAATCGGAGACAAACAAACTGATGCACATGATACGATCCGACATTTGTGTTTCAGAACAGCGGCAATAAACACAGAGATCAGTGGATACTCAAGTCAGAGAACCTTCAACAAAAGCTTCCGTGAACTTGAACTGGTTCGAACTGCAGAGCTGAATGGTGGAACGTGGAGGGCTAAAGAGCTCTGTACCTTCGCAGAGACCTTGATCTCCAAACCAAGGTCTCTTTTCAGAAGAGGCAGTGGGATACTGCTGTAAAGCAGAGATGACCATGTTCGTCACAGTGAGATTCGGAGGTGAGTGCGCTTTTGGGCACTTCTGGGGAATGAATCAGCGCGGAATTGGCACAATTTCTCGGGCTCGTAGCTTTCCACTAGTGTGTCAGTCTTTGTGCCCCGCGTCCTGTCCAACTGCATTGAAGCCTGGTCTCAATGGAACCACGTTGTGTCTTCGGATGTCGACATGCATCGTTTCTCCGGAAAAAGTTTCTTTCACAAGACGAAAGAACATTTTTTCGGACGAAAGTCATTGTTTCAAAATGCGCACATTTCGATACAGAGTTATCAGCTTTTCACAATCAACACCAGTGTCTTGCAGACAACTAAGCTCGATCTTTCGATCTTTCAGGACAACGTCAAGATTTATGGCAAATTTCAGAGAGCAATAAATAACAGATAAAGCACCAAGTGAGGCCTTTGGTGACAAAGCAAGGGTACTCGACAGGCCTATCGATGTGTTTGTTGTTTGTTTACTGAGAGTTGAGACTGAAAACCAGCCAAATGCTCCTGTTGTGTTTCCCGCTCGATCTGTAATGAAGGAGGAACACGCACAAGACGCATTGCACAAACACAACGCAACCAGGCAAGTGGAAACAACCTGCCCTCAAACCTTGGTTCAGCCAATCCCCAAAAACAAGATGGCCAATTCTCAGAGTTGGGTCAACTTAATCTGTACTCACGTGTGTGTGTGTGTGTGTGTGTGTGTGTGTGTGTGTGTGTGTTCTTTCTCTGGTAGGCTGGTGGGGATCTTGCAGTCTTTCAGGGGCCCCTCATAAAATTGCATTGAGGTTTGGACCTGACAACAACACTTGAAACCAGAGGAAAGTGCATCTCTTCCGGAGAGAGTCACTTCAAGAACCTCAAAAGGACGCGTATTCTAAAATAAAGGGAAATTCAAGCGAGTTTGTGAAAGGAAGGCACCCACAATGAAAACACTCTGCTCACATTAGTGCATATGAAGAGAACAGGATAGCTTTTCCTGTTTTGCAGAAAACGAAGAAGCCTTATTCAACCCGAACTGCAGGAGCATTTGTTTGCTGGACGTCGTCAGGACACGATGCGCCAAGTACGGTGAAGGTGAGGTGACGCACACACTCACAGACGCCTGTGTTTTTGGGTGGGAAAAGAGTAAAATCTGGTATCTGTGTCAAAGAAAGGGGAAATAATTGCCTTGTTTTGGAAAATTGCGTGGGAGTCATCAGAACAAAGCCTAGAAGGATGAAATTTTCACCACTCCACCAGGGCTTGCAGAACTCAATGTGTCTTTTTTGTTTTGACCACTGCTCTTGTGTCTCTCGTCCTGTCAGTGCATTTCATGTCTCCATGTAACTCTGCTCACACAGCGGAGGTGGAGCTGAGCGACGAGGACGGGAACGTGAAGAACCTGCGGGCGGTGCCGGAGCGCTGCGCCGCCGAGCTGCTCGCCGAGCGGGAGCGACTCGTGCTGCTCCGTGTCGACAGTGAGGGCCTCGCGGTTCTCGATAAATTTGAGAATGGGAAACGACGAGGGGAGCGGAAAGTTTTGAAGTGAGGGAGTGTGGATCCAGGGAGGGACTCAAGCCTCAACCGCAAAAATGCTCGTTAAATGCGTGACTGCAGCACTCGCGTTTCCTCGTGTTGCTTTGCAGGACTTGAAGAGGGAGAGTTGAAGTTCACCCCTCTGCTGCACAACAAGGAAACCGTCAGCGAGAATTTTCTTGGTGAGCTCAAAAGTCCAAACAGTTCAATGTCAAAGCAAATCAGATCCACGTGTCAAGTCGTGCCGGACATCTCGAACTGTCGTTCTGAGTTCTCTCAGTGTCTTTCTTGCGTTCGACAGCCCAGCTCTCCACTAACAAGACTTTGAACCCGACCATCTCCACAACGAGGCGAAGCCGCAGCGAATCACGTCGCGCCAAAACTCCGACCAGCAAAAAGGACGCTGCGTCCAGACACGCAGGCGCGTCCTCCGAGTCTCCTGGCAACCGAGGCCAGGGCAACGGCAACAACCACAAACACCACAGGTCAAAAATCTCAAACCAGGCCACAAAATCCAAGGGAAAGATCAAGTGAAAAAGCACGTTTTGACTTTGCTAAGAAATAGCAACTCTCAATCCAGTTCTTTCCCCATGCAGACTTGCAAGAATCCTGTACACACGTTGCTCTTTCTGTTCGGTTTGTTTCGTGTCATAATAAATGGACGGCCCACTGTCACGTTTGCAATGATTCCACTTTTTGTGTTGAGGAAAAAATATCTGCGAGGTTTTGAAATTGCCGGGCAAGATTTGCAATGACTGCCACCAGGGCTCGGAAAGCAAATTTTTTGTGGAGCAAAATGGTTCTTGTGAAAATATTCTGTGGGGGAAAAAGTATTTCAAAAAAATATTTCATGACGAGGACTGATCCACCACACAGAAACGCTTGATGATTGAACCAAGTAAAGTGCTGATCCTGAAGAATTGTGAAGCCTCCTGCATGTTTTGAGCGAAATCCTCGTACGAGTACGGTACTGCGTGAGGGCTTTCTGGGTCTCTTTCGTCTGTGATAAATTTCGGTCTCGCTCTGCTGGTTACGTGTGCACTGAACAGAACACAGTACATCTAAACTTTTCGTGGGGTGTTTTGGTTGCCCCAAAAGGAAACAATGACGGGTGAAACAAAAATGAAAACTAAGTAGGACATTTTGTGACTTGTGGATGGCAACCAAATTTTCCTCGAACACGCATGTTTGCACGAGCTATAAATTCTTCGATTGAGTTCAAGTCGTCTTGAATGGTACATTGGAACGAACACCCCAACGGAAAATTGTCAAATCCACTGCTCAACTTTAGAGGGTTATCGACAACATTGTGGGCCCACCTTGATGTGGGCACTGAGAATATGTTTTTTACCCCCTACTTTGCTGAAAAAATCCAGAACGGGCGAAATTGCCTTTGCCAGAGGAAGTCACGAAGGGAAAACATCACTCATACCAAAATTCTTCTTGGTGTCTCCCTGAAAGGAAAAGTAGCAAAGTGCATACACTTGCTGTATGCTGTTTGGGCAGGGCTGTGCCACACAAAATGACACACAACGTTACGCTGGCCACACACCCAGTCTCTATCTGCACACGACGCTTTTTTGTGCTCAGACCACACAACAAACACAATTTTTTCGAGGGCATAACTTTCAAATTCGTAAGGTCAAACAAGATTTTCAGAGTTTGCACCCTCATTCACAACTGAGCCCAGGTGGCCGCACTAGTGGAGCCAGCGAACCAAAACACAGTGTCGGATAATCGTGAGCTGTCACAACCACAGGTGACATGGCAAATTGAAATTGGCGGAGAAATGTTTTGCTGAACCGCAAAGAACGATTCGGCTCTTGGATTATTAGTTGTGGCTGCAGATCGAATCTGCAAAGGACGCGAACAGAAACTTCGGTGAATCGTCTGTTTGGTGAGTTGTGTTGGGAACTGTGACGTGCACACGTGTGTGTGTGTGTGTGTGTGTGTGTGTGTGTGTGTGTGTGTGCGTGTGTGTGTGTGCGTGTGTGTGCGTGTGTGTGACTGCACACAGCCTGAGTTGTCCGTTTGACCTGTTGGGATTGAGGATACCTCAATGCTGCCTGCACAGCAGAATACCCGTAAGGAAATCAGTGAAGTGTTCAAATTCCCCTCAGTTTTCAATTTGGCAGGTAAACAATGGGGGTATTGAATGAATTTGCACTTGCATTTACTGATCAATTCAATTTGGTGAGTGGTGGAGTGTGCCTGGATGTAAACTTCTTTTCCCAAAGACTACAGAGGAGAGGGACTGGAACATTGACAAACGGACTGTTGAGTGTGCCAGACACAAAATTTGCGGACCACAAACCAAACGTTTTGCAAAAAAGATTACTTCAAAACTTTTTCTTTGGGCACTTTATCGTGTTTTGCATTTTAAATTTACATGTACAAAATCTTATTTTCCCACCCTGCTGTGAGAAATGTCGAAGTGATGCAATTGTCGACGGCTTCCAGTTGTATCAAAAGTCAAGATGAACCCGATGACTCTGTCAACTGTTCAGAAAGTTTCTTCTTGGAGCCAAGGCCCTGTCTTTTATTCAGTTTGAATCAAGACACTGGTGAAATTTGCAAACCAGGTGTATACACCTGTTGAACACCTGATTTGCAAACTTTAATGAAATTGCACAATTTTTCTGTGAAATTCTTCAAGCAAAAACTGCTGGTCCTCTTTTGCGATGAGATCCTGTTTTGTCCAGGCGAGGATGTCTGTGATTTCGAGTCACGGCTCGGAACCGGATGACGATGATTTGGAAGAGGAGCCGGACTACGAGCCGTGGATCCAGATCCAGAGGACCACCTTCACCAACTGGGTGAGTGACACCAAATGGATCAGCTCTCATTGGAAACTGACCAGTGAACTGAGATTGCGTGTCAAATTGTGAGTCAAAGCGCCGCACCCCCGTGACCGACGTCTCCCTGCAGGTGAACGACAAGCTGCGCGTGGCGGGCGTCACCGTGTCGAACGTGCGGCGCGACTTCCGAGATGGGCAGCGGCTGTGCGCGCTCATGAAGGCGCTGACGAGGAAACCTCTCCCGGGCAAGGTGCGTCCAGACCCAGAGCCGAGTCAGTCCGTTCTCCACAGGTTCCAAGCCTCACCTGGACCTGACTGGCTTCGCCCCTGGAGAAAAATTGCCCGCTTGCACTGTCAAACTTGCCTTTTTCTACACCTTCAGTTTTACGTTTTACGTCACCATCCTTCCGCGGTGAAAGGGTGGTTTTCTGAGAACAAACCAAGTCGGTCCAGCATGCGGATCCAGCATCAGCGGGAGAACATTCGTGCACATTCATTCAGTGTCTCCCATTTTGGTACGGGCCAAGGCAGCCAGGTCAAAAATTGCCCAGGTTCGAAAGATTTCCCGAGAAATTCGGCTGGACAAATACTCCAAATTCCTCGCACATGAGGTCTGATGTCGCTTGGTGTCAGAAAACTAGGATGAGCCCAAGACCCAAGAACAAGAGAACAGACAGTGCAGATTGTGTCAAAGCGTACTGGAGTTCTGGATTCGGAAGACAGCTATGTCCTCCCTGCAGGTGAACGCGGGGAAGAGGAAGCAGCTGAACCACTACGAGGCGCGCGGGAACCTGGCGCTCGCGCTCGAGACGATGGAGCGAGACGGAGTCCGACTCGTCAACATAGGTGAGCCTCAGCTCCCAAATGATTCTGCATGCAGGCGACACCTCACATTCCTGGTTCTTGTAGCGTGTGCACTTGGAATTCGAAGAAATACGCTGTGCGCAAGGGCGCGACAGCGTGTTTTCCTTGGTATGCAAGCTGGTTATTCTCAAGTCAGGCTCGTGGGATTTTGATCGAAAGACGCTGGCGCACTCTCAGTCATTCGAGAGATGTGTGAAGCTACACCGACGAGGCAGCCTCGAACAGTTCAAGAACAGCAGCATATGTTGCGGGCCAAGATAACACCGCCTGAGCATCGAGCTGCACCCGTTTCTTTCTCCTGGATTGTCTGTATTTTGTGTACCAGTCTCAGAGCCGAACAACCCCTTTCTGTGGCAAAGGCTACTTTACAAGCCGTTTTGTTGAGTAGACGACTCACCACCCTCTTTTCGCAACCGCTTGGGGGTTTTTCATGTCAACACAGGAGTGTTGCATTCAACCCTGGTATGAACAAACCTCAGGGAAACCTTGGACGTTTGGCATCCACCAGACCTTTTGGTCATGAAGAGGGAAAGACAACAGCCAACAAATGTGACTGAATTACACGAACGTTGCATCACGAGGTCACTAGCTATCAGAAAGGAGAACCGCTGACTTCACTGATGGTCTTCCCGACCAACTCGGGGAGTCACTCAGTGAGAGGGTGTGTTTGAAAGGTGCATGAGTTTCATGAGTGATTTGAGTTTTGCACGTAACCATACGCTGATCCGTGGCTTTACCCAACACACTGTGCAGACAATGAGAGTAAACACCCTTGTTGACTGCTGAAGAACTTGTTTGTCGTGTTTACTGCTGGGATTGTGTACAATGTTGTGTGTTCGTGCCGCCTCAGTCCCCTTGGTTCTTCACTCTGCTGAGTACACAAATTGCTTCTGGCCTCTGTTTGACAGACAACTCGAAACGCTCCAAAAATAGGAAGTGAAACTGCTCACCAAAGGCGAAAAAGATACGTTGACAGACACCCGTTCAGGCCACAATGCCTCACTGCCTTTTTTGGTGCAAAGCTATTTGAGAACCACAACAAAGCTCAGATAGAGCGCATCACAATCCTGTTCTGTGTCAACTCGTTGTTGACAGCAATGGCGTCCTAAGATTGCAACACAAGTTGCGGTCCGTCACGTCTCTACTCGTCCTCACGTTTGACTTCCAGCCTCTTCTTCTCATGCAGATATCTGCAGTGGACAGGGTGACACCTGAAACCGCAGTGCCAAGCCCAAATGTTCATTTCCCCATACTCTCCGTCCTGCAGGAGCGGAGGACATTCGGTCAGGGAACCTGAAGCTGATCCTGGGGATGATCTGGACCCTGATCCGAAAGTACCAGATCGGGTCGTCGGGCAAGACGCTGCCGAAGAAGCTGATGCTGGAGTGGATCAACGCCGTGCTTCACCCGCACATGAGCATCTACAACTTCTCCATGGACTGGAACGACGGCCGCGCTCTCAAGTGAGTGCGTCACGCACTCCAAGCGCACAAAGGATTCAACAAGAAGTTCCGAGGCGGGAACCCTGATGGTCGCGGAAGCGCAGGGGGTGGGGGTGGG
>JAAUXT010033715.1_pt1 | contig 14498 bp, 12 predicted proteins | sample 7278171 | NCBI WGS metagenome assembly JAAUXT01 (sample SAMN14350112, study PRJNA611818) | marine sediment metagenome | isolation source: surface marine sediment (1.8m) | place: French Polynesia: Moorea | collected 2018-08 | reverse complement strand
TTGATGCACCAGAGTCTCCTCTTCAGATTGGGCTCAAAAAATCCCAACTGTCACCATGTCTCACGAAGATGTGCTCAGATTTAAAGGAAGAACGATGTCGTACGTTTGAATGTTTATTCCAAAGCTAAGAGAGTGCATTATGGAACAGTTGCGCCGGAACTGCCGGATTCGACTTGTCATTTTCCGAGCCCACGCTGCACATGCAGGCAACATGGCTGGCAAATCGGAAACATGTTGGTCTGAACAAGACAGTCTGCTATCCAGCTTTTACCTGCAAGCCAAAAGAAAAAACTTCTGCTCGGAAAAATCGCCGTAGAAGTTGCTCTTCCCCATATCAACACATTCTTGATCCGCGCTGCTGCCACCAAACAAATGCGCGTCTCACTCATGTCTGATGTCTTCCCTGCGGCCAAAACCACCTTTTAGTCCATCTTGGAACGCCCGTACTTGTTCTTCGAGAAATCCACAAATTAACAAGTCAAAATCCTGCAAATTCAATGGAGAAATCTGCTCAGGTGAGAAACTTTCTGCAACCAGACTGCAGACAAAGAGCAAACGAGCACACGCGTAATTGGAGAGATCCTTCATATTTGGGAATGTAGGTCAACGGAAGAAGTTTTTTTCATTGCATGCAAGCCTCATAATACCTGCGAAGAATGTTCTTTAATGGGCATCACGCACGGCAGCCTTGACTCAGGCCCATCCCACACAATGTTTGTTTGTGAATCATAAAGTTGTCAAGTCCTTTTGCAACACTTGGCGTGACACACCGTTTTGACCTCCTGAAATGCGTTGGATTTTGGTTGTGTTCTGCAGCTGCAAAGCCCTGGGAAGCAATTTTACATGCATGTCGTTTTGAAAATATGGATCGCCTGTTGCTTACAAATTGACAAGAAAGGTTCTCCTGCAGCCTGCAGGGAACAGCAAGATTGCAAGTTTGAGAACAAGGATTCAGCTGAAGTGAGTCGACGGTATTCCCAGTCCTTGCAGGTGTTTGGGCTTCACGAGGGTGAAAAAAAGCGCACGCAATTTTCATAAACCAGGCGCCTTGTTGAAGCACTGCAACCAAACACTTCCTTCAAACCTTGCACGGATGGCTCTGCCTCATCAAGGTGTGCCATTCGGACAGAGATCGCATCAATCCAAGGAATTTTCAAGCTTTTATCAGGTGACGATACTCATCCCAAAAACACACGTATGAAAACAACAATAACAGAAACACGGTACAAAAGTGCTTCCAGGAGAAACTCGACACTCCCCCAGATCTCACGTTGCTATCAGCGGTTGAAATGAAACCTCCATTGCAAATGCGATTTGACATTTCCAGCCTCACATTTGCTCTTCGCATGAAACGTTTCAGACATTCAGTGATGATAATTCGCATCGCTTGAGCACAAGAATTCCCTTTGAGCTGTTGACATATTTGGCAACGGCAGGACCCATTGCACTCTCAACACTGTGCCTGTGCATGGGTACTCCCTGTGAACTGATACACTCAACGCGTGCACCAGGTTCATTGAAGACATTGGATCAAAAACACCTTTCTGAACTTTCGATTTCACTGTGATGGGCAACTGAACTGGACAACACCAAAGCAGTGACCCTTCTTTTGCAAAGCCTGTTGGTATTTCAACAAGAATACATCACAGTGTGGAGACGCGGCTCGGGAGGTGAACATCTTGAGTTCCAAAACTTTTTGGGGAGGTGGATAAGAGGGAGAGGGTCTCAGCGAAGGGATGTCAAAAAATATGACACCTGAAGGTTCTGTGTGTAACAGACTCCCCAACAGAAAGACAGGAAAGTTCGAGCTTTTCCTTCCACAAATCTGGCTGAGAGAATTTTCTATCTTTTGGAAGACAAAACAACTTCCCCACCTTGAAAATGTTTGCAAACCAGGTGCATGGGGATCTCACCTTTGTCTCATCAGTGAAACTTCTTGTGGCAGAGAGGTGAGGATCTGAACACAGAATCCAATCAAATTTATCAACGATGTCCAAGCAAGAATCAGTCTGCTTCCGAGCACTCAAAGTACTCTCAAAACGACTTTGGCATTTGAAATCGAGACAGAGCGCTGAAATAGAAAGCAGTGTTATTTTACAATTGCACTGAGCGAACAATGGCTATTTCCCTGGTTTTCGCCCTTGCGGTGTGTCCTTTCGGAGTCCACTTCTTCTTGACGCTGATCCATTCCTGTTTGCAGGAGATTACAGACATCTAATTTCTTGCCTCAGTGACTTCTGTCTTATTTGAACAGAATCGAGCATCCGCTCGGGAGACCTCAGTCTTTCTCGCATGTCAAGGACGCTTCACTTTCGTGGCGTTGTCCAACTGGACATCAGAACAACTGTGGAAACAGTTGTCTTGCTCAAACACAAGAAAGAGCTCTGAGAGCTTTGAACACAGGAGAGGCTTGTGCCAGGGTGGGTGGGACCTGCCCTGAACTTCGGTCCTGGGTGAAGTAGGACCTGCCCAAAGTCCCCACCAGGACAACCCAAAATTCCATTTGCTGGGGAATAGGACTGACCCAACTTTGAGAAGATTCTACCCCCACCCACCCCCAGTCCCCGTACAGAACGTCTTGCCTTGAGAAATTGGCAGTGCACAACCCAGGGCCGTTCCAATGGACGCGCCTGTGTTTTAAATAAGCTGCCAAACTAATCCAATTCGTTGACAGCCCGAAGAGGATTGTAGCCACCTTCAGTCTCTGTCGAACCAAGCAACACGAAAACGAGGGGAGTGAAGAGAGCACCAAGAACTGGACGTTGATGAAATGAGATCAACGAGTGACCGAAAACTTCTGGGGCGATTTTCTCTTGCTACGTCATTGTAGCAACTTGTTATTCCAAATTTGGAGTGCTTTCTGGCGTGGACCTGGACAGGAAAACGCGAAGATACTTGGATTTTCGGGTTTCAGGATGGTTTCAGGATGTGACCTGGACAGAGACTGGGCTGTCCTGCCGGGACATGGCTGCTGCTGCTGCTGCTGCTGCTGAGAAATACCTTGGATATTCTCGCAAAAAAAACAAAAGAAACTGACACGTTCTACCTTGCTGCAGAAAGGGTTTATTTTTGTTGGTTGTCAAGTTTTTAAAGGCGTGTCGAAACCTCTTGTTTGTGGACTGTCGACAAGTGGTCAACCACCAAAGTGGCTGGAAACGAGAGGAATCCTTGTGTGCGTGCCCTTGTTGGCGTGCCCAGGACATTGCGCCCGTATGTATCACAGCAATTTGCACCGCGTTGGCAAATTCATAAGCAAAATCATTGCGCGTCGTTTGTCACCGAGACTAACGTCCAATTTCCGCGCTCCTAACGGCTCAACAGGCCATGAGGAGGAGAAACGGGAGGGCCACACGGAAACCTGAGTAATCTGTGCACTTGGTTTCCCTGTGTGACACTTAATCAAAGTTACTTTGTAGCTGAATGTCGCGGAGCAGCTGAGATTACTTTCACCGTGTCCTGGCAGGCTCTGCTGAGCCTGGTGCTCCTCGAATAGGACGAGAGCCTTTCAAGTGAGCTGTCCCCCGAACACAGCAACACAACGTGTTTGGAGACACACTTCAATCGCAGAAGTGGGAACAAATATTGACTTCAAGTAGAAAGTCCTTGTTGCAACTTTCGGCAAACCAAACGCCAGCTTTCGTTGGACAGTAACTGCCGAGATTGCACTTCCGTTGAAATCTGAACGCAAACAGAATCGCTTCTTCTTCTTACGGAGACTCACAAATGCTCGGTGACAGCTCTTCCCTGCAGCCTGATTCCCCGGGCTTTGAATTGGGTGCGTAATGCAAACCCGCGAGGACTGCAACTGAAAGCGCAGTTCAGCTGCTCGTATTCACTGCCACAGCTTTTTAATGACAGCGACAAAGGCAATCTGGACGAATTAAGCTCGGAGCGACAACACTAAGGTCGCTGTCAAATTGCCTTTACACAGATTTAATTGCGACACCTGGTCCTATGCGGCGCGTCCCTTACGTGGGAGGCTCCTAACCAGCTTCACCGTGTCAAGAATCCAAATTAATGACATGGCCGCTGCTTTTGAACGCATGTTCATTTCGTTTTGTTGGCACTTTGTAAAGGATAGTTTCTTGGGATTGACCTTCATAAAACCGCAGACTCCAGTCAGGAAGAGGAATCTTGAGGGTCTGTGTCACATTGTTGCAAAGGGTGGAGGATGGGGGTGACTGCAGAAGGCCAACACTTGGTCCAACTGCTTCACGTCGCCCTGGAGCTGTGACGCGTACCACTTCTGCCAACCCCCGTCCACAGCTGTCACACCCTCCAAGTCTAATTTTTTGTTTTCCTGAGCCCTTTGGAGTTGTCCCTGCAACGAAGGGGCTACCAAGTATCAGGAAGTGTCCACCTTTCCGCAGTTCAAGTGGCAATTAAATACACGTTGTTTGACCGTCAGCGCCTGTTGCAAAGACGACCACAAAGACCTGCAAGTGCTGCAGGTTCCCACGGAATCACGGCACTGAAGATTCCCCAGCCTGAGCGAGTTCGCCTGAATTATCCCAACTTCACACCACGCTTCACAAACATGATCAGCGCGCGGCAACAGGTGATGGTCTCTGCAGGCGCGCGCACTGCTGCGGAAGGTGCAGGAGGCCTTGGTTCCCGCAGGTCTTCGTCTGGCTTTTCTCCTGAGGAAAAGAGTGACGGGCGCACAGGAAGCGCTGACCTCCCAGTAAGGCTTCGGGATCAACTCTGTTTGTCCCACACAACAAACTGAAGGACGTTGATGCATGGTCGTCCCACACACGTCCCCCCCCCCACACACACACTGCAATATCTTGATTGCTCATGCAGCCTGGATGAAAATAAACACTGGCCATCCGCAGACCCAAACACCAGCCAGTTTGTTCCTGGCATTTCACTGCACTTTCAGATAATATGAAGTGGTACTTCACAAACATTCGCCTTCCTATATTTGCCTCTGAAATACCACCTGCCCCAGCGGCATGGAAATTGTGGGGAGTACGGGCCTCCGTGACAATGCCTGACAGGCATGTTAATTGATATGTGGACGACAACCTTGTGTGTTGTTACACAGAAAGGATCCAATACCTGGAAAGTATGTTCTCTCTGCAAATCACCTGTGTTTGTGGCGGTTTGGCACTGTTGATTTCTGGCACAAGTGACCCGCCATCAGAAGGTTAAAAGCTAAAAGCCTTGTTGAGGAAGCATCTGATTGTCAGCGCGAAGCAAATCATCTGACTCGCTGCCTCAATCATTAGGTGCTCGTGTGTGATGACCGGCACCACGGATACATACTCGTGCACACTCGTACATTTTCCAGCAATGGACAAGAAATCATCAAGAACGCGAAAACGGGAAAAAACATTGCAGCGAGTATCTCGATGCTGTGTTTCGTGCACTGCCCCCATTCAAGCTGAATGACAGATCAAAACTTTTGCCCTCTGGCGGATCCAGGCAGCCGCCACCCCAAAACAAACTTACTCCCCTTTTTGAGCCTCTGAGGGGGGCACGTCGCCGGCTGAGATTGAGATCGGACCTCTCCCGACCTCATCCTGGATCTGCCTCAACGTGTGCTCATATGTTCCCTTTAATTCACTGAATGGGCCCCGCAGCTTCTCTTCTTGTTGCACGTCTTCCCACCTGATAACACTGCTCTGTCACCTGTGCAGAACAAGACAAATGAAGTGTCGTTCTCAACGCGTGGCTCGCATTTCAAGAACTGAAGTTCAGACGGAGCACCGATGTGACAGGCGTTTCTGGACACAGCTCGGGGCAGCCGACGACTCGCCATTTCTTCTGCGGTTGCCTGTGTTGCCTCGCATCTTCATGCAATCAACACACAGAGTGCACTGGGAAAAAAACATTGCTCCAGGGTGCAGCTCCGACAAAGAGGACTTTTTGTTGTTCTTTGTTTGGTTTTTCCTGGAATGCCTCACTCCATGTTCAGACAGATCTGTGCTGAAGAGTTTCCTTGCATGTGCGCAAGTGTTGAAATGGACCTAAAAACCTTCCAAACTGTACAAATCATTGCATCGTCTGCTGTCCGTCGATTTCATGGGTCCTCCAAACAAGCAACAGTAAGTTTCCCCCTCCCCAAACTTTTTCCCTGCTTCTCGTCAAAACTTGTCTTTTTTGGAGTTGGGGACCCCCACCCTTCAGGGGCAGAACAGAGAGGACCCTGCAGACCCCCGACCTCGATCTTGGATCCGCGTTGGCTGCTTTCACCCAAACAAAACACTCCAGTTTGCATCGTCACATTTTATGTCATTCATTTGCCAAAAAAGCAGATCGAATGGATGCTTGCGTACGTGCATCCCCTGCAGCCATTTCCGTTGAGAAACCACTTCAAATGTCTCGACAAGTTCCTCTCGAGATCAATTACAATGGGAAGCAAATTAACTAATGTATCTGCAGCCTAACTGAGCCTAATGGAGCAAAACTGCCAGGGGAAGAAGACACATCTCCATTCCTGCACGAAACGACGGACAGCTGCATTGCGAACCACTATGCAACAGTAAACTCCTCTCCCTTGGTTCTCTCAATGCCATTTCCAGATTGGATGGACCATGCTGCGTGTGGCCAACAACATCCAGGTTCTCACGATGTGAAGGATCTGAAACTGACGCCCGAACAACTACGAGCAGGTGTACGATGTCCAGAGTTTCTGCTGCGCCACAATCTCAAAACTGTCAGCCAGATGCAGACCTGCAGCGGGAAATTTGTGGACAGCCCTCGTACGCCATTCGTTCAGGAACGTGCGGCTGAGCGCCAATAGAGTTTCTCACACACAGTCACCGTTCATCCATCTTCCGCCTGTCTCGGATTGGGAATAAATCCACCGCAACAATTTCCCGACAAACCCTGCAGTCGGTAGAAATCTGGCGTTGACATTTTCAGTGTGAAACCACTCGTGCAACTTTGCCTGATTCAGTCCGTCGAAGACAATATTCCCAAAAAATGGATGTACTTCTCTGAAGAGATTTCTGGTTCGCCTATTGTTTCTTCACAATGAATAATAAGCACATGAGCAGGCAGACAAGAATAATCCATTGTGAACGCACCTGCTCCAACTTCATTACTATCATTATCAAACATTATAATCAATCAAAGTTATGACGAGGGGAGAGGCGACGCACAGATCCAGCGGGATTACCGTGTTTGACTTGCCCATAGTCGGCTCCCTAATCGTGCACATACAGAGGCAAACCCGTGATAGATTGTCACTGCAGCTAAACGGACCACTGCTTTCACCCACGCTCCCAGTTTCTCCTTCACAGAGAACAGAGAACTTACACTTGAGGCAAGAAACCAACAGACATTAGCACCGTGTCCATGACAGCATGGATCCAACACCAAACTCCGTGGGCAACAAGCCCCTTTGTCACCTTGACAACAATCTCGCGATTATGATGTACAACACACTTACTCGACGTAGTAAGTTGCTCCTTCAGGCGTGACCGACTTCTCCCAACCAAGCGGTAAATCTGAAAGGAAAAGAGCAGTGGGAATACACACATACCGGTACATTCAGCGAAACAGTCAACGACTCAGTGCGCACAGCGAAGAATGAAGCGTACGAAGCACAATCACATGCACGCGACGCCGGGAAAAAAAAAACACTCATTGGAAAACTCGCTGGTTTTCTTCAGGGTAATTACACTCGATTCAGGTCAACGATGCTGCCCTGTTTCCTGGGTAACGAACTGCGTAGAACCAGCATCATTAAAACTGAAAGCAGTATGGATTTTCCAATTAACGTGAGACCCAACACTTTCCAAAACAGACTCCCAGAAAACCACTCGCTCCAAAAGTAGAAAGCGAACCAGAGCTGCTGCTGCAGCCTTCCTTCTGAATCCCGAAGCCCTGCAGAGTCAAAGATTCGGCCGCCCAAGCTGATTGCACGCTCAAGGTTGGTTGGTCCAACACTTCTTTCCACGCAGTAAGTCTATCAAATCCTAATTTGTGGCGGGATACTCCAAATTGAATTATCAGTCTTGGAAAGGACACAGGCTTCGAAGGCAAAGATGGGGGGTGGGTGTCGTCAAATTCGATCATGGTTGCAAGATTCTGTAATCCGCTTCACATGCACAGGAAGAATGGATTTGCTCGAGGGGGAAACTTCTCAGCCTCCGCTGTAGCTTCGCAGCTCCCGAGTGTGAAGCAAATTAATCTTTCAGTTGCGGATTCCTTGTACTTTTTGCACAATTGATCTTGCTGGTAATGCCTCGCAGTGCGCTGTAACTCCGCGATGCTGTCTGCATGCCTGCAATTAATGGCAGCAGCCGGAAAAGCTGCCTTTTCTTTCACGGTGGTCAGTTCATCAGAGACACTCAAGGCAATTCTGCCATTCACGAACAATCAGTTGGGACCATCTCCAACCATTCTGGTTCGTCCTGCGTCTGTTCGACCTACAGAAATGACTCGCCTCAGAAACTGGTGACGGTTTATTTGTGCAGACAAGCGGTAAAATTAGTACTCGTGTTCTTGCCCTGACAGAGATTTAGCAGGTCAGGAGAGCACCTTCGGGGCTTCGCACTGGACGCAGCTTGATTGCTTTCTTGTGACTGTCGCTTGTTTGCATGTTCTGCGAAAAACAGGGTCTGGACATGTGGAAACTGTCTGTGTGATTCTTCTTCTGTCCATGTGATTCTTTTTTCTTTGTTTTGTCGCGGTGGCTTCCTTGCTTTGCTCCACGCGTGATCGCCAAAAGTAATTTCAAGGAAGTTTCTCACCAAGAGACAGGTCTGATTGTGTACCCCAGATTTTACAGGTCAGGCCACTGAAGGTCAAATGTTGTTGATTTGGTTTTCCCAGTCTCTCTCATTGACTCACAAATTTGTGAACACAATCAGGACCAAAAACAAGAACAGGTACAGAACACACGCCGTGGCCAGAGACAACCATTTCGCGGAAACAAATCTTCTGGAAAATTCTTAAAGAACTGAACCCCGACTACACCCAGGGGATGGGAGGACGGACGCGTTTCTTTCTCTGAGAGGCTAATATTTTTCTTTGGTTGGTGAAACATCCCCCCCCCCCCGCCAAGGTAAGGTGACAGGGACCCAGTGTTGGCTGATCGTCTCCTGTGCTTGTTGAAACCCTCCCCATGTTGGTGAAAAATTCCTCCTCCTGGATGACCAGGTTGTTGGATTGGCCCACCCCAGGGTAACAACTTGGACGGGGGGGGGGCAAGGTGGATCCAGACCTCAGTGGACCTGCAGTCTGTGTGGATTCTGGGTGGGCCGCGAAGGTTGTGGCCCAGACGCCTCAACACACACACCACCACCATCACTCAACTTTGCACCTTCAGGCACACAAAACAACATTTGTTGCTGTTTGGAGTGTGAACATTGCCACACCTCCAACAACCCCCAATTGGAGTCGGCCCTCAGATTCTGGATCCACGGCACCTTTCGCGCACGGAAATCACCAGCATATTTTTTGATCCACATGCTGCAAAGGGGTGGACCCAAACCTGATACAAAACCAAAACCTCGCACGAATGACAGGCCGCATTTGGACTGTGGTGACTTTTGTGTGAGAGTGTGACCTACATTGGACGCTCACTCTACTTTGCGAAAGTGGGTTGTCACCCTGGCAAACTTCTTGAAACTTTCCACTCTGTCCAGACGGACCCTGGGAACAGAAGATCAAGGCGCTGCAGACCCGATGAAAGTGCATGTTTTCTTACCTCGACTTGAGGTGTGTCCTGACTGCACAGGATGTTTCCTCAGTGGGTGAAGCCAAGTTGATCTGCGCGTTTCTTCACTGCAAACGTAAACACAAAATCAGACCCAACTTTCAAAGCACTCCTCCTGCAAAATCCATCAGTGAATCTTGGTAACAAACTTCCCTAAACTGTGCTCTAAACCTTCCCATTAATGCTCACTTTATGAAAAACAGTCGACCATCGGCTAAGACACTGTAATTCCAAGGCGGAGGGAGCCTTTCCCCGAGCAAGTCGACAGCCATCACGGCACAGTACAGGTGGGCGCGGCGCTGCTGCCACCTTCCGTCACTCAACATCCGGGCATCAAGAATACAAATGGCTGCCAACTCGAGCTAAAAATCACCGAAGATAAAATTGTGTTAAAAGCCTGTTTTTGGCAAGACAAAACACTTGTATAACCATGGCAGCTGACCCCAGCGAAGGCATAGATTTGTATGCTGATGTGGAAGGTGGCGATTTTGGGCAGGTTTGTGCGAGGGATCACTGCAGGGCGACAAGTTTTTGCAGAAAGAACACGCGTTCTTCTCATCCATCAGGAACAATGTTCTGTTTTTGCACAACAATATGCCGTTAGAATCTTGCGTCTGGGTCATCGTGTGAATCTGCTGTGGAGTTAAACGTTCCTTCGTCAGCTGACGCGAAGTTTTGCAGACAAAAATCACCATTTTCTCTTCGATCTTGAGGCAGGGTGGGGAGTCTTGTGGTCGACGGAGTCCAGATCCGGATTTTCTCTCGTTTTGGTTCAAGCAGCCTTGACGTTCGATGTGGGTGAAATTGAACATCATCCCTGTGCACGAAAAGTAAAGTTTGGTGTTACCAAGGGACATGAGTGCTCAGCGTTCAGTTGAGAATTGTCGCAGAGCAAGGTTGAAGATTCCTGTTTGTGTGCCATTGTGCACCTTTGTGGTGCTTGTGACAGGGCTCCCAATCCCTTCTGTGTTTTGGTCGGGTTGACTCCGACCGACTGTCTCACCAACCACTGACCATTGAACCACTGTAGAAGAAATTTTTGGACTGTTGTCTCGATATGTAGACGTTCAGAATTCCAGGACGAGTTGCATGTCTGTGTTTGCTTGCAGCCTGGGGAGGGCGGTGGCGACTTTCAGGGTGACGGGGCGGTGGATCTGTACGACGACGTGATCACTGCCCCCGCCAACACCGAAGCCGCCGCCCCTCCCGCAGACAACAGACAAGTGGAAGTGAGCCCAGCAGTAAGTGCCTCAACGGTTTGTTATCATTTTCAGTGTCTTCCACTTTGAATTTGTGTCGTTTATGTCAATAAAGGTGCCGGAACGGTACCTGCAATTGGTGCAGGTGGCCACGGTTCTTGCCAGAAAAAAGTAAAGTGACCACTAAACAACTGAATTGTGGTTTCTTCGTTCCAGGTGCCGAGAAACCGCACACTGTCGAGTGGAACACAGGTCAGTGTTGGAATATATAGGTACAAATGTGTTTGTTTTGAATTGTGACGGAGTTTTGATTTTCCCCAGCTGAATTTCTACGGGTCCACTTTTGGTTTTCCTTTCAGCCTGTGGTCAAGCACTCGGTTCCTCCTGGCACACCGACCACCTACCAGGGCAAGCGGGTCCCCATCATTGTTGGCAACCTCACATGGGTAGGCTCGCAGTCGCTGCCTTGATTCGCTCCTCAAAATCGTCTGTTGTTTTCAGCCAGTGTGGCAACGTTTGCAGTGTTTCTTTGCAATACTTGCAGTGGACAACTGATCAAGATCTCACGGACGCCATTGCCTCTCTTGGAGTCAACGATCTGTTAGAAATAAAATTTCACGAGAATCGATCAAATGGACAGTCGAAAGGGTACGTGGAAATATCTTGGTTGCCGAATTCAACAATGCACAAGTCGCACCAAGTACAGGATACACCCTAACTTTTCCTTGTGGTGAAACAACGGCAACATGTCACCCATGCGCAACATGCGCTTCGCCTTTGGACAATCAGTTTCGTAGGGAAAGGCGCGTGTTACTGACGAAGTGTGGCATTTTCGAAGAAGAGACAAATGAAAATCTTTCTTCTCACAGATATTGCGTGGTGGCTCTTGGCTCGGACCAGTCCGGAAGGACGTTGATCGAGAAGCTCAAGACCAAATCGTTTCACGGTCAGACTCCGGTCGTGATGCCCTGTAACCGCATCAACCTGAGTCGCTTCGAGGATCAGACGCGCAAAGATTCGGGACAGCAGAACGGGCAGGGAGACCGAGGTAGCTTACGCGGTGAATACAGACTAACCTATTCTCTCGCACCTTGCTTAGATGGCTTTCACATAACACGATTTTCTTGCTGAAGTACATTGTCTTTCGACATTGAGAAACTGCACAACCGCGTCAAGCTTTGTTTCCTTTGCTCTCGTTCAGGGCCAAGACCGCAAGGCCAGCAAGGCCCGAGGGGCGGGATGCCGATGAACCAGGGCGGAGGGCCCCGCTTCCCGCACATGCAGAACCAGCGTCCGCGGGGACCACCCCCGCACGGGGCTCCGCAGGGAGGCATGCCGTCCGGCCCCGGGGGACCGCCAGGAAACTTCGCGAGAAGTAAGCTCCTTTTTGCGTGGTTTGATGAAGCCCGCTCCGCACAAGATTGTCATGTGTTGTGTCGCTGCACAAGCCAGTAAGCACTGCATTACAAGCGCGTCAGATCATTGAGTTTTTCTGGACTCGTGCACGCTTTGTGTTTCGCAGATGTCGGTATCGGAGCTGGAGGCAGACCGCAGGGCGCGCCCCCTGGGATGGGCGGACCGCACTCCAACATGCCTGGAGGCCCACCAGGGAGACACGTCGGACCTCCACCGCCAGGAACTGTGAGTAGAACCCGCCTCGTTTTCATTTCGGATGACCCAAGAGATCATCAGTTCTGTTTTGGTGTTCAGTGCACGTGGGGTTCGTCTGCATGTTTTGTACGTGCCTGGAAATATTGAAATCCTGTCCGTTGCTTTGATGCATGTTGTCATGTGACTGTGGACGCAACACGAGTAACATGTTCGCAAAGTTAGACACAGGAAAAGTTGTTTCAGCATGTTCTGAAACTCAATTTTTGTGAAGAAATAACAAGATTTTATGTGTATGTTATAGCGTGTGATTTTGGTTCTGGTGCTTCAGATTTGTTGTACATTTTCGTTATTTTCACGTGACTCCATCTGTGGTTTGTAGATGGGCAGACCGTCTCGGCCCATGAATAACAACCAGGTACAACGCCTTTTGTTTCTGACTTAACAAACTAGTGATAGACTCGAACATGAACTTTATATTTGCCAGACATTGTATCATGCGGTGGGTAACGGTTATGGCGGTCTCCCATTTCACGTTCTCGTTACTTTCAAGCTGCAAATGATTTTTTGTTGCATTCAGCATCTTTTTCGTTCCAATTTAATGTCAGCACTGGCAAAGTGGAAAATATTGTGAGCATACAAAAATAACAAACAACATGTTTGCACGCACAGCACGCGTCTTTCGCCAGGCTCCGTTTGTATGTTTCTGGTAACGTACAATATGGATGTTGATGCGATCGCTTGATTCAGTTGTCTGTCTTCAGGATCCGTTTGGCCGGCCGCCCGGCCCGATGGGAGGCGCGCCGCCGATGCGGGGTCCGCCCCCGGGACAGGGTCCCCCCACACACGGTCCTCCACCCGGTAAGTCCACACAGTCTTCAGTACCGACACTCTGGAGCGATCTGCGTTCTGTGAGACGGCCAGGCACGCTTGACGCGTCATGCTCAGTTGCAATTTGTTTTTCAGGTATGGGCGGACCTCCCCCACCGGGTTTGGCAGGCCCGCCTGGGATGCAAGGTCCGCCGCCTGGGATGGGTGGGCCTCCACCAGTTGGCCCACCTCCAGGACACGGTGGAGTTCCGTCGGGTCACGGGGGACCGCACACGGGTCCTCCCCCGGGACACGGAGGGCCTCACAGCGGGCCGCCGCCAGGGCACGGCGTGCCTCACCCGGCGCACGGGCTGCCCGGCGGCCCTCCGCCCGGACACGTGGGAGGCCCCGGACCGGTGGGGCCGCCGCCCGGGCACCCGAGCGCCCCCGCGCCGCATGTGAATCCCGCGTTCTTCTCGTCGTCGCAGCCGCCGCCGACCTCTGTTCCTGTAAGTAGGCAAAACCGTAAAGGACGTTTGTTTCCAAAAGTAACCGCCGTCGGCTGCTGATCCCCCTGTTTGGTTGTGGTTGAAAATGAAGGTGTCTGTCTGTGTGTGGAGGAGGGGAGTTTGCTCGGAAATCAAAGCAAAGGGCAGAGAATGCCTTTCACTGCCAGCCTTTTGTGTGAGACGTGCAAGCATGTGGGAAGGGGGTGGGGAGTTATTCTGCGAATGGAAACTAACGCCAAGCATGCTGTTCCCTTTCAGCCCGTGTACTCTCCTGAGCCGTACCGCCCGACACCCTCTATTGATCAGTACAGCAGGCCTCCGGAAAGGTACGAAAAAATTGGCTCCCGATTCTATTATGTCGTGCGAGTTCAGGTGACTGTCGTGTAAAATACTTCCAGACTTCCCCTCAATACATGTTCCGTCCTTGTCACGTTGGCAGACACGAGTCGCCGTCTATCAGTGAGGCGGAGTTCGACGAGATCCTTCAGCGCAACAAGACGGTGTCGAGCAGCGCCATCTCGCGCGCCGTGCAGGACGCCAGCGCCGGTGAGACACGCACGCACACACACACACACACACACACACACACACACACACACACACACACACACACACACACACACAGTATCAGAGACAAAAGAAGGACTGCAGGAATGACCCCACCTATCTGAGTTTCACACTCAACACGTTCAACGC
>JAAUXT010061232.1_pt1 | contig 14499 bp, 16 predicted proteins | sample 7278171 | NCBI WGS metagenome assembly JAAUXT01 (sample SAMN14350112, study PRJNA611818) | marine sediment metagenome | isolation source: surface marine sediment (1.8m) | place: French Polynesia: Moorea | collected 2018-08 | reverse complement strand
GGTTAGTGGGGGAGGGGGGTGGTTAGTGGGGGAGGGGGGGTGGTTAGTGGGGGAGGGGGGTGGTTAGTGGGGAGGGGGGTGGTTACATTCTAAAGTGTGGACAGATGCACACATGAATACTAAGGGTTTTTAAGCTGACAGCGGCACCTATATGGCCGGCTACGCGACCATCAATAAATTCTTCTCTCTGTTGCATCACTTTTTCGTGCGCGATAGTGTAACAGTCGTCTTTGTAGGTCGAGCGATCGCGCGTGTGTTCCACGGTATCGGGAGCCCTTGCTTCCCCGCCGAGGTTTGGGGCAGAGTGCGGCGTTTCTGGAGAAGCCACCTGGACGTAGATTTTAATCAAGTGCGTCACCTCGCAACGAAAGTGCTCGTCAACTTGAGATAACACCACCAGAGAGAGGATATCGGAACGAAGGACTGTTTTGCGTTGGGCTCGCTGGTGTCAGTACTGCCGCAATGTCAAGCGGAAATACCAGTACTTTGACATCGCCTCGTGGAAATCCCACAAGGAGCGTTTGAGAAATGAGCCCAAACTTACCGTCGGGATGTGCGCTCATTTCACATCTCCTTGCCACAAAAATGTTTCACAAAAAATCGTGAAAGAATAAATTCTGTAATTCAATCATTACCAAACGACGTGATATTTATGCTTTTGCCTTGCAGATCTATCTGCTTGGCGAAATTGCTGCAAACTGAAAAATGTCTACCTTGCTTGCCATTGGTCACAGAGCAACGGCGATGCCAAGCAGAAAAAAAAGAATTTTTTTTTTATATGAAAGAAAGAAAGAAAGAAAGAAAGAAAGAAAGAAAGAAAGAAAGAACAATGTTGAAGGAAAGGTAACTTGACCACCAGTTCATGTGGTGGAAAACTTTTCTTGGGCAGGTCCATTTGCATGAATTGTTCCTCTGAATTAAATGTGAATGTTTCCGGTAACTTTTTCAAGATTTCTCAGAACTTTTCCAGATTTCCGGGTCACAATTAATGTATACCTCTGAGTTATCCGAGCAATGCAATTTGCGGTTAATTCAGATGAACATTTTATCACGTAGGTGATGTGTTGCTGATGTCTTACTTGAAAGTGCAGTTTATTTGTTTGTTTTTTTTTTGTTTGATATGACTGGAGCAACTTGTTAGTTTCGCCGTTACAAAACTTGGCGCTTGAATTGCGAGCTTTGCGTTGACTGTGGAAGTAGAAACATGTCAACAAACGAATTCGTGCGCCGTGTCTCTGGTTGGATCTACTTTCAAGATCTGGAAATGCGAATGAGAACAAGAGCTCCAACTTAACTTTGAATTTTCATTTTAATTGTCCATGAAATAGCATTTTGTGGAGGATAATTCACTTTAAGCGATCAATTTGATACGATTTGGAAGCGAAAGTGGTTGAGAATTGCGGATTATTTGGCGGGGCGGCTCTGGTTGCCAGGCGGCGGTGCTGCGGCGCCAACAGCAGGCAGGGCAACGACAGAGGGAAGGCGGCTCGGGGCCGGGCGAATTTATTTTTGGTGAGTGTTGCGACTCATTTTCATTGCCGACGTTTATATTGTGTTTCAATTAACTATGAAAGAACAAGGAATGCGCAGAACATCTTTTTATTGGGTTGCTGTGATGTTTGATCGTGAAATTTGCAATTACCAGTCAGGGTGCAACAGATGGTCTTGACAACATGGTGAACTGGTGATTTTTGTGAAACAGAATTTTGGGCTGGCAAAACATGCGTGTTGGATTCTTCACACCAATGAAAAATGAAGAGTCAATAGACGCCCAGAATGCTTATGTCGTGTTGTTATTTTGTAGATCTACATTGGACCAAATTTTAGAGAAAAAGAATGAACAGTCTTGATAATTTTGATCTCTAGACTCTAGTCCATTTTCGTTGTTGAGATCGAGTGTTTGTCTTCAAACAGCGTTCTTTGCTTCGGCAGCTTGTTTTCAGTGTGATTGTCCAGACGAATAATTTCGAAAGCACGGTTGGCTCCGCCATTCATCCCAAGACCACACCAATGAGTATTCTGCAAACAATGAGATGTCCGCATGTGATGAAAAGTCTCTTCTCTTTGGTTTCAGCCATCGGTGAAGATGGGGCGTCTCAAGCAGATTGTCCCGCCGGAGCCGAAGAAGAAAGTCCGCAAAAACGGCTGGAGCTGGCCGCCCCATCCTTTGCAGATTATTGCAATAGTTGCTATCCTCTTGCTGATTACGCTGCAGTTCTGCATCGTAATTCCGTCCTTCAGCGAGCGGTTTCTGCCGTTCACCGCCATTGTATCCTTTTTCAAAAGTTACAAGTCGTTGTGTTTTGGGGGGATGGAACTTTGCTTGAGCTATCTTATTGGGATGGTGTGGAAGAAAAAGCGAAAGCAGACACCAAGAAGTTTGGGCATGTCGGCATCAGCATACCCAGGAAGTGCCACCCCCCTCCGTTCCACCAAATTTACGTTTTCCCTCGTGACTTTGTGACACGGGTTCGTCATTGTTCGAAGTCAGTTCTCCCCAAGGGGCGGACCCTGCTTTCTGGGGCAAGGTCGCCTGATGCTTTCTTCCCCCAACACCCACCCTTCTGGAGAAAGACAAGTCTGGCCACCAAATTTCTAAAAAAGAATGTTTTCGATATTTGCACACGCACATTCACAGAGAACAAGTTGATTGAGCTCAAGAAAATGCAACACCAAGCAGGATTGAGCAAGAAGATGCTGTTGAAAACAGAAACCGACAAACGCACTGAGCTACTGAGGTTACTTTGTCGTTAGGCAACTGAAGACGAGCACAACCTTACAGCTGTTGCAAGGCGTATGCAATTCCTTTTGTGGTCTTTGTCGTTCTACTCCTGGGAGCGACCACCATAGATCCAGCCGACCCTAACGTCAGAAGTAAGCCGCAGAAAAAGGAAGTGCCACAACTCGACCGCTCTGAGTACCCCAAAGTGATAGAGGACCAGTATTGTTACGTCTGTGAGACCAACGTGTAAGTGTGGTTCAGATGCCACGAGTATATGCGTGATGTGTGTGTTTCTGTGGTGAGTTGTTTGCATGTCGGTGTGTGCATGTTGTCTCAGCTTTTCTTGGTTCTCTGTGTGTGCGTGTGCGTGTATCTCATTCAAATTCACCTCTTCGTGTCTGTCTGCACTCTGCCTGGTCTCTGCTTGGGTGTTTCGTGTGAGTGTGATGTGTGAGCCTTGACTCTGTGCAGCCTTACGGGCTCGTCATGGGCATGATGGTGGCCTGTTACGGGCGAGCCGCCAGCAAGGACTCGCGAGCATACGCGACGTACCTGAACTGGGACGGCGACGAATTTTATCAACGAACCGACCTGAATCCCGTGCTGGCGGGAACGCCATTTTACAAGTCCGGAAGCGACATCGTTTATGATGTCGGTCGATTTTGTCTGACGTGCAACTCAACTGTGTACGTATTTTTCTCTGATTCCTCACTTCCTTTTGCAAAACAATATCGGTTCCATCATCTGAGGTGGAAAAAAGTTTGCATGTTATCGATTGTGGTCGTGTTCGTGAGTGAATGCGATGGAAGATGTGCACGCTTTCGGGTGCCTGTCCAGGATTTGACTTTAAAGGGGCAACATCAACATTGAAAAGTTTGACACGAACAAAATTGGTGTTTTCCGTGCAATTTGGAGGTGGGGCAAATTATTTTCGCTGGCGGGGTGGGCCCGAAAGATTTCTCCCTGGATCCGCACCTGGATAAATCAAGCGAGTGGGTTTCGCATTCCGTGCGCTCAGTGCAGTCACCGTCGTCTGTGTGTCCGTATTGTGTGTCTGCGTGTTCTTGCAATGGGGGAAGGGTTCCACTGGTAGATCCCATGCCGGAGGTCTGGCACTGGTGCCTCCACAGCGGGGCTCCATCACAGGCACCAGTGCTCCCCAGGTCTAGCACTGGTACCCAGCTGACCTGGACCCATGAGTAGGGTCCAGCATGTTCACCGAAGTTTGTGTACGGTTGTTAGATAGCGCCCCCCCCCCCCCGCCCCCGGGTCCGGCAAAAGTGCCCAGCTAATCTGGGTCTGCTTATGGCCCGGAACCGCGCACTTCCTTGGCGTAGCCTATTTTTACTCTTGTTTTGAAGCCCGCCCCCCCCCCCGATTTGGCGCGATTGTAGCAGTCAGTGTCCGTTTTGTTTACAAGTTTGATTTTGTGCACGGAAGCTGTTGGGAGGGATGTGAAAAGTTGTTTCAAGTCAGAAATGATTTCCTGTTAATTTCGAAGTTTTCGTTGCTTTTGTCAACACAAGACCGGCGACGAAAAATGAAGCTCAAATTCTGGTTGGTTTGTGTTTGATTAAAATTGTGCTTTGTTTCGTTTCAGGAGCAAAAAAGCTAAGCATTGTGCGGCGTGCCAGAAATGCGTGGAGGACTTCGACCATCATTGTCGGTGGTTGAACAATTGCGTTGGGTGTCGCAATTACCGGTAAAATCCTTTCACTTTTCGTGGCAACATTGCGGCGCCCAATTTACAGTGTTTCGTGTTGCACGCCAGGCTCACGGACATTTCTGGTGTCTTTGCAGCGCTTTCATCGGGTTGCTGGTCAGCGGAGTTTCAGGTGGAGCGCTCGCGATCCTCTTGTGCATCGTGGTCTTCATCGCATTCTTCGTGGACACAGAGAAAGGCGTGGTCCTCAGATACTACTCCGGTGAGTTTGTCTTCTGCTTACCTCGCGACGAACTATCACTTTCGTAGTTTTGTGTTTGACAACGCAAGGCCTATTTGGATCCACTGCAAGCAACAACTGCCTCGTCACCAAGTGGCTTCTATTTGGTCAGATGTGCCGAATGATTCGGTGACGACTGGAGCACAACTGGGAGCAACCACAGCTTTCCCTGCGGGAATGACGGCCAATGCCAACGACACTGACTTGTGTAAGGCGACCCGCTTTTCGGTCACTCGCAATCCAAAGCGTTTTCTCATTCACATTTGAGAAGATTGTTGGTCACCAGTTGCATCGTGAAATGTCGAACTTTTTGTCCTTTGCTGGAAATGATGGAAAACACCTTTCATTCGTATTCTTGTTTCAAAGTTTCTGGAACTGGAATGGTACTCGCCGTTGGCTTTCTGTCGCTTGTGTTGGTCGTTCGGTGACATTTGAAGGTTCAGGTTCAAAGTGTGTTGGTTGTGTAAAATGTGGTTCGCCCTGTGAACCACTTTTGCGAAGCTGGAATCAACAGTTTTAGCTTTGTGAATCTTTCTTTGCGTTTCGCCATTGAGAAACGCAGGTGTGGACAAATTAGAATCTATGTACTGAAAACAAAATTCAATCTGTGACGCTCAAACTCACAGTCGTTGTTTCACTTGCAGATTCGGCGTCGTTCAAGATGTTCTTCCTCCCTGTTCCGCAAGCAGTCTGGTTGAGTTCGATCGGTGTGACGATTGTGCTGAATTTGGTTGTGGTGTTCCTTCTGGGACATCTGCTCAGGTTCCACATCAAGCTGTGTGAGTAAAACTACGTTTGATCTCAATGATTTTTATGGTTGTTGCTCTTGTTGAAAGATTGAAGACACTAGTTGTTTTTTAAACAAGACTTGTTGAGAGTTTTGGCAATTGTCAAGGTGGACAAGTGTTTCGGTTTCAGTATTTGTTTCGATGATTGCAGACCGGATGGGACGCTACAGCACGTACGACTTCATCATGCACTTGCGCAAAAGGGCGGCGTCTCCGGAGGAAAAGCCCAAATCCAACCAAGTGGGGTAAGTTCCCTTTTGTTACACAGCTTTGCTGACAAACCCCGCCTTTGTGTTTTCTCCAGTTTATTTCAGTGGAGTGGTGGTGCGTGCTGGTGATGTGCTCGTTTTTCGTGCAGTTTATTGTTCCTTGTGCTCTCCCAATTTGTTCGCTTCGCGTTCAGTTGACTCAAACTTGATCCTTCTGCAACAGTGTGGAAAGGAATTTGGTTGCAAACCAATGAGAAACTGAGCTGTCCCGAAAAAGCAGCTGCACGATGTTGTTTGGGTGTGGGCGGTGTGGGTGTAATTCTCATACAGGATTGAAATGAAAAAAAATCCTTGCACTTACATGGTTCCCCAAAATTACACCACCTTTTCCCAGATGATTCTCGCCCTCTCTTCCCTTTGGGGACAAATTTTATTTGCATGGCCCGAGCTTCATCATGATCTCCGTGTTCTGTTTTGCCCGGTTTTGGCTTGGAGCTAGGCGAGGCCCTCGAGTGCAAGTGCAAGACCCTGTGCTCCAACGGCGAACTCGTCGTGCATCTGTTTCTACTGCGTGTGTATGCGCGTGCGTGTGTGTGTGTGTGTGTGTGAATGTTATGAGTGTGTGTGTGTGTGCGTGTTTGTCAGGTTCCTCGAGCGCAGCTGCAAGAGCTTGAAGGAGTGCATTCCCGTTCGTTCTGGACGAGTTGCGCCGGCGCCTGACGTCGGAGCTCCAGAAGAGCCAGGGAGACCCGCTGTGAGCGTCCCGCCGACGACCGTGCACATGGAAAACGAAACTGGTGTCGCAGTGACCTCGGTGTCCGGTGATGTCAGCATGGAGCGTTTCCAATCGCCGGTCGACTCCGTCCACAAGCAGCACGAAGCAGCGCACGCAAAGAAGGGCTCTTCTCTTCGTCAGGCGTTGGCTGCGGCGTTCCAGAAGCTGCTGCGTCAGAAGCGAGGGGACACGGAGCAGGAGCTGCCAGTGTAGTTGCAGAAGCTCACGTTCATTGAAGCTATCGACCCCCTTCCCGTCTATATCGTTCTGCAACCACAATAGCAAATAGAACCAGACTGTCCGGTGTACTTGGAGGATCCATTCAGACTGATAGCTCGTTGTGCGAGTGGGACGGTGCAGTTTTTCCACGGCGGCCCCAGGTGTGGTGGGCGTTGAACACCACTCGCGGCCCTCCTTCCAAATTAGTCGGCGCTGTCGCGACCCGGTACTCGTGACAGCGCCGCGTGAATGACGTCGTTTGGCTTCAGGCGTCATGTTTTCTTGGCGTCGTGTGGCCAGGTGCTGACGCCGTCTGGACTCTTCGATAAGTGTATCATTTATGCTTTCGTGGATGCCAGACAGTAGTGCGTTCAGTAGATATCTGCTTCGTGCTTCGGTGAAGAACGCAGCAGATTCCAGGTGTTGAGGCATCGTACGGTGATGTCGGGACGTGTATAAAATTTACGCCAACGACAGCATCGTGCAGATGGTGCCTCGACAACACGCGGTGCTGAGCTGCAACCCCCTCCCCCCTGTGCCAGGCCCCCCTCCCCCTGTGCCAGACCGGAAACGGCGCGACCATCAGTGTTCCCGCCCGGAACTTCTTCTCAACTGGTCAATGTCCTTGTCATGTGATAATTTGTTTCGAGTGCTTCGGACAAACGTTGAACGTCTTCGGACGATCGGCGTCACAGTGGCAAGAAACATTGACCAGTTGATGGTCGCGTAGCTGGCCAGACCCCCCTCCCCCTGTGCCAGACCGGAAACGGTTCGACCATCAGTGTTCCCGCCTGGAACTTCTTGTTTGTAACTGGTCAATGTCCTTGTCATGTGATAATTTGTTTCGAGTGCTTCGGACAAACGTTGAACGTCTTCTGACGATCGGCGTCACAGTGGCAAGAAACATTGACTTCTTTGCGATTGGCCTGTGTCCTTGTGTGATAATTTGTTTCGAGTGCTTGGGGCAAACGTTGAACGTCTTCGGACGGTCAGCGTCACAACGGCAAGAAACATTGACTGGTTTGTAACTGCTCAATGCCCTTGTCACGTGATAATTTGTTTCGAGTGCTTGGGGCAAACGTTGAACGTCTTCGGACGATCAGCGTCACAACGGCAAGAATCATCGGCCGATTGCTCTTCAAATTTGTGGTGTTTCTACGCTTGTCTCCTTGGTTCGCTGCCCCACGAAACTGCGCCTCCCCCAACACCTTGTGCGATCAGCCATCGGACTGTGTGGAGCCTCCAAGTCACATCCTTTCTTCCCTCTTTTGATCCCCTTGGCTTCTGAATTTGAGTATGACCTACCAACACATTCTTCAGCGGTAGGCATGCATCCCACGACAATTTCGGCCTCCATCATGACAAAAAAAAACCCCGATCAATGCGCAACCCTTTCTTTTTGACCCGCGCTTGGCGAAAAATTCCAGAAGACGGGAAGGGGAAATTTCCGCTGAACACGACAGTCAAGCTGACTATTACTTTCGAAAATCAAACTTCTTCACGACAAAACTTACAACAACACAACATTCTGAGATAATAAACGAGTGAAACGAAGAGGTGTGTGTGCGTGTGTGTGCGTGCGTGGCTTGGAAGGACAGAGCAAGAGACGTTCTACTGCCTCGTGCACTGAGGCAAAACTGCATGTGTCTCTTTTTTTGTGGTCGTCGATTCGTGTCAGTGAATGACTAAACAGCTATATTTCCTCATGATGCAGGCATGTGTTTTGAACGAAGACAAAAGCAAAGAGAAAACAAAGGCCAAAATCACAATGCTTCCCGAGTTTTGGCCTGTAATTAACTCGCCGCGCTACAGGCACACGTCACAGCTGCTGCAATACAATTGTGCACATCTTGCGAAAACTTTTGTTTTTTGTAACGTGCCGGTACACAGACTGAGAAACAGCATCTCTGCGTGAAACTGTTTCTAAATGCAATGCGAGTTTTTTTAAACCTGATCGCACCGTCCTTGATGACGACGTGTTGTTGGTAACGTTTGTTAAACATTGTGAAATCAGGCCGGCTGAGGTGACCACGGTCAGTGAGGAGGGAGCCGTGGATACAGTGGCAGAGACGGGGCGAGCGAATGGGGACCTCACCCCCCACACCGCGAGAACAGGTGAAACCAGGCGAGGGAGCAACTCCCCGCCCACTCCACCTCCGCCCACCCCGCCGCCACCCATCGCACCAACACCACCTGTGTCCGCAAAGGTACGTAAAATCTTTTTATTCTGATCTGTGCTGCGTTGGAGGTGCACGTTTGAGAAGGAAGGTCCTTTGCGAACCTCAAAGTAAAAGCGCTTTCAAACTGTGCCTCATTTTTCATTGACTTGTTTCACCAAAGATCGTTTTATGGGTGTGATCCTTTGCTTCGAAAATCTCGACCAGAACAATTGTGTACGAACTGTTTCCTTTTCAGGTGATCGCTCGCTTCTTTGCTCCGTGGACATTGGAGCCGCCCTTGACCAGCTGCGTTAGTGTCACCACCTCTGTTCACCTCCTCTGTTGTGTTTTCAGAAACCGAAGCCTCGTTCCCGCTCAAACTCTCGTCGTCGTGACGAGACCGTGGACAGAGAAGGCGAGCCTGAAGAAGACAGGACCAATCAGAAGCGGCGCAAGCGGCGTAAACGCCCTCTGCCGCTCCCCGCTCACACCTACTCGCTGGACAACCAGTCGTACGACGCTTATGAAGGTGTGCAGCGGGGCAACCTCAATACTCACACGTTGGGTATGTACCTCGTACTGTTCAAAGGATATTCATAACTTGCAAGTAGTCTGTAAGCGCACGCAATTGCCTGCTTTAGCTCCAAATGAATTTCCCAAGAGATCAGCCAGGAATCTGTAGCGTGTGGAGTGGAAAAGTTTTGGAAGGGTCGCTGGTTGGTTCACTTGGTACTCGTATGATATTCAGTGGTGGTAGATAAAAATTACCTGAACGAAAAATATGTCCAGACTCCGGTAGCGGTACCGAGCTGCTCTGATGGACATAGATCTACATTGCCCTGAAGATCAACCCCATTCGTTTTTGTCGTACATCGAGAAATGCTGCCATGTCTGACCACGGAAAATATGCACACTTGGTTTAGTCGCTTGCTTTTGAACCTGTAGATGATACACAAGATTTGCAGCGAGCCATCGAAGATCTCCAGCAGAGACAAAGCTCGGGGAGTGCTGTCAACTCCAGAGACAACACCCCTCGTAAACGTGCCAGGAAACATCGTGGCAAACAGCACACACAAGCAGGTAGATCGAGTGGAAGTTTTGGGACTCGCAGTCCTTGTGAAATGGGGATCCAGAATGTTTGTACCCTTGTAACTTGAGTGCATGACATTTTCGTATTCCAAAATGTCGCCTCAACGTCTGTCAAACTTCGTGAGATGCAAGTTGAGACGCTTGGGCTGGGAATAGATAGTCGTTTGTTGTGCAGTTCGTGCATGTTGCAGGCGCATGCTAGTGGTGGGTTCCGCAACCCGAGAGAATGGGGGGCCTTGTTGAGAAGATTCCCGCTCTGTATGACTGTACTGTCTTCTCCGTTTGTTGTTGTCACAGATTCCGAGGTTGTTTTCGCTGAGGTGAACACGTCTGTGCCACAGTCGGATGGTCTTGCAGAATTTGATGGTGATGCAGGACTACAAGAAGCAACAGAACCACTGTCAGCAGGCGCGCACAACAAAACCACAGGACACTCGGACGATGGTGAAAATGATGACGTTGTGATTTGCTCAAGTGCTCCTGCCTTTCAGAAGCTTCCATCAAAATCCCCAGTGAAAACTGTGAGAAACAACAAACTAAACTCCAGTGAACCTGAGATGGTGATTGAGGATATGTTTGAACCAGCTCCGATCAGGTCACTGAGGCGAGACCAGAACCACAATCACGTGGACCGGAAGTCGGAAGAACCCAGGATGGAAGCCAACCCGCTCATGGCTCTGGGTGTGGAGAGAAACCCGCCAATCATTGAGAGACTCGTCCTGCCCCCTGGTGCCAGCGACAGTGACAGTGAGGAAGACGGGCTTCCCAGGGCAGCCAGCGATCCAGGTTGTTCCCGGCCGCTTCCTGTGTAGAAGTGCTTGGTTCTCATTTCTACTTTGTGATGCATTTCCTTCATGGTGCCAATCCTTCACCAAAACAACTGTAGACATGTGCCAAAGTGGGAACATTCTCCTTCTGTGTTTGCCTTCTTGGACTGGAATCAGTGAGGTGTGCTACTTCCCGCAGAACAGTCCACACGTCATAGGTAATGCACGCGTCATTTGGTTTCGTGATACTTTCACGTGCTTGTTTCGAGTTTTATCATTGTAAGGCTTCTACTTTTACAGCGCTCTCTCTCCCTGCAGACCTTCAGTCCGTTTTTCCCCCCGACAGTCGCGTGTTGTGGTGGACATCACGTCTGAAACTACCAAAACCGAAAACCTTCACAAACTGCTAGATCTTGACAGCGTTTGTTGACCCCAAAACTGTTGGACAAATCGGGTTGAAAGTGCTGTTGTTTTGTGCACATGTATTTCCTGCACACACTGTTGATTTGATTCTGATTTGTGATCAATGTCGTTCAGTGAAAAGTAGCCGCGCGCCAAACTTGACAAAACGCAACTGGGAGACTGTCCTGAACCCGGTCAGCCGAGTTTCGCTGAGGCATTGTGTGGGTCAGAATCCGCCTTTGTGATATTTGTTCTTTCCTTCATAAAATACGAGTGCGCGACAACACAAAGGATAAGACATTTGTGCATTGCAGATTTACACGACTCACAGAACTATGCTTCGCGAGTTGACGTCGAGATTGTGGCACCTCCTCCACCGCGAGCTGTGGTTCCCACTTCCCGACGCAACCCAGTGACTCCAGCCGCCAGCAACGCCCTGGGCTATCGCTCGGAGTCTGCGGAGAGCCTGTGCGAAATTCCAGTGAGTGAAACCCAGACTGGTCGCAGTGCCTTACAACAAGGACCGCACCTTCCCCCAAAGCCTTCAGATGTTGTCTACAGCTACGATGTGAGAAATGGTGGATTCAGTCGTAGCACATTGCCTGCAGCAAAAAAGATCTCCAGCAAAAGGAAAAAACGACTGCATTCATCAAACTCGATCAAGAAACGACCGTTGCCATTGTTGCCGGGTGATTCCCAAAATTTCCAGGGAGACCGGACACAAAATGAGGAGTCTTTGACCCAGTCAATCATGGAAGCTCAAACACAACCCGGTGACAGTGATGTGGTGTTTCATAATTCGGGAGGTGTGCTGCAAAGGGAAACAACGCCAAGCTTTACATTGGGTGCTACTGATATCAGTATGACGAACGGACATGTGACTGCTGCTGCCCCGAAACGGATGGATGTCCCTCCACTCGATCTGGGAGAATTGGCTTCAGTTAATAGTGACACGGAAGTTGTCATTCATTCCAAAACGCACGGCAAGAAGAAGAAAAGGAAAGTAATAACAAAAGTGTAGGGAAGGTAGTCACGAAGTCTGTGTGCCTCTGGAGCGACGACAAGAAGAAGGCTGCGTCAGTTGTGAATTTTCAGTGGACTGAAAAGGCAAAGTTCATGCGTCAATTTTCCCGCGACACACAAGTCACTTTGACAACCAAAGACATACTCGCAATGTGTGTGTGTCTGTGTACCGGTAAACTCGCTTGTTGTGTTTTCAGTATACAGTCACGCAGTTGTTTCTCCTTTGATCCAGTTGGAGAGTAGATCTGAAAGAGAAAATGAGATGTATCCAAAGTGAAATGAGCTGCCTGAATTTTGTACCTCTATATCCAGGTGAAATGAATTGACAAGACACTGGTTTGTCCAGACATGGGTCACTCAGAGCCTTGATGAGTGCCCAGCCATTTCAGGTTGAACCAGAAGTTGGGGTGTCTGGCCATTTCATTTCACCGGCTTCCGTTGCGAGATTCTAGTCTCTGTCTTCAGAGAAAACTATGTTGCTTGTGTGTTTCACACAGGCCTGGACGAGTGAATCTGTTTTGAACTTGCGATGGGTTCAGGTTAAAGACGGGCATGTGACCGACCCTGATCACAACTTGCCTGTTTTGATCAGGAGGAGTGATCACCGCCGTGAATCTTTCGCAATGGTTACTCGTACCCCGTTCTCCCAGTGAATACCCAGTCGTGATCAGGAATGAGAATTGTTCAGACCGCATTGGTGTGGCTCGCGACGCGCCTGGGTTCAAAGCCTTAAACCTTCTTGTTGTTTTGTTGGGTTTCTGGAATTGTTGTTGTTTATGACTTGAACTGGCAAGCTCGTTGTGGATGCTGACTTGGGGCATTGGACAATAGTTTGTATACTCGTATGCAAGATAATGGTGCTTTTTTCTGGTGAATCATGTGTGCCACAAGACAATGAAGTGTGTTTTGACTTTGGTGTATCACTTGTCAGACGTTGTCACGTTGCCACGAAACCAGTAACACAAAAACTATTTTTCATGTCGTCTGGGTGCTCAGCCACGTGCTCATCGACTTTGCACGGTGTTCCGAAAAGTGTCTCGGGATGGCTCAACGAGGGTTGCTTTGAAACTGTGAACAACTTTCCGCTCCTTAGTGACGATATCAAGGGCCTTTGTGACTACTTGAAGAAAATGACTTGAAAAGGACTCGTATGACAGAGGCACTTTTTTTGGGTGACTGGGTTGGCTCCAAACGCTGATTTGCCCTGCAAGCCAGATTCTTTTCTTGAGCCTCTCAATGTAACCCCTGACCCAGAAATTTAATTCACAAGCTGAGTTGCCGTCGTCACACCAGAGCATTGTTCCAGTCACCGTTCAGCTCCGGCCACTAGAGCATTGCTCTATACGTTCGAGAAATGTTTGCAAGAGCAATACCTTTGTTGTTTGGAACCGTCAGAGGCACATTTTGAGTCATGTTTGCAGGTTTTCTTCCTCGTGATTGCCACTTTGAAGCAAGCTTTGTCGTGTGTGAGGAGTGCACAAACGAAGACTCTTCACTGGTCCACCCTGGGGTCAGCTCAAAGTTTTCGTTCGGGCCTAGAGAGTGAATTTTTGAAAATTTCCTTTTCACGACCTGTATTTTGAAGCCTGTCTCTTTCCCATGAGAACCAAACACCCGTAGCAATCTCGACGTGCCTTGCCTCAAGACTGAAAAAAAATAGGTTTGACCCTTCTGGCTGTTCGTTCCCGAAGTCTTGTTCACAAACCTTGTCGACCGTCAAGCGGCTGTTCAGCAGTCATGTTTGTTGTGTGCATCCACGGCAATCTCGGGGCGCGAGTCAACACGCAAGAGTGTTCTTGTTCAACACATCATTTCTTGTTAGTTGATGTAACTTTTCATGCAGAGATTGAAATTGAACAGTTCTGGTGCATGATTCCTGTGTGGTCTCAAAACAACGCATTCCTGTGGTATCTGTGATATTTATTAAGCTTGATACGAATTTGTTGTAGAGTAAGCATTTACTGACCTTGTGTGGAATTGTTGTCCGGGGTGGATCCATGCACCTGCACATGGACCGAAAAAGAACCTCCAAATGTATCCAGGGGCGGATTCAGCGTGAGGCTTGATGGCTTTCAACCCGATCCTGATCTCGAGACAATTCATGTATCCCCGTCCCCCTTGACACACCGAATGCTGTGGGGAAAATGAGTAAATGGAATCCCTGAAAGTTTCCTGTCGGTCATCATTTGATCTCAGATGAAACTTGTTTTTCTTTTCTGTTTGTTCAAAGCGCGTGGTAAGGCTCTGCCGATAGGACGCGCGCTCATTGTGGCCACCATCAGTCTGTATGTATGTGGTCACTTTTTGTTGAGTTGGAAATGGGGGGGGGGGGGTAATTTGTGGTGCGACCAGGGCTGGGAGAACCACCAAATAATCACCTCAATGTCTCAAGTCTTTGACGTT
>JAAUXT010109653.1_pt1 | contig 14500 bp, 15 predicted proteins | sample 7278171 | NCBI WGS metagenome assembly JAAUXT01 (sample SAMN14350112, study PRJNA611818) | marine sediment metagenome | isolation source: surface marine sediment (1.8m) | place: French Polynesia: Moorea | collected 2018-08 | reverse complement strand
TTTGTTAATTTCATTTATTATTCAATGTCTTTTCAAATTAAAAGTCAGTACTTTCCCCCTACAACTCTCGGAACACCCCCTCCCCATCTCGGAACACCCCCCTCCCCCTCTCGGAACACCCCCCTCCCCCTCTCGGAACCCTCCCCCCTCCCCCTCTCAGACTCAATGGCAGGAAACGTGTGACGTAGTGTCTAGACAGGCGGAAGCGACCATCGGGTTCTCTTCGGGAGAACTTCTTGTTTCTTCAATTGCATCCAGACGATGCTCAAATGAGGGCGGAGTGTGAACATGTGGTGAAAAAATACCAAAAACACCATTTTCTACAATGATTGCTGTACATTTTGCAATTTCTCCTCTCCAAATTGTGATATAGACGAGATCTTCAAAGTATTTTAATCTTTGATGAGGGCACATTTTCTACCAATCTTGTTGCAATAGCAACCAAAATGGCTGTTTTTTTTTAGTGCAGGAAGGGTCAAAATTGGCCTGATTTTGCCTGTTTTTGGCAAAAAGATCTGAAAATAACACATTTTATTTGACTCATATCACACTGCTTGAAATGTGCTGATCAAAGTCAGTTTTGACAGCAGAAGTCACAAATTTTAAGTTTGCTTTGAGATTTCGAGGTGATTTGAACTGTATGTTGTACAATGTGTGGTTGATGAAAATAACTTGTAGGCATCACCAGGGAAATTGTGTTGGCACTTGTTTGAAAATGTTCTCTTGTTTTATGTTGATTATTTTTGGGTTTTTTGTTCCATTTTAGGTTCTAGTTGATGCCCCAAGTGTCAGAAGAATTATTTTATAATTTGGTTGGTTTTAGGTGATTTGTGGAGGTTGCACCATGTTGAAGGTTGCTCAATTTGAGCAACTAAAACAGGGGTGGCTGATGCAAATGACCTACAGGCACACCAGTTTCTTGGTGAAAATAAATTTCAAATTGGGATCTTTTTGGTCTTTTTGAATATGTTTGGATCAAGGATAATGCATGGGCAAGCACTTTGTCAAGTTTTACTTTTGGGGTTTTTGGAGGGTGAAAATTGTCTGAAAAAGGGGATTTTTTTTATTTTTGGACTTCACTGCAGAAAGTACTTGGTTTAAAGTACAAAGTATGTGATATCTCAGAAAGTACAAATATTCAATGAATCATTTTGATCATTTTATTGATGAAATATATTGGTTGGGTGTTGGACAGGTGTCAGTTTTTTTTCATTTGAAAAACAAAATTTACACATTCATTTCAGGTGGGGCCAAAGTTTGGGTATAAATTTTGAATTTTAGGAAAGTGTTCAAAATGGACATTTGGCAAAGATTTTGGTCAGCTTTTGCCTTTTCAAAAACTTTGTACACGGATTTTAGGTGGAGCCAAAACAGACATTTGGCAAAGGTTTTGGTCAACTTTATGTACAATTAGAAAACAAATTTCAAGGTACAGAAAATGTAGGTATATTTGGGCTCATTCTAATGACAAAAATTATATAAATATTTGTTGAAATTGATCTTTTGTGCATTCCACTCACATGCATTTCAGTTGTATGTGTTTCGGTGGCTTGTGCGTTGTTGTGGGGTGACATGAACCGTGACAAATGTGGAAAACCACTCACCTTACAACTGCGACAGATAGCCATTGAAGGCTATCCTGATCACCAGCATATGAAATGATTGATTGGCCACTGGGGCCAAGTAACTAAACTGACTGATTACTTGATCAACCACACCCCTTGACAATGGTGATCAATTTTGCTTGTTTGCTTCCATAATAATTTGCCAGGCTATTTCTTGTCTGATGAAGGAAAACGCTTCCATCTCAATCAGATCCATATTGCAAAAGAGAGGGAAAAACCCAAGTCACATGATCACATGACAACCCTTTGGGGGGGGGGGGGGAGGAATGCAGGCCAAAGCCAGTAAAATGGTGATATTGTGCTGTTATGTATCTATTTTCTATCTAATTAATTATTATAAAAATATTCAGAATATTAAAAATTGTCAAGCACTACCAACACCCCCTACTGGGGGAGGAGTGTGGTGTGACACACCAGCTGTGAATTGTTAGAACCACTCACCAGATGGTGTGATTGGAATGATGTCAATAAATATGGAGGTTCCCGCCCTTGGGGACAGTCTCTCCTGAGATACCAACCTGTGTGTTTGTGATATCACTACATTGTGGCTTCAGTTGCTTGCATTTCGGTTGCTCAAGCATTCTGGTTTCTCAAATCAACACCAGCTCCATGGAGCTAATTTTACAGGCAAAGAATCAACATTACCACTGTGCACAGCAGTTGGCCGAAATGCGTTTTATTTGCACCAACCCATTGCAATCCATTGTAACCCGGGTTGCCAGATCGCGCAAATCGAACGGTGCCTCTGAAGGTGGAATTGAACGACGTGCTGTTTAGTCCACAGAAATTCCGGAAATGATGTCACGAACGGAGCCTGCAAGCAAGATGTTTTGGGCGAAGTGAACAGTGAAACCAGCAGAAACGTTGAACGTTGTCAAACCCGAAGACTTTTCGACCAAGAAATTTGCGGATTTCGTGAGACATGTGTCGGTGTTGTGAGGGGCAGGTAGGCGCTTGGATGTCCAACCATCGAAGGGAATGGAGTCGAGTCCTTTCTGGCAAAAGATTTTGTCTCATGGACTTAAGATCTACAGATCTTTTGGATCTCAGACGTCTCTTGACTCAAGAACCTGTCTTGTTTTAGGAGAACGGTTCGGGCCTGCAATGTTCAAGTCTGGGTGAAACTTAGTCCAAGTTTTCACTTTGCAAACTCCGGTGTTTTGTGCCCCACAGTAGAACCATGGTGTAGTTCAATTTGCCCACCGCAGCAGCCAATCAGAACAGGGGTAGCGGGGTGGTCAATCAGGGGGGAGTAATCTGGTGAGTCAGGCGCAGGCCAATTGGGCCTCAACTGTCGTGAAGACACCTGAACTCGGTGACTGCATTTATTGTTCAGTTGGCGTGCAGCTGCGGTCCAGCACCTTGCAGGCTGTGCTGTCCCTGTCCAGACATCAAGGAATCTCTCAGCACAAAGTGAGTACAAGAGCCGTTGACGCAGATGGAGAACAGGCTCGAAGAGCCATTGACGCAGATGGAGAACAGACTCGTCACTCGCTCCCAGTTAAGAGCTGCCGTTGTGTCTCGCGAATCAGCACCGCCCCCCCCCTACACACACACACACACACACACACACACACACACACACACACTTTGAAAATGTCACCTATTTGTTCACTTGTGCGCTCCCTCATTCATTTTCGTTTTGTTCACTCTTTTTACGTTCGGGGTGTGTGTAGGAACGCAGGGGGAAGCCGCTGCCACTCCCTCACTCTCAATTCAGTCACAAGTTGCAAGATCAGTTCAGCGCACGACACTCACAAACTGAAAGTTTGCGAGGGACACAAGTTTTGCCTTTTCGGCAGGTGTACAGCAGTGTTTGGTGTTTGCAGGTTGATGTACACTCTGTACATGTTGATCATGACTGCAATCGCGTGCGTTATGCAGCAAAGAGATGTCCCGGAACTGATGGCGCAGAACGTAAGTGAATTAATTTGTTTATTTATGAAAAGAAAGAATTTCTCAAACTTTTTTTCGCTTTTGTCAGGAGAGTCGGGAGCTATCAACCGGTGACTTCGTGACTGGTCATCAAAAGTGTTGATTTCTGCTCGTCTTGCAGATACCACACTTCAACGAAACTTGCATCATCTTGAATGTTGGTCCAAATTGCGATCGCCTCGTGGGGTATTTGGCCGTGTACCGGGTCTGCTTTACGATGGTCGCTTTTCATCTTGTTATGATGATCCTCACTGTGGGGATATCGTCGAGTCGCAGTTGGAGAGCTGGAATTCACAACGGGTAAGTGTGATGGATAAGCGCAGAAGGGAGTTGGCTTCAAAATGGCATTGTGTAACTTCTTGTAGCTGTTTATGAAGACAATGTGATTCACTCGCAGCCAAGTGTTTGCAAGAAACATGATCAGAACGGATTCCGTTTTCATTTGTGAGTTCTCTTGGATGAAGTGTGGAGCCCTTTCCTGAATGGCATGAAGCCTGTCCATTTGGATAGTTTGGTCTGAGGTTGGAGACCCTCCTCACAGGACCACGACACCATCTCGCAGGATGATGGCTGATGGTGGGTGTTGGTGATGGTGACAATGATGATACCATCATCCGCCATTACTCGCCGTCACCCACCACGACTTACCAATTCTCACTCTCACCATCCTCAAAGGAGGTGGTCTTTCAAGGAGGGTATCATTCCATCCACGTGGAGGAGGGACTTTACGCCAAAGCTGTCCAGATGAACGGGTTTCACGCGTCTTGTGGCTGCACTCCAGTGCTGAACTGGACCACAGTTTAACATGCGTGGGAAATTGTGTTGTACCCTCCGGTTTCAGGTATTGGTTGCTGAAGTTTGGACTTATTCTGGGGGCGTGCGTTGGAACCTTTTACATTCCCAAGGATGAAGAATTTGGTTGGAGTGAGTAAAAAGCCCGCGGTTCGCTGCGGTATGTGTGTGCCTGTGCACCCGGGTGACTTTCTGGGGAAGTCACCTGAACAATTTTCACTGAAAATTTGAGGCTGATCAGATTACTCTGTCTGGAGCCAAAATCTTGAACAAAGTCACCTGGGTCAAATCTGCAAGTTTTCTGTCGGCCAAGTTGGCGTGGCAGAAATGAGGGCTTTCTAGGCATGGCCCTCTTGTTGTTTCCTGCTTTCAGAATCAGTGGGTCGCGTTCAGGATTGGTTTCGATTGATGAAATGCACTTGAAGTTCTATTGTTCAGGATGACAGTCACATTTTGTCTTTTTTTGCAGTCTGTATGTACAGTGGGTTGGTTGGAGGGTTCCTCTTCATCATAATTCAGTTAGTTTTGCTTGTGGCGTTTGCTCACAGGTGGCACAGCCGCTGGTAAGAGTTTTTGTCAGTCTTTGTTGTTTTGTTCTGGTGAGGTGTTGTTGATCGGTGTTTTAGAACTGGAAGGTGAATCAAACTGACGCGGCGTCGTCTTTGCGTGCTGCTTGTGTTCAGTGAATCTTTGTATTCCAGGTACGGAAGTTCAGTGAGGCCGAATGGATCATTCTGTTGGCGAATAGGTAAGTCACTGATCGCTGTGACAACGTTCTTTTGGTTTGTGTTGGCACCAGTGATTTTTCCGGTTTGCTTTTCAACAATATCAAAGGCTTGATGACAAATGGAATGTTTTGTGGTTTTGTTTCAGCGATATGGTTCTTTTCTGTGACCTTCGCCGTGGTTGCAGCTGTTGCGGCAGTCGCACTGTTCTACTTCTACGCGATAAAGGAAAACTGCACGGAAAACAAAATCTTCGTCGGAACCAATGCCGGGCTTTGCTTCCTGATTTGCTTCGTCTCCATTTTTCCCTGCACAAAGAGTCGTAAGTTCATGGTCGCTGCTTCGCAGATATTGCAGACACTACTCCGAAATTCCAGGGTGTGGGCAAGTTTGAAGTAGCAGGTCCTTTCAACCTGTACCTTGTTTGTTCCCGCGGCATTCGCGTCAAGCTGCATCCAGTCCGGTGGAATGAAATGGGGAAACGCCCCAAATTTTTGACACTGGGTGCCTCCTCATTTCAACTTGCATGTGATATCAGTTGGTACAGGGTACTCAGAGCCCTGATGAGTGTCTAGCCATTTCAGGTAAGAATTGAAAAGAGTAGGTACCAGGCAAGAGGGCCAAGGAGCTTTCCACAAGACTTGCCTGACCTTGGGCAAAGGCTTTGGACCCTCACCCCATGCCTCCTGATTTTGGTTGCCTGGCCATTTCATTACACCTGTTGTTGCAGTCGCGATGGTATATTTGGACGTTTGTGTGTGGACTTTTTTTTCTTGTTTTGTGGCCCAGGGGGTAAAGAAATAGGTTTTTTACCCCAGGGTAAAATAAGGCACTGTTTTTCCGTTGCTATGGTTTACGCTCCTTTTTCAGTTCATCCAGCGTTTGGTTACTTTTACCATTTACCAGCAATATCCCAGCAAACAGGCCAGTCTGCCTGCCAGGAAATTCTGTTTTTGTCCAAACAGTTCATTTTGTGATTGTTTGGGAAAAGCAACATATTCCAGCTGGCAGGCAGACTGGCCTTATTCCTGGAACCATGCGTGTTGTGAGCACAATGACTGCTGTACTGTGCCGCGGGCTCGTTTATCCTAGATCCCTTTGTTTTTTCAGACAACAAGAACACAGGACTGCTTCAGGCGACAATAATCAGCATTTACGTGCAATATCTCACGTTGTCAGCTCTGCAAAGCGAACCACCTAGGGGGGAAAGTACGTCTCAGATGGTACTGATTCTTTCCCAACAGTACCCAGTGTCTATCAGTTGCAAGAAATTCAGAGTGAACATTCCCCTTGCAGTTCCTGAGTCGAGAATGGCATACCTGACAACCACAACTGCGAAGAGCAACAACTCCGTGTACGCGTATGAGCTGCGAGCACTGGAGGATACGTACCTCTCCTACTGCAGACCAGACTCTCTGACATCGGAAACCAATGAAATCTCCGCTTACGGAGGAGTCATCTTCATGTTTGTGATGGCCATCTACGCCAGTCTGAGCACGACAATGCAGTCCAGAGTGTTGGGCATATCTCCGAACAAACCAGAAGTGAGACCGCCTCCCGCTCAACATATTGTTGTTGTTCGATTTTTTTGTCGGAACCGGTTCCGGCGAAAATAAGCACCACTTCACCACACTGCCGCGTTGCCATTTCAGGACGATGGATGCTGTTGCTGTCGCGGCAGAAACGGTGAGTGATCCTTCTGTCATCTGTGCTGTGCGTATCTTATGCCATTGAGGATGTGTTGAAAATTCATCTTCGGAATCAGAACTTTTGGAGCGTGTTCAATGCTGAACATTTCAGAACTTTCGAAACGGAAGCCCCTCTCAATTTCAAATTGCGCTGATGCTGCAAACAATTTCTCGAATCAGCAACAACATGTGAGAGAATTTATGGACATGTGTTGCTGACAACGGACATTCGAAAAAAAGAATCACCAAGAATATTGCATGACATTTTGCGCTTGTGCAGAAACTTTATGTAAATTGACAAAGAGGCCTGGCTGTGCTTGTTTGCCGCCCCAAAACCGAGCTATTTTCCGAAGGAAACGTTTTGAGCTGTTTGGAACAACCGCATTTATCCCTTGGGTGTTCTTTTATCTCCTCTGTACATTTTCACCCAATGACTTCTCATAGAGATTGGATGTGTTTCTTGCGCAGCGCCAGACACGACCTTGGGTGGGGTTATTCTTGTCTCGCATCCGCCTTTTCTTTGTGGTCATCCCAGACTTGGAAAACGCAAGGCCAGGTTTGGTTTCCACCCATGACCATCTACTCTCCGGGCTTTGTTCTGAAGAGTCACACCCTCCCCGGGTTGAATTCTCAATTCATGGTCCCCCAGAATTCCTGGAGAAATAAATATGCTTTGTTTTTGCGACGGTTCGTGGCTCGTGTGAGGTTCCATATTGTGTACCGGTATTTATGAGTTATGACGTTTTTGCAGTGCTTTCTGAATGCGTTAAAGTGACTAATACTTCTCCCCAACAGCCAAAGTTTACCACCCAGCTGCAGAGCAGGAACCGAGTGGTAGGTTCTTTATCAAAACTTGTCTCTTTGATCTGTTGCCGGTGTTTTGTTCGACTCCTGCGGACCCAGGGAGTCGATGGACCAACCTCGGACTGTCCCTGTGTGTTTCAAACGTGGATGTTGCACCTTTGACAAAAGTGCGGCCTGACAGTCCCAAAAAGGGGGAACTATTTCTTGTTGGGAGACGGCGCTGAGCAGATAAGGTTGGGGTTCCCTGAATCCGCAGGAGCAAGGCATAGAAATAATATCACCGCTTGTATTTTTGCCGTCGATTATTTTTTTGTCTGATACTTTGTGCAACACGGCTGATAATTTTTGCACATAACCACCAAGTACCGGGTAAGTTTTGCACGCAAGTACGGTTGGGGTTCAACTCCAAGTGTGGATATGTGTTCAATCCCCAGTGCTCTTGCGAAATATCGTGTCGTACGCGGGAAACAGCTGCAACTTCTTCATTGTGGGGTATGTGGTGGATACTCGCAAGGTTGACGGTTGAGTTTGGCTTTAACTTTTTTGTTGCACGCTGAAACTTTTTGGTGTTTGGGTACATTGGGAGTTTGCCACCATTTGATTGAGGTTTTGTGACATGAAGCTGCTTCGCTCCGTTGGTTTCCTGGTGAAATTTCTGCGGATCGATGTGTCCTCACGTCACAGTTCCATGAGCAAATGAGTTTTTGGTGAAAGTTGAGAAACTTCGTTGTGTGTAATTTTCGGATGTAAGGCCGTGACGTCAAGACCATCTTCGGAGCAAAACAGTTTGCTCGAATTGGTGTGATAACCTGTGTGAGCAGATATGACCGGCCTGTACGGAACTCACACCGCTTGTGGGACAGTGCAGCACTGAAACTCTTCTTTTTCTGTTGTTTGCTGAAAGCTCTCACGTCCACAGAGAAGAATTGACCACACAGAATGCCGCGGTGAATTGTTTTTGTGGTACACTGTTCCATGCACGGTGATTTCCAGACCCGTGATGGTCGTGCATCTTGCTATTACCGAGTGGTTTTGGTCTTTGACGATCTGCTGTAACATGTTTCCTCAGTTTCGACATTCCAAATGTGTGCGTATCGATGTTTGGGAAGGAATCAGGTGGGGTTGTCAAGTGCGGTCCGTCAAATAGCTGTTCTGCACGATCACCGTTCAGTGTAAACGACTGGCTCAGTTCACTGGAACCAGTCGTGCAATGGTCCAGGTTGTGACTGTTTGAGAAATTCGATTCGCAAGGAACAGCGGAAGTGTTTCTCAAGGGAACGTAGAAGAACAGCGGTTTGACTGATCTTCACAGCGGCGACTCCACGCACGTCTGTCCACGCAGAACACGCACACACACACGCACGCACACACACACACTGTGTTGTAATGTTGTTGCGCGTCTTTTGTCCGCAGGCGTGGAAATCAGCGACAATGGCGGGCAGCGCGTTATCCATGACGAGGCGCGGGGCGTGACGTACAGCTACTCCCTGATGCACTTCATTTTCCTGCTCGCCAGCCTGTACATCATGATGATGCTCACGATGTGGTACAGGTGAGTGGAGCGTTCTGTTGGGCTTGCGGGGACGGGGCGTTTGTGTGTGGTGAGCGTCAAGCGCGTTCAGATTCGTCGAAGGAATTGTTACACACAAATGTTGGGTGGCGTGGTGTGCGATCCTGCGGGTCGTCTTCGTCCCGCGTCTGGCCGAGTGCTGCACCTCTCTTCGCACCAGCAGAAAGCTGTTGGAAAAGAGAACGTTGGTGGTTGTTGTGTGGAACACAGAATTCCTCTGCATTGCAGACCTGAAGGTTCCCGACTGAGACGATTCGGACTCAACTGGCCGTCAGTGTGGGTGAAGATGGCGTCGAGTTGGTGCTGCGTGCTGCTCTACCTGATCACGCTCTTCAAACCGAGGATCATCAAGGGCCACGACTTCTCGCACATCAAGTACGTGGACGACGCTCCTCAGGAAACGTTTGACGGTCCCAGCACGTCCGGAGTTTAGCTGAAATGTCCCGCTCTGTCGCAAGACATCGTCAAAATACTCCTTCTAAGTCACTGCCCCTTTGAGCAATCCTCATTGCGCTTTTGGCCTCTCACCAAAGTGTCCGTTGCGTTCGTGCGGTCAATGCGTTCGTGTGGCAAACACAATTCTCGAATTGCTTGCTGGCAAATGAATGTCGTGAAGCTTGTTGAAGACGAATAGCTAGGATTTCTTGTTGTTGGTGCCTTGGTCTTTTTGTATGCATACCAGTAGTCGCTGGGACCCACGTGATGATTGTTTTCCTGCAGCACAAAAGTTCTTTTCAGTCTAGATGCGCTCAAGCATCCGAGGGATTTTGTAACACTTGAGTCCGATACATGTATATCTTGTTGTGGCAGCCTGTGACACGTCAACTCCTCCGTCTGTCCTTCCATTTTGAGAGTTTCACACGTTGACATGTAGTGCAGTAAAATCAGGTCGCCGACGAACAAAGAGGAGTCCAGACGTGTTGCAGCAACCGGTGGAGAGAAAAGACGATACGGTTGCACTTCACGTTCATTTTGCGCTTGACAAATCATACCATCGGATCACAAAGTTGACTCACCACCACGGTATGTGGTCCATGAGGCACCTCCTTGCAAGGTTCCTGTTTATTCCCGCGGCATTCCGTGGAGGCGGGCACAGTGCAGTCGCGGTGGTGCTGTTCTGTATGTGTCCACGGTCTGTGTGTGGACAGTTTGTTCACTGGGGTTGGGGTAAAAACAGGAGGTTCTTTTACCCCATCTACACATGTTGTTCCAGCAAATAGGCTGGTCTGCTTGCCAGGAAATACAGCTGTATTGCTTTCCCGAAACCAATGGTTTGTTTCTTTACCCAGGGTTGTGGGAGGGGGGGGGGTGCAAAGGAATGAACTGTTCCCCCTGTCAGATCAAGTTGTGAACTGTTGCTTTGGGAAAAGCAATACTTCCGAGCAGGCAGACTGGCTTGTTTGCTGGAACGATGTATGTTGTGAGCACAATGGCCGCTGTATACGGTGCCGAGGGCTCGTTTGATCCTTGATCATTGTTCACCATGGTGGCTTGTTCATTGAGAATTTGCATGAGAAGTGTGATGTGCGTTTTTAACCCTCACCACGTACGGTGGGAGAATTACCAAAGGTTTTGCTTCAATGTGCTGCAGTTTTACCCACGTGTCCGCAACCCAAAGAACTCTCTCTGCGCGTTTCCTTCGCATTTTTACGAAATTTTGAGGCAGTAGAGGTTTAAAAACTGTCCGGCGTTCTAATGTGCCAATCTTTTGCAAGGAATGTTTTCGAATTGTGAAATAGCAAATGACGATTTTCTCAACGTGAATGTCTCTTTGTTTTGTGACGCAGCCGGCCTGTCGAGTCCCGTTCACGCCGTTTGTCATTGCGCACGTTGCAGTGTACAAATTTAAATGTCCACGCTTTTATCGAGCCTCATGCCAAAAGAGCTCAGGGGGAATGTTTGAACGTACACAAAGTTCGGCAGTTCGTCAGTGTCCTAGCTGTTTTCTGGGACAAGGGAAAATTTCACGCGGGTATTGTTCCCACATGTTAATCCAAATGCTGGTGAGAATCTACTGCTGAACCTGTTCACGTTGCATGGTGCTGTCACTTTTTGAGGGGGCATTTTTGCTTCGTCATTTTCAACAGTACGAGTACAGCTGTGCTTTGCACACATTTTGGAACGCGAATCTGGTTTGTCATACCGTGTCTGTTTGGTTCTGTCGTAAAAGTTGAATTTATTCAATAAATTTGACTGTATTTTACGCAAAACATTTTGTGTTGTGTTGCTTTTCATCTCTGGTGTTGGCAAACCCCAAGTACGCTATATATGGGCAGGACTAACATTGCTGCTGACAGTAAAGGAATATCGAGTGTCACACTTTGTGATCCAGATGTTGTTCTACTTGCTGCACGGAGACACACCATATTCTGTTGAATTTTTCAAACCCACTTTGGCCACAAATAGCAGAGTGTCAACAGCAGGTACGTCAACCAAGGTGATGTCAGGCTTTTTGTTCACGCAATTTTGAAAAAGAATGAAGTCGTCACACTGAGGGCTCAGGACTGGCAGTCTGCCGAAAAAGTTCGTTTGAGAAAAGTCAATTTTGGTGACTGCACGCATTCAGTGTGCCACAGGGCAACTCACAGAATGGCACATCTGGCGAACGACACGCGGCACGTTGTTTCTTTGCAGAGGCACGGCATTGTGGCAAGCCAGAGGAGTACCCTCGATTCTCGTGTAAAGTAATCTGCAGGAAGAAGTTTTGCATCTTCTGGCAGATATGCTGCCGAAAATCCTCGCTGGAACGGCCAGCGGTTTGGTCGTGGCCGCGGCGGGCGTTCGCTACGCGTTCCCTTGGCTAAAATACGACTGGGAATTCATCAAGAAGATCGCTGCACTTGGCAACGTGGAAAAGAAGCTTGAAAACACCACTGTGGCGGACCTGTTCGAAACAAGAGCGACTGAAATGCCTAACAAACCTTTCATTATTTTTGAGGTGCCTTGTTTGATAAACGTACACTTGCTTTTAAAAGCTTTTTTGCCCCAGCCCACCAAGACGTGGTGAGCAGCACAGAGTGTTCGACAAAAAAGACCTGTGCTCTTGTAGCCATGCACAGAAGAGTGCGACTTTTGACCACGTTTATGGCACCCGAGTGCAAAGCATTTTTATTTTCACACAATTGAGCCGAGTGAATTCAGGATTTGGTTGAGGGAGTCTGGGCCCTTGGTGTAAGCGGGGGAGTAGGTGCGATCTGCAAAATTTGCCAAATAAAGCAAAGCTCACGCAGTGGGAAGAGTGAACAAACAGTCCTTCTTTTGGCACAAACTCAATGCTTTTTATGTTCGCCCAAATTTCTTCTTGGGACGGTCTGAATTTCCTTGAGATATATCTCCATTCAAATTTCTTCCGCAGGACAAACTTTACACATTCGAATACGTCAACCGACAAGCCACAAAGGTAGCGAATTTGGCACGTTCCCTGGGTTTGAAGCAGAAAGACACTGTTGCCATCATGATCCACAACAGTCCAGAATTTGTGTGGACTTTCCTGGGTAAGGTTTTGCGCTGAAAAATGTATTGATGAACAGAGCAAGATTCTGGAGTGTAATATCGTCGGGTTGTAGCTTCAGCATCAGGCGGTAACTTCATAACAAGTACATGCAGGTGTGTCTACACTGATTCATTATCAGCCGCGGTAGTGAGCTGATATTGGTTTGCCCCTAGCTGTATCTGTCTCCGTGCGTCCGTCCTGGGTAACTCAGACATTGTCTGGGTTACCCCCCCCCCCCCCACCAGCAAAAAAATAGTTAACTCAGATATTGTCTGACTTGGACATTGTCTGGCTCAGACATTGTCTGGGTTACCCCCCCCCTCCCCAGTGAAAATTTTTTTAACTCAAACATTGTCCAACTCAGACATTGTCTGGCTCAGATATTGTCCAGGTTACCCCCCCCCCCCCTGCTAGCAGAAAAAAAATTCAACTCAGACATTGTCAACTTGGACATTTGTTGACTGGGGCATTGGCGGATTGGGACAAGTGCTTCCTGCCGATGTACGCTGCCCGCGGCTGATTATCCACTTGAAAGTCTATATATAGTTTTCTTATTGCACTTTCCAGGACTCTGCAAGATCGGAGTGGAAGTTTCCTGCATCAATTTCAACTTGAGGGGAAAGTCATTGGTGCATTGTCTCAAAGGCTGTGGTGCCAAAATGTTGGTTGTTGGAGAAGGTGGGAAGGATTTTTCGAAATTAATGTCGAATATCAGGCGTGGGCCCAGGATTTAGCTGAGGCCGACCGACTCCAAAGTTGCTATTCAATCCATGGTTCCAGCTCCCTTTTTTACAAGTTTCCTTTTTTGTGTGGATTCCAATGAAAGGACTCATTACCATTCTGACCAGCACCTACATTTGTGTTATTTATGGTTCTCAAAACGTTTTTGAAGGTGAGGAACTGGTTGCAGCAGTGGACGAAATAAAAAATGAGCTCGAAGAAATGCCGGTGTTTTTGCAAGGAAGGGTCGAAAAATGCCCGACAGATGTGAACAGATGGGATCCGTTGTTCGAAACTGCAAGTGAGGCCAGTGTACCAAAGTCCGAGAGAGCCCAAATAGGATTTCTGGATGCACTGTGCTATATCTACACTTCGGGTACAACAGGTTTGTACACACGGGCAAATTTAGGATTTCAACTCAGAAATTTGACAAGAACACCTTGCCTACAATTTGAAAGGCTTGGTTTCCAGGTCTTCCCAAAGCAGCGATCATCACACAGAGAAGATTCCTGCTGGGCGGCATTTTTCTGCTGTTCTCAGGTCTCTCGCAGGACGACATCGTGTACACGGTGCTGCCGCTGTACCATTCAAGTGGCCTGATGCTGGGTTTATCGGGCGTCATACAGATCGGTACGAAGCCTTTTTCACATGCTGTCATGCCTGTGTTTGGACATCTGGTCACTGTTTCGCCTGTCGCGCACGTGGTCACTTGTCAATTTTCCTCACAAGTTTGCCGGACATTGCAGGCAGTACGATGGTTCTGAGGCGCAAGTTCTCCGCTTCTCACTTTTGGGAAGATTGCCGAAGACACAATGTGACCGTAATTCAGTACATTGGAGAGATGTGCAGATATTTGCTCGCAAAACCTGTGGTACGAACACATGCAATTTCCCGCGCCTGGCCGGGCCACCCGTTTATTGGTCACACGGGCGTCAGGTGGTCATGGGAAACTTCGGCGGCGCGTTTCGCGCGCTTTTCGTTTTGCGCATTGCTTGAGCGTTGAGCGCCAATCAAGCGCATTTTCTGAAGTCACTGAATTTTTGATGGTCGCGTAGCGGCCATCTAGGTGCCGCTCTCAGCTTAAATGTCCACACTTTGGAATGTATGGAATGTGTGGAATTTTGCCAAAATCTCACCCCCATCCATAC
>JAAUXT010020135.1_pt1 | contig 14501 bp, 9 predicted proteins | sample 7278171 | NCBI WGS metagenome assembly JAAUXT01 (sample SAMN14350112, study PRJNA611818) | marine sediment metagenome | isolation source: surface marine sediment (1.8m) | place: French Polynesia: Moorea | collected 2018-08 | reverse complement strand
CCGCCGCCCCCTGTGTCGTTCCCGCTGGGGGGGGGGGGGGGGCCGCGCCCCCCCCCCTGCGTATCACCGCCCACCCTGTCCCCATATTGCCAATCTAAAAATTTTCACCAAAGCCCCCCCCACCCCCCCCCCCCCCAGACCTGCTTTACACATACAGACGGACGGACATACAGACTGATAGTGATTACATTAAGCGTGTGGTACACGGCCCTCCGGGCGACCACACGCTTAAAAAGCGTTGATTCATGTCGATTTTATTCAGCCGGACCATGGGTTCCTTCAAATACAGCATCTGGAAGAAACCCAGCAAGCCCCAAGAAAAAGTCCTCTCGAACCATCATGGGATATGAAAAAGTTGTTCAAGAGAAGAAAGCAAAGGAGAGGCAATGAATCAAATCGAAACAATCACTGCGTGCAGTCTTCGATGAAGCTTCCTTGGCGACTGGTTCGGTCAATTTTGTCCACCTCGCTTCAGTTCATTTCAAGTAGCTGCCCAGATTCGATCCAACGTTTTCGTGTGCTCAATGAAAATGACGAAGTCGGGTCTTTTTCGACTGCCCAGAACGTTCGTCGTTCTTTCCAAGTGACAAATCCCTTTTGATCCCCGGGGCGGAAACTCAATCACAGAGGAAACATATGCAGAACCAAGAAAAAACAACAATAAACAAACTCAAGTCACAAGTTAGTTGCCGCCGGCGTCACCAGTTTGACAACAGGTGTTCGTGAAACTGTACACTCTTTGCTTCAATGCTTGCATCAAAACCGAACTGCTGTGAACGAGACTGTGAACGAGAACTTACGACAGGTACTCGAGCAATAATCTCCTGGTCCTTGAGCCAATTATCTTCAAATTGACCTTCTGCTAGGAAAGGCTCGACGCGATAGCCTCGCGGACAACTTGTCAGGGCTCATTAACGGTCGCTGTTCAACATGCACTTGGGCTGAGAATGTTCGGGCCTGCGGACCAGCGGTGCAACGGTGTCACACACACAAGAACCGTGGACAGTCTTCTTTTGTGTTGGTCCATTCACAACAATAAAGATGGACAATGGCATTTCCCCTGATTTGAATGTTCCTCGGGCCCTTTTAAGTTTGGACAGTGCAGTTGAGAACACGACATCGTACTGTCACTGCGACAGCCACTTTCAGGTCTGTTTGGGTGTCTGTTTTCACCTGGAAGAACTATTTGATCGAGTTTTGTTGGGTCCTTGAGGATAGTTCACACAAAACATCAGACAATCAAGCAGGCCTGAAAGCATATATTGGCATCAGGAATAATGGGTTGTCAACTTTTAAAACATTTGCCTTTCATTTGCCTTTGCCTTCCGTCGTTCGGAACAGATTGTTGCAGCTCCAGCAGTTGATAAACCAATTAAGAGGCTTATCCGTCAGGCGGAAGAGTGGTTTGTTGTGTATCAGAAGCAATTACTCCTCAAATGGTGTTTCAGATCGAGAAAGAGGCTGTGGATTAGTCCGTGTCCGGAGAGCTTTCCATTACTTTGTAATTTTTAACAAGAAGGCCAACGCCTAAAAAGCGCGCGGTCCTTCAGGCCAGTTTCTCCAGTCTTCTATGGGCCAGTCGCTCTGTGACCACGGTTCAGTTGGCCAGTTCAGTTGGCCATTTGCAGGGGGAACTGAACCATTGCAAAATTTCACCAAAATTATTTTCAGGCCATTGTAGAAAATTTGAAAATTTTGGTTCAGTTGACCATTTGCAGAAGGGGGGGGGTTACTGATGGTGCCAAAGATGAAAGTTACTTGAAATGGCCCAACAATCATCCTGGTAAATTTTTGTAATGGTTTAGTTACCCCCCTCTGGTTCAGTTACCCAACTGAACCAAAAGTGACCACATACACACACAGACTCTGTGTGACTACAATAAGCGCGCATCCTGTTGGCAGACCCGGACCGCGCGCTTAAAAAGTTGCTAAAACACTGGTCCTTGAGACGAGCCAGTACTCGTATTTGGAGCTCTCACTCCGCTCACGTTGAGAGCAAAAATGTCCACATTCACGCAAACTCAACTGTTACAAGGTGTGCAAAAAGGACCCCTTCCAGTATTTACCCTCGACAGGCAAACTTATCCACTTGTTTGACAAGTCCAACATTGCACTGGAGCACTGTTCTGGAGTCTCAGCTGTTGTGTACAGATTGCCTTCTGCGAAGCCTCAGGTGAGGACTGGAAAAGACAACGTCTCCAGCAATTTGCTGGACGAGCATGTTTCACGGCAGAGAGAATTTCACACATGCAGTCTTCGAGAACCGCCTTGATCACACAGAAATCATACTTTACCCCAACCACGATTTTCGTAAGTGTTTCTGGCCATAATTTGACAGATTTCTCTCAACACAGATCTCCTCCCATCACCTGTTGGCTGGGAGACGAGGTGCTCAGACACGTTGCCGCACACAAACCTCGTATTTAGCCTTCACAAGCCATTCATCTTCTGTTTGATGATTTTGAAGATGCAATTTCGTTTCTGGTGTCCCCCAAGGCCGATTTTCCGTTGTTCTGGAGTGGCCAGTACTTTTCACACCAGTACATCTGAAGTAAGTGTCACCTCAACTGCTTGCGAACCAAATACCCTTTGAGGCTTTTGTACTGAAAGAGACAAGCCTCCTGTCATTTTGTCCAAACACTGCTCCAAAACGACATGTTTTGCGATGTTTCCAATGTTTTCTGTGTGTTTGCCTTGGAGTAACAAACATGTTGTTTGGCAGTCAAGTTGAAACCCAGTGTTGAAGTTTGAAAGGTCAATCAGATCACACCCTTCACTCATACGAGGCCTGTCCTTTTCAGTGTCCGTTTTTCATTCGGTATGAGATCAAACCCTGTTCTGTGTTCCGTGTGCAATCTAGACTTGCTTTACAACTGGAGACAGTTTTCTATGAACCTTGATTCACTGTCTGGTCTTGATAATACAACAAAGATTTTTGTGTCCTGTCACTTCTTGACAACTTTTTTCACTGAGTTGCTCTCAACTGAGACCATCGACCATCAATGGCCACAAAGAGCAGCAGAGTAAACTTTTGGACGTTTGAAAGAAGAATGAAGGCAAGCTTGAAACTTTGCCTGTAACTGGCAATGGATCTTTTGCTTGTGAAAGTTTGGTGATCAAATGAGGAAACATTGCTGCCGTGCCGGACGAATAACTCTTACTCAAATGTCAGGGCTCGTAATTCACGCGGCAGTCTCCATGCTTTGCATTGTAAGTGTTTCCCTTTTTGCATGGTACGAGTATGAGTGTATTTTGCGCTGCCAAATGCGATGACATCCAACTTGCCAAAGGCAGCTGAGCAATTTTTCCCTCAGGTGCTGCACAAACAAAATTTCTGTTCAGAATCTGCAAGATTGTGTCTGCGCAATGCGATATTGGAACGTCAGTTCTGTTCATGCAGCTGTGGACGTCATGCGTCAAAACGGAATTTCACCTGAACGTTTTGAGAGGTTTGGGCTTTCAGGATCCTGAATCTTTGTCCACCGGTCGACCATTCCAAATAGTTTAGAACGGACCTTCTTCACCAAGTTCTACTGGTTTCTGCTGCTTTCACTTGTGCTTGCTTGAGAGCAAAGGATCTTGTGACATGAGGCCTGACACAAAGTTTGATTCAAAACAGTTGAACCAATGCTTTTTAGTGGTGAGAGCAGTGCTTTGTGACACTCGTGACTTCCACGACGTAACCGACAGAGTTGGAGTGTACCAACCATGTTCACTCTGGACTGTATCTGCACAGGCCTCACACTGGAGCAAGACGGATGGTCGTGTGTCATCAAAACAAACTTACTTCGAATCGACAAAACTGAACTGCGTTCACGAGGGCAACAACACGACACACGGCACATTAATGCCACAGTGAAATTACCTGCACCAAAAGAAACTGAAAACGAATCAATCAGAGCTGACGGCACACAACAATGGTTTCCATGCAATCTGCCAAACAAATGAGACTGGGCCTTTGGCGTTTGGTTTCAACAAGTCCGTTTCTGTGGCAGAAAAACCTTGATTCGATTTCAGATTATTACGTACCCGAAAGCACGGAGCTGTTATTCTCCACAGCCCAGTGGGCAATGTCCTGCAAGCTGTGCAAGCTATCATCTCAGAAAACTCCGGGGAGCTCTGAATTCAGTAGCATTTCGTCTAATCACATCAACGCACAGTAGGTGAGGTTCCTTTGACACATTGTCGGATCGGCTTCAATAAGAAGGAAACCCGATTTCCAGGCACCACTGTGCCGGTGGGCTTGAACCAGTCACATCTAATTCGATTCAACAAACCTGGCGACAAATGAAAACTGGACAAATGTGAGCTGGACGAGCGTGAGCTGAATACTGTGCAGTCGACTGCTTTGACCCGGATACAAAGCACCACCTGTCAGCGCAAGCAACATGAGGCCAAACCAGACATCTCAAATTCTCACATAAAAATGTAACGCGACAAACAAAAACAAGGTCAAACACCAAGATGGGAAAACAGCAATACCAAAACGGCCAAGGCCAAGTGTTCTGCACAGTTCTGTCCTGAGCTGTCTGCTGGGCAGTTTTACCAGTCCATGTCGCGTCTGCCATGCTAAGTGTGTGTGACGAGTCGTGGTTGCCAGTTCAGCTCTGGAGCACAGAGGCGCCACTTCTCTGCCTCTGGAGAACTCAGGACCGCAGCTGTACTCTGCTATCCGGGCACTTCCTGTACCTTCATGCAGCTACGTCTGAGCTCTTCAGACTGGATGTCATGCATGAGGCATTCGTCACCGTCTTCTGTCCGTGTCCTGGGTACAGGTGTATCTCAAACTCGTACAAGGACTACTCTTCGGGACATCTCCAAAACTTGACGAAAGTGCGTGGTCTCCTTGGAATGTAGCACACGTGTGGTCTCCTCAGATGTGGTGCGAAGAAAAGATACCCGGGTTTGGCGTTTCCGTGGAAACAAGCGGGTGTCACGCACCACGTGACACGGCCTCTGACTGACGCGGTTGAGTCTGTCTCAGACGGCCAAAACTATCCAACATTCTGTCAACGAGTAAGCCAACCTGCGTGCACAAAACAAGCATCATCCCGGTGATATTTTCAACAAAGACTGCAATTAAAATAAATCACTCAGTAGAGAGGAAGACAACGGCTGCCGACTTTATCCCTCCTGAATTGAGCTCCTCATTCTGATGTATCCTCTGTCGTTGGGGACAACCTTGGCAAGTTTGTACAAGAAAACTACCGTCTTCCAGACGCGCCTTCCACCCAGTGGTGCGCAACTGGCGTGCCAACTTTCAAGGCAGCCTCTGACAACCATTTGCGTTGGGGAGGGAGTCCTGTTCGTATTTGGACGAGCTGTCATGTTGGACAGCCTCTGACGTTCTTGCTTCTGAGTGATGTTAGGAGAAGCTTTCTGCCAACACACACAGACGACACTGAAACGTTCTGCCCAGACCACACGTTCATGCGAGTGGTCGCATCATTGCAATCGTGTCTTTGCTATGGTTCTTGTTTTTATTTCCCATGCGCTCTCTTATGTTGTGTTTGTGTGTGATTTTTTGATGCACACCTCCGAACTTTTCGCACCACTACAAACACGCTGCAAAGGTTCAGCCGCAAGAAGGTGAACACTATACACTGTGCAATGTCTGCAACAAATAATCCCTTGGTCGTGGCCTCCGAACTCGATTTCGGTGCAAAATCGTAAAGGCAAAGATTTACAGTGAGAACTACAGGTGGATACGACAACACCGATACACAAAGTCTCTTGTGTCTTCATCTCGTGCGTCTGGACCAGGACACCAATACAGCTGCTGCTCCGAAAAGAAGACGATACGACAAAGGACGTTTACATGGTGTATCTGGGCGAAGTTACTTGCTTGAAACACACCCGTACTTCCCTTCAAATCCTACTCAGCAACAGACACTCAACTGGTACTGGGCACATGATATTCTTTCATGCTTCTCTGTTCACAATTCCAACGTTGCACACAGGAAGGAAGCTTTCGCACTTACCAGGAGATTTGGTGGAAGTCCAGCCGCAGTTTATCGGCGCCATTTGGAATTACTCCTCCCGTTCTGCTCTCCCACCCCCCCACCCCCAACACATACTTCTTCTTGCTTCTTCAAAGTGTTCTTTGACATCTACGAATAGGGTCCGAACGCACCGCTTCCTACGAAGGCCTTCGCTCAAAACCTTCGAGGCAGTCAAATGGTTGAAAGGAACCAGGCCTCGTTCAGACAAAAACAGTTGTTCAAGTCCGGTTGCAGGTCCGAGTGCTTTCAGAAGCAGTTTCTCTTTTGGTCTGTCACCGCGAACAAAGACTTTGCGAGTCGCAAAACAACTGCACGTCAATCGGACGACCAGACTTCGGCTCATATGTATGTCTCAGAAGCCTGAGTTTTTATTCTCCCACCGAGGAGTAAACGAAGCAATCGGCATGTCAAGGTTGAAACCTCACATACTGAATTTTCTGCAGTTTCTTCAGATTCACCTACAATTTCTTCTCACGCACCAAATTAATCTTTCCCCCTTGTTTTCATTCTTGGCCTGGCCTGGGGTAAGCCCTCGAAAAATACCAGCTCCACAGGAGTGATTGCCTTCAAAGCAGATAGACCCTGACGAGCAAAGGGAAAACCAGGTCCACGCACCACGTGATGGCTTTGACCCCTAGTGAGCTGCATGGAGTAGAAGCAAGCTGAGATTCAACTGCAGCAAAATGGTTGCTTTGCCTCAGTCTATCTGGCCTCATTGAAACAATGAGTTGTGGAGAACCTTGGTCCAGAGGTTGCCAAAATCACTGCCAGCAGATCCACAACTACCAGGCGGTGGTCGAGCCTCACATGTATTTGCTGCAATGCACAGCAAGAGAGTCAGGATTACTTTCCCACAAACTCCCTGGTCAACAGGAAAGATGTGGGCCTCAGATGAAATCCAGGCTTTCTTTATGACAAACATAACCAAATCCAGATTTGAACTGAAGAAAGCATGTGCTTGTTAAATGTGTGGAGGTGGGTTGGGGAGATGCCACCGTCCACCCTTTACACTTGGCATACGAGGGGCATTCAAAGAGTACGTGTTTTTGCTAAACTGATGCAGGTTTTTTGACCGCAACATGCGCATCTTTCCGGACAGCTGTTATGACATTTTTGGGTCAACCCTGGTCGACAGAGACAGGTGCAGATGGTCCTCAGAACTGAGTAAACTTGTCTGAAACATTCCGCACGGGATGACCTTGTGCGGAGTGAAGGGGCTTCGTGTGTTACGATGCAATTCTTCACTCCGCTGTGTCTCGTCGAAGTGTGTGGTCGTGCCGGGGTGCATTGTGACTGTCTGTGAACTGTGAAGTTGTGTGTGTCTTCTGAAATTTTTTTTGGTGGGATGGCTGACAGGCTCCTCAGAGCTGGCAAGCAGGGATGTGCGGAGCAGCGCTTCATCATCAAATTCTTTACGGCGCAAGACGAAACACCAGCCAACATCTGGACAAGGTTGAGGCGTGTGCACGGAGCCCAGACACTTTCCCACTCCACGGTGCGCAACTGGTACAAGAGGTTTCGCCAGGACCCAAATGCAAGCTGCCTGGACCGACCACGTTCCAGAGGACCAGCCTTCACCCGCAGCTGCCACACAATCGAGAAGGTCAGAAGGTTGGTGTCTCAGGATGTGCGTAGAACTGTCCGTGAAATTGCTCTCCGGTGCAGAATCAGCATTGGCTCCACCCACACCATCCTTTGCCAAGACCTCAAGTTGCGCAAACTCACCGCCCGGTTCGTGCCAAAACTCCTTACAGATGAACAGAAACAACGTAGGCTTGATGTGTGTCGTGTCAACTTGGCTTTGGCATCCAGCAGCCGCTGACCTTGCGCCAGATCATCACTGGAGACAAATCCTGGTGTTATTCCTACGAGCCTAACACTAAGCAGAAATCACAGGTGTGGTTGGGGCATGACGACCAACGTCCCCAGAAGGCGCGCAGACCAAGGTCACAAAGGAGGGTGATGTTAGTAGCCTTTTTTGATGACCAGGGGTGTGTCCACCACGAATTTGCTGCATGCACTGTCAACAGATACATGTATACCCGCATTTTGGGCAGACTCAAGGAGAAAGTGAGGCGCAGCCGTCCAGGAATGTGGGCTCCAGGCTTCGGGCGTCGTCACTCACTGTCATTGCACCACGACAACGCCTCCTCTCATACTGCCTTTTATACACGTGCCAACCTCCAGGAGTCAGGAATTCACACCTTGGCTCAACCCCTGTATTCCCCGGACCTCATGCCCGTGGATTACTTTTTCTTTCCAAGGATCAAGAGAGTGATTTGCGGGCGCAGGTTCTGTGACATCGCCGCTCTCCAAGCAGCAGTCTCTGAAGCCATCCAAGGTATCAGACCTGAGGAGTACTGTGCTGCGCTGCAGGACTTGCCCCGTTGCTGGCAGAAGTGCATCGATCGGAACGGAGGGTACTTCGAAGGTCTGCGTCACCTCTGGCCAGAGAATGCCCAAGTTGACAACTGAACTGAACTGTGCCATGGACCCCCACAGGAACACCCCTGGACTGAGAACTGTTTGCTTCTTGACTCTTTTGTTGCCTTCCGGAATGACAAGTTTTGACAGTGATGTGTGTGGCAACACGCCATCTGTTTGTTGGGCGACTCACACTGTTCATGCCTATGTTCAAAGTTTGGTTGCGAGTGCTGTGCGGAATCGCAATTTAGCGTTGCATGTCCGTTGACTCCGCGCTTGAGGCATTGGCAGAAATTGTAGAAGTGGCCGTGGAATTGGCAAAAAGCATGCCAAAAATCCAAAAACATTTGTTCAGTGTTCATTGGTGTTTGAAGTTCATGTTGTGAAGAAATCAAAAAAAAAAAATTGGTCATTGTATTTTTTTGAAGCATTTATCACGTACTCTTTGAACGCCCCTCGTATCACATATTAACTGCATTGTGGCAGTGTTATGGTCGCAAGTCATCCATGCCAAAGAAAGCAGATTACATTTTTTGCGTTTTTCATTGAGAATTTTTTTGCAATTTCAGTGGTTCCACCTCCGTGTTTTTGTTATGCCATGTTGGAAAGCCCATCACAGAATCTGACATTATGCCGCGGCACCGGTGGGAGATTTACAAGTGCTGACCGTCTTGTTCGCCAAACAGTACCTCGGCGAAGTTCACAAAAAAGCCACAACTCTGAATCGCTGCAGTTCACTCCTACAACCCAACTGTATTTCTATTTCATGCTTGCCAAACACCTACTTTTCCACAGAATAGAAAATTGTTTTCAAACAAAACACATCCGAGTCCATCTTCTTTCGAAATATGGGACCTGAGACACTCCACCTTGTTTTCAAAGCCAAATCGAACAAAGACAGAATTTTGTTTTCTCCGCTTGAAATTGGTGGGGTTGTTTCTTTCCCTGTGCCTCAACATCAAAGAAGCAGCTTCACCACTGACGGTTCAGAATTTCCAAAAACAAAGCGACTGTCAGGTTTCCCTTCGCTCCAGTGTTGCAACAATCAAGGGAAGCACAAGTCAGCGTTATCAACAAGCGAAATGTGATGCACACGGAATAACAAACACCGAAATCTGTACTGGGAAGCACCATCTGTCATCCGCAATGAGACAAAAAACGATAATGATGGAATGCAGGCAGCAGATGTCGAGAGACTTGATTTTACTGTGTTCCTGTTTCACATTTCAGTTTTGCATCCTTCATGTTGTTGAACTCTCGACACAAAAGCATCGTTGAATCTGAAGCCACGCAAAACGTTGGACCCTTTTTCTGTTCCAAAGCAGCCCAGGCTGCAGCAGTGAGCCAAGGAAGAACTGTTTCACGGCCTTCTCAGGAGATCTATTCGCAGAGTTGCAGATCAGGTCTCATTGCAGACGTGTGGTCCAAACTCAGGTTTGTCATAGTGTTGTTCCGGAATTTCTCGCCATTCCCCCTGCCATGCGACACGACCATGCAGAGTCGGACGGGAAACTAAAGAACCAGGAGGGGCGGTTTGTGCAAGGAGGACAAAAACCAACATCGTGTAACGCCGACACCAGTTTGATACAGAACAACTCCGAGTCCACCTGACCAACACCATTGTAACTGCACAAAGCGCGCTTCGCCGCCAAGGCGATCGTGCCTTGAAAACAGCCTGCCACATTCTTTGTCAGATCGTATTTTGCCTCCGCGCCAGATGAATCGCGACACTTGTCTGTGTCTGAAATCACACAGAATCTGTCATCTGAATGCTGGAAGTCTTCAAGTGTCATGCTGCAGAGCTGTTTCCTGTGAGGAAGTCCGACCAATTGGTCCCGTGCCTGCGAGATTTCCGGAGTCCGCCGCACAGAAGCAGTCACGATGGTCCCAAAAACGCAAACAAACAAGTCTGTCGATATTTTCCAAAAAAACAACAAGGAAGGAGAACACAGGCGTGTAGACACGACCGCAATCGCCGCCACTCGGTCTCGGCTGTGGTCACTCCTGATCACTACCAAGTGTCCAGGGAGTGACCACAACTGGGTGGTGGGGCACGCCCCAGAACAGAGTTGAGATCACCCTACCCCATGCCCATGCAGATACTTGGGAGTGCTCACCCCTGATCACCGCTGAGAAAGCAAAGAGCATGACCACTGCTGGGTTGTTATCAATTTGTACTCGCGACAAAAATTCAACCGGTTTCAAAGAGGTCTGACACTCGAGTCAGAATTTGACTACTTTCACTGTGCAATACGAGTACATCACATTTCGTCACCAAAGTGCTCTGGCTCCAGCGCAAAACTCCGTAACTGTTGAGGCTGAAATGGAAACGACACAGCCGTGGTTAGACTTGCTGCTGAAGCTGAGATTTGGCTGTCACGTGCACTGCTCTCGGCGCTTGTCAGCTTAAATCTGCCTCTCGAAAGAGCACATCTCAACACAATTTGTCTGTAATTTCCTTAATTTCGATCAACACGTTTTGTCAGTCCTGCCGAGCCAAATGCAGCCAGAAATCATCAAATATTCGTAGTTCTGAACGATCGTGGAGCTTTGTTGCCTGTTTCCAAGCCGACCTCCAAAACGTCTGGCCATTGAGCAAGATATGCGGGCTTTTGTCAAGTTCCTTCCCTGAAGCAACAATTTGTTGATGTCATGAATCTTGGAAAGAAATATTTGTCCGGACAGCCTCTTTATCTCGTCTCGGGTGAAGCCTGTCCAAAGATTGTGCTGTTCTTCTTTCCCAGGGGCGATATCGTGACTTGCAAATTCAATGGAGTCCGGAAAGAGATGGTGCAGACCTGAGTTCAGGTCACCCACAAGAAAGACTCAGATACGAGTATGTAAATGACAAACACACTGAAAACATCGTTCAGTCGTGCAGTCGGGCTCCGGTGAAAACTTAAAGCCTTCCTGTGGCGGGACCCCGAATGGAAATAAGATCCAGTACAGAAGGAAACTCTCTGCAACACAATTCAACGCAATGCTGCAGTGGTGTATGAGATGGCGAAGAGAACATTCACATTTACTCTCACACAAACTCACTCTGTTTTGCTCACACCGACAGGTTGTTCCTGTGTCTATTGTTTTTGTTCCTGGGCAAAGTCTTGAACCAAAAAAACGTTTACTACAAAATTTCTTGTCCATTTTGAAGCAAATCGTGATTTTCAGAGATACGCACATTCTCTTTGTCGCTGGAAACGGCCGAATCACAGGAGGGTGGAGCCAAAAAAGAAAGGTTCATGTGAGTCGAATGTCAACCTTTGACAAGCTGCAAAGTCAAAATGCAACTCTCCACATCTACATGCTACAGTGTCCCCAAACATCGGCCTCTTCCAAACCCGCCAGAGCTCGGCCATATTTGGACAGGTCCATCACGGTGTAGCTTTGAGATACAAGCAACAAGTTCAGTTGGACTGACTTGCAGCTGTTTATTTGTCCAGGACATGCCTGGAAAGCCACGGCTCCATGCCGTTGGCATTGTGGCACCAGGACACCACTGTCCACATGACATTTGGCTGACAGGAAACTTGCAGAAATGGCGATAGAGGTCTATTCTGAAAACAGGGAGGAGGGGGGGGGCGCTCAGCAGGTGCAATGCAAAGACACACTGCAGGAAGTGATTGCACCAAGCTCGCAGAATGCGAAAGCCACGGGCTGTTGGTCACAGGTCGCCTGGAAAAAGGTTGAGAAAAGTTGGTGGACCCCTGGAGCAACACACACACACACACACACACACACACACACACACAGACACACACACACACAGAGACTAACATGCAGGTATGCGCACAAATATCACAGTGACTGCAACAAGCGCGCGATACCCGGGTTGTGCGCATTAAACAAGCAAACAAGGGCTGCAGCGAGTGACAAACTAACCTGGTCAAGGCCTTCCAAACGAAGCCAATTCCTGTCACAACACAGACCACACAGATGGCAATGGAGATAGTGAATCTTTTTGTGACTCTGTATTGGCGATTCTGTCGGCAAATTTGCTCAGTAACTCGTACAATGGCCGAAACCGTGGTTGCAGCAGAGCAGCTGTCCTCGAGGGAACATAGTGAGTTTGACAGATGGTCCGAAGTTCTATCTGTTGGGAAGTGGGATTCGAGGAGCAGCCACCTGATCAATCCAAACACGTCCACATCGAGTTCGTCCTTCAAAGCCACGTCTTTCAAAAGACATAGAAGTGGATCCAAACATGGCAGGATTAAATGTCACTGATTGTAAAAACCTTTTGAACCCAACAGCAACCGTTTCATCGGTTATGCCGCACCATGCAGCTTTTTTCGAAGACAAACAATTGTACATTGACTTTGGGTTGTTGAGAAAATGTTGCAGCTTCTGTTCTTGAAATGAAGCTCACTCCGAAAGATGTCAAAAAGCTTCCTCTTTGTGTGATCGATCCACTTCGTTGCAAGCAAAACACAAATGGGTTCAGATCCACAAGGTGCGTGGTGTGACAAAGTCACAAACTTGTTGAATGACGGGAAGCAACAAGCAATTTTCAACATGTAATACGACGCACACCAAAGAAACAGACACATATGCGTGGAAAACGTCAATAGATCTAAATGCACAAAAAACTACTTTTGTGGAGACTTTCATGAACTCCAATCTGCGAACTATTCTTCCTGCAGTTGTTTATTTCGTGAGGTGTATGTCGAAAAGGTTGTCATGGAAACCAATAATTTTCTCTTGAACAGTGCCATAAATCAGTGTTGCGCTTCGTGACAATGTGATCTCTGAACAATCAAGCTGGATTCCTACGGAATGACTCATTCATCATTCGTTCACGCACTGTGAGGATTGTGTGCCTGACGAACGCAAGACTATGATCCCGTGTGGAAATAACAGAAACAACACACCAGAACAGGATGACACACTGGAGCCTCAGCTTCAAAATACCTTCAGCTCTTTCCAGATTACTGAGAAGAACAAGGTCACATTTGTTCGTGCGCTGAGTTCAGAAAGGTCCAACTCACAGCTCTCTCTCACACACAGAATCCCCCGGAGGCGTCTGCAATCTTTCTGATCACTCAGCTTCAATTGTGGTGTGGTCAGAAATGCAACACCACGTCAATCGCACTTCAGCTGCTGTTCTCCCAAACCTGGCCATTCATCAAGAACACAAGGACCAGTCCGAAAGTGGATGTCACAAGTGAGAGTAATTGTGACCAATCCCCAGGAAGGACCCACTAACTCGGGCTCACTCTGCGTAATGGGATGAAATTGAAATCGGCCAATTCTCCTCTCTGCACAATATCAGGCCGTCCTCCAATCAAGGACGTCTCACCGTTCCACAGCAGCTGCCTGTGGCAGCAGACAGGCCGCATGGACATTCCTGTTTCAAGACACGAATCATCACTCTTCATGAACGGACTTGGTACGACCCTTGAGACGAGTCCCGGGCTTTTTCTTGAACAAACTCGGCAAGCAACAAAACCGGCGGACAACATGACGAGAGTTTTTCAGGAAAAACCTGCAGGTGGTTGGGGCAGAACTTGCCTTCACTGACAAGGCTTGCTCGCGATGATTGGTATGCTTGACCAAGCTCGCTCCAGCCTTGGTTCTCAAGCTCGAATGTTAAGGGTTGTCCACTCATACCTTTTCCTTCACTGGTCATTTTGTCCAAAGGTGGCAGTATATCTGAGCACGTGCTGCAATGGGACCAGAACTTACCTGCAAAGACACAACAAGCGAAATCATGAACAAATCGTCAAAATTTCTCAAAGAGGTGAAGCACTCGAGGCTGGCCAATATTTGAGTGGTGTTTTCACTTCTACGTACAAGTCACCATCTTCAGCTCTCAAAACAAAGCGTTCTTCAAAAAGGTTATATTTTCTGACTCATACACTGGCTTTGCCCTGAAAAAAATAGCTCCATGGAGCTCACGGTGATTTGAGGAAATTCTGATTTCGCTCACTCTGATTTCGCTCCCTCTGATTTCACTCCCTCTGATTTCGCTCCCTCTGATTTTGCTCACTCTGATTTCGCTCACTTTGTTTTGTCAAAAATTCTTACTTTTTCACTCAACATTCACAATTTGGGAACTCATTTAGCACACATGCAAAT